>ENA-OQRB01000026-OQRB01000026.1-human-gut-metagenome-genome-assembly--contig:-NODE-26-length-101241-cov-22.125235_pt1 | contig 101241 bp, 61 predicted proteins | sample MGYA00243235_ERZ505100 | MGnify/ENA primary metagenome ERZ505100 (study PRJEB26097, sample SAMN02712145) | human gut metagenome | biome: Gut microbiome | host: Homo sapiens | place: Denmark...
AAAGTGTTCCAATACACGCCTATCGGACATCTTGGCGGTTTAAACTTTGCTAATTGGGGAACATGCGGACATTCATTTTAAATTAAGAACAAATAGAAGTCTGAAACATCAAGATAGTATAAAAGTTGTAAAATTTTGAACAGTTAAACATATTATATATATATTACTGTTCAAAATTTTACTATATTTGCAAAAACAAACAATGTCCTCAATAGCCATGCTAATCTAGAAATGCATGTTTGTCAGACATTTTGTTCGAATAAACCTTATCAGTAAATCATGAATAATGTTTTAGCAAAACTCGGCAACATACCGGTAACGTCCTCAATAATTGAATCACTATATCCACAATTAAAAGGAGGAAGCCAAAAAATAAGACAACTGGAGAAAAGCGGAGAAATTATCCGCCTTAAGAGAGGACTGTACATATGTAACCCTGAAATATCAGACAAGCCTCTGTCGACCGAACTTATCGCCAATCATCTTTACACTCCGTCATACGTATCTATGTCTTCTGCATTGCGTTACTATAGCCTCATACCTGAAATGGTTTACACTATGCAGTCAATGACGCTAAAACATTCACGTTGCTTTGACACTGCATTTGGACGATTTGAATATACATACATCCCAAGAAAATCATTTTCAATAGGACTGTCGAGCATTGAAAAGGACGGATATGCGTTCGTGATGGCTACACCGGAAAAAGCACTATGCGACCTGATTGCCAACTCGCCAAGCGTAAATTTAAGGTCTATAAAAGACGCTGAATCATATCTCGAAGAAGACATACGAATGGAGATGGACGACTTTTTAATGATGAACGTAAACATCTTTGAAGAATATGCCAAGACAGGCAAAAAGTCGGAATCAATAAGAACCTTAATAAAATTGCTAAACAATGACAAATGACATTTACGACAGTATGCTTTCAGCATACGACCTTTCTACCGAACAGAAGAAACGCAATGCCATATTTGAAGTCAACCAGCAAATAATACTTGCCGGCCTTTACAACGGAGGTTTCTTCAACGTGGCGGCATTCTATGGCGGTACGTGTCTTCGCATTTTCCATGGTCTTCAACGCTTTAGCGAAGACATGGATTTCTCTCTTTTGGCACCTGACGATAAATTTGATTTCAAGAAATATTTCCAACCAATCGTAGATGAATTTGCCGTTGTGGGAAGAAACGTGGAAATAAAGAAAAAAGACAAAAAGAGTTTCGGAAAAGTAGAATCGGCATTTCTAAAAGACAACACTGATGTTTACGACATATCTTTCCAGACAGACAAGTCGATAAAAATAAAAATTGAGGTTGACACACAGCCACCGCTGAAATTCGAAACAGAACAAAAGTTGCTGTTGCAGCCACATTCATTTATGACACGCTGCTTTGTGCTATCCGACCTGTTTGCAGGCAAAATGCACGCATTGGTTTACCGTGCATGGAAAAACCGTGTAAAGGGACGCGACTGGTATGATTTTGAATGGTATGTACGACATAATGTACCTCTTGACTTCAGGCATCTGGCAGAACGAGTAAAGCAGTTTAATAATGAGGAAATTGGCAAGGATACATTTATCGCGTTGCTGAAAAAAAAATTATCAACTGCCAATATAAATCAGGTTAAAAATGACGTCATGCCTTTTGTCAGAAATCCGAAAGAACTGGATATATGGTCAAATGATTACTTTGTACAATTGGCAGATATGATAAAGATTATAAATGTGTAAGAAATAAAAAACTCGATATTATGAAAGAAATAAGATGTCCTAAATGTCAGAGCGTGTTTCAGGTCGACGAGGCCGACTATGCTTCTATCGTCAGCCAGGTTAAGAACGCCGAGTTTAACGACGAACTTAACCGCAGGCTTGAAGAGGTGAGGAAACAATATGCAGCGGAACTGAAGGCCGACGTGATGAAGTCGGAACAGACATTCGGACAGAAGCTGTCGGCAAAGGACATTGAGATAGGAAAAAAGAATACTGAAATAGAACGGCTGAAGGCTCGGATTGACAACATGGCGCAGGCCAAGGCGCTTGAACTAGCCGGAGAGATGAATAAAAAGAATCAGGAGATATCGGAACTGAAAGCCAAAATTGAGAGCATGGCACAGGCCAAGGCGCTTGAACTAGCCGGAGAGATGAATAAAAAGAATCAGGAGATATCAGAGCTGAAGGCCAAAATTGAGAGCATGGCACAGGCCAATGCACTCGAACTTGCCGGTGAATTGGCAAAGAAGGACAAGGAGATATCTGAACTGAAATCCACCATAGCGCAGAGCAAGGATGCCTGCCAGATAGCCGTGCTCGAAGAACAGCGCAGGTCGCAGGACGCACTGAAGGAGAAAGACAACAGGATTGTTGAGCTTACGGGCATGGTAAGCCTGCAGAAGAACGAAGCCGCACTACGTGAGAACAGCATAAAGGAGACTTACGAAATGCAGCTGAAACAGAAGCAGGAGGAGGTTGACTACTACAAGGACCTGAAGACAAGGATGTCTACCAAGATGGTAGGCGAGACTCTTGAAATACACTGCAGCACGGAGTTCAACCGCATGCGCCCGCTCTTCCCCAACGCCTACTTTGAGAAAGACAACGACGCATCGGGCGGCAGCAAGGGCGACTTCATATTCCGCGACTATGAAGACGGCTTTGAATACATCTCTATCATGTTCGAGATGAAGAACGAAATGGACCAGACGGCAACGAAGCATAAGAACGAGGACTTCCTGAAAAAGCTCGACGACGACCGCCGTGCCAAGAACTGCGAGTTCGCCGTACTTGTATCGTTGCTCGAACCTGAAAGTGAACTGTACAACACGGGCATCGTGGACATGTCGCACCGCTTTCCGAAGATGTATGTCATACGCCCGCAGTTCTTCATTCCACTGATAACGTTGCTCGTGCAGACATCAAAAAAGAGCATAGAATACCAACGCCAGCTGGCCGTGGCGCGCAGCCAGTCAATCGACGTAACCAACTTTGAAAACCGCCTGAACGACTTCAAGGAGAAGTTTGCCAACAACTACCGACTTGCGAGCGAGAAGTTCAAAACGGCCATCGACGAAATAGACAAGTCGATAACCCACTTGCAAAAGATAAAGGAAGCCCTTGTGGGCTCGGAACGCAACCTGCGCCTTGCCAACGACAAGGCAGACGGACTGACAATAAAGAAACTGACACACGGCAACCCGACCATGAAAGAGAAGTTCAAGGAGGCACGTACTGTTGAAGAAAACGACGAAGAATGAACCAACCAAACTGCCGGCAGTCGGCGTAAACGGATACGGCAAAACCGTGCGACAAATAAAAAGCATCTGTACTCTACAAATACAGATGCTTTTTTATTTTGCAGTCAGCAAAACCGCAATAAGCCTCGCGACTATTTACATCCAGGCGGCAGAAATGTCATTTCCGCTCTTCCATCTTTTTCTTGTAGAAGTCCCTTAACACGTAGAATGCCTGTTTCTTCTGCCCCTGGTCTGATATGACACCCTTCCTGTTGAAGAAGTCCTGTATGCCGTGCAACTGGCGGCGGGCAGAACGGAAGTCCATGAGAATCCACGGCGACGTGCCGGCAAAGCCTTCCACACGGTTGTACATGTCCAACGTCTGACGGTAAAGTTCAGCCTGGTACTCTTCCGTCCAGCGTTGTGTCTTGTCGCCGTGCAAGCCATAGAGCGCACCGCCGCCGAACTCACTGACAAAGAACGGTTTGTCGTAAGGGATGTCCCATTTGCGTGTGGCGCAGTCTTCCACCTTTCCGCCATACCAGCCCAGGTAATTGTTGAAACTTATAATGTCGACGTAGCTGCTCATGTTGTCATGCACACGGCTCGTATTGTTGTCTGTACCACTTACTTCCATCGCCATGCTTACCAGGCGGGTGTCGTCTTTCGCTTTGACGGTCTTCACCAGATTGGCAAGAAACTTGTCGCGCGCCGCACTGTGCGGAGTCTCGTTTGCCACCGACCATATTACGATTGCGCAACGGTTCTTGTCGCGGTCTATCATGTCGGTAAGCTGCTTCTGCGCATTGAGGTAAGTGTCAGGATTGTCCCAATGTATTGTCCAGTAGACAGGAATCTCGGACCAAACCATGAATCCCATTTCCTCCGCCATTCTTACCATCTTCTCGTTATGCGGATAGTGTGCCAGTCGCACGAAGTTACAGTTCAGCTCCTTTGCCCAGTTGAGCAACGTGCGGCATTCGGCCTCGTTGCTTACGCGGCCCTGCCTGAAAGGAGCTTCCTCGTGTATGGAGATGCCCCTTAAGAACACCTTCTTACCGTTGAGCAGTATGTCCTTGCCCGATGTCTCTATATGGCGGAAGCCTATCTTGTCGGCCAGCACTTCCGTCCCGTGCGTCAAAGTTACGTCGTAGAGCCTGGGCGACTCCGGCGACCAAAGCGCAGGCTTGGCCTTCAGGCTGAACTGCGCGCGGCCCTGCGCGTCGGTGGTAAGCTGCCTTTCCACCTTCAGTCCGTCGATGCGCAGGGTCACCTTCTCGCCTGCAACCGGCCTGCTAAGCTGCACATAGCCCTGCAGTTCGTCGTATCTGCCTGCCGCAAGTTCAAGCCGGTAATCGTCTATCGACACTTCGGGCGTTTCAACAAGAAGCACGTCGCGGGTTATTCCGCCGTAGTTCCACCAGTCCGAATTTACCGTCGGCACATTCTCCGGCCGGCGCTCGTTGTTCACCCTGACCACAACAAAGTTGCCACCAGCCTTCACCTTGTCGGTGATGTCGAAATAGAAAGGCGTAAAACCTCCCTCGTGTACGCCTAACTTTTCACCGTTAAGATAAACATACGCCAGGTAATTCACGGCTCCGAAATAGAGATAGACACGTGTCCCGGCCTTAGGCGTATAACTGAAGTCCTTCTTGTACCAGACACTGCCTTCATAAAAGAAAAGGTCGTCGCGCTGTGTGTTCCAGTCGCCGGGCACGACCAACTGCTCTGCCGGACTAAAGTCGTACTCAACCATATCTGAAGGGTCCTTCGGTTTTTGGTTTTTGAAAAATCCGGTCGGGCTTTCAGCCAGGCGGTAGTCATAGAAACCGGCGTCAAAAGGGTCAACTATGGTCTGCCATGTGCCGTTGAGCGAAGTAATGTCGCGGCTGTAAACGTTTTGCAGCACAAGCTGCCTGCCGTCTTGTACAGTGTCCTCTCCATGCACATCGGCCGTAATGCCGAGAGCCAGGACAAGCAAGGTTGTAATGATCAGTGTTCTCATAAAAGCTTTATTATCACTAAGGTTTTCAATTAACATAAGTCTTGATTCACCGTAAACTACCAGAATACGGGCTATTGGCACACACTGCCTGGTTTTCATAGTGCCTGATCGGAAAGACCGACCGGCAACCGTAGCCGTTTTAACCGATGACAAAGTTACTAAATAAATGGGACTTCAAGCCCTCATGCTGGTTTAAATTTGCCGCACAATACAAATATCATACATAAACAACGCACCTGCAATGCGTAGCAATCAAACCACCCTACACCAACACAGTTGAAAAAATTAGGTTGACACATACCGACCATGCGGCACGCATCAACCTAAAAATATAATCATTGTCTTAATTCCATGACATGGTGTCAGAAGCAGCCCGTGCCGTCGAAGCAATGGGTGCAGAGCTTGCACTTGGGCAGGCCTATGGCCTCGACAAGATTCTCGAGCGTGTTAAACTTGAGAGAAGTCAGGCCGAGCCTGTCGCGCATGATGCCTACCATGCGCTCGTATTCGGGCGAGCCCGTTTTGGCATACTTCTCAAGATTCTTGTTCTCGTCGCCTTCAAGCTCCTTGATAATCCTGCGCGTTATAAGCTCAAGGTCGCTCTTTGATGCCGTAAAACCAATGAACGGGCAGCCATAGATGAGCGGCGGGCATGCTATGCGCACGTGAGCCTCGCGCACGCCATAGTCGAAGAGCACCTTCACGTTGTCGCGCAACTGCGTGCCGCGCACTATTGAGTCGTCGCAAAACAGCAGTCGCTTGCCCTGAAGCATGGCGCGGTTTGGTATAAGCTTCATCTTCGCCACAAGGTTGCGCAGCTCCTGACGGCTCGGTGTGAAGCTTCGCGGCCACGTAGGCGTATATTTTGAAATGGCGCGGTGGTAAGGCACGCCCTTGCCTTCGGCATATCCGAGGGCCATGCCCACGCCCGAGTCGGGTATTCCGCAGGTGCAGTCCACCTCCGACTTGTCCTGCTCTCCCATCTTCTTTCCCATCTCGAAGCGCACCTCCTCGACATTGCGGCCTTCGTAGCAAGAGGTCGGGAATCCGTAGTAAACCCAGAGGAAGGAACATATCTGCATGCGCTCCTCAGGCTTGCGCATCCGCTCTACCCCTTCAGCCCTAAGGCGCACTATCTCGCCCGGCCCGAGGTCACGGTCTATCTCATAGTCAAGGTTGGGGAAGCTGCTCGACTCGCTCGTGGCGGCATACGCGCCGTCCTTCCGTCCAATCACGATAGGCGTGCGCCCCCATTTGTCGCGCGCCGCTATAATTCCGTCCTCGGTTAGCAGCAGCAGTGAGCACGAGCCTTTAATCCTGGCGTAAACGTTCTCTATGCCTTCAACAAAGTTCCTGCCCATTATTATCAGCAGCGCTATAAGCTCGGTCTGGTTAGTCTTGCCGGAGCTGAGCTCGGCCAGGTGCATGTTACGTTCAAGCAAGTCTTTCTCAAGCTCGTCAATGTTGTTCACCTTGCCGACGGTTACTATGGCAAAGCGCCCCAAATGCGAATTGATTATTATAGGCTGCGCGTCAGTATCGCTGATGATGCCTATGCCTGAGTTACCTGAAAACTTGCCCAGCTCGTTTTCAAACTTTGTGCGGAAGTATGTGCTTTCAAGATTGTGGATTGAACGCATAAACTGCTTTGCTTCCGCATCATAAGTAGCGAGTCCGCCACGCTTTGTGCCCAGATGCGAATTATAGTCCGTGCCGTAGAACAGGTCTGTAACGCAACTCGACTTAGAGATTGTCCCGAAGAATCCTCCCATATAATATGTTTTTATTTGTTTTAAAGGTCCGAATGTTTTCGGCGAGACAAAATTACAAAAATATTGGTTAACTGTAATGAATATACTTACAGTTTTTTTTCTTGCGGGCTTTCCTTTCCGGCAAAAATTGTTCTATGTCAATTATACGACGGCAGAAGCCTGACACGCAAATGCGTTAAGACTGCAACCACCGCTAACCGTAAAAACAGGCGGAAAACACACAACCACAATCAATATAAACCCCGGCACGCTGGCACTAAAAAGCCTGTCAGCAACATGCCTGCCTGCACTGACACTGCGCCATGCAAAACAGCAGAACAAGCGTAAGGCCAAAGCCGCCACTGCGCCACCGGCAAGAAAACGCCGCCGGCACCCGCCTACCGTTTAACACGCTGCATACCAGGTACTTACAACCGCACAGCAATCTACTTACAAAAGGTTACCTTTCACACTGCAAAAGGTAACCTTTGAGGCTGTAAAAGGCCACCTTTCAGACGCCAAAAGGCGGCCTTTTGCAAAACCACTCCACAACACTGTCAGCCTAAAGGGTAAAAACACGTGGCACGGCCAAGGCTACACACCCTTTCCTCAGGCACCACCCCATCCCGTTTCCCAATGAATTACGCAAACCGGCGTGTTGCCGGCATTGTTAACCGCAAACGGCATGCAGGCGGTAAATCCCATGCCGATGCACCGTACAATCGGTTTTTCAATTAAATCATGCCGCACGCAGACACGGGGGCAAACATTCATTCAGCACACTAACATCTAACTTTTTGACAGTTTTCACACACATATCAGCCACATTAACTTCCTTAATGCATCAAAAGAAGGTGCGACACAGACATTCTGCTTTCATTATGTATAAATAAGCACTTTCAATTTTCCCTTACATTTCTTGCAACTTATACGTAAAAACACTATCTTTGCACGTTAGGAAAACAGACATATACGGCCGCCTTTGCATGCAACGACGGCTGACATTTGCGTTAACGACTACACATAATTTAATATACTTTGAAAATACTATGGCAAAGACAAGGCAGATTGTTGAGTGCGTGCCCAACTTCAGCGAAGGACGCGACAAAACCGTAATCAAGCAAATCACCGACGTTATAGAGAAAAGCGAAGGCGTAAAACTATTGGACGTAGACCCGGGCGAGGCAACCAACCGCACGGTAGTAACGTTTGTCGGCGAACCGGACGCAGTGGTTGAAGCTGCTTTCAAGGCCGTTAAAAAGGCCGGTGAAGTAATCGACATGCGCCACCACCACGGCGCACACCCGCGCATGGGTGCCACCGACGTGTGCCCGCTCGTGCCCGTTAGCGGAATAACCCTCGAGGAGTGTGCCAAGCTGGCACGCAAGCTTGCAGAGCGCATAGCCAACGAAATTGGCATACCCTGCTATTGCTACGAGGCTGCTGCGCTAAAACCTGAAAGGCGCAACCTGGCGGTCTGCCGCAAGGGAGAATACGAGGCCCTGCCCGAGAAGCTGGCCGACCCCGACGGCAAGCCCGACTTCGGCGCACGGCCGTATGACGAGGGCGTGGCCAAGACAGGCTGCACTGCCGTAGGCGCACGCGACTTCCTCATAGCCGTAAACTTCAACCTCAACACAACATCGACACGCCGTGCCAACGCAATAGCATTCGACGTGCGCGAAAAGGGACGTCCCGAGCGCGAGGGCAACCCAATAACAGGCACCATAAAGCGCGACGCCGACGGCAAGCCCATCATGCGTCCCGGTACGCTGAAAGGCACGAAAGCCATCGGCTGGTTCATCAAGGAATACGGCATCGCACAGGTTTCGATGAACATCACCGACATCAACGCCACCCCACTGCACGTGGCATTCGACGAGGTTTGCCGCGCCGCACAGGCACGCGGACTGCGCGTAACCGGAACCGAGATAGTAGGCCTTGTGCCAGAGCGTGCCGTTATCGACGCCGGCAAGTACTTCCTGCGCAAGCAGCACCGCTCTACCGGTATACCCAAGGAAGACATACTTAACATTGCAATAAAGTCGATGGGGCTCGACGACCTGCGCCCGTTCGTACCTGAAGAGAAGGTGATAGAATATCTTCTCGACGCAGACAACAACAATAACGACAAGCTGACGGCACTGACCGTAAGAGGCTTTGCCGACGAGACACTGCGCGAATCGCCCGCTCCGGGCGGAGGTTCGGTAGCCGCATACATGGGCGCGCTGGGTGCCGCACTGGGCACGATGGTGGCCAACCTGTCAGCCCACAAACCGGGATGGGACGACCGCTGGGACGAATTCAGCCAGTGGGCCGACCGCGGACTGGAGCTCGAAACCGAACTGCTACACCTTGTAGACGAAGACACCGAGGCCTTCAACCGCATTATGGCGGCATTCGGCATGCCCAAGAACACAGAGGAAGACAAGCGCCTGCGCTCTGAAGCAATACAGAGTGCCACCCTGTTTGCCGCACAGGTGCCGCTTGAAACAATGAAGACGTCGTTCAAGGCATTCGAGATATGCAAGGCAATGGCCGAAACGGGCAACCCCAACAGCGTGTCTGACGCCGGCGTGGGCGCACTGGCTGCACGCGCGGCCGTGCTTGGCGCAGGACTGAACGTTAAGATCAACGCGTCTTCACTGAAAGACAAGGCCGTGGCCGACGGACTTGTGGCTGAAGCCGAGAAGCTGATGAAAGATGCCGACGCCGCCGAATGCGAGATTATGACAATCGTTGAAAATACTATAAAAAAATAAATATGATGATGACCAAAGAGCAGTTTGCAGAGGAAATACGCGCAGGCATACCCGACGTATTGCCCGAACCGATGCCTTATGACACCGAAATAAACCATGCGCCGAAGCGCAAGGACATATTGACCAAAGAGGAAAAGAAGCTAGCGCTGCGCAACGCCTTGAGGTATTTCCCCAAGAAGTTCCACGCTACGCTGGCACCCGAATTTGCCGAAGAGCTTGAAAAATACGGCCGCATCTACATGTACCGCTTCCGTCCACGCTACGAGATGTACGCCCGTCCGATTGACGAATATCCCCACAAGTCACTCCAGGCTGCCGCCATCATGCTGATGATTCAGAACAACCTGAACCCGGCCGTGGCACAGCATCCGCACGAACTTATAATCTACGGAGGCAACGGAGCCATATTCCAGAACTGGGCACAGTACCGCCTGGCTATGAAATACCTGAGCGAAATGACCGACGAGCAGACGCTCGTGATGTATTCCGGCCATCCGCTCGGACTCTTCCCGTCACACAAGAACGCGCCGAGAGTGGTCGTTACGAACGGTATGGTAATACCAAACTACTCTAAGCCCGACGACTGGGAGCGCATGAACGCACTCGGAGTGAGCCAGTATGGACAGATGACTGCCGGCTCATACATGTACATAGGCCCGCAGGGCATCGTCCACGGCACAACGATAACCGTGCTCAACGCAGCACGCATGCAGCTGAAGAAGGAAAAGGAGCGCAACGACATACACGGAATGTTGTTCGTATCGTCAGGCCTCGGCGGCATGTCGGGCGCACAGCCGAAGGCAGGCAACATAGCCGGAGTGGTAAGCGTGGTTGCCGAAATCAATCCGCTGGCTGCACAGAAGCGTTACGACCAGGGCTGGGTTGACGAGCTTCACACCAACCTTGACGAACTGATACCGTCAGTGCGCAAGGCCGTTGAAGAGAAAAAGACCGTGTCAATGGCTTACGTGGGCAACGTTGTCGACCTGTGGGAACGCCTCGCCGACGAAGGCATAAAGGTTGACTTGGGCAGCGACCAAACATCGCTCCACAACCCGTGGGCGGGCGGATACTATCCAGTAGGCATGTCGCTCGAGGAATCAAAGAAGATGATGGCCGAGAATCCTGCCGAGTTCCGCGAGCGCGTACAGGCATCGTTGCGCCGCCAGGTGGCAGCTATCAACAAGCTGACCAAACGCGGAATGTACTTCTTCGACTACGGCAACGCCTTCCTGCTCCAGTCTGAACGCGCAGGAGCAGACATCATGGGTGCCGACGGCAAGTTCCGTTACCCGTCATACGTACAGGACATCATGGGCCCGATGTTCTTCGACTACGGCTTCGGTCCGTTCCGCTGGGTATGTACTTCGGGCGACCCGAAAGACCTGGAGACGACCGACCGCATAGCAGCCGAAGTGCTCGAGGAAATAAAGAAGACCGCTCCTGAAGAGATACAAGGCCAGATGGACGACAACATCCATTGGATAAAAGAAGCCGGACCAAACCACCTCGTAGTAGGTTCGCAGGCACGCATACTTTACGCCGACGCAGAGGGACGTGCCAAGATAGCCGCTGCATTCAACGAAGCTATCAAGAGCGGCGAGATAAGCCGTCCGGTAGTACTCGGCCGCGACCACCACGACGTGTCAGGCACAGACTCTCCGTTCCGTGAGACAAGCAACATATACGACGGCTCGCAATTCTGCGCCGACATGGCGGTACAGAACGTAATAGGCGACTCGTTCCGCGGCGCCACATGGGTATCACTGCACAACGGAGGCGGAGTCGGCTGGGGCGAAGTAATCAACGGAGGCTTCGGCATGGTAATAGACGGAAGCGAGGACAGCGCACGCCACATACGCGAAATGCTATTCTGGGACGTAAACAACGGCATAGCACGACGCAGCTGGGCACGCAACGAAGGCTCAATGCACAGCATCATACGCGAAATGGAACGCACTCCGGAACTGAAAGTCACAATGCCAAACCTCGTTGACGACAGCGTGATAGACGGAATCTATTAATAAAAGCACCGGAAGTTAAGAAGATATGACAATATGGGTTGGCTACGCATGAAAGCAATACTCAAGTCGCATATCTTCTTAACTTTTGCTGTAAACAGCATATTCAATAAACATTTTTATTCTTAACCATTAAATAAAATAATATGATCCACCATATATCAGCCGAACATCTTACAATCGAACGCATCGGTGAAATAATAAAGAACGGCTATAAGCTTGAATTGAGCGACGACGCCCGCAACCGTATTGTGCGCTGCCGCGAGTATCTTGACAAAAAAATAGCTGAAACAAAAGTTCCTATCTACGGCGTGACCACGGGCTTCGGCTCCCTTTGCAACGTGTCAATAGGCAAAGACCATCTGGCACAACTGCAAATAAACCTGATGATGTCACACGCCTGCGGCACCGGCGACCGCGTGCCGAACGAGATTGTCAAGATAATGCTTCTGCTTAAGATACAGTCACTCAGCTACGGATACTCAGGCTGTCAGCTCGAAACAGTTGAACGCCTTATCGACTTCTTCAACAACGGCGTTTATCCGGTTGTTTACATGCAGGGCTCACTCGGAGCGTCTGGCGACCTTGTACCGTTGGCACACTTGTGCCTGCCTCTAGTAGGACTTGGCGACGTTGAGTACCAGGGAAAGGTCATGACAGGAGCCGAAGTACTGAACTTGAACGGTTGGGAACCCATCCGCCTTGCTTCAAAGGAAGGACTCGCACTGCTTAACGGTACGCAGAACATGAGTGCATTTGCTGTATGGGCGTTGCTGAAGAGCAAACGACTGGGCGATTGGGCAGACACGATCTCAGCCATGTCGCTTGACGCTTATTGCGGACTTGTCGAGCCGTTCACCGACGCCGTGCACCAGGTTCGCCCACATAAGGGCCAGATTGAAACTGCCGCACGCATGCGCAAACTGCTTGAAGGCAGCGAAATCGTATCAAAACCGAAAGATTACGTCCAGGATCCGTACTCGTTCCGCTGCATTCCACAGGTTCACGGAACATTCAAAGATACATGGAACTACGTTTATTCGGTTATTGACACTGAAATAAACTCTGCTACCGACAACCCGACCGTATGCCCGGACGACGACATCATAATCTCTGCTGGAAACTTCCACGGCGAGCCGATAGCACAACCTATGGACTTCCTTGCCATCGCCGCATGCGAGCTTGCAAACATTTCGGAGCGCCGTATATACAAACTCGTTTCCGGAACACGCGGACTGCCAAGCTTCCTTGTTGCAAATCCTGGAGTAAACAGCGGTTTCATGATAACACAATACACCGCAGCTTCGGTAGTCAGCCTCAACAAGAGTCTCAGCACTCCGTCTTCAGTAGACAGCATACCGTCAAGCCAGGGACAGGAAGACCATGTCAGCATGGGTGCCAATGCAGCAATAAAACTGTACAAGGTAGTACTCAACACGGAGCGTGTGCTTGCAATCGAACTGTTCAACGCCGCCCAGGCACTCGAATTCCGCCGCCCGCTCAAGTCGTCGCCTATCATCGAGAATGTATACAAGGCCTACCGCGAGGCTGTTCCCTTCATCGTCAACGACGAAGTAATGTACCCGCATATTAAACACTCTATTGACTTCCTTGAAAACAATGCGCCTGCTTGTCAGTAACATAGGAATCCTTGCCGGCATAGAAAATGCCGGCAAGATTCGTCTCCGTGGCGAAGAGATGAAAAGCCTCGGCCAGATAGACAACGCCTGGCTTCTCGTGGAAAACGGTAAAATATCGGCTTTCGGCAGTATGGACGACATGCCGGCAGAAGGATTGTCGGCAGACTGTGAAGTCAACGCACAGGGAGGAACGGTATTGCCTTCATGGTGCGACCCGCATACGCACATTGTCTATGCCGGCAGCCGCGAGGGCGAGTTTGTCGACAAAATCATGGGACTGAGCTATGCCGAAATAGCCCGGCGAGGCGGCGGCATACTCAACTCGGCCGACTTGCTTCACACCCTGAGTGAAGACGAGCTGTACCGCCAGGCCATGCACCGCGCAGAAGAGATAATGCGAAAAGGCACAGGTTGTGTTGAAATCAAGAGCGGATACGGACTTAACACGGCAGACGAAATGAAGATGCTGCGCGTTATCCGCAGAATCAAGGAGGACACACCGATGCACGTCGTGTCTACATTCCTTGGAGCGCATGCAGTAGGACGCAGCTTCAGCCATGACGAATACGTTAACACGGTGGTAAACGAAATGATACCGGAAGCAGGCCGCGAGGGGCTGGCAGATTATGTCGACGTATTCTGTGACGAAGGGTTCTTCACCCCTGAAGATACCGACCGCATACTTGACGCTGCCGCCAAATATGGCATGAAGCCCAAAATACACGTCGACGAGCTTGCCGCAACAGGCGGTCTGCCCGTCGCAGTAAAGCATGGCGCTCTTTCGGTCGACCATCTCGAGAACATGCCTGAGACAGAGTTCGACATCCTGAAAGACAGCAACACCATGCCGACCGTGCTTCCGGGCACGTCGTTCTTCCTCAACATGCCTTACGCACCGGCACGCAAGATGATTGACGCCGGACTCGGTGTGGCCGTCGCAAGCGACTACAACCCGGGGTCGACACCGTCTGGCGACATGAAGTTTGTGGTTTCGCTTGCCTGCATAAAGATGCGTCTGCTGCCGGCTGAAGCTATCAATGCCGCTACACTCAACGCCGCATACGCCATGGGACAGAGCAACGAATACGGTTCGATAACCATCGGTAAAACGGCAAACTTCTTCATAACGGAACCGATACCGTCAATAGACTACATACCCTACGCCTACACATCACCAATAATATGCAGAACGTTCTTGAACGGTAAGGAAGTGTAAGCCCGACGGGGAAATAATATAAAAGACAAATAAGCCGGCCCGAAAACAGTCGTGAGAATGACTGTTTTCGGGCCGGCTTGTTTATTTAAGACAAATCAAAAGTTGAATTTCCATTTTGCTCCGGCAATAATCCACAATCCTGGCTGTGGCACGTTGCCGTAGTCAACATAGTCGGCATCAAACAAGTTGTTGGCCTCAACGTAAAGGCTATAACGCGGTTTCGCCCACGTCAGCCGGGCGTCCACAAGCGAATAAGGCTTATAGTCGCGGTTGACGCCCTGCGTGTCGGTATATGAACCCATGCGGTACTGATAACGGTATTTTACGTCAAGGTCAAGTCCCGGCAGCAAGCGCAGGCCGAGTCCGGCGACAAGCTTGTGGCGAAGATACTCAAGGGCGTATAGCGACTGTACACCCGGCTCGCGGCGCTGGTCCTGGTCTATGTAGGCGTAAGCCACATCCAGCGAACGCAACACACGCTGGGCTGGAAGCAGACTGAAGAAATCAAGTCCGACAGACGCTTCAACACCGGTTGAAGTTATCTTCGTATGGTTTACCGAAGTCCACACTGCATCTTCGCCCTGAGAAGTATCCATAATCCAGTCTATCATGTTACGGCCCCAGTTACGGTAAACCGAAAACGTAGCGTTCAATCCGCCGGAGGCGTACTTCATACCCACCTCGACCGCGCTCATCTCCTCCGGGCGCAGGTGCTTGTCGGCTTTGTGGCCGTCAACCGAATAATATAACTCGGTAAACGAAGGCATACGCAAGGACGTGTTGAACGAGGCATACGCCTTCAGACTGCCTGTAATCGAGTAACTAGCGTCAAATCCGGGATACAGCTTGAACGGCATTTCGCTCCACGTATTCCTGACCGCCGTGAAACCGGCCGACAGTGAAAGACCGCCAAGCGTTACATTGTGTTCAAGATAAAGACTGAGATTTGTACGGTTGAGGCCCAACGTGTAGTCACGGCCGGTACCGCCGATGTGTACAGGAGAGTTGAGCGGTTCGCCCAAGGTTGTGGATATAATGTCCTCGTTGCGTGCCTCCGCACCGAAAGCCGTGCGTCCTAACGTCCAGTCGAACCAGCTGTTAAGATTCAATCCTATAACATCGGTACGGTGGTAGTTGAACGGAGAACGGTCAGCATCGCCACGGTAAAACTCGAATCTGTCCTGATAACGGTTCCAGTAAACGGACGGACGGAAGTGGAACCTGCCTACGTTCGTCGTGGCCTGAACGGCCGTAAAAAATTTAGAAGAGTGCTCATACTGCTCGTCTGACAACGTGCTGTAAAACGTATTGCTGCCCCATCCTTTCAAGCTCATGCCCGCATGCCACGATACGGTGAGCCCGTCGTCGGTGTAATTGCCGTGGTAAAAGGCCTTCACCCCTTCATAGTCAGCATTGAGACTGCCTGCCTGGCTGCGGTTGTAACCGTCGCTGCGCATGTATCCGCCACTAATGTGGTTGCTCCATTTGCCCGTCTTGAGTCCGGCTCCGGCTTCCGCCGCCGCGTACCCGAACGAACCGCCCTCCGCGCTTACGCTGCCTCCGTTGTCCACGGTCTTGCGCGTAACGATGTTTATCGCCCCGACGAGCGCCGACGTACCGTAAATGCGGCCGGCAGGTCCTTCTATGACCTCAATGCGCTGAATGTCGTCGAGAGTTACAGGCAGGTCAAACGAGTTGTGTCCAGTCTGGGGGTCGCAGATGTTAATACCGTCGAGCAGTATCGCTATATGCTCGCTCGTGCCCCCACGAATGCTGATGTCAGTCTGCGCGCCGATAGGGCCACGCTGGCGCACATCAACGCCAACTGCGTATTTGAGCAAATCGTTAACACTTTGTGCAGGCGCAGCGGCAATGTCGTCGCGTCCCAGCACAGTTACAATTCTCGGCACCCGGCCACCGGCCAGGGGCGCGCGCGAGGCTGTCACGTCAACCCCGCCAAGCACAACCGTGCGCACCGTGTCGGCCATGCCCGTACCCACCATGTCGGTGCGTACGCTTACGCCGTCGGCCTTGGCATAGGTCAGCGTGGCTACGCTAAGCGTGCACACGAGGACCTCGCGGCCTACACAGGTGAACAAGGCGTAGTTCTTGCGGCTGAAGTGCCTGAACTTGAAAATCTCGCGCTTGTTGAAAACTGTTTTGTACATAAGATTTAATTAGGTTAAGACGTCCCGCATTTGCGGAACAAGACGCAAAATTAAATCTTAATAACGAACAAAAAGAATTAATACTGTTAAAAATGGTTGTCCGTCAATTGAGCTCTAGACCGAGCATTTCGCTCAATTTCTCGAACGCCTTGTTGTTAGCCTTCAACTCGTCAAAGCGTTCGCGGTTCGTTAGAATGCGCTTTACCTCTCCCGGCTGCGCCAGACGGACGTCAAGACTGAGGGCGCTGTTTCTCAATGCCTGTACAAGTGTATTGCGTATGCGTCCCTTTATCTTAACAATGTCGTCGAAGAGTATCTGGTTGTCGACAACCACCTCGACATGGGGGAATTCGGTTATTGAAGGAACTATATTCTTCAGCCTTGAGGCAATGCCCGTCATCTGCTGCGGCATGCGGTTGCACATGGCTAGCCACTGCGTCATCAGCTGTTCTTCGGTAAACTCATTCCGGTCGCCCGTATCCTTTACTTCGTCAACCGTTATTCCGATATCATTACGGTCCTCGCTTTTACGCTTCAGGTTTTCAAAAGTCTTGCCTATTTTACCGAGTTTCAGTCCTTTAAGGCCAACAGGCTTAGCCTCGGACGGATGCGGTTCGTCCACAGATGCGCCGACACCGGCACCGGCGTTTGCCCCGTCAATATTACTATCAACGGTGTTAACCGGCACCGCCTTGCCAGCGCCAATACGAGTCTCAGCCTCGGCCACCTGCATAGCCTCCTTCTTCGGCTGAGAACTCCTTAATCTTTTGAACAGGGATTTCAGTCTCTTAGGGCCGCGCCCCGACGCCGCCCCTTCGTCGTCCGGCTGCGTTATCTGCGATATTTCTATCAGCGTAAGCTCCACCAGCAGACGCTTGTTGCCGCTCTGGCGGTAGTTTATGTCGCAGTCGTTCATTATCTTCAATGCCTTGTAAAGGAAGTTTGCCGGACAACGGCCTGCCTGCTCCTTGTAACGCGCCGCCTGGCGCTCACTGGTCTGGAGCAAAGGCAGGGTCTGCTCGTCCTTAGCCATGAGCACGTTCCTTACGTGTACGGCAAGCCCGCTTATAAGGTGGGAGCCGTCAAAGCCCTTGTTTATTATATTGTTAAGCAGCACCATCACGTCTGCCGACTTGTTTGCCAGACAAAGGTCGATGATGTTGAAATAGTTGTCTGCGTCAAGCACGTTCAGGTCTTCTATGACTTTCTGGTACGTGATGTCGCCCTGGCAGAAGCTGGCGGCCTGGTCAAACACGGACAAGGCGTCACGCATGCCTCCGTCAGCCTTCTCGGCTATTACGTTGAGCGCCTCCTCCTCGTAAGTTATGCCTTCCTTTTCAGCAACCATCTTCAGCTGCTTAACTATGTTGGGCACGGTCATGCGCTCGAAATCGTAAATCTGGCAACGCGATATTATGGTCGGCAGAATCTTGTGCTTCTCTGTCGTGGCAAGTATGAAGACAACATGCGAAGGCGGCTCCTCAAGCGTTTTCAGGAATGCGTTGAACGCAGCCGTCGACAGCATGTGCACCTCGTCGATGATGAACACCTTGTACTTGCCGACCTGCGGCGGTATGCGCGTCTGCTCCATAAGCGCCTTGATGTTCTCGACCGAGTTGTTGCTGGCGGCGTCAAGCTCGAATATGTTGTAAGAGCGTCCTTCGTTGAATGCCTTGCAACTCTCGCACTCGTTGCAGGCCTCGCCAGCCTCCGTAGGATGCTGGCAGTTGATGGCTTTTGCGAAAATACGCGCACAGGTTGTCTTGCCGACTCCGCGCGGTCCGCAGAACAGGTAAGCATGAGCCAGCTTGCCGCTCTTGACGGCATTCTTCAGCGTGGTGGTCAAGGCCTCCTGCCCTACTACCGTATCAAACGACATCGGGCGGTACTTTCGTGCCGAAACGATATATTCTTTCATAGTACGTGCAAAGTTAATCGTTTTATTTGAAAATTAAGAATAAAGAAGTGAGAAACGTGGCCGGGCATCAGGCTATTTGTTAAAACAACCGCCTGCGGCATGGTCTGAATGCGGAAGAATACACACCAAGCCAATACCTGAAAAGATGTAAGGAAACAAACTGAAACGGATGCAGAACCAAGAGGTGGCCTTTCAGGCTGTAAAAGGTTACATATCAGGGCGTAAAAGGTGGCCTTTTGCAATGTAAAAGGCCACCTTTTACAAGCACGGTGGGCAGACGTCTGCAAGTTGTTGGGATACAAGCTGTTACATTAAGCATAAATTTTATGGTGGCACGGCACACACATTCCGCCGGCAGGCATGTCCGGCAGTCGGTACTCCCATTTGCCACAACAGGCCAATGGTTGTATGAAGAAGTCTGTTTAGCCGGCAGATTATCCCAGCACTATCATGCCCGAGCCTGCCGGCAGGTTAATGATTGTTTTATGAATTAACACTGCCGCACTGCCTGTTTCTTACCAAAAGTACGTATATTTGCAATACAGGAAACACTTAACGGTAACGAAATGCAGTTCAGAACGAAAGTAACAATTGATAAACCGGACTTTAAGATAGGGCCTTGCGAGGAAATGCTGTTCGTAGGCTCGTGCTTCGCCGACAACATAGGCAAAAGGTTCAAGGAAGAAAAATTCAGGGCAACGGTCAACCCGTACGGCGTGATGTACAATCCGGCGAGCATTCTGCACACGGTAAGACGGTGCGGCGAAGCTCCGCGCACGGCCTTGTTCACATTAGGCACCAACCATGTGTACATACTGAACGAGACGGGCGAAATCGTAGACAACTGCGCCAAACGCCCGCAACGGTTGTTCACCGAACGCGAACTTTCGGTCGACGAGTGCTTCGGCTACCTGCTCGAAGCCGTCGACATACTCGCAGCAAGGCGCCATGACGTGAAGGTAATAGTGACGGTAAGCCCGATACGCTACGCCAAATACGGCTACCACGGCAGCGCCCTGTCTAAGGCGGTGCTGCTGCTTGCCGCCGACAAGCTGGTGAAAGAACGCCCCGGAACGGCGAGTTATTTCCCTGCATACGAGATTGTCAACGACGAACTGCGCGACTACCGCTTTTACGCTCCCGACATGCTGCACCCTTCGGCACAGGCAGTGGAATACATTTGGGAAGTCTTCTCAGAAGCGTATTTCTCCGACGAGGCTAAACGATTCGTCGAGGAATGGCGGCCGCTGAAGGAGGCGCTGGGGCATAAGCCGTTCCATCCAGAGTCTGCCGAATATCGTGAATTTATGAATAAAACAATGTTAAAAGTTAAGGAGTTTTCAAAAAAATATCCGAACTTTGTACTTTAGAAAAGTTGGAAAAGTAATTTAAGGTAAGAATTTTGAGCAGCAAGGCACGGCCTTGCTTCACCTTGACAATACCTAACTGCTTTAAATAGTTGGTTTTATATGTCCTACACTATTGAAAAAGTCACCACACTGATAGGCGCGCGCCGCTACGGCACGGCCGAAGGTAACATACGCTGGCTGCTGACAGACAGCCGCAGCGTGTGCTTCCCCGAAGAAACATTGTTTTTCGCGATACGCTCCGAACGCAACGACGGTCACAAATACATCGCCGACCTGTACCGCAGGGGAGTAAGAAACTTCGTTGTCGAACAACTCCCCGGCGAGTACGACACGGCATACGCAGACGCTAACTTCCTGAAGGTGCCACACTCCGTGAAGGCACTGCAACGCCTTGCCGAACGCCACCGCGACGAATTCGACATACCCATTGTCGGCATAACAGGCAGCAACGGCAAGACCGTTGTAAAGGAATGGCTGTACCAGTTGCTCTCACCGTCGATGATAGTGACACGCAGCCCGCGCAGCTACAACTCGCAGATAGGCGTGCCGCTTTCTGTCTGGCTGTTGGACGAACACAGCCAGGTCGGAGTGTTCGAGGCCGGCATCAGCCAAAAAGACGAAATGCCTGCGCTACGCGACATCATACAGCCCACGGTAGGCGTGCTGACAAACCTCGGCACTGCACACCAGGAAAACTTCGCATCCCTGGAAGAGAAATGCACGGAGAAGCTCAGGCTCTTCCATGACACACAGGCCATAGTGTACCCCTGGGACGACGAGATTGTAAGAAGTTGCGTTGAAAAGCTCGACTATAAAGGCCAACGGATAGCATGGTCGACGAAAGACAATGCTGCCAGGATGTTTGTGAAATCTGTCGTGAAGGAGAACCTGTCGACCACTGTCAACTATGTATTCGACGGCGTGGAAGGCTGCTATACGCTACCGTTCATCGACGAAGCGTCAATATCAAACTCCATCGTCTGCGCTGCAATAGCCCTTTATCTCGGACTGACAACCGAGCAGGTTGCGGCACGCATGGCAAACGTAGAGCCTGTGGCCATGCGCCTCGAAGTAAAGCAGGGACAGCACGGATGCACGCTTGTGAACGACTCGTACAACTCTGACATCAACTCGCTCGACATCGCGCTCGACTTCATGAGCCGCCGACCCGACCATGCCGGACGCAAGCGCACCCTGATACTGAGCGACATCTACCAAAGCGGAAAAAGCGGAGAGGCATTATATAAAGAGGTGTCAGACTTGGCTAAAAAGCGCGGTGTACAGAAATTTATCGGCATAGGACCTGAAATAAGCGCCCATGCGGATGTAATAGACATACCCGAAAAATATTTCTTTGCCGACTGCCACGAGTTCATAGCCAACAGCGTATTCACATCATTGCACGACGAAGTGATACTGCTTAAAGGCGCACGCAAGTTCAGTTTCGACCGTCTGACAGAGCTTTTAGAGCAGAAGGTACACGAAACAATACTTGAGGTTAACCTCAGTGCAGTGGTGAAGAACCTCAATTACTACCGCTCGTTCATGAAGCCGACGACGAAGATAGTGTGCATGGTGAAGGCCGACGCATACGGAGCAGGTGCCGTAGAAGTGGCAAAGACATTGCAAGACCACCGCGTTGACTACCTGGCAGTAGCCGTGGCAGACGAGGGAGTGACGCTAAGGAAGAACGGCATAACGTCGAACATTATGATAATGAACCCTGAAATGACGGCTTTCAAGACAATGTTCGACTACGACCTTGAACCCGAAGTATACAGCTTCCGCCTGCTCGACGCCCTCGTCAAGGCTGCACGCAAGGAAGGCATAACGGGCTACCCCGTACACATTAAGCTCGACACAGGCATGCACCGCCTCGGATTCAATCCACAAACAGATATGGACGAGCTGATAAAACGGCTGAAACAGCAGAACGCAATAATACCGCGTTCGGTATTCTCACACTTCGTCGGCTCCGACAGCGACGACTTCGACAACTTCTCCGAACGGCAGTTTGCCCTGTTCAAGGAGGGCAGCGAAAAGCTACAATCGGCATTCAGCCACAAGATAATACGCCACATGGACAATTCAGCCGGCATCGAACACTTCCCCGAACGCCAGCTCGACATGTGCCGCCTTGGACTGGGACTGTACGGAATAGACAGCCGCGACAACTCAGTGATAAACAACGTTTGCACACTGAAGACCACCATACTGCAGATACACGCCGTGCCTAAAGAAGAAACCGTAGGTTACAGCAGGAAAGGCAAATTGACACGCGACAGCCTGATTGGCGCAATACCCATCGGATATGCCGACGGCTTGAACCGCTTGCTGGGCTGCGGCCGCTGCTATTGCCTGGTAAACGGCAAAAAGGCTCCTTACGTAGGCAACATCTGCATGGACGTGGCAATGATCGACCTAACAGACATAGACTGCAAGGAAGGCGACACCGTGGAAATATTCGGCGACGATTTGCCCGTCACAGTGCTTTCAGACGTAATGGGCACAATACCTTACGAGGTGCTGACAAGCATCAGCAACCGTGTAAAACGGGTCTACTTCCAAGACTAACTGATAAAGGAGCCAGGAAACAATAAATACGTTTCTTGGCTCCAACCTTGTTATTAAGCTATTTTAACGAGCTTGTATGTTTTTTTTAATGAAAAAACAGTAACTTTGCGCAAACTTACTTTTAAACAGATACTATTAATCAAATTATCAAATAATGAATCCGATTCAAACTACTAAAATGACCAACTTCCGTTGGGTCATTTGTGCGTTGCTTTTCTGCGCTACGACGGTGAACTACCTTGACAGGCAGGTTCTCTCGCTTACGTGGAAAGACTTTATTGCACCTGAGTTCCACTGGAATGATGCCCATTACGGCATGATTACCGGTTTCTTCTCTGTGTTTTATGCGGTAGCTTGCTTGTTCGCAGGTAAATTCGTCGACTGGATGGGCATAAAGAAAGGTTATCTTTGGGCCATCTTCATCTGGTCGTTGGGCGCATGTTTGCATGCCGGTTGCGGCTGGGTTACAATGGAAATCGAAGGACTCGACTCTGTCGCCGCCCTCCGTGCAGTTGAGGCTGGAAGCGCAATGGCTGTCGCAATCGCTACGCTTAGCGTGTGGTTGTTCCTCGTATGCCGTGCAATCCTGGCATTGGGTGAAGCCGGAAACTTCCCTGCAGCCATAAAGGTTACTGCTGAATACTTCCCGAAAAAAGACCGTGCCTTCGCCACGTCAATCTTCAATTCAGGCGCATCTGTCGGCGCTTTGGCAGCTCCGTTGACCATTCCTATCCTCGCAAAGCATTTCGGTTGGGAGATGGCTTTCATCATCATCGGTGCCATTGGTTTCGTATGGATGTTCTTCTGGGCTCACCTTTATGAGAAGCCAGAAAACTCAAAGCACGTGAACAATGCAGAGCTTATCTACATCAACCAGGACGAGGAAGAAGAAAACAAGCCTGCAGAAGCTGCAAAAGAAGAAAAGACAATTCCTTTTATACAGTGCTTCAAATACAAGCAGACATGGTCGTTCGTTGTAGGTAAATTCTTCACAGACGGTGTTTGGTGGTTCTATCTTTTCTGGGCTCCGGCTTATTTCTCAGACCAGTTCGGTTACGAGTCATCATCAACCATGGGTATGGCGCTTATCTTCGTGCTTTACCTCATTGTTACAGTGCTGTCAATCTACGGCGGTTACCTGCCCAAACTCTTTGTAGAGAAGAAAGGCATGGGCCCGTATGCAGGCCGTATGCTCGCAATGCTTATCTTCGCATTCTTCCCATTGTTCGCATTGTTTGCCCAGCCGTTAGGAAACAGCTCTGTATGGTTCCCGGCAATAATAATAGGTCTTGCCGGCGCAGGACACCAGGCTTGGTCAGCAAACTTGTTCTCAACCATCGGCGACATGTTCCCGAAATCAACAATCGCAACTATCACTGGTATCGGTGCCATGGCCGGAGGTATAGGCTCACTGCTCATCAACCTCGGCGCAGGTGAACTCTTCACATACGCTGAAAACGCAGGTACAGCATTCACATTCCTCGGTTTTGAAGGCAAGCCAGCAGGCTATATGATAATCTTCTGCATCTGTGCTGTTGCCTATTTGCTGGCATGGGTTATCATGAAGGCCCTCGTACCTAAGTACAAGCCTATTGTTGTAGAATAATAAGAACTGAATTTAATAAGCATAAAATAAGAAGGATGCTCCCTGATTTGGGAGCATCCTTCTTATTATTTCCACGTCATCGAACACAAACCAAGTAGAACTATTCATTTATTCTTCTTTTCCAGATTTATCAGTAACAGGCCTATCGCAGTCCAGATAAGTTCCCTTATGCGGACTATCAAAGCGACAAAGATACCTGCACTTGCCGACAGGGCCAACCCCGCAGTTGACATAATAAAACCTCCCTCACGGCCTCCCAACTGCAATGGAATGAAAAACAGCAGGTTGGCAAACAGGCTGGTGAAAGCAAATATTAAGACACACTGGGCGAAACTTACATCGGCTGTCAGCACCAAAAGTATGAACATTATCTCAAAAGCCGAACAGAAACGGCACGCCAACTCGAGCAACACTGCTGAAACAAACGACTTGCGGTTCTGATTGTGCAGGGCTGCAATCTGGCTGTCGACAGTGTCAAGTTGTTCTTTATGCCGCTCGACGAAGCCCCTTGCCCACTTCTTCGCCCCTGGAATATGCTTGAGCAGATTCATAAGTCTTACAGCCATGCCCTTGCGGTAACCTTTGATGAAAAACCATACACCTAAAAGGCAGAATGCTCCTGCCGACGTGAGAATGATGCCCATAAAGAAATTCAAAGGCTCGGTAAGCAAATATACCAGAATCGACAATATCCAAAAAAGGAAGTGGCTGAAGATATGGGTCATGGCATAAAGGATTACCGAAGACGATGCCCGCTCCGGCCCAATCTTTGGCGACAACGACATAACACGGTACGGCTCGCCTCCCATAAGCCCGCAAGGAGTCGTATAATTCAACGCAAAACCGGATACGGTAATCTTGTAAAGCCAGAAAAAATTAATTTTTGTTGGTTCATTAGAACCACTTTTTATGATGATATACCACGTGGCCGTATTGAACATATACAGAAAAGCCCACAAGGCAACAACGGCAAAAAACCAATATCCGGCACTCTTTAATCCGTCCCAAACCTGCCGATAGTCAAGCTGTGTCAACATAACGGCCAGCATGACAATGCCGAACAAGAAGAACAGGTTCTGATATTTCTTCTTCACTACTACGACTGTTTACTCTGTAAAGAATTAAGAATCAAGAAAAACATCCACACGGACAAGACTGCACATGCTAACGGTTTCCTTAATTCTTAATCCAAACATGTATTATTAAGATTATTCCTTATTCTCCTTAGCCTTGGGTATGTTGAACCTTACCTTCTCGCTGTCGTCGCGCTTCTCGTGATACAATTTCTCCAACGGATTGGCAAGCGGTTCGTCATACTCAGCCCTATTGCGGAATACATCAATAGCTACGTAGACTGCATGGCGCAAAGAGCTTTCGTCGGCAACGTTTTTACCAGCTATTTCATAAGCCGTACCATGGTCTGGAGAAGTGCGGACAATAGGCAGGCCTGCCGTAAAATTGACCCCGTCGCCCCTGTCAAGAGCCTTGAACGGCGCCAGGCCCTGGTCGTGATACATTGCCAACACACCGTCGAACGACTCGTAACCGCCGTGTGCGAAGAAACCGTCGGCTGCATACGGGCCAAAGGCATAAACACCGTTGTCTGAGAGTTCCTTGATGGCAGGTATTATGATATTATTTTCTTCAGTCCCAAGCAGGCCGCCGTCACCGGCATGAGGATTAAGAGCAAGTACGGCTATACGCGGATTGGATATGCGGAAATCGCGCTTCAATGACATGTTGAAGATGGTTGCCTTCTCGACAATAAGATCTTTCGTCAAGTTCTTGGACACGTCGGCAATGGGCAAATGCGTAGTCACCAGCGCGACACGCATGATATCGTTAAGGAGAATCATCAACGATTTGCCTCCACCGACACGCTCTTCAAGATACTCCGTATGCCCGCAGAAGTTGAAACCGTCGCCCTGTATGTTGTTCTTGTTTATCGGAGCTGTGACGAGCACGTCCAGAAGTCCTTTCTTATAATCCTCAACCGCACGCTCAAGAGCCTTGAACGACGCCATGCCGGCCTCCTTCGACGGACTGCCGAGTTCAACCTTGACCTCCTCGTCAAACGTAGGCAGAAGGTTAAGCTTGCCGCTATGTGCATCATCGGCCGAATTGATAATAGTAAAGTTTGCCTGAATACCGAGCGCATTACGATGATAAGCTGCCACCTTCGGCGAACCGTAGATTATCGGGGTGCATAGCTCAAGCATAGCCGGTTCTGAGAAAGTCTTGAAAATAACCTCATATCCTATGCCATTTGTGTCACCGTGCGTTATGGCAACGCGTATTTTCCTGTTTTCCATATCTTTATATTATTAATTTAATGTGGCGGAGCAGCAAAAGGCTGATGCCCTGCAAGGCCGTGAGAGGGCCATGCCGTCCTCCACCATCATTCTACTTCTTTACTTTCTTCATTGTGTACAGTGCCGCCTCCACCTGCCTTAACAGGTTGCGTTTCTTCATGCCTGGCGCATATACGAACGCCTCTGCCACTACAATCCTGCGGCTGGCCGAATCGACAACCGAGTGCGACACAAACGGACCGCCCATGGCGTCGCCCTTCATCGACCAGAGTCCGCGGCAGACCATCATGCGGCGCCCTTTCACGGCAACCATGCCGCTCGATACGGTTTCAATGTCCGTCTGCATATACATTCCGGCACGTTCGCCGGGAATGTTAACCTTCATGACGCTGTCGCGCACATGCAAAGCCCTGACAGGGTCGAGGCTGTCGCCGGCGTATGAATAAATGCAGATGTTACTCATACCATCAGGCGCATTGTCAGAAAACCAGACGAAACCGCGCCCACGCTTGCTCGACTTCATGCCGGCAGGTATCTTCATGTCATAGCCGAACATTTCACCGACCACTCCCGAAGCCTTGGCGTTAAGGCCTATACGCGCTATTCCGCCGCTTATCTCAGAACGTACGAGCAGTTCGGTCAAATATTTACCCATGCGCGGAATGTCAGCCACAAGGGCTGAATCTGACGCAGCGTTAAGATAAACCACTATCTGTGGCTTGGCCCACACGTTCCTTTCATATCTGATCATCGTCCGCGTAAACAAGCGCGGATTAACGTTTACTATGACAATGCTACGCGCCAGTCTGGCAATTTGGTTGAAACGTACGCTGTCAGTAACAGAGACATCGAACATCGGCTCTTTCTGCGGCAGTCCTGGCACGTCTTGCGACAGTATGCTGTCCACGGCTACGACACCACGGCCATTACCCGACGCAACAAGCAGAAGGACCTCGTAAGGCCGTCCGCCGCTGCTTGGCAGCAACGAGCCCTGCCCCTCGCATGACACAGCCACAACGGCGACGAGCGCAAGCCAGACAAGCACGTGCCTCATCACTCGCCGGCGGCATCCTTCCTTGCCGTGCTCAACAGTCCGCAGGCTGCATAAATGTCTTGCCCGCGGCTGGCCCTAATCGTAGTAAACACGCCATGCCCTGTCAGATAGTCGCGGAATGCTTCCATACGTGAGTCGTCGGCTCCATGCAGGTCAACACCGGGTATCTGGTGAAACCGAATAAGGTTTATGCGGCAGTCGAGTCCCTTCAGCAGCTTGATTACCTCACGCGCGTGCATCGGCGAGTCGTTCACTCCGCCGAAGACTATATACTCGAACGACAGGCGGCGTTGGTGGCTGAAGTCATAATTGCGGAGCATCTCGACAACGTCTGCAATAGGCATGGCTTTCTCCGCCGGCATCAGCATCGCGCGCTGCTCATGTATGGGCGAATGCAGGCTTATGGCAACATGGCACTCGCTTTCCTCGATAAAACGCTTCAGCTTGTTCTTGACGCCTACACTGCTTACGGTTATGCGCTTTGGGCTCCATGCGTAACCCCATGCGGCTGTGAGTGCTTCGGTAGCCCTTAGAACATTGTCAAGATTGTCCATAGGCTCGCCCTGGCCCATGAACACGATGTTGGTCAGCTTATCGCGCTCGGGCAGCGAGTATATCTGGTTGAGTATGTCTGCCGTTGTCAGGTTGCCCTCGAATCCCTGCTTACCGGTCTGGCAGAACAGGCAGTTCATCTTGCACCCCACCTGCGACGACACGCAAAGCGTGGCGCGGTCGTTGTCGGGAATGTAGACGGTCTCTACAAACTTGCCTGACGACGTTGGGAAAAGGTACTTCACAGTCCCGTCGACAGAGCGCTGGCTCTCGGCCGGCGGCATGCAGCCTATGGTGTAACGCTCTTTCAACAGTTCGCGGTTGCCCTTGGATATGTCGGTCATGCCGTCAATATCCATAACATGCTTCACATAAAGCCACTTGGCCATCTGCCCACCGGCAAAAGCAGGCATGCCCAGCGACTTAGCCACTTCCTTCAACTCGGCAAGCGACTTGCCCAAAAGAGGTTCAATCATTTCAGTAAATTTATATTATCAGCAGCCTGGTTATGTTTTCAGACAAACGGACTTATACACATAAACAAGCAGGAACGGTTCTCAATACCCCTGCATACCAGCCCGTCATCCGTTAACTTTACTGCCAGTGAACTAAATAATATGCAAAGATAATGCAAAAATCTGATTATCAGAAATAAAAGACAGATTGTTTAACATCAGGCAGCCGAAATTCAGGTGAAATTCAGGTTAACGCCGCATGCAAAACGGCCCTGTTGCAAAAGGCCGCATATTGCACGACAAAAGGCCACCTTTTACACGGTCAAAGGCCGTCTTTTGGGAGCCAAGACACGGCCTTTGACAAAACAGCGGCAAAAGCATTGTGCAAGACATGGAATCAGGGCATCAGCACATACGGATATCGAATGAGATTTACACACCACAACCGCCTCAAAAAACCGCCCAACATGGAAGGAATAAATAAAGCAAGGCAAAATAAAAAAAGCAAGACGCGCTGCTGATATTGCGCGTCTTGCCTTATTTTAATAGCGGAAGCATTAAGAATGTCTTAAGACTTCCCAGGCATATCACCTGAACTTATTCAGCCAACGGGTCAAATGTACCAGGCGCATTAGCGTTATTATAGTCTTCCCAACCAATTGTCTGTTGCAACTTGGTATTGTTAGCCTGCGCACCACGACCTAATCCTAAGAAATAATAATAAGGTTTGAAGTCCATGTAGAGCTTAACCTTGTTTTGGTCGTAAGCATCACCTTTCTTCTCTTTACGCACGAGGTTCTCCTCATACCAAGCTTTCAAAGTCTCTTGTTGTGTACCTAAGTCATTGCGAAGGTCAACTGCAGCACAACGTGTTCCACCGTTTTTAACGAACGGATCACTGTCGGCAGTCGTACCTCCAAGACCGTACTTGTCAGCTAAACGGAATTCCATGTTCTCCCTGCGCTGTCCGTTGAGCGGAGCAAAACCGAGGTAAGTACAAGTATTGCCACCCCAGCCCGTCAGTGTCCATGATGCAGGCGCACCTTCAACTTTGCCCTGTCCACCATCAAACAACATCCAACGGCGCAAGTCGTCAAACCTCTTACCCTCATATGCGAATTCTATCTGACGTTCGTATATAATAGCAGCCATGCAAGCAGCCTGGTCAGATTCGAGATTAGCCTGCAAACCATAATTGTTTTCTGCTGTGTATCCTGCACGTGCACGAATCTGTTTCAACAGTTCCACTGCATAAACAAGGTCTCCAGCTCCACATGCAACTTCTGCAAGGTTGAGCAACACCTCGGCATAGCGAAGCTCTATATACGGCTGGGCTGATAATGTAAACCCACTCTCATTACTTGACGCATTGAAGATATAAAGCGAGTTAGAGTTAATATCGTAATCGTCAGAACGTTTACGTACATAAACTCCGCTTTTATTCGACAGGAGATTGTCTGCTCCGTATGAGTTGCCGCTTTCAGGATCTTCCTGATCATCAAGGCTTGTGTACCACACATAGTTCCACAACTCATAGTTCTTTCCATCGTCGTATGACGGATTACCCGGATCAGCTGCAGTCACAGAGCTATTGCCATTATAAGCCCAGCGGAAGCCAGGGAATGCAAATGTGCGGTAGAAACGCGGATCGCGGTTCATGAAAGGATAATTCTTATCGTATTCGTAAGATGATGCTTCAAGCTTGGTGTATGTATTTGCGGTTGAAGGACGCTTACCATCAGCCATCGGGAACATGTCTATCAACATTGCAGACGCATTTATACCGCTTCCTGTCGCATTCTTCGGACGTATACTGCGCTCCCAACTACTATTCTTTCTCGTCAGGTCTGTTGTCAGGTTATTGTAAAGAGTCACAAATACAGCTTCAGGGTTCTTGTCACTCTGGCAAAACTGCAGTGCGAATGCAGAACCATTAATATTGTTAGCCGATGTGAATAAACCATGACCACACTTGTTGATTGAGTCAAGTTCCTGCTTCATCTGTGTGTATGCTTCAACATAACGTGCCTGGTCATTCGCACGGTTGAACAACGGGCTGCACCAGAACAGAAGCACGCGGCCTTTAAGTGCAAGTGCCGTCGCAGTAGTTACCTTGCCCCAGCTGTCACTTGACCAGCCTCCATTCATTGTCTTGTCAGCAAGCAGTTTTGCAGCCATGTCAAGGTCATTGCAGATGAACTTCACAGTTTCTTTAGTTGTAGAACGTGGCACGCTTACACCTTCAACAGGTTCAAGAACATTTTCCACCAAAGGAAGTCCACCGTACCATTTGAACATCTTGTAATAGCACCATGCACGGAAGAAATATGCCTGCCCCAAATATTCGGCTTTATCCTCTTCAGGCAAAGAACCTGCTTTAATACCCTCAATAGCATCATTAATACCTCTTATAAGTCCCCACGCATTTTCCTGGACATTGTTTGCAGATCCAAAGAAATAATCTGGAATATTGTTTGATGTGACAGAAAGAGGTGATTGAGGATTTACGAATGCTCCAAAACCACTGTACTCTTCAGTACACTTACTTTGGTCATCACTCTTACCTACAGATGGATATTTCCAACTTGGACTACCATTGACATCAGGAAGACACAAACGATAAATCTCATTCAGACGGCCTTGACAACCTTCCGGTGTATCATATATCTCGTTAGTGGTATAATCATAGTTCTTCTTGTCCTCCAAGAATTCATCGCTGCATGAAGTAAAAGCCAATGCAGACACGATGCCTATGCCAAACAATGTTACTATTTTCGTTTTCATTTTTCAATCATTTTAATATATTAGAATGTAAGATTTACACCGACTGTAAACTTACGCAACGTCGGGTAAGAACCATAACTACACATCGGATCGATGAAATTGTCCGGATACGGATTATAGAAACTCAAAATGTTCTGTCCCGTAATATTTACACGTGCACTCTGTATACCTAATTTCTTTACAAAACTTGACGGTATAGTGTATGCCAATGTAAGACGACTTAGCTGTACTCTTGTGCTGCTTATTCTCCAGAATGAAGACGCAATCGAGTTTACAGACGAGTAAGCGAGGTTAGGCAGGCTTCCATTTCTGTTTTCTGCTACGACAAGATTGCCTGATGCGTCATATATGTTCTGATAAGAAAACATATCATTGACATTCCAGAAAGACGGCATGTTAGTATATTCCAAACCATCTCCAGGTTTAAGGGCTGAGTTGTCAATAACATCATAACCACCCCACTGTGCATTGATCTGAGCCGTAAGAGACAAGCCCTTCCAATCAGCTCCAAGATTCATTGTCACACCGTAAGGATTACTGCGTTTTGAAAGGCATACCTGGTCATTGTCCTTGTCGACAATTCCATCAGGACCGGCATATGTGCCATCTTCCTGCAAAGCACCGCGTACATCCTTGTAAATGAGCATACCAGGACGAACCTCATCCTTATTCATACCAAGGTAGCTTGTTATATTATTCTCTGCAAAGTATTCCTCGATATCCTGGAAGCTGCGGAACATGCCAACACACTGCAAGCCCCAAAGACCTATATCCGTACGTCCGCCTTTCCTTATCTGGCGGTAAATATAGTCTGTTGCAAAGTCCATATTGAGGACCTTGTTATCACTGTAACCAGTATTGATTCCAATCTTGTATTTGAAGTCCTTTCCAATCTTGTCACGCCATGTAAGACTCAACTCATATCCCCAGCTGTCCATTTCACCGAGGTTTACTGCTGCCGACTGTGTACCAATTATACCCTGCAGAGCCTGCTTGATATTCATAAGCATCTCCCTATTCCAATCATGGTACATATCAAATGTCACAGACAGGCGATTCTTGAGAACATTGAAATCTACTCCGAAGTTAGCCTTGTATACCTTATCCCAATGTACATCACGGTTTACGGCTGAATTGTTTTTATTTATAGATATGCGGTTGTCGCTACCTTGGCCTGTTCCGGTACCAAAGACTGGTCCTTTATCCTGGTCCATTGCATAAACCTGCATCCACTGCCATGCTGCTGTATTATCACGTCCGGTCATACCGAATGATGCACGTACTTTCAAAAAGTCTACCCATGGTAACGCATTCTTGAACCAGTCTTCCTCAGACATGACCCAACCCAAGCTACCTGACGGGAAAACACCCCAATAGTTCTCTGGGGCAAATTTAGTTGACGCGTCTGAACGAATAAGGAATTCAGCAAGATACTTGTTTGAATAAGCATAATTAATACGTCCAATGTATGAAAGGCTACCAGACTCGGCACGCTTGAATTCAGTATCCTTATCACCGCTTGCAGAGTTTGACTGTCCATTAGTAAATGAATATGGATCATAAACCTTCGACATTTGGTATTCGCTTTCCGCCTCAGACTTTTCGATAGAGAAAAGACCTCCCACATGGTGCTGTCCAAAGTCTCGGGCATAAGATACAGTGAAGTTCATCTGATAGCTGTCCGTACGTGTCATAGTTCGACTCAACATCGGATCACCGTTCTTGGCTGTCATCTTTATGAGGTTGGCTTCTGTTAGATACTGTGTGTAATCTTCATCGCCAACCGGCGTATAGAGGTGGTTGCCACTTCCGGGACGTGTCTGCATCCTATAAATGTCATATTGCGAACCATACTGGTTGGTTTTGTCTGTGCCAATACTCTTGGCGTAAGAGAATCTAAGCGTAAGCCCCTTAAGAATATCACTCCATCCGAAATCGTAGTTTACACTAGCGTTGATGTTGAGGTTAGAATTCATAGAACGGCTGTAGTCTCCGTTATTCTGAAGCACTGAATATGAATAAAGCTGATCTTCACTTTGTTGTGTATTACTTATGCCATATGCAGCTATAGGCAAGCCGTTCACATATTCAGGAATATAGCGAGGACGAGTTAATAGTATATCATAATCTTTCTGGTCACTCGAACCTCCGATCTTGATATATGGAGTATTCTTCTTGCCGTAGTCACCTGACACGTTAAGGTTGGCTCCCAACCATTTGCTTACCTTAACATCTACACCAGCACGGAAATTCCAACGGTCGTAATCAAGGTTTCCGAGGTTTCCGTCTTGATCAAAGTATGATATTCCTGCAAAATAACTTGCCTTCTCGGTAGCACCACTTAAGTTTACGCTATGCTTCATTGTGAAGCCAACATCCCAATACTTGTCAAGCAGGTCATAGTTGAGCGCTTTCATTGCATTCAGCTCATCATACTGGTAAAGATCTGTCTTGTTGTTGAGAGATGTGTTTGTAGGATCCGCTGCAGCTACTGCGTTGTAAAGACGGCCGTACTCGTATGCACTGAGCATCTTAGGATGTGAAACAGCATCGGTAAAACCGAATGTTCCGCTATAAGATATACGCGGTGCACCAATCTTACCTTTCTTTGTTGTAACGAGGATTACACCGTTTGCGGCACGTGCACCGTAAACAGCGGCCGATGCATCCTTAAGCACTGTTATACTTTCAACTTCCGAAGGGTCAAGGTTATTGAAAGCTTCCGTACCTAAGTTCTGTGTAGTGTTGCCAACTTTCATATCATTAGGATAAATATATCCATCGATTACGAACAGAGGCTCTTGAGCCACACTACCGACATCGCCAAGAGAGTTGGTATCACGAATATACATTTTTGCATTTTCTCCAGGACGAGACTCGCCGCCGCTTACACTAAGACCGTTAACAAGTCCAGAGAGAGAACTTGCCAAACCTCCAGAAGCAAGGTCTTGGATCTCATCCATAGGCACTGTCGCCACAGAACCGGTCAAGTGGGCTTTCTTCTGGACACCGTAACCAACGACTACAAGCTCGTCAAGGTTTTGTGCGTCCTCCTTAAGCTGAACCCTTCCACCTGCTGTTACAGTCTGAGGAACGTAGCCTATATACGACACCGTTATTTTAGCTCCTTTGGGAGCCTTAATTACATAATTACCGTCAAGGTCGGTTATGACGCCGCCCTTTTGTCCTTCAACTCGGACAGACGCACCGATAATCGGTTCGCCGTTCTGGTCGACTACGGTTCCCTTGATGTCCGTGTTCTGTGCAAGAGCCGGAACAGCCGCAAAGGCCATGAAACCGAAGCATAAACTGGCTATGAATTTTCTTTTCATATCTTGTGTTTCTTTTGTTACTGATTATTAATTAGCAGGAAGCCAACGTGGGTCGCCCGTACGTTTTGACTTCTGTTCAGAACCGCCGACAGTAAAGTCACCGTTTGCAGGATCGGCAAACATCGGGTCAGACTCGATAGCCGTAGCACTTTCGTCGTATCCGCTTACAATGCCGTCCGTGCTTTCAAAAGCTCCGTCATACATGTAAGTATTGTTTGCGAAGTTCCTGTTAGCCGTACCTTGACGTCCAGCGAGGAAACGACGAGTAATCTGGTTGCTACCACAGTTTACGAAAATACAGTTTGTCATGTTCCAGAAAGAAGTGTTGCGTCCGGCAAAACCACTGTAGTTGCCCCACTGGCCGCTATATGCAACATTATAGAACGTAGAGTTGCTGTAAGTTATTGAATTTGAAGAATAACCGCCGCGGTCACAACGGGCAGAGTTGCTGTACTGTACAAAATACTTTGAATCTGCGCCGTCTACACCGTAGAACGTAGACTTGTCGACTGTCAGGTCATTGATGAATCCTGTCTCAAAACGTATGATACCACTGCATTCCGTACCTGTCAACTGCACTACACAATTACGGATAATAGCTGTACCAACACAATACTTGACTTTATTATCGTAAATGAAATAATTGTTAACGCCTGTAATCTTGCAATTCTCAATCAACAAAGACTGTTGTATGTCATAATAATTCTGGCTACCGCTGATTACGCCCATTGTACTTTCGTCAGGAGTCTCTGAGTAAGCAATGAAAGGATCGGTTGAAGCCGAACAGTCAAAATTGACATTCTTGATAGACATTCCGGTTGCTGTACTAATGCTAGCATTGCCTGTCATCTTTATCGTAGCAGGATTATTCTGATCAGTAGTACGCAACTGTACACGTTTGTTGCCAAAGTCAACACTTCCTGACATGGTGTATTGGCCGCCTGCAACGAGGTCATAAGCCATTTCCTTATCCTTAGCCTCGTCCGGCATTGGATTTTCTGCAATGAATGCAGTTATGTCAGAGCCTTCAGGTATAGTAGCAAGTGCAGCTGTAAAGCTGTTGAACGCAACTAAAGTAGCTGATTCAGCTTCCGTATTGTTCAGCTCCTTATTCCCCATGGCTTTGATGCTGAATGTATAATTATGGTCAGCTTCACGGGAAACTGCTATCTGACAACGGTCTATCAGAGAGTCCTGAATTCCGTCAACTACAGCAGGATTCTCAGCATCCGTGACATCCATAACCGTACACTCATAACCTCCGGCACCTTTGACGACGTCCCAAACAATGACCGTCTGCGAACCATCTGCAGATGCAGAGATGCTGATATTATCAGCCGTAGGAGAGACCAGGGTGATACCGGAAACACTGCTGCTCCATCTCTCGTCATCGTCGAAACCATCTTGCGCGCACGAAGATAAAAGCAGAGCCCCTACAGCTGCGACCGATAGCAGGCGTGCTTTTCTCCAAAGTGAAAAATGATTCTTTTTCATAATTTTATCCATTTAATTATTTGTTATAAATATATTTATTTGATTTGCCTATGTTCCAATTCACAGCTTTATGTTTTTTTATTTGCAATACATTAATATTCACATTAATGCACGACATGCTTTTGATTTTGACGTACAAAGTAAATAAATGTAATCAAAATTTCAAAAAAATGTTTAGATAAAATATTGTTTAAGACTGAAAAACGCACAAAACCCGAGTTTGTTACCAAACCAGACTCATATTAGCCCGGTAACAAACTCGGGATTTTGCCGTTTACAGTTACAGAAGTCAACAAGCCATACTTAATACGTTGGCTTCAGCCATAAAATCATTCAGCTGCAAGCCAGCGCGGGTCGCCGGTCCTCCTTGCCTGCTGTTCTGCTCCGCCAACAGTGAAGTCGCCGTTTGCAGGATCGGCAAACATCGGGTCGCTCTTTATGGCTGTGCCGCTCTTGTCGAAATTCTCCTCGCTGTCGTAAGCGCCGGTGGCAGAATCCTTCAGATACGTGTTGTTTGCAAAAGTTATCACTGGATTAGTGCTGAAGCTACCTCCAATGAAACGACGTGCAATGTCGGCAGCACAGTCGACAAAGATACAATCTGTCATCACGAAAGTTGAAGTCTTCTTACCGCTGAATCCGCTGTAATTAGCCCACTGGCCGCTACCTGCGATGTTGTAGAATGTGCTATTTGTAAAGTTTACATAGTTCATCTCATAACCGCCGCGGTCAGCACGTCCTGAGTTATTGTACTGAACGAAATATTTAGCGTCACTCTCTGTGCTTGCCTGCCAGAATGTAGAATTATGTACAGTAAAGTCATTAATGAAGCCACCCTTGAAGTAAATCACCGCATTGCCGCTTACGCCTGTTGCAGAAGAAGATGTCAGCTTAACAACAGTGTTGTCAATAATGCAAGTTTCGAGACAATATTTCACATTGTCATCATATATTAACTGTCCATTCACACCGTCAATCTTACAGTTCGCGATTTGGAGGGTTCCCATAATGTTAAAGTAGTCACCGGCTCCTGTAGCTCCGACAAGTGTTGAATCCGGATTAGCCGACAATTTAATGAAAGCTGCGTTTGAAGCCGAGCAGTCGAAATTAACGCCGTTAACTGTCAAGGGCGCATAAGTGCGGAGACTAGCATCTGCTGTAAGCGTAACAGTAGCTGGATTGGCTGCGTCGACGGTATATAGATTTGCATTCATTGAAGCAAAATCGATGTCGCCTGACATTGTGTACTGGCCACCGGCAGCAAGGGGTATTGCTACAACCGAATCAGCCAAAGAACTTGCATTCTCTGCATACCATGCAGTAAGGTCGGTTCCAGAGGGAACTGTCTCTACGGCTTCCGGCATTTCGGCAAACGTTACGCGGTCTACATCGTCGGCGTTGATTTCAGTCACGGTGCCGTCAACTTTGTGAATCTGCATTATATAGCTTTGCGCATTAGCGGTAAGTGCTACTGAAGCGAAGGCTACGGCTATTGATAAAATTTTCTTTTTCATGGTGATGATATTTTTAAAACATTGTTTTTTTTTACTTATTAAACACTTTGTAAGTTGCTGAAGGTGTACGCAATATGTAGACACGGCCATTGCCAAGAGCTCCGAGGTCTACAGTCGCCGTGCCGTCAGCTCCGGCTTTGGCAGTAGCCACGCTTACACCGTCGGCCGTATACACACCGACACTTGCCCCAGGAGCAAGTCCTGTCACGCAGGCTTTGCCTTCTGCAAGGCTCAACACGGCCTTAGCCTCGAGCTTGTCAACAGCTGTCGGGATGTCTTCTTTAGTTACAAACTTGTAGTCTGCTACGTCGGCAATCGCAACAGAAAGCGTCTGACTGGCAGACTCTACGGTCAACATTCCGCCGTCAAGAGTTATGACGGGAGATTCACTCAGAGCAAACGATGTCTCTGTTCCGCTGTTTTCAGTTACGAGCAGATACTGCTTGACTTCTGCACTGGCTAACACTGCCGTAGATACCAATGCAAGCAACAAAACAGCGATTGTTCTTAATAATGTTTTTCGCTTTGCCATTTTTCAATTATTAATTAGGTTATTAAAGTGACGTCAATGTGCAAGTCATGGTTGCCCATGCTTCCATCCGAAATACGCGGGTGTATTCACCACGCACATTATCATGAGATTTCAACGTATTTTGTTAATACGCCGGATAACTGTTTTTACTTAGCCTTAGGCTGAAGACGCGCTGTCAATACGCAAAAAATGTGGCAGGCGTTTTATATAAATAAGGTCAGTTATAAAGTAGCGTGCTTTTCCCTTATCTCCGCGGACTTCATCCTTCTTTCCAACCGCCCCAGCTTCATCTTCACGATATCAGGCAGGAAATGCTTTTCGGATACTGTTCCCGGAAATATATTTGGTTAATGGTTTGCAAGGCACCGGGACTAAGCCCGGCGCTCCTTGCAACCATATTTAATGTTCATGCAAGTGGTCTTATTTGTTGATGAACTTCTTGCCGTTCTGAATCAAGATGCCCTTCGTAGCCTTGGTCACGCGCTGGCCTGCGAGGTTGTAGATGGGAGCATTCTCGTCAGCAGCGTCAACAGTGATGCCGTCGATGCCTGTTGAACCCGGAGTGAACTGGTAGCCATAGAAACCAAGCTGGCTCTTCGGGCAGAACAGCATGTAGGTCTTAGCCTCAACGGGGAAGTTTACATAGCACATTACCGGACGGTTCTGTCCCTGAATCTTGAATACATAGCTGTCGTCGATGTCAACCGGCTGGAATGGATCGAGACCGTCTGCCGGAACGAATGTGTTGTTCTGAGTATAGCCTTCAGCTGAAAGTGAAGCTACGGGAATCAGTTGGAGTGACTCTGTCTCAAGTGCATAGAAAGAGTGGTTACCCTTGTTTACGAAAACACCTACACGCACTGTACCTTCGCTCTTGAAGGTCATCTTGTAATATGTTCCATACTTAGGAGCGCTTGTGCTTGTTCCAGGCACGAACAACTCGTCTTCAGAACCCGGTCTGTATGACCAACCGTTGTCAGTCTCCTCCCAATAGCCGGTACGTGTAAGAGTAGGATTACCCTGGCCTTTCAGATAAGCCTTGAATATAGGCTCAGCGCCGATAAGCTGCTCGTTCTCCTTCGCAGAGATTTCCCAAATAGTAGGATTCTCTATTTCGCTTCCGCCCTGGTCGAGAGGAGCATCCATGAACTTGTCGGGATAAGGAGTTGAAACAGCCTCAACACTTACATTCTCTGTTCCGAAAGTAAGTATACCGCTGGGGTTCTCATCTTCTGTGATAGTAGCCTGGCTTGTAATGTTGTAGCCATTAGCCGGTTCAACATCAGTAGGAATCAGACTCTCGGCAGTCCAAACCTCCTGTGCATTAGCTGTCATTGCGCCAAGCACAACTGCAACTAAAAGTAAAGTTTTTTTCATAATAGTACTGTTTTATAATTAATAATTACGTTAATAAAATATTCCAAACTATGTGTAGCATCATCTCCTTACACAAACGCCAGACTCGCACAAAATACATGCAGGTGTAAAATCTATTCGCATTCTCATAAGAACCGAACCTGGCATGATGTATAAAAATGCGGTTAAGCAATGCTGAAGATTATCTTCCCAAGTTTTTATATTTTATTTAGTGACGTACTTACACCTTTATTGTAACCTATGATGACAAAATATTAACACAGCTTAACTATTCGCAAATAACAGTTGCAGATTTAAGACAGGCGTACAACAAAGCTTTGCAAACCAGCAATACAAGGTTACGCCAATATAGCAGTGGGAAGCCAAATCAAACATGGCATAAAAGCATACAAATTTCAAACAAAACCAATACGTGGCCTTTTACGAGCTAAAAGGTGGCCTCTTACGCTGCAAAAGGTTATCTTTTAGCCTGTAAAAGGCAACCTTTTGCATAGACATAAATAATAACAGACATACACACCCTGGGAAAGTGTTTACAACAAGGCTTAACTGCCTGATTACCAAAAGATTTGAAAAGTATCAGATGAATACATGGGAAAAGCATCATTTTCTTGAATTGCAAGGCATAAAAATAGGGTGTCGGAATCCGGCATGAACATATTCTTGCCCTATTTGCCATACATGCGTCCACATGCCATGACTGTAATCAAGCCATGAACCGGCCGTCATGTACGACTACTTAAAGTCAGTTTGCACCACCAAAAGCAGTCCGATTTATTTCCATGGTATCGCTGACAGAAGTTTGCCGGAGCAATTCTCTGGCAATACTGTCTGACCTGAGTGTAGGATTCCACGCCAGACGTCCGAATGCATACCAGTTGGCAAGTACATGACTGACATCCATGCTGGCCGCAGGATTGTCCATGGAGAATGTTCCCGCAAGACCGCTTATATCCGGCGCACCGACAGGAACATCCGGACTACCTGAGCCGAAATAAGCCTGACTGACGTACCGGACTATATATATAATGTAAAAGAATTCTTTCCATTTTTGTGCAAAAGACACAGGGGCGTCACTACCGGCTGAAAAGCCGTCCGTAAGCCTGCACTCTATCATCGCCGGTGTCTTCTCCATCCCGTCCAGCATCCGGATACAAGTGTCAATCGGTTGAAAGGCACGTGAAAATGGATTCAACTGCATAATCACATTTGAAGCCAACAGACCGTCAATACTTGTTATATCAGTAACAGCCGGCATCACACTACCACCGTTACCGTTGCCACAGGAGCCGCGCCAAACGACGATTCCGCCATACTGTGCCAACAGATTTGCCAACAAGTTTACACCATCAGCACAGCTGTGCCCATAATCGTCAGGACCGAGCAATCCTGCATAATCTGCATTGATAATGAAACCGCCGAAATCAGGAATCTTGGCATATATCTCTTTAATCTTCTTCTTCCACCAATCCTTTACGCTTGCATCAAGCGGATTGGCAGTGGCCAATCCGCCAACAGCAACAGGCGAGTCCAGACTGACAGACAAATACGCCCTTATTCCATAAGGACGCAACGAACCAGCAACGGCTCTTGCCTTATTAAGGTAACGGGAATTCAGAACATCCGTAGCAACTTCAGCACCATTGAGCACGCAACCGTTAATTCCTATTGAAGCGTTAGCCCTTGCATAAGCTGTAATTCTCTCCTTTAAATCTATGCTCATGGTACCCCTGCCGCCGTTGATATCGTCCCACTGCAACATACCGTTGCCTTGACAACCGGCATTAGCACCTTCAACAATTCTGTCATTATACTCGAGCAAACGGTAACTGAAAGCAGGGAATGACGAGGTTACCCGGACGCAACTTCCACCCTCGTGCTTATCTTCTTCCATATTGCGCACTGCAAACCCGTACTCGACGGCACGTTCCGTCATGGCTCCAATCCCCGAGGTCTGCTGAACCCGGAGCATTTCGTAAGCCCCGTAAAGCAAGCCTGAGCTACGCCTTGCCTTCACGACGGTTGTCCGTCCACAACCGCCCCACTCTATCCTGAAACCATCATTATCGGGCATGGAATTGTCAATTGAAAGCAAAACGTCACCACCATGCCAATACGCAGACAATTCACGCACAGCAGTCCTTGTGATAACAGACCTGTCACGGGCTTTAATTTCGGGAACATCGACGGACGGTTCCATATCGGTCCAAAGCCGCGGCCCAGCATTCCGCACAGCCCCGACACAAACGTCGGCATACAACACAAACATCAAAAGCATGATGAAACTTGCCACCAAGCCATTCGACAAATAGCTGCGCGTTTTTCCGGTGTCAGCATGTTCAAGATTGCTCCCCATCCTTAAAAAATAGTATGAATTCGACAATACGGGCAAAAAGTTTTCCACTTACTGCATCAAGCCAGAAGCAGACAAAACTTATCTTCCGCGCTAAATTATTCCATTTTTTCGACCCATGCAAGAAAAACGCGAAAATTCACTATTTAGTGACCCTGTCTAAATAATATTTCCTTCCTGTTTGCATAAAAGGCGTCATGGAATTACCCTCCCCTCAACCAGCACACATTGCAAAAAATTAAGGTTAACCGTAAAACGAAATATAATATGACGACGTAACAATAAACAAAAAAACAACGGCTTTGGATAATCAATCAATCCAAAGCCGCCACAATTTACCTATAAAAAACGTTTGCTACACTTTACCGCTCTGAACTTGTCTTATAGCAAACTGTATTCTTTCCTTGAGTTCCTCTTTTTCCTTGGAGCTCAATGCCGAAATCATCATCTTTTTACCTTTAATAAGCTTATTTACAGTTGTCTTTATATCTTGCTTGCTTGCCATATTTGTCGTCATTTTTATACTATGACGTCAAACAAGCTATTTTGTACTCTTAATATGTACTTGTTCTTGCTGCCATAAAGCGCAATTTCAACAAACTGCGGTGCATCAGGTTCCTGACCGACTGGTAATTGATTCCCATAATACGGCAAATATCATCATACTTGCGCTGTTCAATATAATACAGTTGTATGATTTGACGCTGGCGCGGCGAAAGGCAGCCGACAAACTCTTTCAATTTGTTTGTCTTTTTCTGGCTTTCCTCAAGATTTTCCATATCATATGCCACACTGTCTTCATATATAGACTTAACATTGTTCTCGTTAATCTCGTTGTCGGAAATGTGGGTGTTGCGCCTGAACTCGTCGTTGATTCTGTTCCTTAAGGAAACATACAGATATGATTCAATATTAGAGACTGACACCAACTCGTCTTTTTTAGTGTATAATTTTACAAAGACGTCTTGAATGCAATCCTTAATCATCTCCCTGTCAGTTGTAAATTTTGAACCGAATTCAAAGAGATCGTCAATTGTTTTGTCGTAAAGGTCGGTAAAGTTTATCATAGGTTTTCGTTCTTTGCTTGCAAAATTAGTTCAGAACGGCCTAAGACATTGGGAAAAATTGATTTAAAAACACGAAAAACAGGTATTGACTGGTAAAATCAATACCTGTTATCAGTTAATCCAAAAATCATATTACAATCTTTCCAACCAGTAAATCATATCTCCGCCGTTATTCTTGAGCGTGTACGTTCCACTGATTTCTACCTTCTTCTTCAACGTTTCTATTACTCCGTCCTTGATTCCGACAGTATGCAGGGCGTATTTACCTGCCTCAACGTTTACTGACGCGTCTTCTCCGTCGTGCAGATAGACAAGGTAGCCCGTATCAGAATTTCCTATTACCTGGCAAGCAGAATCACCTTCGCCGCTGACATATTTCATCTTAACCACATCACCGAGCAATTTTGCATCCTTGACAGGAACATTAGGACACGAGCCGCCAGCCATAAGTATGGCCCATCCATATTGAGGATATTGCTGTGCGAAGAAAGTTACGGCTTTGTCGGGATACTTGGTGCGGTATTCCTTAACAGCCTTATACGCCTCGGCATAACCTGTCTTGCCCACCTTCATCTTCCTCATAAACTGGCGCGGAGCCATGTTATGACCAGCAGGAGGAGCCCAAAGCCCCTGTATATTGTAATGCCAGTAACGTATGTCGATTATGTCAACAACTTTTGAAAGTTCGGGGTCAGCAAGTATCTCGTCCTGCGCGTCTTTGGGACAGCTCAATGCAATCATAGGATGACAGCCTGTCTCACGCTCCCACTCGGCAATAGTCTCAAGCCAAAAACGTGTAAAATGCAACGGTCCGGTATATTCTTCACTGATAAGTTGGACAACATTATCGTCATCCTTGAAGTTTTCGAGACACTGGCGTATGTACTGCTTGTGCAGCGGACGAAGCACCGGATTGTCGATATCGTAGAACTGCTCGGCCATGAAAATACGCTTGTCGCCGGTAAATGGCACTGGCTCAGGGAAGTTTGTGCCGTTAACATTGTTAACAGGACGCCACGGACAGTCAACCCAATGGGCACCGGCCTCGAGTATATTATGCTGGAAATAGTTTTCATGGAACAACATCAAACCCTGCTCGCTACCCTTTTCGGCAAACTCTTTAAGGCGTGCCCAATACCATTTATTAGGTTTAGTCAAGTCATATCGGCTAAGTCCGTCCCATGCAGTGCCTTGTCCCGAACGAGAGAAAGGCTGCTCGTAAAACGGAGCCCACACATCGCCGTCGGCTCTGCGGATGCGCTCATGGTCGGTTCTGCGCAAGTCGTACCACAATCCATAATTATGGTCGAGCATGCAATAACCGTTCTTTGCAAGATAATTCACCACTGAATCAATACGGTCGGTCCAGCCAGTACCTTCGCGTCCGGGAACGAAACGTGTAATCGCAGGTTTTGCACTTTTCTTTACAAAGTTGTCTTTTACACGGCCAGACCACCATGGAATCTGGTAACGATTGCCTGTAACAAGTTGTCCATTAACTGTTATATGACCATTAATTATTGCGAACGTATTATTTTTACTATCATTAGTACGCCGTTCGCCATACTTAAACTTCACATTATTAATATTCTTGACACCTGACGGATTTGTGCTAGCAGTGTATGGAACAGAATCAATCCACATTTCAAGCGTCAGTCTTGGCTGAGTAAGAGATATCCGTGCCATCTCCTGAGCCTGCGCTATTTCAGGACTGCTCGACGCATTCGTATTTCTTGGCAATATGTATCCGTTAATGGCTTTGCCTTCGCCCAAACGCTTTTCCAACTGTGCATAAAACAAGCTCCTTGGCTGGACGTGATCATTGCTGCTTGTCCATTCACCATTACCAGTCAACGTTCCCCAACATCCATGCGCACTGCTACGGTTGTCGGCGTCAGGCGAATAACAATACAGGGTTGAACCGGTGCATTGCCACATCATGCTATTAGCTGTATTCCAGCCAGTTCCGAATTGGAACTGCTCTAAATTCTTAAAACAAATGTCGTTACCGTCAATGTTCACAATATCAAACAACAAGCCGGCTGCCCATGAGCCAATACTTCCACTGAAGCCTAAACTCTCTTCACCTTCGCACTGAACAAAGGCATTTGGGCCAGCCGCACAAAATCCTGCTGCAAAATCGTGGATACCGTTACGGGAAACACAACGCTGTACAAGAGTTTGCTGACCGCGCGTTATAAAGACGCCACGACGCCATCCACCAATTTCAGATACAGGTTCTTTTGCAATGCAATCTTGTACCGTAATACGGCTTGTATTAAGCTGAAGATTGACCGCACTACCTGCGAAGTACCTAAAATCGACCATTCTCACCCAGCAATCGCGGGCATTATCCATCCAAATGGCATCCCAGCAATGGTCCTCGTCTTTCGGATTCCAGGCATTATGGTCAGAAGAAAGCGTAAGGTTCTCAACGCCGCATTCTGTCAGTTCTCCGCTATTATAACCAGTCACGACATAACCACCGCCGTATTTTGAGTCAAGCGTTGTTGTAATAGGTGCGTCAATAGTTATGACATTACCGTTTACGGCAGTCACAACACGCGACCATGTAATGTCTATGTCCGTTGGTTTCCAACCTGTGTAATCCAGTCCTCCACCAAAATCATAACAGTTAAGCGACTCTATCCATTCACGTGTTGATGGCCTTACAACCCTTATCCTGTCTCCAACCTTGATATCTCCAGTTGAAGAAAGATTTAGAGTAGTCGCCCCCGCCATTGTTTTGTCGCCTACGATCTGCAAAGTATCTCCACCTGTCATCTTCATTCCACCTTCTATATATAATAACGCTCCACGGCTAACGCCACGCTTAACAAGGGTTGTCTTTGAACGGCCTGTTCCCCTAATTACAACTCCCGACGTGCTTATACGCAGCGGATTGTCAATATAAAACGTGCCTTCACCAAGCAATACGGCACCACGGTGTCCGTTCTTGTCCGGCTTCAGGGAAGAAACATAGTCAATCGCACGTTGTATTACATCGTGACAGTCGCCTTCTGATGCTTCAACGTAAACCGCGTTATGCACATCCGGAATGTTCTTTTCAGATGCACGATAGCCGCATGTAGAATAATCCATAGGAATATACACTTCCTTTTTCACCTTGCCTGCAAACACGTTTGTGGCACACAATGCAATTGCAAGAAACGCCAGCAGGCATCGGTTCCTTAAATATTTACCCATGATGATGTATTTATCTGATTATAAATTTCTGTCTTATTATGCTAACGACGTAGTTACTTGTTTATTGTACTTGTTAATTTGTTACATTTTTCAAAACAAAGTTAACGTATTAACAATATTTTGCGCATAAACAACCCATCTAATTCAAAAGAGCAAGAAAGTAATACCCGCAGTGAAAGAGACGAACTCCCTAGACAATTTTTATATATAATATAAGGTGGAAAGTTAAGTATTTTTATTATCTTTGTCGGCAAATAAACTCTTTGTTGATAATTAAAATATAAATTCTCCAACGAATTTTGAATCTTTGAAACGAACTTCGTAGCCCCAGGCCCCAGACCTATAAAGTTGGGAAAAGGTGTGTTATAACATTCAAGAACATTGCCGGCTTAGGATAAAGCGCAGCTGAAGCATTCTCCAATTGCCGGGTAACCGGATACGGTACAATAAAAACTATTAACCAGATGAAGAACCTATTAATTATCATACTCTTCATAACAACATGCCAGACGTCCGCCATAGCCCGTCCCGACATGATTGTAGAGCACTACACAAAAGAAGACGGACTGCCCAGCAACACCGTATACAGCGCACTAAAAGACAAGGACGGATTCATCTGGTTCGGCACCTGGCATGGTCTTTGTTCATTCGACGGTGCCCAATTCACCCCTTATACAACAAGACCGAGCCATTTGTATGATGTACCTCCACAGAAAGTGAGAAACATCGTTGAGGACAAGGACGGATACCTTTGGATACGCAACACGGACAACCATCTGTACATGTTCGACAAGGTGACAGAAGCATACGACGACACATACAACAAGCTGAAACGGTTGTCGCACAATGTGCAAGTCATAAAGATACAAAGGATGGACAACGGACACGTGTTAGTGCTCACACGCAACAAGGACCTTTTCGAAGTATGGGTAGAGAACGGCAAGGTTTCAGCTGCAAAAATATACGATTCCCGGCACGACATTGACGGGAATACGATGAGGCTTAAGCACAACGTGATAGGCGAAAACTCTAAATACGTATTTTGGCTTTCCACAAATCTCAACATCGACATAATAACTAAAAAAAACGGGAAGCCGTTGCTTCCCAAAATAACAGGAGGCGATCATGTAACCTGCTTCAAGCACACCGGCCAATACTTATGCTATGGGACACGTAAAGGTACGATATACGTGACCAACATTAACAGCAGTCACACACGTCGATATTCAGTCCAAACGTCTGGAGGTTCAGTTTCAAGCGTGGACATCATAAACGGGAAACTGTATTTCACTACAGCCAAGGGCTTATATTCATTATCGGACAAATCAAGTCCTATATTCGTTACCGACAAGGCCGCCAAAGTGTACAAATCATTTGTCGACAAGTACAATAAGTTATGGTTATGTTCGAGCAACGGACAAATGACATGCCATGATCCTGCAACTTCTTCACAACTATCGTTCTCACTGCCGACCGACAGTCTTTTTGCCGAAATGAAATTCATTGACGCAGGCACGAACGGGTTGTTCATATTGCAACGCAACGGAGATGTGTGGCACTTTGACCATGCCACGAAACTGATGCAAAACATAAATATCCTGAAAGAGTTTAACGATGATGTATCCGACACACATTTTTTCGATATAGACATCGACTCCAACGGCATAATGTGGTTATCGTCAACCACAAGCGGTGTCTTCAAAGTCTGTTTCCCTAAATACAGTTTCAAATTCCTTTTTGCAGACATGTTCAAACAAAATGGTACAGGAAGCGAAACGAAAGGAATACGCGCTATCTATCAAACACGCGCAGGAGACCTGTGGTTGGGAACGCGTAATGGAGAACTTTATTGTGTCGATGCCAAATCCGGAAAGATTAAGCATAAGTTTGACGCAGACGACGTTGGCGTTGTTTACAACATAATGGAAGACAAAGAAGGCAACCTGTGGTTTTCAACCAAGGGATCAGGCCTGGTTAAAGCTACTCATGATGCAATGGCCGCCGATGGATTCCGCTTCACAAGATATGTAAACCGCCACGGCGACATTAACTCGATAAGCAGCAACCGCGTATATTACACATACCAGGACAGCCGGGGAAGAATTTGGGTATGCACATTCTACGGCGGACTCAACCTTATGGAAGAGAGGGGAGGCAAAGTCGTGTTCAGGCATAAGCGCAACGGTATGAAAAACTATCCTGGATACGAGCTTTATACCGATGTCAGGATTATAACCGAAGGACGAGACGGGCGCATGTGGGTCGGAACAACAGACGGACTGATGTCGTTCGACGGCAAATTCAATAAAGCGTCGGACATCAAGTTCGAAACCTATCGCGACCGCAACAGTTCAGGCGAAACGAGCAATGACATCTCGACGATGTACAAAGACAAGGCAGGAAACATCTGGCTCGGAATATTCGGCAACGGCCTGAAGCGCATAAAATATTACGACAAGAAAAAATGCCGCCCCGTACTTGAGTCTTTCACCGTTAACGACAAGGGGGGCAACGTCATAACTTCAATAGTCGAAGACAAGAACAACTGTCTTTGGATTGGCACGGAAAACGGCATAGCAAGCCTGAAGCAAGGCTCGTCGTTCATGAAGAGTTACGACCGCTTCACAGGTTTTCCTAATGTAACGGTTGAAGACAATACTTCCGTATGCCTTAACGACGGCCGTATCCTCGTAGGCTGCCACCAAGGCCTTCTGGCCTTCGACCCAGCCGTGGTGATGAACGAAAACGATATAAGGTACAAAACGTTCATAATAGACTTCAAAGTTGCCAACCGTGACCTTGAGGACTTCGACCCGCCTATATACCAGGGGTCTGTAAAGTTCGCCAAGAGAATCACACTGAAACATAACCAGTCAACGTTCACCATAGAATTTTCATCGCCATATTATGCCGACAACGGTCTCGTACCTTACGCCTATATCCTGGACGGATACGAGAGCCAGTGGCACAACAACGGCAACAACCGCATAGCGTCATACGCCAACGTACCTCCCGGACACTACAAGTTCAGGGTAAAGGTCAACGACGGCAACTCGCCCGAATGCGTCCTCGAGGTCGTGGTGCTGCCACCATGGTGGGGCACATGGTGGGCCTACGTTATTTACGCCGTGCTCATAACCTTAGCCTTATACGCCGTATTGCGCACGATAACTTACGTGATAAGGATGCGCAACGAGGTTTACATCAACGACCGCCTTGCCGAACTGAAAATACGCTTCTTCACAAACATAAGCCACGAGCTGCGCACGCCGCTGTCGCTGATTAAAGGTCCGGTAGAAGAGCTCAAGACGACAGAGAAGCTGAGCAACGCCGGTAAGGAATATCTCGACCTTATTGAGCGCAACTCCACAAAGATGCTGAGGCTTGTCAACCAGATACTCGACTTCCGCAAGATACAGAACGGCAAGATGAAGCTGCATGTGTCGTTCGTAGACATTACTGGAATAGTAGAAATACTCATGAACGAGTTCAAGGTCATGGCAAAAGAGCGTGACATAGCTTTCGAAGCAGACAAGCCCGATGAAAGGATTATGGCATGGTGCGACGCAGAGAAAATCGGCGTGGTGCTGAACAATCTTATAAGCAACGCTTTCAAATACACCGACGACGGAGGTAAGATATGCATAGCGCTGAACTACGACCACGACCGGCAGACCTGCACCATAAAGGTAGAGGACGACGGAGTCGGCATACCGCAGTCACAGCTTGAACTAATCTTCGAAAGGTTCTCGCAGGCTGACAACAAGACCTCAGGCGACAACGCCTATGCCGGTACCGGCATAGGGCTGTCACTGTCAAAGGAGTATGTAAACATGCACCACGGACGGATATGGGCTGAAAACATATCCGGAGGCAAGGGCGTAGTGTTCTCGGTAGAAATACCTACGGACAAGGACCACTTCAACGACAAGGAAATAGAAGTATACTTCGATGACAGCACGGCGGGCAGCAACATACTGGCGGAAGATAAGGCAGATGCGGCTGAAGACAGGCAAGCAAATACGAACAACGAAGACAGCAACGTCCCGACCATCATGCTGATCGAAGACAATGTTGACATGTGCCGCATGCTGCAACTGCAACTTGGAACTTATTATAACGTCATATCATCGCACGACGGCAACGATGGCTTGAAAAAGATATACCAGTACCATCCTGACGTAATAATAACCGACCTGATGATGCCCGGCATAAGCGGCTTGGACCTGCTGCGCAGTGTCAGGCAAGACTTCAACATTAGCCACATTCCGGTAATCATCCTGACCGCCAAAAACACAGAAGAAGACAAGATGATGTCGGTAAAGGCCGGTGCAAACGCCTTCATCACAAAGCCGTTCAGCAGCAGCTACCTCATCGCACGGGTTGACCAGCTGCTTGAGGAGCAACGCATATTCCAGCGCAAAATGGTAGTCCAGACAGCTGTAGACACAAGCGGCGAAAGCACTGTAGACGAGTACGAGCAACATCTTGTAAAGAAAGACATCGAGTTCATGCACAAGATTCACGAGATAATAGAGAACAACTTGAACTCCAACGACTTCAACATCGACACCATAGCCGAGACCATAGGCCTCAGCCGCTCAGCCTTCTTCAAGAAGCTGAAGAGTCTTACCGGATTCGCACCCGTCGACCTCGTACGTGAAATCCGACTGACAAAAGCAGCCCGGCTGATAGAGACCACCGACAACAGCATCACAGAAATAGCCTATTCGGTGGGATTCAGGGACGTAGGCTATTTCGGCAAATGCTTCAGGAAGAAATACGACAAAACACCCAAGGAATACAGGAACGACATAAGGGGCAAAAGCTGACTCACAGCGCATTAAGGCGTGCAATCAAGGCACATGCAGCCACCGCCTTTCCAATACATCACGTTTCAGGCTGCAAAAGGCCGTCTTTCGGGTTGCAAAAGGTTACCTTCTGCAACCCGAAAGACGGCCTTTTACAAACACACTAAAAACACACATCTCCGCAATACGTGGACAGCCATTTTCCCATCGTACACCAACATCACATAACAAACTGGTACACAGCGTATTATACAACCATCTCCAATATAATGCAGGCTTATTTTCACACAGTCTGAAGGTCTATTACCCGCAAGTCGCCACACACGCCATGGATGATAAATTCAGATATTCACCGATTTAATATAGTACAAAACATCAAGAATTGCGTCTATAAGGCAATATGAAACGTTTATTTATTACCTTATTATTAATACTGACGGCAGGAATGATTATTCCCGAATCAGTATTGGCGCAACAGCGCTATAAGATAGGAGTGTGTGACTGGATGGTGCTTAAACGCCAGAAGTTAGGAGAATTCAAGCTGGCAAAAGAACTCGGCTGCGACGGTATAGAGATGGACATGGGAGGCTTGGGCACTCGCCGCTCGTTCGACAACAAGATGCGCGACCCTGAGTCCGTACGCGTATTCAGCCACATGGCCGACACTTTCGGCATTGAAATCGGAGCCGTGGCAATGTCTGGTTTCTACGGCCAGAGTTTCGCCAAGAAAGAGAGCTGGCGCTGGCTTATACAAGATTGCCTCAACACTATGGAGAAAATGGGCGCACGCGTAGCCTTCCTTCCGCTCGGCGGTTGCGGCAACAACTGGGCCGACTCGCTCCCCCTCCGCCAGGAAATCGTATGGCGGCTGAAGGAGGCCGGCGATATGGCCAAGGCACGCGGCATGGTCATCGGAATAGACACCCCACTCGACGCAGAGGGCAACATCAAACTGCTTGACGAAATAGGCTCCGACGGAATCAAGATATTCTACAAATTCCAGACAGCCATAGAATACAAGCGCAACATACCGAAGGAAATCAAGGCACTCGGCAAAGACCGCATCTGCGCAATCCACGCAAGCAACACTGACGGCGTATGGCTGCGCAACGACAAAGCAATAAACATGAAAAAGATAAAGAAGGCGCTCGACGAGACAGGCTGGTCAGGCTGGCTTTTCGTTGAACGCAGCAGGGACGTGAACCAAGTGCGCAACGTCAAACTCAACTACGGAGAAAATGTTAAATATCTAAAAGAAATACTGCAATGAGAACTTTTTTAACTATTTTTGTAACGCTAATAACATTAAGCGCTACTAACGCCCAAACAATCAAATTAAATTCTGACGGCCGCGATAAAGATTACGTAAACACAATACTCGAGAGGTCGAAGAAAGTTACCGATGCCCTGAATATCACCGGAACCGAAAAAGGTACCCAGGTGCTTAACATCGTAGCCAACAGATATTTCGAGTTGAACGACATTTACGAAGAGCGCGACAGCCTTAAAAAGGCAGCCTCAAGCCTTACCGGCGATGCCAAGAAGCAGGCTCAGGCTTTTGCCGAAAGCCAGAAGGACAGCAAGCTATACCGCTCACACTTCGCATTCGACGCCAACCTGTCGCTGTTCCTCGACGAAGCCGGCATCGAGACCGTCAAGGACGTCATGACGTACAACGTGGTAAAAGTTACTTACGACGCACAGTGCGACATGATACCCACCCTTAAGGAAGAAGAAAAAGTCCAGATACTGGCATGGCTCAAGGAAGCGCGCGAATTTGCCATCGACGCGGAAAGCTCCAGGAAAAAGCACGAAGCATTCGGCAAATACAAGGGACGCATAAATAACTACCTCAGCAAACGTGGCTACGACCTCACAAAAGAGCGCGAGGAATGGGCCAAGAGAGTAAAAGCCAGGGGCGGCACATTGTAATTCATGATTCACGACGCATAATCCACGATTGGTCAACGGGGTATGATGACACACCAAGGACTAATCTGGTGCGCGGCAAAGCCTTACGGCCGTTCGTGGATTATGTATTTGCAGGCGCCGCCGCACGATGGCGGCGTACATGGCGCAAACGAACTCGAATTACAAACCTAAGAACTAATAAAGGCGTATGCCATAATCATCAATCGTGAATTATGAAACTAAGTCCTGCGAAAACTAATCGCAATTTAAACAAAGTCTTATTTACCTTATTTATCTCCGCATCTGCATCATTGCCTGCCATTGCACAGCAAAATGGCATAACAGACACACGGAACAGCAAGTTCGCCGTAGTAAACTCCACGCCTATTGACGCCGTCAAATGGACCGGGGGCTTTTGGGGCGAACGCTTCGGTGTATTTAGCGGCACATCGCTGCAAAGCATGTGGGAGACATGGAAGTCCGACAAGGGACACAGTTACAACAACTTCCTCATCGCGGCAGGCGAAAAGCAGGGCAAGCGCCACGGACCTCCCTTCCACGATGGCGACATGTACAAATGGCTTGAAGGCGTTGCTGCAGCATATGCCGTAAACAAAGACCCAGAGCTGGATAAGATCATGGACGATGTAATCCGCCTCATAGCCAAGGCGCAACAGCCTGACGGTTACCTGCATACGCCCGTCGTCATAGCACAAATAAACAAGAAAGCCGTACAAGACGAGGAAAAAGAGAACGAGAACATAGGCACTGCCGTCGGCACGAGCAAGGACGGCCGCTTCGGCAATCCGCTCAATTTCGAGGCATACAACCTAGGCCACCTCATCACCGCCGGCATAATACACAAGCGCGCAACGGGCAAGACCACACTCTTCGACTGCGCAGTAAAGGCAGCCGACTGCCTTTACGACTTCTACATGAATCCGTCGGCCGACGCCCTGGAGAAAGGCGTCATCTGCCCGTCGCACTACATGGCGATAACCGAAATCTACCGCGAGACCGGCAATCCTAAATACCTCGAGCTGTCAAAACAGCTCATCAACATACGCGACAGCGTAAAAGACGGCACCGACGACAACCAGGACCGCATACCGTTCCGCCAGCAATACAACGCCATGGGACACTCCGTCAGGGCAAACTACCTATACGCCGGAGTAGCCGACCTGTACGTAGAGGACGGCGAAGCCCAGCTCAAGAAGAACCTTGACGCCATCTGGGACGACATCGCCTACCGCAAGATGTACATCAACGGAGCATGCGGAGCCCTGTACGACGGTACTTCTCCCGACGGAACAGAGTACAAGCCCAACCTGATACAGAAGGTACACCAGAGCTACGGACGGCCTTACCAGCTGCCCCACTCTACCGCACATAACGAGACTTGCGCCAACATAGGCAACATGCTGCTCAACTGGAGAATGTTCCAGGCTACAGCTGACGCAAAGTACACCGACCTCGTAGAAAACTGTTTCTACAACAGCATACTCTGCGGAATAAGCCTCGACGGCAAAAAATACTTCTACACCAACCCCCTGCGCATGTCTGACGAACTGCCGTACAAGCTGCGCTGGCCCAGGGAACGTGTCGAATACATCAGCTGTTTCTGCTGTCCTCCCAACACGCTCCGCACCCTTTGCGAAGCCCAGGATTACGCTTACAGCGTAGGCAAAGGCGAGATTTACGTCAACATGTACGGCGCGAACACGCTCACAACGAAGCTCGACGGCATCGGCGAGATTACCCTTGAGCAAAAGACCGACTACCCCTGGGACGGCAACGTGGCACTGACAGTGGCAAAGCTGAAGGGCAAAAAAGAGTTCACACTTAAACTCCGCATACCTGCCTGGTGCCATGGTGCCAGAATATTGGTGAACGGCGAGCCTGTCAACGCCGACATAAAGAGCGAGAGTTATGCAGCCGTTACACGCACATGGAAGAAGGGCGACACCGTAACCCTTGACATGCCGATGGAAGCCAAGCTGATGGAAGCCAACCCACTGGTAGAGGAATGCCGCGGACAGGTGGCCGTACAGCGTGGTCCGATAATCTACTGCATTGAGAGCAACGACCTTAACGGAGCCGACATCGACAACATAGCCATACCGGCCAACGCCAAGTTCACGCCCGTAGAGACAACCATCGAAGGCAGCATAATCATTGCATTGGAGACGGAAGCAGTCAACCGTGGCGAAAGTTCATGGCAGAACACGCTTTACCGTGAAATCGGCAAGAACAAGAATACAGTCAAAATACGCCTCATACCTTACTATGCCTGGGGCAACAGGGGTAAGAGCGAGATGACAGTATGGATACCAGTAGAACTATGACAATTACAAAAAGCGCCATAATGAATACCCGCAAAGCACTTTTGACACTGGTCGCGGCAGCCCTGACCGGCCTTAACGCATACGCAACGGACATCGTAGTGAAGCCCGGGGCATACACTATCGAAAAGGCGTTGCAGCAGGCACGCGAGGCAAGACGCCTCGACAAGGCCACAGACATCTGCCTGCGCCTCGAGGCAGGCACGTACAACCTCAACCAGCCTATAATAATACGGCCCGAGGACAACGGCACGCGCATCGTTGCAGACGGCAATGCCGTAATAAGCGGAGGAGTGAAGATAAGTGGCTGGAAGAAAGAAGGCAAGTACTACGTGGCATCAGTACCCGACTTCAACGGCCGCCCGCTGGAGTTCAGGCAGATGTGGGTCAACGGCAAGAAGGCCGTAAGGACGAGGGACGTCGAGGACTTTGAAGACATGTTCCGCATCCGCAACATCGACAAGGCCAAAGAAACCCTATACGTACCTGCCGAAGCAGTGAAGAAAATCATGAACGCGCAATACGCCGAAATGGTGCTGCACGAAATGTGGTGCGTGGCCAACCTGCGCATAAAGGACATAAAGATACAGGGCGACAGCGCCGCCGTTACGTTCCACCAACCCGAGAGCCACGTGCATTTCATGCACCCATGGCCGTCGCCAATGGTTACGACTGACGGCCACAACTCGCCGTTCTACCTGACAAACGCCAAGGAACTGCTCGACACAGAAGGCGAATGGTACTTAGACGCAAGGGCTTCAAAACTCTATTACATTCCCCGCAAGGGCGAGAACATGAAGTCGGCTGAGGTAATCGTACCGGCTGTTGAGACGCTGCTCAAGGTAGAAGGCACTCCCGACAATCCCGTAAAGGATGTCACGTTCGAAGGAGTCACGTTCAGCCACGCCACATGGATGCGCCCGTCGGTCAGCGGACACGCCCCGTTGCAGGCAGGAATGTACATGATCGAGGCATACAAGCTGCGCCCGAAAATGAACCGTCCTAACGGCGACCACAAGCTCGACAACCAGGGTTGGGTAGGCCGTTCCGCAGCGGCAGTTAGCCTGAACTGCGCCGAGAACGTATCGTTCAGTAAATGCACGTTCGAGCACAACGCGTCGACAGGACTCGACTACCACCTATATATAAAAGGTGGAAGCGTTGACCGATGCACATTCAGCGACATTGGCGGCAACGGCATACTGGCAGGCAGTTTCGGTCCTGAAGGCCATGAAGCCCACCTGCCCTACGACCCGGCTGACGGACGCATTATCTGCACCGGCCTCAACATAACCAACAACCTCATAACTGACGTTACAAACGAGGACTGGGGATGCGTAGGCATAGGGGCAGGATTCGTCAAGGACATAAAGATCTGCAACAACGAAATCAGCGACGTGTCATACACCGGCATTTCGATGGGCTGGGGCTGGAACCAGCAGGTATGCTCGATGTCCAACAACCTGGTCAGCGGCAACCTTATCCACCACTATGCCAAGCACATGTACGACACGGCAGGAATATACACCCTGGGGTCGCAACCGCACTCGTTCATCGAGGGCAACGTAGTCCGCGACATCTACACGCCGAGCTACGTACACGACCCCAACCACTGGTTCTACCTCTATACGGACGAAGGCTCGTCGTACATAACCGTAAGGAACAACTGGACTCCGGCGGAGAAGTACCTCAAAAACGCCAACGGTCCGGGCAACACTTGGGAAAACAACGGTCCGAACGTGGCCGACAGCATAAAGGCTGCTGCCGGAATAACACCCGAAAGCAAGTAAGACGGCAAACGCCAAGCATTTGCCCGACAAGCCATAGCAAAAAAACATGCTTGCGAAAGGCGGTCTTTCACCTCGTGAAAGACCACCTTTTACCGCATAAAAGACGGCGTTTTGCAAGACAATATGCGGCATATTATGCAACGCAACGTAAACCACTGTGGAGCAACCAGTTACGGCCGCATCAAAAATCACGGTCTTGACCGGAGCCTGAACAGTAAGGACCATAAACGAATAACAACATACTAACATCTCCTAAAACTATCAACGCATAGAAAAATCTGATATATGGAAAAGAAAAAGAACAGCTTGAAAAGCACGATTGCCGTATCGCTTACCAACTATCTTGATGCAGGCGCAATCGTGGCAGGAGCCAGCGGACTAACCCTCTGGCAGCAATACTTAGGACTGACCGAGGGGCATCTCGGCCTGCTCAACGCCATAAGCGCCAACTGTCTCGGCGCGGCAATCGGTGCAATCATGGGCGGGTTCCTCGCCGACAAATACGGGCGCAAGGCCATTTACACATACAACATGCTGGTGTACATGCTCGGTGTGGCGCTTGTAATGTTCTCTGTCAACTTCCCGATGCTGCTGGCAGGCTTCCTCGTAACGGGCATATCCGTAGGCGTAGGCGTGCCGGCGTCATGGACATATATATCTGAAAGTTCAGAAGTAGGCAACCGCGGCCGCAACATAGGCATCTCGCAAATGGCATGGGGCATCGGTCCTACCATAATACTTATACTCGGAACACTGCTGGCACCGCCTACGAGCGGAGCCGACAGCGCAGGCCTGCTGTTCGCACCTGTGGTAGAGGCACTTGCCGGCGTAGTGCTCGGCGACGGCGCCAACGGCGTAGCCCTCAACGTGTTCAGCAGCCGCATAGTCTTCGCCTCGCTGTTCATCGTAGCGTTCATAGCATGGCTGCTGCAACGCCGTCTTGACGAGTCGGAGGAATGGAAGGCCGAGAAAGCCAAGCAAGGCGGCAAGAGCCAGGGCAGCGTATTCTCGTCGTTCGGCACGCTCTTCACCAACAAGGTGAACATCCGCACGATACTCTTCCTCGCCGGAATCTACCTCACCTGGAACCTCGTAAGCTCTGTAATGGGCTTTTTCCAGCAGCACATATACGAGACGGCAGGCGGCCTTTCAAACCAGCACGCCAACATGTTGTCCGTTGCCCAGTGGGTCATCATTATCGTGACGACCTTCATTTTCTCGATGATTGTCGACAAGGTAAACCAGCGCTGGCTCTACTTCTTCGGCGTAGGCATGGGCGTGGTTGCATGGATTATCATTGTAACCATCGGCGTAAACAGCATAGCCGGCCTGTTGTTCTTCACACTGATATGGGGCATCCAGGCAGGTATCTCCGTACAATCGTTCTACGCCCTGTGGGCGTCTGAACTGTTCCCGGCCAAATACAGGGCTGCCGCGCAGGGCATAATGTTCTTCATCGTGCGCGGCGTATCGGCACTCTGGGGCCTGGGTTTCGTCTACATCTACGGCGAAAACGGTGAGGGCTTCACACTCGCCGCATACATAATGATGGCCCTGCTGCTCGTATCCCTTATTATCGGAACAATATGGACACCTAAGACACAGGGTAAAACTCTCGAACAAATAACAAAAGAAAGATATGGCGACAACATCTAAAGCAACATGGATTTGGTATCCGGGCGACTACGAAATATGGCTGGGCAATAAGATGAACAACCGCCGCACAGACCGCGGCGCATACTTCCCGCCGTTCTGGAAACAGGACAGCCATTACGTAACGGTCGAATTCAGCAAGGCTGTAGAGCTGACTGAAGAAGAAACACTGACCATAGCCACGGAGGGCGACTACAACATAAAGATAGACGGCAAAATGCTGTTCGGCATGCCCAAGCAGTTCACACTGTCTGCCGGCAGCCACCGCATAAACATCAAGGTGCACAACCAGGCAACTCCGCCGGCACTGTACATAAGCGGCAAGACCGTATTCACCGACGCGACATGGAACGTAACGTTCGAGGACAAGGAGTGGATTGACGAGAGCGGCAAGGCCAGCGACACGTCGTCAACAGTCTACATGTCGGCCGGATGTTGGAACTTCGACAAGCAGGACGAACTGCCGTCAGGCTTCAAACTAAGCCGCAAACACTTCGACGCGGTTGGAAACGACGGCGGACTGTACGATTTCGGGCGCGAGACATTCGGCTATGCCATACTTAACGGGATAAAGGGCAACGGCACGATTGACCTGTATTACGGTGAAAGCGAGGAAGAAGCACGCGACAAGGAACATTGCGAGACGCTCGACAAGCTCGTTGTCGAGGACGGCAAAATAACCGACCTTGCCACGGGAAAGACCGAGGAACTGTCAGCCGCCTACACCATGGGCAACAGCAAGGCGTTCCGTTTCATCTACGTGGAAACCGCCGGATGCACGGTTGAAAGCATAAGCATGGACTACGAATACATGCCGGAAGAGGAGAAAGGCTCGTTCAAGTGCAACGACGAGGAGCTTAACCGCATCTGGGAAATAGGCGCTTACACGATGCAGCTAACCTCGCGCGAGTTCTTCATCGACGGCATAAAGCGCGACCGTTGGGTATGGAGCGGAGACGCATCGCAGAGCTACCTAATGAACTTTTACCTCTTCAACGACAACGACATGGTAAAGCGCACCACATGGCTGCTTGCAGGCAAGGCTCCGGTTACAAGCCACATTAACACAATAATGGACTACACCTTCTACTGGTTCATCTCCATTTACGATTACTACCTGTACAGCGGCGACAGCCATTTCCTGACTCAGATTTACCCGACCATGCAGACCTACATGGACTACGTGCTCGGACGCACGGACAACGACGGGATGGTTGAAGGCATGACTGGCGACTGGGTGTTCGTAGACTGGGCAAACAAGCCCATGGACAAGCAGGGACAGCTGGCGTTCGAGCAGATTCTTTTCAGGAAATCACTTGAGTCGATTGCCACCGTGGCACGCATCGTCAACGACGCAGAGAGTGCAGTGAAGTACCAGAAACTAGCCGACGCAATAGGCGAAAAGCTCCTGCCCTACTTCTGGAACGACAGCGCAAAGGCGCTGATGCACAACCGCAAGGACGGCAAGCAGAGCCAGGACATCTTCCGTTACCCCAACATGTTCGCCATAATGTATGGTTACCTTGACAAGGAGAAGCAGGAGACTGTCAAGAACTCTGTAATACTTAACGACGACGTCATAAAGATAACCACCCCCTACATGCGCTTCTACGAGCTTGAAGCCTTGTGCATGCTCGGCGAGCAAGACCAGGTAATGAAGGAGATGAAGGCATACTGGGGAGGCATGCTCAAAGAAGGTGCCACATCGTTCTGGGAGAAATACAACCCCGACGAACACGGCCGCGAAAAACTGGCCATGTACGGACGTCCTTACGGCAAGAGCCTCTGCCACGCATGGGGAGCAAGCCCGATATACCTTTTGGGCAGGTATTACCTCGGCGTACAGCCTACCAAACCCGGATACGAGGAATATACGGTAAGGCCGTGCCTCGGCGGACTTGATTGGATGGAAGGCAACGTGCCCACTCCTTTCGGCACTGTTTATGTGAAAATGGACAAGAACACTGTCACAGTGAAAAGCGACGGCGGCAAAGGAACACTGATTGCCGGCATCGGAGAAGACGAAAAACATATCGAAATAAAAACAGGAAAAGAAATTACTATAAACTTATGAAAACAGCAAGAAATCTACTGCTTTCAGGCATAGCTATAACCTTGGCAAGTTGTGGAAGTACGACAACAAAGGTTACAAGCGAAAAAGGAATACCGCAAACGCAATATGCGGCATCCCTTGTGGACAATTATATTCCCTCAATGCAAAAGGGATATAAAATCAACATCAAGGTGGCTGACGAAAATTCAGGCCTTGCACAGGAAGGATTTACCATAAAAAGAAAAGGAAAGAAGATTGACATAATCGGCAATGATGCGTCAGGTGCCATTTACGGAACCAACCGCCTGCTCGAGTATTTCAACCAGTACGGCAACCTGGAGACGCCCGAAATAATCGTAGACACTCCCGAAATGAAGATTCGCGGTGCGTGCGTAGGACTGCAAAAGACAGTCTACCTGCCAGGACACAAGGTTTACGAGTATCCCTATACACCGGAAAACTTCCCGTGGTTCTATGACAAGGAGCTGTGGATAAAGTATCTCGACATGCTCGCCGCCGACAACATGAACGCCGTGTTCTTGTGGAACGGCCACCCGTTCGCGTCATTGGTAAAACTCGAAGACTATCCGTTCGCCACTGAAGTTGACGACGCCACAATGGAGAAGAACCAGGAAATGTTCTCATTCCTCACCACCGAGGCGCAAAAACGCGGCATCCGCGTAATACAGATGTTCTACAACATCCTCGTATCAAAGCCCTTCGCCGACCACTACGGAATAGTAACGCAAGACCGTAACCGCCCAATCACGCCGCTGATAAGCGACTATACGCGCAAGAGCATTGCCGCTTTCATCCAGAAATATCCCAATGTAGGCTTCCTCGTATGCCTTGGCGAGGCTATGGCAACAATCGACGATGACGTTGAATGGATGACAAAGACAATCATACCGGGCATCAAAGACGGTCTGAAAGCATCGGGACGCACCGACGAGCCGCCTATCATCCTGCGCTCTCACGACACCGACGGGCCAAGGGTTCTTAAAGAGTCGCTGCCGCTCTACAAAAACATATACACCATGACCAAGTACAACGGCGAATCATTGACGACGTATGAGCCTGGAGGTCCATGGGGAGAGACGCAGAAACAGCTTAGCAGCGTGGCTCCGATACACATAAGCAACGTGCACATCCTGGCCAACCTCGAGCCATGGCGCTGGAGTTCACCGACCTTTACACAAAAAGCCGTGCAGGCAATGCACCGCGTACACGGCGCTAATGGACTACACCTGTACCCGCAGGCAAGTTACTGGGACTGGCCATACACGGCCGACAAGCTGCCCGGCGGCGAACGCCTGTTGCAGATTGACCGTGACTGGATGTGGTACGCAGCATGGGGACGCTACTCATGGAACTGCCACCGAGGCGACGACCTAGCTTATTGGGAGAAACGCCTGGCTGACTATTACGGCACAGACACCAACACAGCAAAACGCATAATCGAAGCATACGACGAGAGCGGGGAAATTGCGCCCAAGCTGTTAAGGCGTTTCGGCATAACTGAAGGCAACCGCCAGACCCTGCTTCTCGGAATGAAGATGAGCCAGCTGGTAAACCCTTACAAGTACACGGTGTACGAAGAATTCTACCAGAGCTGTGGTCCGAAAGGCGAGAAACTCATCGAATACATGGAAAAAGAATGGAAACATCAGAAACATGTAGGCGAACTCCCTATCGACATAGTTAACCAATGCGTGGCACATGGCGACAAGGCAGTGGCTGCAATAAGCGGACTCAGCGATAAGATAACAAAGAACAAGGACGAATTCAACCGTCTCGTAAACGACATTAACTGCTATAAGGACTTCGCATACTCCTTCAAATACAAGGTGCTGGCTGCCCAACAGGCACTGAACTACAAATGGAGCAAAGAAATCGAGTATCTTAAGAAAGCCGTACCGCTGCTTGAAAAGAGTAATTCATACTACATGCAGCTTGTCGACAAGACAAAGAACACATATTATTACGCCAACAGCATGCAGACTTCACAGCGCCGAATACCTGTCGGTGGAGACAATGGCAAGTTCAAGACATGGGAGGAAATGGTACCCGTCTATGAGGATGAACTTGCCAGCCTCAAGGCAAATATAAAGATGCTTGAGTCACCCAAGGTTGAAGAAAACGGCAAGGAAGCTCTTGTAAAAGCAGAAAACGCACCTGTAAAGCTTATCAGCAACTACAAAAGGATAAAACTTGAAAAAGGTGCAAAGCTTTTCGAAAACCGTGACGAAGCCATCGACTCGCTGGCTCCGGAGCTTGAAGGTCTCGAGGCATTGGTAATGAACCGCGACACGACACGCATCGTTGGAGGAACAGTTGAGTTTGAGACCGACAAACCGGTGAAAATGCTTGTGGGCTTCTTCATAGACGACCAAAACAAGTTCGCAAGTCCTCCGAAACTCGAAATCGACGCAACCGGTAACGAATTCGGACAGGCAGAACCTGTAATAAGCAATGCCATCAGCATGTCAAACATGCCGATCGTGAACATACACGCATACCACCTGCAACCCGGACACCACACAATCCGCCTGCCTAAGGGCATCATCATGGTTGCCGGATTCACCGACACCAACCTGAAAATAAGAGACGCCAAGCTCAATGGACTAAGCAACGAAGTTGACTGGTTGTTCATGAAATAATATTAGGAAATGGTAAAGAACATCATACTCATACTGCTCCTGCTGGTATCTGCTGACTCACAGGCGCAAAACAGGCGCAACCGCCGCGCGCAAGCAAAGGCAGTTGTAAAGACTGTCGTCAGCCAAAACGAAATGCGCAGGGTATATGAAAAAGCAAGGACTCCATACAAATACGGCCTGGTAATAGCCCCCGAGAGCAATGACCGTAAGATTGACTGCCCCACAGTGTTCCGTGAAGGCGACACGTGGTACATGACATACGTGTGCTACAACGGTTCAAACGGCACTAACGGACGCGGCTACGAGACTTGGCTTGCAAAGAGCCAAGACCTCTTGCACTGGGAAACATTGGGACGTGTCCTGGCCTTCGGCAAAGAAGGCTGGGACATGAACCAGCGTGGCGGTTTCCCCGCCCTGATCGATTACGAATGGGGCGGCAGCTACAACATCCAGAAGTTCAAGGACCGTTATTGGATGACCTACATCGGCGGAGCCGGCACCGGCTACGAGGCTGTCAACGCACCGCTGAGCATCGGCCTTGCTTCAACAGACGGGGACATCACACAGGCACACCAGTGGGAAACCTACAAGAAACCTATCTTGTCGTACAACGACAAGAACGCACAATGGTGGGAGCAGTTGACCCAGTACAAAAGCACCGTCTACATGGTGGACAAAGAGAAGTTCGGCTACCAGTTCATGATGTTCTATAACGCCGGAGGAAAAGACGAAACGCATCCAAAGGGCGAGCGCATAGGCATTGCTTTTTCAAACGACATGAAGAAATGGCGCCGCTACAAGGACAATCCTATCTTCGCACACGACAGCGACGGCACAATAACCGGCGACGCGCAAATAGTAAAGATGGGCAACCTTTACGTGATGTTCTACTTCTCCGCATTCAATCCGACACGCGAATACAACGCATTCAACACATTTGCGGCCAGTTACGACATGATACATTGGACCGACTGGCAAGGCGAAGACCTTATCTATCCGTCGAAGCCTTACGACGAGATGTTCGCCCACAAGAGCTGCGTTATCTATCATGACGGAGTGGTCTACCACTTCTATTGCGCTGTAAACAACAGCGACCAGCGAGGCATAGCCGTAGCGACAAGCAAACCAATGGGCAAGAGCGAGGTTAACTTCCCCCGTCCCAACGCCACAGGCAAACGCTTCATCGCATCACTGAACGACAACTGGGAAATAACCTACGACCGCAAAACATTCGTAAAAGACATACCCTACAACCTCGACGACTACTACGGCGCACTACAGAAAATACACGGCAACCTGCACGGACGCGCCGATTTCAAAAAGAAATTCACCGCTCCCAACATGGAGGGCAAGCAGTACTTCATCCGCTTCGAAGGCATAGGCACATACGCTGAAGTCACCCTCAACGGCAAGCGCCTCGGTCGGTACGACATCGGACGAACTACCAAGACCGTCGACATAACCAACAGCGTCCGCAAAGGAGGCGAAAACGAGCTTGAAGTAAGGGTATCACACCCAAAGGGAATAACAGACATGCCGTGGGTGTGCGGTGGCTGTAGCTCCGAATGGGGCTTCAGCGAAGGGTCGCAACCGTTCGGCATCTACCGTCCCGTCGTACTCGAAATAACCGACAAGACACGCATAGAACCTTACGGCGCACACATCTGGAACAACGCAACAGCCGACAGCCTGTTTGTTGAAACGGAAGTCAAGAACTACGGACAGACCGTCGACACAATCAGCGTAATCAGCAAAATATGTGACAAGAGCGGCAAGCAGGTAATACGCCTGACCGACAACATAACGATAAAGCCGGGCGAGACAAAGATTGTAAAACAATCGTCGGCGATAAAGGACGCACGCCTTTGGAGTCCCGAAGACCCTTACCTCTACACGCTCAACACAATACTGAAACGCTCGGGCAAGGCCACCGACGACCTTGCAACACCGTTCGGAGTGCGCACTTCGAGCTGGCCGCTCAACCGTAACGACGGCGACCAGCGCTTCTACCTCAACGGCAAGCCCGTCTTCATCAACGGAGTCTGCGAGTACGAGCACATGTTCGGACAGAGCCACGCTTTCTCCGACGCACAGATAGACGCACGAATCAAGGAGGTGAAAGACGCCGGATTCAACGCATTCCGCGACGCCCACCAGCCGCACAACCTGCGCTACAAGGACCTGATAGACAAGGAAGGCATACTGTGGTGGCCCCAGTTCTCAGCCCATATCTGGTATGACACGCCCCAGTTCCGCGAGAGTTTCAAGCGTCACCTGAGGCAATGGGTGAAGGAGCGCCGCAACTCGCCGTCAATCATCCTATGGGGACTGCAGAACGAGAGCACCCTGCCGGCCGACTTTGCCAAGGAGTGCATGGACATAATAAAGGAAATGGACCCGATGTGTGCCACCATGCGCCTTGTGACAACTTGCAACGGCGGTGACGGAACAGACTGGAACGTGGTGCAGAACTGGAGCGGCACGTATGGCGGAAAACTTGAAAACTATGCCAACGAGCTGAAACGCCCCGACCAGCTGCTCAACGGCGAATACGGTGCGTGGCGCAGCGTAGGCAACCATACGGGCGAACGTTACACCGAAGAGAAATTCTGCGACATACTCGAACGCAAGGTGCAACTGGCCGAAAGCGTAAGAGACAGCGTGTGCGGACAGTTCCAGTGGATACTGCAAAGCCACGACAACCCCGGCCGGCGCCAGCCCGACGAAGGACTGAGGCGTGTGGACAAGGTTGGCCCGTTCAACCACAAGGGCATCTTCACGGCATGGGAACAGCCGACAGACGCCCTGTACATGTACAAGTCGCACTACACACCGGCAGACAAGGAGCCTATGGTCTACATCGTGCCCTTCGATGTCGAGAAATACATACAGAAACAGAAAAACGAAGCTAACGGCATTGTAGACTCGGCGCTTGTCAACATTTCCGACGAAATACGCGTTTACAGCAACTGCGACTCGGTAGCCCTGCAATGCGGATGGTGGAGGGAACAGAAGACGAGCGACGCCGGCACGACACTCTACAAATGGCGCAACCCCGAACTGAAGGGCGACCTGCTCGTAGCCACAGCATACCACAACGGCAAGGCCGTGGCTGCCGACACATTGGCAATGCCGTCGTTCCGCACATGGAACGAGCAGATACTGAAACCTGCAGAAGGATATTTTTACCTGTACAACATAAACTGCGGAGGCGACACTTATACCGACATCTTCGCCACTGAGTGGACACAGGACAATACTAAATGGTCGCGCTCATGGGGCAACAGGTTCTCAAAAGAAGTCAGCCCTTACCAGGCCAGCCAGACGTCAAACCCGCTGCTGCCGGTTTCACCGCTGTTCCGCACGTCGCGCTTCGGCCGCCACGAGCTTTCATACTCGTTCCCGGTACGCCCGGGCGACTACCGTGTCGAGCTTTACTTCATCGAGCCGTGGTACGGCCCCGGTGCAAGCGAGACCACCGACTACGAAGGACTGCGCCTGTTCGACGTAGCCATCAACGACAGCACCTACATCAAAGACCTCGACATCTGGGCGCAGGCACGCTACGCCAAGCCCTACAAGCGCGTGCTCGACGTGCACACACAGGACGACAGGATAAAAATAGACTTCCCCAAGGTCAACGCCGGACAGGCCATAATCTCGGCAATAGCCATTGCCTCTAAAGACCCGAACGCTGCGGCAGACTATCCCGTAATCGAGAACGACAGCCTGTGGCGCAACTTCGACAAGGACATCCTGGTACAGATGCCCGACAGCCTGCTGCCGCCACGCAACACCAACGGCATCAGCGTTGACGGAATGATTAAGGACGGCGCCATGACGTGGAACTTCAACGTAGGAGTGGCCAGCGTCTATGCAATACGCTTCCGCTACTACAACCCCGAAGCCCCGAGGACGCTGCACGTGAAGATAACCGACCTCAACGGCGTAGTCTACAAGGAAGACGACATAACCTTCGTACAGACGCCGGAGAAGAAGACCAAGCGCCGCAATACCAGCATAACCACCGGCTCGCAGATAAATGCGGGCAGCTATGTGGTGACGCTTAGCGGCGAAGGACTCGACAAGATGTTGTTCGATAAATTAACGATTGAGTAACCCTCTGATATTCAACGCGTTGCAAAAGGCGGTCTTTTATCATGTAAAAGGCCACCTTTCAGCGTATAAAAGACCGTCTTTCGCAACGCAAAAGATAACCTTTCGCAAAACCGCTCCTTAAGCGGCATAAACGAAACCCTTACTTGAAACATGATAAAAAGCAAATACTGATGAAACACTTTTTATTGACAGCAGCAATGGCTGTATGCGCGCTGACGGCCTCCGCGCAACAAAACGACTGGGAAAACCAGTATGTATTGTCGATAAACCGCGAACCGGCACGTGCTTCGTTCATACCATATGCCGAAAAACCTGGCGACATGCAGATGTCGCTCGACGGCATGTGGAAGTTCAACTGGACGAAAACGCCCGACGAACAACCTGCCGACTTTTACAAGAAAGACTTCAACGACGCCAGTTGGACCACCTTCCCCGTGCCCGGCGACTGGGAGGTAAACGGCTACGGCACACCCATATACAGCAGTTCGGGCTACACGTTCAAGATAGACCCGCCGTTCGTGATGAAGGAGCCGAAGCGCAAATACACGGCATTCATCGAGCGCAACCCCACCGGCTGCTACCGCCGCACGTTCACGGTGCCCGCCGGATGGAACGGCAAGGAAGTCTACATCCACTTCGGTTCCGTGGCCAGTGCGTTCTACGTTTACGTCAACGGCCGGCAGGTAGGCTACTCCGAAGGCAGCATGGAGCCTGCCGAGTTCCGCCTTACGCCCTACCTTGAGGACGGCGTGAACACAATAGCGCTAAAAGTTTTCAAGTATTCGGACGGCAGTTACCTTGAGGACCAGGACATGTGGCGCCTTGCCGGAATACACCGCAGCATTTACCTCTACGCCACACCTAAGATACGCATACGCGACTTCGGCGTGCGCACACTGCTCGACGACGACTACCGTGACGCCACACTCGTAATCCATCCCGAACTGTCAGTTGTCGAAGGACAGCGCGGCGAAGGCTTCCACGTAGAGGCACAGCTATACGACGCAGCAGGCAATGCCATGCTCGACAGCACCCTGAAGCAGGACGCCGTGCCCATGCTGAACCTCGACCACAAGGGTAAAATAATGAACGAGCGCAACCCGCAGCGTGGCTACGCCCCCTACGGATGGCTGAGCGCAAGGGTCAAGAATCCGCTGAAATGGACTGCTGAGACGCCCAACCTGTACACGCTCAAGCTGGCCCTGGTCGACGACAAGGGCAACGTCATCGAGCGTGCGGAGACCAAAATAGGCTTCCGCCGCCTTGAAATCAAGGACGGACGCTTCCTTGTCAACGGCGTACCCACGCGCTTCCGCGGAGTAAACCGCCACGAGATGGACCCAATTATGGGCAAGGTGATGACCGACGAGCGCATGGAAAAGGAAATAAGACTGCTCAAGCAGTGCAACATCAACGCCGTGCGCACCTGCCACTACCCCAACGACCTACGCTGGTACGAACTCTGCGACAAGTACGGCATATACGTAATGGACGAGGCCGACATCGAGGAACACGGACTGCGCGGCCAGCTGGCGAGCGACCCGACGTGGGCGGCAGCCTTCATGGACAGGACGCAACGCTTGGTGGTACGCGACCGCAACCATGCCTGCGTGGTATTCTGGTCGCTCGGCAACGAGTCAGGCTGGGGTCCCAACTTCGCGGCAACGGGAGCATGGGTAAGGGAGTATGACCCAACACGCTTCATCCACTACGAGGGCGCGCAGGGACCCGACAGCAAGGACCCGGCCACGGTAGACGTGATAAGCCGCTTCTATCCGCGCGTGCAGGAGGAATACCTCAACCCCGGAGTGAAGGACAACAACATGGAGCGCCCCGAGAACGCACGTTGGGAACGGTTGCTCTCGATAGCGCAGAAGACTAACGACAACCGCCCCGTACTTACCAGCGAATACGCCCACGCAATGGGTAACGCCTTAGGAAACTTCAAGGAATACTGGGACGAAATATACAGCAACCCGCGCATGCTCGGCGGTTTCATCTGGGAATGGGCGGACGAAGGCATCTTCAAGAAGCGTGAAGACGGCAAGACCATGGTGGCTTACGGGGGCGACTTCGGCGACGCGCCTAACCTCGGAGCTTTCTGCATAAAGGGCATTGTAACCTCAACCTGCGAACCAACGCCAAAATATTACGAGGTGAAGGCCGTTTACGCGCCTGTTAAACTTACGCTCGATGGCAACAAGGTTAACGTAATAATGCGCGACGAACACGCCGACTTGAACAATTATACATTCTCATGGAACTTGACGGAGAACGGCAAAATAACCAAGAAAGGCGAGCTTAAGGACTTCACCTTGCCTGCGCTCAAGTATGACGAGGACAAGGATGTGCGCCTTAACATAAGCGTGCACCTTAAGAACAACCAGAGTTGGGCTGATGCCGGACACGAGGTTTGCAACGAACAGTTCGCCGTCAACGACCGTCTCGCCACTGCATTCAAGGCAAAGAAGCTGAAGACCGGCAAGCAGGCGGATGTTGAAGAGGCTAAGGAATGGTTCGGCATGGTGCGTCCGCACTTCTTCCGCGCACCGACGGACAACGACAAAGGCTTCGGCAACTGGATTGCAAAAGACTGGAAAAACAACCGTCTCGACTCTACCGAAATATCCGTCGTAAAACCGATTGAGGCAGTAACCAACGCCGACGGCACAGTGACAGTGACCGTTTCGACCGTCAGCAAATACCTCAACGGCAGCATACGCACCGACTATAAGTACACTATGGACGCCGAAGGCTCGGTAGACTTCCACGCCACCTACACCCCTGAAGGCTCGCTGCCGCCGCTTCCGTGCATGGGCAACACCTTCGTCCTGCCCGCCGGCATGCAACAGCTCAGCTGGTACGGCATGGGCATGCAGGACACATATCCCGACCGTTTGGAGGCTGCGTGGATAGGACGTTGGAACAGCACGGTGGGCGAACAGTACGTACACTACGCCCGTCCGCAGGATTCAGGCAACCACGAGCAGACGGCGGAAATTACAATCACGGACAATAAAGGCCGCGGCTGGACCGTTACAGCAGAAGGAGGCAAGCCCTTCTCTTTCTCCGCCCTGCCTTACTCAATAAAACAACTGTCAACCACGGCGCACGACTGCGACCTTGCAAAAGAGGACAACACGTACCTCAACATCGATGCGGCTGTGATGGGACTCGGCAACAGCAGCTGCGGCCCCGGCGTGCTGACAAAATACAGCATAGCGCAGAAGCCGTACGAACTGCATGTAAGATTTACCAGGATTGGAAAGTAAAGCGGACGCGGGAATGGCGTTCCGCCACACCGCAAAACAATATCCACCGAACTAATAAATACATAAACATATGAGAAAATTATTGATTTCAACTTTGTTTCTCGCTTCTGCCGTGACCGGAGCGTACGCCCAGGGCAGCGTCTACACGCAGCGCCAGTACCTCAGCGGACAAGGAAGCGACGACATGGTGCAATGGGATTTCTATTGCACCGGAGGCAACAACTCAGGCAAGTGGACAAAAATCGGCGTACCGTCGTGCTGGGAGCTTCAGGGCTTCGGCACTTACCAGTACGGCATGAAGTTTTACGGCAAGCCGTTCCCAGACGGCATTGCAGACGAGAAAGGCATGTACAAGTATGAGTTCACGCTGCCTGCCGAGTGGGCCAACCACCACATCGACCTCGTGTTTGAGGGCTCGATGACCGACACCGAGGTTATGATCAACAAGCGCAAGGCCGGCTCTATGCACCAGGGAGCGTTCTACCGCTTCACCTATGACGTAACCGACCGCGTGTTCTTCGGTGACAAGAAAAACCTGCTCGAGGTAACAGTCAGCAAGGAAAGCACCAACAAGGGCGTCAACCTTGCCGAGCGCCGTGCCGACTATTGGAACTTCGGCGGCATATTCCGCCCCGTATTCATCGTGTGCAAACCGGCAATAAACATCGAGCGCACGGCTTTGGACGCCAGGGCTGACGGTACGTTCAACGCGTTCGTTCTGCTCAACCATACGCTAGAAGGAGCAAAGGTGCGCACCACCATCAGCGACATGAGTGGCAAGAAAATTGCCGAAAACACCACCAATGTGAGGACGGGCAGCGACCATGCCGACGTATCATTCAAGGTGAACAACCCCAAATTGTGGACTGCCGAAACGCCAAACCGCTACCAGGTAGCCTTCGCCTTGATCGACGCAAACGGCAAAACGCTACACATTGAGAAGGACAAGTTCGGCTTCAGGACAATCGAAACGCGCGCCGGAGACGGCCTCTACATCAACGGCAAGAAGGTAAACATCCGTGGTGTGAACCGCCACAGCTTCTGGCCGGAGACAGGACGCACGCTGAACAAGAAGCTCAACATAGCCGACGTGGAGCTTATCAAGAGCATGAACATGAACGCAGTGCGCCTGTCGCACTATCCGGCAGACCCCGATTTCTATGACGCTTGCGACAGTCTCGGACTGTATGTGATGAGCGAGCTTAGCGGTTGGCACGGCCACCATGAAACCATCAACGGACAGAAGCTCATCAAGGAAATGGTTACACGCGACGTCAACCATCCTTGTGTGATATGGTGGAGCAACGGAAACGAGAAGGGTTGGAACACTGAACTTGACGGAGAATTCCACAAATGGGACATCCAAAAACGCCCTGTACTTCATCCTCAAGGCAACTTCGGAGGATACGAGACCATGCACTACCGCTCTTACGGCGAGAGCGAGGAATACATGCGCAAGCCCGAAATATTCATGCCGACCGAATTCCTGCACGCCCTTTACGATGGCGGAGCCGGCGCCGGACTCTATGACTACTGGGAACTCATGCGCTCATGGCCGCGCTGCGCAGGCGGATTCATCTGGGCTTATGCCGATGAAGGTGTTGTTCGTACCGACCTTAACAATATGATCGACAACGTAGGCAACTACGGAGCTGACGGCATCGTAGGTCCACACCACGAGAAGGAGGGCAGCTATTACACCGTAAAACAAATATGGAGCCCCGTTCAGATATCAATGCCGGAAAAGTTCAACGGTACCCTCAACGTTGAGAACCGCTACAATTTCCTCTCCCTGAACAAGTGTAAGTTCGACTATTCATACGTTAAATTCACCGGCGCTGACACAAAGACGGTAAAGAATGGAACCGTAAACGGAGCCGACATTGCGCCCGACTCTAAAGGCACTATACAAATACCGGCCGCTCCTGCGGATGCCGACGCGCTCAGCATTAAGGCAACCGACCAGTACGGCGAAGAAATCTTCACATGGGTCTTCAAACTGAAAGATTCTGAAAACATTTACAAGGGCAAGTCGGGCGGCAACCGTCCCGTATTCGGCAACAACGAAGTGAAGGCAGGAAACGTGACATACAAGTTCTCTGCCACTGACGGAACGCTCACAAGCGTGACCACACGCAAGGGCGATTACAAGTTCGGCGGAGGTCCCAATTTCTTCGCATACCGCCGCTCAGACAGGTCGTTCGACCAGTTCTACAACCACGACGACCCTGAAGCAGAGAAGAAAAAGACCACTTACACTGAGTACGCCGACCAGGGTAAGTTCGTCAGTCTGACGAGCAAGGACGGCCAGAACGACACTCTTATCGTAACAGCAGAATACGCTCTCGGCTCTCTCCAGAAGGCAGAGTGGCACATAGCTTCCGACGGAGGCGCACGCCTTGTTTACACATACAACTTCAACGGCGTGGTTGACCTTATGGGCGTTAAGTTCAATTTGCCAGAATCAGAGGTTAAAAGCAAGCAGTGGCTCGGCCACGGACCTTACCGCGTATGGAAAAACAGAGTACACGGTCCGCAGTTGGGAATATGGAGCAACGACTACAACGACCCCATTCCGGGCGAAAGTTTCACATATCCTGAGTTCAAGGGCTACTTTGCCGGAGTACAATGGATGAAGCTCAACACCAAGACCGGCACCATAACAATACAACCGGGCACCGATAAAGAATACGTAGGAGTGTACCAACCGCGCGACGGACGCGACCAACTGCTCTACACTTTGCCCGAAACCGGAATCAGCATGATGCAGGTAATACCTGCCGTACGCAACAAGGTGAACACAACCGACCTCAACGGACCGTCGGCCCAGCCTGTATGGGCACGCGGAACGTACGTCGGCGAAGTAACATTACACTTTGAATAACAATGAAAAAAATACTTTCCGTAATATTAACATGCGCCACCATGGCGCCTGTGACAGCGCAAACTACCATTCAGGACAATGCTCCTGAATGGTATAAGCGTTTCATGTCACCATCCGAAAAAGCCGCACCCTGGACGTTCTGGTACTGGATGTACGGCTGCGTTACAGACGAAGGCATACGTCTCGACCTTAACGCCATGCGCGACGCAGGCATCAAAGGCTTCTACCTAATGCCAATAAAAGACGTCAGCGACGGGGCGCAATACAACGGCACAAGCAGACAGTTGTCTGCGGAATGGTGGAAACGCATTGACACAGTGTACAACACTGCCAACGAGCTCGGTCTCGAAATGGGCATACATTTCTCCGACGGTTTCGCCCTCGGAGGCGGCCCGTGGATTACCCCCGAAGAGTCCATGCAGCGCATAGTCTGGTCTGATACCATCGTTGAAGGCGGCAAACAAGAGATAACCCTGCCACGCCCTGCATGCAAGGAAAACTATTATGAAGACATAACGACGTTCGCCTACCCTGCCGATTACATTGACGACAGGAAGCCGAAGGCATCAGTCGAATTCCCGTTCCGCTCTTCCGAGCCGTGCGACATCATTATGTCATACGACGAACCTTACACCTTGCGCAGCGTCGAAATTGTCACCGGAGGCAACAACTACCAGGCACACAGGTTCAAGGTGTACGCCTCTGACGACGGCACTAACTACCGCTTCGTTAGGGAAATAAGCCCGGCAAGACAGGGTTGGCAGAACACCGACGCATACGCCACTTACGCCATACCTGCCACTACGGCACGTTACTTCAAGTTCCATTGGACTCCCGAGGGCAGCGATCCGGGCTCGGAAGACATGGATGCGGCAAAGTGGAAGCCCAACCTGAAGATTGCCGGCATAGTACTCGGCTCTGAACCGACAATCGACGGATACGAAGGCAAGTCGGGAAAAGTATGGCGCGTGTCTGAATATTTCCCCGTAGCAGACAACGAGTGCATACCTAAAGACCAGATAATCAACCTTACCGGCAAGCTGCTTTCTTCCGATTTTCTTGACAAACCATTCTCTATCAACCTGCCAAAAGGCCGTTGGCACATCCTGCGCATAGGACATACTACGACCGGACACGTCAACGCCACGGGTGGCGGAGGCCGCGGACTGGAGTGCGACAAGTTCTCGCGCAAGGCCATTAAGAAACAGTTTGACAACTGGTTTGCCAACATATACAACCACGCGCCGAAAGAAATCGCAAAGAAAGTGCTTACCCGCATACACGTGGACAGTTGGGAATGCGGCAGCCAGAACTGGAGCGACAACTTCGCCGACGAGTTCAGACGCCGCCGCGGATACGACCTGATGCCGTGGCTTCCGCTATACGCCGGCGTGCCAATCGGCACTTCGGAGGAATCAGAAAAGGTTCTCCGCGACATACGTCTGACTATCGCCGAACTGATAAACGACATCTTCTTCGACGAAGTTTCAACACTTGGCAAGCAATACGGATGCAAGCTGTCAGCCGAGTGCGTGGCACCTACAATGGTCAGCGACGGCCTCCTGCACTACCAGCACGCCGACTATCCTATGGGCGAATTCTGGCTTAACAGTCCGACGCACGACAAGCTCAACGACATGCTCGACGCAGTAAGCGGAGCCCACATCTACGGAAAAAACATCATACAGGCAGAAGGTTTCACCGAGGTGCGCGGCACTTGGGACGAGGATTTCGCCCTACTCAAGCCCCTGCTCGACCGCAACTACTGCACCGGTATCAACGCCCTAGTGTTCCACGTGAACACCCACAACCCGTGGACCGACCGCCGTCCGGGCATGACGCTCGACGGAATAGGCACATTCTTCCAGCGCGACAACACGTGGTGGAAGGAAATGCCGGCATTCACGGGCTACATTTCGCGCTGCCAGGCACTGTTGCAGTACGGCAAACCCGTGGTAGACATTGCAGTCTACACAGGCGACGAGACCCCGCGCCGCTCCATCCTGCCCGAACGACTGATAACATCTTTGCCCGGACTTTACAGCGACCAGGTAAAGGAACGTGAGGCAAAGCGCCTTGCAAACGCTGGCCAGCCGCTCGAAGTAAGTCCCGTTGGCGTGACCCACACAGCCAACATGACAAAAGCCGAGCACTGGGTCAACCCGTTGCGCGGTTACCGTTACGACTCGTTCAACCACGACGTGCTGGGCAAGTCGCAGGTAAAAGGCGGAAGGCTCGTTACCCCCGGCGGCATGGAATACTCAGCATTGGTGATACCACAGGCAAGGAAGATGAACCCGGGACGCATCGTAAACTGCTGGAACACCATCGACTCGATTGAAAAATGGGGCGTTCCAGTGATACGCGAGCCGTGGGAAAAGGCCGACCTGGCAAGCCTCGGTATAAAGAAAGACGCGGTCTTACCCGAGGGAATAGACTTCACCCACCGCACAGCCGAAGGTGCAGACATATACTTCATGAGCAACCAGACAGGCAAACAGATGACTTTCAAACCCGTATTCAGGGTTGAAAGGACATACCGTTACCTTGCCGACGCAGTTACTGGAAAAGTCTACAACGCAGGCGAAAGCGTAACCCTGCCAGCCGGAGGCTCCCTTTTCTACATATTGTCTGACGATGCCGTACCTGCCAAACTGACTGCAATGCCGACGCAAAGCACCACGCTCACCGCCTTGGACAAAAACAAATGGAACATAAGTTTCGAGGAAACGGGCAAGAAGATTACGGCAAGCCAGCTCATTGATTGGAGCAAATCTACCGAGAAGGAAGTGAAATACTACTCGGGCCACGCCACTTACAAGACCACCTTCCGCTTGGGCCGCAAGCCCAAGAACGGCACAGTGATGCTTAATCTCGGCACCGTTGCCAACGCCGCCACCGTCTACGTGAACGGACAAAAATGCGGCACGGCATGGACAGCCCCGTATGCCGTCGACATAACAAAGGCCGTGAAGCGCGGCAACAACACACTCGAAATAACAGTAGTCAACACCTGGGCCAACGCACTGCAAGGCAACGACCTTGGCACTCCGCCATACGAAGGCATCTGGACAAACGGCAAATACCGCCGCGCAAGCAAGGAGCTGCTGCCCGCAGGACTGCTGGGACCAGTGACAATAACGAACGAATTTTAATCATACAAACAATGAAAAAACTAACATTCTTACTTACCGCCCTGTTTGCGGTCACGTGCGTCAGCGCCAAAGTAACACTGCCCAAGATGTTCTCTGACGGCATGGTGATGCAACGCGAGGCCAAGGCAAACCTTTGGGGCACTGCCGATGCATCGGCAACAGTTAAAATAACCACCTCGTGGGACAACAAGACATACAAGGTGAAAGCAGGAGCTGACGGCAAATGGAAGACAGCCGTGCAGACACCCAAGGCCGGCGGACCTTATAAAATAACCCTTGCCGACAGCGAGCAGACCGTTCTCGACAACATACTCATAGGCGAACTGTGGATATGCTCGGGACAAAGCAACATGGAAATGCCGATGAAAGGCTTCAAGAACCAGCCCGTTGAAGGCGCAGTAGAAGACATACTGCACAGCACGGACAGCAAGCTGCGCCTCTTCACCGTAAAGCGCAACAGCAAGCTGAACCCCGTAGACACAGTAAGCGGCAAATGGAGCGAGGCCACGCCCGAGTCGGTACGCGAGTTCAGCGCCACGGCCTACTACTTCGGACGCGAACTGCGCCGCATGCTCGACGTGCCCGTAGGACTCATCGTAACGTCGTGGGGCGGCTCAGCCTGCGAGGCCTGGATGAAGGCAGACTGGCTCAAGGCGTTCCCCGATGCCAAGATTCCTGCAACACAAGACGACATAAAGTCGAAGAACCGCACGCCGACAGTGCTCTACAACGGCATGCTGCACCCGCTGATCGGCATGACGATGCGCGGCGTTATATGGTACCAGGGCGAGGACAACGTACCGCGCTACAAGACCTACGCCGACATGATGACCGCCATGATAGGCGGCTGGCGCGCCGAATGGGGACAGGGCGACTTCCCGTTCTACTTCTGCCAAATTGCACCTTACGACTACAAGTTAATCAATTACACTGTGAACAGCGCGCTGCTGCGCGAACAGCAGTCGAAGGCTGAACTGATGAGCAAGAACTGCGGCATGGCAGTGCTCCTTGACGCCGGACTCGAATACGGCATACACCCGCGCAAGAAGCAGCTTGCCGGAATGCGCCTCGCCCTGCTCGCGCTCAACAAGACATACGGCATTAAGGGCATTACGGCAGAAAGCCCGTACTACCGCGACGTGACATTCCAGAACGACACTGCCGTGGTACGCTTCAACCGCGCCGACATGTGGGTGTACGGCAGCAACGGACTGAAGAGCGACCTGTTCGAGGTTGCAGGCGAAGACCGCGTATTCCACCCCGCAAAGGCGTGGATAATGCGCAGCAAGGTGTACGTGAAGAGCGACTCTGTGAAGAAGCCCGTAGCTGTGCGCTACGCATTCAAGGACTGGGTCGAGGGCGACCTGTACTGCGACGGACTGCCCGTAAGCTCGTTCCGCACGGACAACTGGAATGAATAATGCACTAAGCTGTGCCGTAAAAAGGAATGTTTACCACGATCCCTTACACACAGCGAATTATCAAACCAAAAGATTTTACGAGCTTTTATTTCCTTAAACGGCGGAGCGCCGGCAACGGCATCCGCCGTTTAAGGAACACTTATTATCCATTATATTTAAGTATGAGACACAAACTGATTCAGATGAGTATCCTTGCCCTGATGGTAGGATACACCGGGTTGCATGCACAAGAATCTGCACCCTTCCGTGCGCCCTTCCCCTCCAGCCTTTCGGTGGCACACACATGGAACCGCAGCCTGACCAAAAAGGCCGGACAGATGGTGGGCGAACAGCTCGCCCGTGAAGGCGTGAAAGAAGTGGCCCTGCCCGACCTGACCGTCGTAACTACTGCCACAACAGGAAACATACTGAACACTTACGGACAAAGTCCTTACCTCACGGCCGAAACCGGCGTGGAAATGGTAAAAGGACTCCAAAACAAGAACCAGCTGAAAGCTTATTTGACTTTTGACGCTAAAGAGAAAAACGCGCCATACGTGCGTCCCTGGCAGCGTGTCAGCGACGAAGCCCATGCCGCCGGCATAGCGTCACCGGCCCAGGTGAAAGCCACAGCCGCGTTTGGCGCCACAGGCAACAATGTGTCTGATGAGTTCAAGACGACAGCCCTGCAGGTGGCTCACGAATCAATCACACTGCTGAAGAATGCAGGCAACATTCTGCCTTTGGACACTACATGGGCTAAACGCATAACCGTATGCGGCGACGCCCAGCTGGTTGCCGACATGTTGCCTGTGCTGAAAGCAGGACTACCCTGCAAAGTAGACGAAGGCTCACCTGCGGCTGCCGACCTGATACTCGTGTTCGAGGACGACAACATAGACCAGGCACGCATGGAGAAACTTCTGCTCACCGGCAAACCCGTTGCGCTTGTACTGCTCAACAGTCGCCCCGTAGCACTTGGCAAAGCCAACGAGGCAGCTGCCATAATAGAGGCATGGCATCCGGGACAGCAGGGCATGCAGGCCATCACCAACGTGCTTGCCGGGACCTACAACCCTGGCGGAAAACTTGCGGTGGCATTCCCCGACTATGCTTTCGGTCACGGACTTAGCTATACTGATTTCCGCTTTTCAGACCTGCGTATAGAGCCGGCATCCATCGGCACGGACGGCAGTGTTACCGTACGCTTCAACGTAACCAATACTGGAACACGTGCAGGAGCCGAAGTCGTGCAGGTATATCTTGTTGACGAACAAAGCACAGTGCCTCTGCAAAGTCCGAAGTTGGAGGCATGCAAACGCACCAACATCAACCCGGGACAGACCAAGGAAATAAAGTTCACCATACGCCACCGCAACATGATGCTGCTCAACCGCGCCGGAGAGTGGACCGTCGAACCTGGCTTCTTCACTGTCCGTGTGGGCAACAGCAGCGACGACATCCGCCTGCAAGGACGGTTTGAGGTGAAATAAAGTGGATGAAAGAACTTAAATGCCTGCACACAAAAGTTGCAGACTGCAACTATAACATTAAGAAGGGTCGTATCAGAACTTTGTATTAAGTAATGGTACGACCCTTCTTAATGCTTTCAAGAAGCGCCGGTTTTCCGCCGTCACAGCTTGATTTAGACACACGGAGGTGCTTCACTACATTGTGGACGGACTTACAAGCCCTTACCTGACACTGCCCCGACACACCTTCTTATAACCGGAACACAAGGCTTTAGTAACCGGCTTTAAGCTTCTGCGGCGACGAATCAGCAGCAGAAGCTTAAAGCCATAAAAACAAAAGGTTACCTTTCGCACTGTAATAAGCCACCTTTTACCGCCTGAAAGGTTACCTTTTAGAAAGCAAAAGACCGCCTTTTGGACGGTCTTTTATAATATGCTGTATGTCAAGCGTTTACACATACGCTTACTTATTCGGTTCACTTGGTTGCGTCTACGCTCTTTTCTGTCTCGATGTCCCTGCGCGACTTTGACTTGGTAACAAGCCATACGCCCATGCACACAAGTATTACGGCTACGCCCTGTGCCGGCTTGAACACGCCGAGACCGGTAAGAACGCTGACCGTAACCGACACTATCGGCTGCACGTAGTTGTATATGCTGACCACGGTGGGACGCAGCGTGTGCTGGCCTATCATCATAAGAATGTAACTGATGTATGTGCCGAACACTACGACGAAGCCCGTTTCGAGCCATGTACTTGTCGGGATTGAGGCATAGTCGATTGACGACACGTGGCCGAAGGTGAACGGCAGAATCATGATTGTGGCGTATGTGAACATCCACTTGTTTACAGTAATCACCGAATAACGGCGCACGAGCGGACTGAACAGGGCGAGATAGAGCGCGAACGAGAACTGCGCGCCGAGGCAAAACAGGTCGCCGCGTATGTCGCCTACCTTGGAGTTGGCTGCCGCCGCACTGGTTATGATCAGTATCACGGCTCCTGCGCAACCCATGATTACGCCTCCCGCCTTCTTCGCCGTAATGGGCTCCTTAAGTATGAGGAACGCCAGTATCATTGCGAAAATAGGCATCGACGTGGTAACGATGCTGGCGTTGACGGGCGAAGTGATGCTAAGCCCGATGGTGTAGCAACACTGGTTGGTAACAAGGCCGAACACGGCTGCGCCTATAAGCATGAGCAAGTCTTTCTTGGGCACGTGCTCCTTAGGCGTAAACAGCGACGTAAGCCAGAACAGCACGGCACCGCCCGTAACACGGAACGTCACCATGTCGATACCAGTAAAGCCATGGGTCATGGCGTCTTTGCCCAAAGGAGCCATCAAGCCCCAGAACGCGCAGGCGCAAAACAAGCAAAAGTGTGCTACCAACGGACGTGAAGCCCCACCCTTTTTCACGTCAGGACGGGAAGTCTGTTTCATCTGAATGTCATTCTGCATACTAATGGATTATGTTTAAAAAATCTCTTATGATATCCTTAATTTCCAAGTAGAAAAGCCACAAAACAGCTTTTTTTACAAATTCGTGTGCAAAGGTACACATTTTAAAAATAAATGGTTATATTTGCCTTTGATAAGTAAGGATAAATTTGATATTATGCAGAAATACGCCGATTATATTGAAAAGATTGAGATAGACTCCCTATGGAGCGGCCGCCGACACGTCGTCTGGGAACTCGACCGCAAAGTCAACATACTTAGCGGCATAAACGGTGTGGGCAAGAGCACCATACTAAACAAGGTGGCAAAAAGTGTAGGTCCGGGTGGCGACATCGCAAGCCACCTGGTGAAGGGCGTACACATAAGCGTATGCCCGGCAGACGCCACACACATACGGTACGACATAATACGCTCGTTCGACCGCCCGTTGCTCAATGCCGACATACTTGGCGAGGTCGGGGCAAACCTTGTCACCGAGCTTGACTGGCAGCTGTTCAAACTGCAGCGCAAGTATCTTGACTACCAGGTGAACATCGGCAACCGCATAATATCAGTACTGCAAAGCGGCGCAACTGACGCCGCTGCAAAGGCACAGGCCATATCAGAACCGAAAAAGAAGTTCCAGGACATGATAGACGACCTGTTCTCGGACACCGGTAAGAAAATAATAAGGACCGAAAACGAAATCCGCTTCTCGCAAATAGGCGAAACGCTGTATCCCTACCAGCTGTCGAGCGGCGAGAAACAGATGCTCGCCATACTGCTGACGGTGCTCATCGAGGACAACCAGCCTTACGTGCTGTTCATGGACGAGCCTGAAGTAAGCCTGCACGTGGAATGGCAGAAAAGGCTGATAGACCTGATACTTGACCTTAACGAAAACGTACAGATAATACTTACCACACACTCGCCGGCCGTAGTAATGAGCGGCTGGATAGACCAGATAACCGAGGTGAGCGACATAACGGACAACGAATAAGCGGCCAAGAACGCCGCAACAGCGACCGGCCGGACAGGGAAACGCCCCCCATAACGATAAAACAACGCTAACCATGAACAAACGACTGCGCGACAACATAACATCAGAATACTTCGGAGCGGCCAACAGGCTGAAGTCGAGGAATGCAAGACGGCGCATCGTGGCATACGTCGAAAGCTACGACGACGTGCTGTTCTGGCGCACCATACTGAGCGACTTCGAGGACGAAAGCCGATACTTCGAAGTATTGCTGCCATCGCACAAGACGCTCGAACGCGGCAAGCGGTCAGTGCTGATGAACCTTTTGTACGAAAAAGTAGGCGAAGACATGATAGCATGCGTTGACGCCGACTACGACTACCTTATGCAGGGAGCCACAGAAACGTCAAAATACATAATAAGCAACCCGTTCGTCTTCCATACTTACGCCTACTCGATAGAGAATTTGCAATGCTACGGCCCGTCGCTGCACAACGTCTGCGTTATGGTGACACTTAACGACACGCCCGTATTCGACTTTGCCGACTTCATGCGGCAGTACAGCAAAGCCATCTTCCCCTTGTTCGTATGGTCGATCTGGCACTACCGCCGCAACATCTACGGACAGTTCACCATATCCGAATTCAACAAGGTCGTCGAGCTCGGAGGCATTAACATCAACTCGCCTGAAACAACCATAGCCAACGTGCGCAACAAGGTTTGGAAGAAGACCAACTGGCTGCGCAAGAAACATCCTGATGCAAAAGAGTCATACCTCTCATTAAAACGCGAGCTTATAAACTTGGGCGTAACACCCGAGACTACATACCTATACATACAGGGACACCATTTGTTTGACAAGGTCGTGGTCCCGATAATGACCAAGGTATGCGGTCTGCTGATACGCAAACAGGAGTCTGAAATACGACGGCAGTCCGTACACGAGACGCAGATGCGGAACGAATTGTCGTGCTATTCGCACAGCGTGCAGGACATAGAACAGATGCTAAAGAAAAACACAGGCTATCTTAAGTCACCGCAGTTAAAACTGCTGAAGGATGATTTGGAACGTTTTCTGAATCCTGGAAATGAAAGAACAGCGGAACTAAAGCAAACGGACGAAAACACCGTAACCCCCGATGACGTTTTGGAATAATGCACGAATCAGAACCGCCGCCATGAAAATACTCCTAAAAAGTACGGATTATTTTCATGACGGCGTTATCATTTAAAACCTTGTAAGATGTATTCCGACATCATTATGATTACGCTTTCACGGCTGGCTACACGTAAGTTTCAAGAAACTTTATGTTTCCGCTTATGTTAAGCGTCTCCGTCGTGGCAGGCACAAGCATCGACTCGCCCGCACGCAGGCTCATCTTATTGCCCTCGTTGTCGGTAAATACGGCCTCACCCTTTATCCCTACAAGGATAACAAAACTGTCAAGCTCGCTGTAATCGAGCGTCATAGGCTCGTCAAGATCGTACACTGCCGTAGTGAAGTGCTTGCAATTTATAAGTGTAACGCCTTGGTTCTTTACCGGTACATAATCCAGGCGGTAATCCTTCAGCACGTTATAGTCGATACATTCGGCAGCCTTATCCGTATGCAGTTCACGCAGGTTGCCATCCTTGTCACGCCTGTTGAAATCGTAAATTCGATATGTAACATCCGAAGTCTGCTGTATCTCGGCAAGGAAACACCCTTTTCCTATACTGTGGATTCGCCCTGCCGGAATATAAAAACAGTCGTCCGCCTTGACAGGAAACTCAGCTATGGCGTCACAAATTGTACTGTCGTCAACCATAGCTTTATACTGTTCGGGCGTTATTTCCTTCTTAAGTCCGCAACGCAGGTATGCGTCCGGGTCTGAATCCATTATAAACCACATCTCGCTCTTGCCGTGCTTCATCCCATGTTTTTTTGCCTTCTCATCATCAGGATGCACCTGTATGGACAGGTCCTGGCATGCGTCAATGAACTTGACAAGCAACGGAAACTCGTTGCCGAAACGCTTGTAATTATCTTCTCCTACAAGTTTATCTTTCAACTCTGCGGTAATTTCACTAAGTGTACAGCCTGCATAAGGCCCGTTTGCAGCAACACTCTCGCTGCCTTTAACCCCGGATATTTCCCAGCTCTCGCCTACATGGCCGCCAGGAACATCCCCGATGTGCTTGAAGCCGGCTATCTTGTCGCCGCCCCATAGCGTCTGCTTAAGAATAGTTTTGAACTTGATTGGTTCCATTTAAAATAACTTTTAGTTATAATTCCATAATTAAATTCAGCCTTACCTTATCAGTTTTTCTTCCAGAAAGCACGCGTGAAGAGCACCATTACGCTGATAAATTCAAGACGCCCCATAAGCATTAGGACGGCACATATCCACTTGGCTGCGTCAGGCAGGCCGCTCCATGACATCGTAGGACCTAACTCGGCGCCAAGCGTAGGGCCGACATTGCTCGCACTGCTTATAGCTATCGTAATGGCGTTAGTGCTTTCGATGCCCATAAGCTTAAAACAGAAGAAAGCTACAATACATGTTATTCCATAAAGAGCGAAGAACACCAGCAATGTAGCCTGTGCCTGATAAGGTATATTTGTGTTGTTTAGTCTTACCGGAATGACGGCCCTCGGATGCAGGATATGCTTGAACTCGTTGCGTATTATCCTGAAAAGCATGGCTATGCGGATGCACTTCACACCGCCGCTCGTGCTTCCGGCGCATGAACCACACACCATGCACATGGTTAAAACGACCCATGTAAGATGGGGCCAAAGCCCTGCATCGGTATTGAAAAGACCGGTGGTGGTGATGAAAGATGACACCTGGAACAAGGCATACCTGAACGAGTCGGCAACATGTATGCCACCCTGCGTCGTCAATATAAAAGTTATGAACAGCGTGGATGCCAGTATTATAGACAAATAAATACGCAGTTCCGTATCCTTTACCAAGTCCCTGAACTTGCCCTTGAAGATTAAGACATAAAGCAGGGAGAAGTTTATTCCTGACAAAATCATGAAGACTATCGCCGCATAATCAATCGCCGGAGAATTAAAGAAGGCGATACTTGCATTGTGGGTGGCGAATCCTCCCGTCGCCGTTATTGACATCGAATAGTTCAAACTGTCGAAGACACCCATGCCCAAGACAAAGAAACTGAACGCACAACTTACCGTAAGAATAAGGTAAATAGCCCATATCCATTTTGCGGTGGTACTAAGACGCGGGTGCATACGGCTCTTTATGGGGCCTGTTGCTTCGGCGGAGAAAACCTTGACACTTCCCCCTACGAGCGAGGGCAATATGGCTATGGTAAAGAACATTATACCCAAACCACCTATCCAGTGGGTCAGCGAGCGCCAGAACAGCAACCCGTGGGGCAACGCCTCGACGTCGTCGATTATCGTAGCGCCGGTAGTAGTGAAGCCCGACATCGTCTCGAGGAAAGCATCGGTATAGCTTGTCAGATAGCCGCTTATGACAAACGGCAGCGCACCCAGCGCACTGAAGACCACCCATATAAGCGAAACCAGCAGGTAAGCCTCACGCCTGCCCATGCTGTTCTCAGCCCCATAGCCCTTAAACTTCAGGCCTATGGCCGAAAGAACGGTTATGGCTATGGCTATGAGGAACGCCAGAATGTCGTCTTCACCGTAATAAGCCGAGATGAGAAGGCTAATGAACATCATCATGGCCTCGATGAAAAGCAGCGAGCCTATGACCTTGTATACTAGTTTGAAGTTTATCATCGCAGCCCCTTAATTGAAGAATTTCTCAATCTTCGACATGTTGACATTGTGGCAGAACACCACTACGATGTCGCCCGCCTCTATCTGCGAACCACCTGAAACAAGAATGCCTTCGCCGTTGCGGACAAGGCCTCCGATTGTTGTTCCATGCGGAAGCCCCAGTTCGAACACCCTTTTCTTTGTAACTTTTGAATCCTGCTGGGCTGTAAACTCCGCCACATCTGCGTTGGCCGACATAAGGAAGCGGGTATTATTGACGTCAGAGTCGAGCATCATCTGGTAAATACGGCTCGCGGCTATGGCCTTCTTGTTGATTATGGTACCTATGTCTAGGCTTTCGGCCATTTTCACATAATCCATGTTTTCGACCATGGCTATGGTCTTGCGCACACCAAGACGCTTGGCCGTAAGGCATGCAAGAATGTTGGTTTCGGCATTACCGGTAAGGGCGACAAAGGCCTGGGTGTTCTTCACACCTTCCTCGACAAGCAGCGGAATGTCGCGTCCGTCGCCGTTGATTACCATTATCTTGTCGGTGTCGACAAGCTCGTTTATCTGTTCGCAACGCTTCTCGTCGGCCTCGATAATCTTAGTGTTCATGTACTCGGGAATCATCTGCACGGCCCTTATGGCGGTATTGCCGCCACCCATTACCATCACGTTCTTTACGTCAACGTAATTTTCCTTGCCTACGAGCTTCCTTATATAAGGTATGTAGTTGCGCGTCGTCATGAAGTAAGCCATGTCGTAAATCTTCAACACGTCGTCGCCGCGCGGTATTATGGTATCGTCACCGCGCTTGACGGCAACGATATGGTATGGTGACTCCGGCTTGCAGAGGTCTTTAAGGGGTTCGTTCAGTATCTCGCACGTCTCCCTCAGCTTTATGCCCAGCATTATCAGGGCGCCGTTGTGCACGTCCCAGCGCTGGCGCACCCAGCTCATCTTCAGTCCGTTTACGATGTCGTAGGCGGCAAGGTTTTCAGGATATATGAGCGAGTCTACGCCGACCTTGGCGAGAAAAGCCTTAGGTTCGGGGTCGATAAGCTCGTAGTTGTTCACCTTGGCAACGGTTTTCTTGGCTCCGAGAGCCTTAGCCATGATGCAACTGTTCATGTTCATGTTTTCGTCGGGCGTAACGCCTATGAACAGGTCGGCACTACCCACGCCGGCGTCTTTCAGGGCTTTGACGCTCGTGGGCGAGGCATGCACGGTCATGAGGTCGTAGTCGCTGCTGACGTTGCCCAGCCTTTCCTCGTCCTCGTCAATGAGTACGATGTCCTGGTCGTTGCGCGACAACAGTTTGGCAAGATACGTTCCTATGGCGTAAGCTCCAGCAATGATGATCTTCATCTTCAACCGGTATTAGTCGTTAATACTGCCGTGGCCGGACGCAAGCCTGCCGGCGGCCTTGCATATTGCATCGGTTATGGAGCCGGCATCGATGCCTACAATACTCTGCAACTGGCTTACAGTACCGTGCTCGACGAACTTGTCGGGCAGTCCGAGCCGTGTAACCCTGGCCCGGGAACCGTGGTCGGCCATCCATTCGAGCACCGCCGAGCCGAAGCCCCCGTTGCGGACGCCGTCTTCAACGGTTATAACCTCGTCGAAGTTGCGGCCGACCTCGTCAAGCAGACGCTCGTCCATGGGTTTTATGAAGCGCATGTCGTAATGTGCCACGTCAAGCCCCGTACATGACTTCTCGGCAGCCTCTATCGCCTTGACGGCGTTGTTGCCAATCGGGCCTACCGACAGTACGGCTATGCCGCGGCCTTCCTTCAGCCTACGGCCGGTACCCACTTCTATTTCCTCCATCTTATTGTGCCAGTCTACCAGTACACCGCGGCCGCGCGGATACCTTATCACAAACGAGCCTTTGCCTTCAAGCTGGGCGGTGTACATCAGGTTGCGCAGCTCATGCTCATCCATCGGCGAGGCTATCGTCAGATTGGGCACGGGGCGCAGGGCGGCCATGTCGAAAGCGCCGTGATGGGTGGCTCCGTCCTCGCCTACAAGCCCGGCGCGGTCGAGACAGAGCACGACGGGCAGGTTGAGTATCGCCATGTCGTGTATGATGTTGTCGTAAGAGCGCTGCGCGAACGAGCTGTATATGTTGCAGAAGGGTTGCAGTCCGTCCTTGGCCATTCCCGCGGCGAAGGTTACGGCGTGCCCCTCGGCTATGCCTACGTCGAAAGCCCTGTCGGGCATGGCCTTCATCATGATGTTCATCGAGCAGCCCGTGGGCATGGCAGGCGTCACTCCCACGATGCGCGGGTTGTCCTTGGCAAGCTCGAGCAGGGTCTTGCCGAATACGTCCTGGAATTTCGGCGGCACGCCCGTCTCGTCTGATATGATGCGCTCTTCAGCGTCAATATCGAACTTTCCGGGCGCATGCCACACCGTGGGGTCTTTTTCCGCAGGCGCGTATCCGTGGCCCTTTATCGTATGCAGGTGCAGCAGCTTGGGGCCTTTCATGTTCCTCAGCTGCCTCAGTATGCGTACCATTTCGACCACGTTGTGGCCGTCGAACGGTCCGAAATACCTTATGTTAAGTCCCTCGAATATGTTTTGCTGGTGGCTTATGGCCGACTTCAGCGCATTGTTAAGCCTGATTATGCCCTTGCGGCGGTCATCGTTAAGGTAGCCTTTGGCGTTAAGCCAGCGCGAGGCCTTGAACCTCATGCGGTTGTAGGTCTCGTTGGTGTTCAGCTTGAGCAAGGCCTGTTTCAGTCCGCCCACGCTGCGGTCTATGCTCATGTTGTTGTCGTTGAGCACTATGAGCATGTCGTTCGGAGTCGTCGACACGTTGTTAAGCCCCTCGAAGGCCAGACCTCCGCTCATGGCTCCGTCGCCTATTATGGCTACCACATGCCGTTGCAGGTTCCCCGTCTTCTTGGCAGCCACGTCCATTCCCAACGCCACCGAAATGGAGTTGGAGGCATGGCCGCATGTGAAGCTGTCGTACTCGCTCTCCAACGGCGAGGGGAACGGCATAATGCCGTGCAGCTTGCGGTTGGTGTTGAAGCGATCCTTACGCCCCGTGAGTATCTTGTGCCCGTAAGCCTGATGCCCTACGTCCCACACCAGCCTGTCGTCAGGCGTGCTGTAGACGTAATGCAGGGCCACGGTCAGCTCCACCGCACCCATGCTCGAAGCCAGATGGCCGGGATTGACTGAAAGTTCCTTCAAGATGTCCTCCCGCAGCTCTTTGCACAGTTGCGGCAGCTGTTCCACTTTCAGCTTTCTTAAATCGGCAGGGGTGTTTATGTTATCAAGCAGGTTAAAAGTTCTTTCTTTCACTTTCCTTAATAAATGAATATTATTGCAAAGGTAATGCAAAAAATCGATAGAGCGAAATAATAGAGGTAATATCTTCATCTTTTGTAGGTACAAAGACCATAACAATATACTTTGCCATGCCTTTTAACAGGGACTTAAAACCGAGGGTACAGGCTGTCTGGCATGGGCATGCACGCAGCATGGGCGGCCGAACGTAAGGCGGCGTTGCGCGGCACACGACGTCACGGCGGAGCAACGGCACAGCATAAAACCGTAACACACTGGCAGCCAACATATTACACATGCCGTTGTAAAAGGTTACCTTTTAGCCTGCAAAAGGCCATCTTTTACATGGCAAAAGGTGGTCTTTTACAACGTGAAAGGCAGCCTTTTGCAAAACGCCCGGCATGGCTCCGCCAACGGAGGTGCGACGGCTGCCGGACCGGGACACGCCGGCATACGGGACATGCGGCAATGCGACAGGCATTGATTCATGTCAAAAAAGCATGGTTAAGTGGCCACATTTTCAACACAATGCTAACCAAAACGGAAGTAGGAACGTATTTTTGCAACGGATAAAGATTAAAATGCAACCGCCGTGGTGGCGGAACTACATAGAGGATAACATATTAAATTCAAGGTATTATGAAAAAGGTAAAAAGATTGTTTTATTCAATGAAAAGGGATTTTGGCAGAAATGCCAGAAAGGTTTACGGACTGGCTTACGGCAGGTAAGCCGCACGTGACACGGCTCTCGGTGGCGGACGGCATCAGCACACGCACGCAAACGGCACCCGGCAAAGCCTTAACATACGAATAAGAAGCACAGGCAGGCGCGGTGCCGGTTAACGTGTCAACAACCGGCGCGGCAACCTTAAAAATACAAAGAAATACGGACGCAAAGCACGATTTTTTATCAGAAAAAGTACGGACGACATGTCATACTCCGACAAAAAAGACAAGGAACTCTGCCAAAAAGTGCGTCAAAATGTCACTTGTTTTATTTATTTTCCGCCATTGGCATACGTTTTGTTAAATAATTAGCGGCGATAAATGCCGAAACAAGGTCAAGTGGACGGTTAAATGACACCAGGACAGCAAGCCGCAAGGCTGCGACGGGCAACACTGACACCGACCGCGTAAACCGCAAAAGATAAATCAAAACAGAAAAAATAACAAAAAATAAATACGATTATGGGAAAGATTATTGGAATCGACTTAGGTACAACAAACTCATGCGTTGCAGTATTTGAAGGCAACGAACCTGTTGTAATAGCAAACAGCGAAGGCAAGCGCACAACTCCTTCAGTTGTTGGATTCGTAAAAGACGGCGAGCGTAAGATTGGTGATCCTGCAAAACGTCAGGCCATCACAAACCCGAAGAACACTATATATTCAATCAAGCGTTTCATGGGTGAGACTTACGAGCAGAGCCGTAAAGAGGCAGAGCGCGTACCGTTCACTGTCGTAAACGAGGGTGGATATCCCCGTGTAGACATTGAGGGACGTAAGTATACTCCGCAGGAAATCTCAGCCATGATTCTTCAGAAGATGAAGAAGACTGCCGAAGACTACCTCGGACAGGAAGTTACAGATGCAGTCATCACTGTTCCGGCATACTTCTCTGACTCACAGCGTCAGGCTACCAAGGAAGCCGGACAGATAGCAGGACTCAATGTACGCCGTATCGTCAACGAGCCTACCGCAGCAGCACTTGCTTACGGTGTTGACAAGGCCAACAAGGATATGAAGATTGCAGTGTTCGACCTCGGTGGTGGTACATTCGATATCTCAATCCTTGAGTTCGGTGGAGGTGTATTTGAGGTACTTTCTACCAACGGTGATACCCACCTGGGTGGTGATGACTTCGACCAGGTAATCATCGACTGGCTCGTAAACGGCTTCAAGGCTGACGAAGGCATCGACCTCTCGAAAGACCCGATGGCAATGCAGCGCCTCAAGGAAGCTGCCGAGAAGGCAAAGATTGAGTTGTCAAGCTCAAGCTCTACTGAAATCAACCTGCCTTACATCACGGCTGAAGGCGGTGTGCCCAAGCACCTTGTAAAGACACTTACACGTGCCCAGTTCGAGCAGTTGGCACACTCACTGATACAGGCTTGCCTCGTTCCTTGCCAGAACGCAATGCGCGACGCCAAGCTGACAACGTCAGACATCGATGAGGTTATCCTCGTAGGTGGTTCAAGCCGTATACCTGCCGTACAGGAGATTGTTAAGAACTACTTCGGCAAGGAGCCTTCAAAGGGCGTCAACCCCGACGAGGTGGTAGCCGTAGGCGCAGCCATCCAGGGCGCCATCCTCAACAAGGAGAACGGCGTAGGCGACATCGTGCTGCTCGACGTAACCCCGCTGACACTCGGTATCGAGACAATGGGTGGTGTAATGACAAAACTTATTGATGCCAACACCACAATTCCTTGCAAGAAGAGCGAGGTATTCTCAACCGCAGTCGACAATCAGACAGCTGTAACTATCCACGTACTCCAGGGTGAGCGTCCTATGGCCGCACAGAACAAGAGTATCGGTCAGTTCAACCTTGAAGGCATAGCTCCCGCACGCCGCGGCGTTCCACAGATCGAGGTTACATTCGACATCGACGCCAACGGTATCCTTAACGTAAGCGCAAAAGACAAGGCTACGGGCAAGGAGCAGGCCATCCGCATCGAGGCTTCGTCAGGTCTGACACAGGACGAGATCAACCGTATGAAGGCTGAGGCTGAGCAGAACGCCGAAAACGACAAGAAAGAGCGCGAGCGCGTAGACAAGATGAACCAGGCAGACTCGATGATTTTCACCACCGAGAACTTCCTGAAAGACAACGGCGACAAGATTCCCGCCGACCAGAAGTCGAACATCGAGAACGCACTCAACCAGCTGAAGGATGCCCACAAGAGTGGCGACATCACAGCAATCGACAACGCCATCAACGGCCTCAACAGCGTAATGCAGGCAGCCAGCGCACAGATGTACCAGAACGCAGGCGGCGCACAGCCTAACGCAGGCCAGGGCTTCACAGGCAACGCCGGTGCAGGTCAGCAGCAGGACGGCGGCAAAGCCAACGACAACAACGTGCAGGACGCCGACTTCGAGGAAGTCAAATGATTCCGATAAGTAAATACATACTAAATCGCAAGCAAAAGCGTGCAGCTCAATGAGTTGCACGCTTTTTGCGTTTATGGGGTTCTTGGTTTCTATGCCTTTTTTACGCCCTTTTTTATCTCTTATTTGCGACATATTTGCGACAAGACAAAAAAGTAGATAATGTGGGACAAAATCCTACTAATCTCAACTAATACATACTTAAAAGTAGAAAATATGCCAACAATCGGATTTGAAATCAAAAGGAAGTGTAAGGTCTGCGGCAAGGTCTTTGTCGCAAAGACACTTGACAGCCATTATTGTTCGCCTAAATGCGGCAAAGTGGCATGGAAGCGCAAAAAGGATGCAAAGGATAAAAGCGCTCGATTAGAAGCCATCGCCCGGCAAATCCCCGACATCAGAGAGTATATTTCCGTAAAGGAAGCTGTGGCTATGTTCGGTGTGGAACGTAACACCTTGTACAGACTGATAAAATCAGGGCGTATTCCTGCCGTTAATATCGGCACCCGTCTTATACGCATTAAGCGTTCTGACATGGAGAATCTTTTCCTTACCCGTCCGGAGAGCATTGCTGAAAAAGAGAGACCTATTCCCAAACTTTACAGTATGGAGCCGGAGGACTGTTATACCATTACTCAGGTTTGTGAGAAATATCATATCAATGACAGTTCCGTATGGGCGCACGTCAGAAAATACTCCATTCCATCCCGACAAATCGGGAACTATGTATATGTACCCAAACAAGAAATAGATAACCTTTATAAATCAGAGATAGAATGAAGAAAGCATTACTCAACACCAAAGTGACCGTCAAGCTCAGAAGGTCGAGATACAAGGAAGAGTGGTATTTGATTATCGAATCATATCCAGTGTACAAACGTGGCTCAAACAGGGCAAGCCGAGTTGTAGAGTCAATCAACCGGACTATATCCACACCCATTTGGGATAAGTCATCCATCGCACGAATTCTGCCGGATGGCAGTTTCAACTACAAGCCGAAGAGGGATTTGAACGGAATTATTCAATGCCGTTCCACAATCGACCAGGAAGCTTGTATCTATGCCGATAATGTCCGGAAGTTGCGTCAGCATGAGTACGATAGTGCCATTCTCTATACAGATAAGGAAAATGAACTTGCAGCGCAGAATGAACGTAGTGAACAGGACTTCATCAAATACTTCAACGGTATCATCAGCAAACGCCATCCCAACAGTTCAAATTCGATTATCGTCAATTGGATGCGTGTGGGCGAGTTGCTGAAAATCTATTCGCAAGGGAATCCCATTCCGTTCAAATCCATCTCCGTAAAATTACTTGAGGACATCAAGATGTTCCTGCTCCGTGCCCCAATGGGAGGTAACAAGAAAGGCACAATCTCACAGAATACGGCATCCACTTATTTCTCTATCGTCAAGGCCGGACTGAAACAAGCATTCATTGATGAATACCTAACCGTTGACATCAGTGCAAAGGTGAAAGGTATCAGTTCGATTGAAAAGCCTCGTGTTGCTCTTACTATGAATGAGGTACAGATGCTGGTAGATACGCCCTGCAAGGATGATGTGCTGAAACGTGCGTTCCTGTTCTCAATCCTGACCGGCTTACGCCACAGTGACATAAAGCCGTTGAAGTGGAAACAGATTCAGCAGACAAGCAAAGGAACGTGGCAGGCCGTGGTTGTACAGCAAAAGACAAAGAAGCTCGATTGTAAGCCCGTTACTGCACAGGCGTTGCAACTGTGTGGTGAACGCCCGGATGATGATGAACGCCTGGTGTTCGAGGGTCTGACAGATATTTCTTGGATTTCCCATCCGTTGAAAGAATGGATTGAGGCATCAGGCATAAAGAAGCACGTAACTTTTCATTGCGGACGTCATAGTTTCGCCTCGTTGCTCCTTGAAAACGGCGTAGATATTTATACGATAAAGTCTTTAATGGGACATACCAATGTCAAAACAACTCAAATTTATACTCATATTGTGGATGCGGCAAAGGAGAAAGCAGCCAATACATTACATATAGATAACCTGCCCGTATAAAGGTCGCGGTGCTAATTTCCACCGTTGAGCATCAGTTACTTATGTAAAGGAATTCTCTATTTACCACCCATTTGCCCCTCGTGAAGCACCCTGCTTTTTGAGGGGTTTTCTTTTCCATTCCAGCATCATTGCATGGTTTTCTATCCACACATCCGTTTTTTACTCCCTTTGTTGCCTAATCTGATAATCCTCGTCTTAATGAAAATTAAAACTGACGGTGGCAAATGAGGGGTTGATTGGTGGCAATCAAGCACCTATTTAGCCCCCGTAAGTATCCATATAGTTTTGCGGCATCAAACTTAAAAACGCGAGAATATGAGTTATACCGTAAATTCGTTAGAGGAAATGCCAAATGCATTGTCCTACCTGATTAAGACTGTTGAAGAATTACAGTCCACCGTAAAAGCCTTGCAGCATAAGCAGGCAAGTGATTCACCTAAATGGATGGATATAGATGAGCTTTGTGCTTATCTGCCATCACATCCGGCTAAGCAAACGGTTTATGGATGGGTGTCAGCCAAACAGATACCCGTACATAAGATAAATAAGGCATTGGCTTTTTTACAATCGGAAATAGATGATTGGTTGAAGAGCAAAGTCCACAAGACACAGGACGACCTTATGTTGGAAGCCGAACAATTTGTCAAATCCAAAAAGATTATCAGATAATATGGAAGCGACGGATTATTGTTTTTCATTTTTTCGTAAGCCCATCCAGAACATTGAGCCGTTAAGGGCAATAGGCATTGTGGATGTGTACCGATATGTGGTTGGCCATTATGCCCAACCACAAACGGAAACTCTGCGTTCAATGACTTCTCTTGCGGATGTCAAAAAATATAAGGCTTCTCACTTTGACTATTGCACTTTCTCCGGTCTTTTCCGCAAGCGGAATGAAAAGGAACTGATAATGCACTCAGGACTGATGTGTCTGGATTTTGACCATGTAGAGAATATGGATGAAGTGAAGCAACAGATTCTCAATCACGAATATTTTGATACGGAACTGCTGTTCACCAGCCCTTCAGGAAATGGATTGAAGTGGATTATACCTGTGGATTTGAAAGGATGGGAACATTCACGCTTTTTCATGGCTGTTGCCAACTGCATCCGTGCTACCGGGTTGCCAAAGGTGGATATGTCGGGGAGCGATGTGGCGCGCGCATGTTTCCTGCCATACGACCCACAAGCATATATTAACCCTAAATACAACGAGTATGTCAAAGAAAATATTTTCCGCCCAAGATTGGGAGAATGTCCCTTTTGAGAATAGTGTTCCAACATCTCCTAATTTACTTCCGGCTCCAAATTCCACCTCTAATAATAAAGAGGAAGAAATAGAACGTATCATTTGCGAAATAGAACAACGTGCCGTTGACATCGCACCTGAATACAAGGATTGGGTGGAATTGGGCTTTGCCTTGATTGACGGGTTCGGTGAAAACGGAAGAGAATATTACCATCGTATCAGCTGCTTCCATCCAGACTATCAAAGGGAAGAAACAGACAAGCAATATACCCGTTGCCTGCAAGCCAAAGGACAAGGTATAACAATCCGTTCGTTTTTTCATTTGGCTGGTCAGGCAGGTATTCCGCTAAGTTCGGCAGGAGAACAGGATTTATCCATTTTGCCAAATAACCAAAATGGCAAAACGGGCAAATGGATAAAATCGGCAGATGAGCTTCCTGCATTTCCCGAATGTGTGTTCGAGCAACTGCCGCCTTTTTTATGTGAAGTTGTCGGTAACTCCATTTCGGAGGACGACCGCGATACCATTCTGATAGGAGCGATAGTATGTCTGTCGGTTTGCTTCCATAATGTCTGTGGTGTGTATGACGAGCGTATTGTTTATCCCAATCTTTACTTGTTTGTCGTGGCTGATGCCGGAATGGGCAAAGGAGCGTTGACTTTATGCCGTGAGTTGGTGGCTCCCATTAACCGTAATCTGCATGAGCTTTCGCAACGAATGGAGCAGGAATACAAGGAAGCGATGAACACCTATATCAAAAGCAAGAAGTCGGACGGTGCAGCTATGCCGACTGAGCCGCCTATGCGTATGCTTATCATCCCGGCCAATAGTAGCGCAAGTTCCTTGTTGAAGATATTGGGCGATAATGACGGTGTCGGGCTGTTATTCGAATCTGAAGGTGACACGTTAAGCCAGACATTGAAGTCGGATTACGGCAACTATTCCGATGTGCTGCGCAAGGCGTTCCACCATGAGCTGGTCAGTCTGAGCCGACGCAAGGACAGGGAATATTGCGAAGTCAGCAATCCGAGGGTGTCTGTAGCGTTGGCCGGAACGCCCGAACAGGTAAGACGGTTGATACCCGATGCGGAGAACGGACTGATGAGCCGATTCTGTTTTTACATCATCCGTTTTAAGCGTGGTATCAGAAATGTGTTTGCCACAAGCGACATTTCCCAATCCAAGAATACCATGTTCCGTATATTGGGCGACCGCTTCTGTCATCTGCATGAAGAGTTCGTGAATCATGGCAGCTATTCATTTTCCCTTCCCTCTGCTTTGCAGGAACAGTTCATCGAATACCTTAGTCGGGTGAATGAAGAATGTTGTGACGAAGTGGACAACAGGATGCAGGGCATAGTCAGACGGATAGGACTGATTGCTTACCGCATCATGATGGTACTGACCGCTGTCCGCCATTTGGAGAACGTGTACAATGTGCAAGCGGATTCCAATGGCATTATCCAATTGGTTTGCCAAGAGTCCGACTATTTCGTCGCCATGAATATTTGCGATACATTGCTCTATCATGCCGTCTTTATCTATCGGAATCTTTCAGGAAATCAGAGCAAACAGACTTCTTCCGCTTTACAGGAAACAGGTGCTGTAGCACGGAGGAACACCCTTTATAAGATGTTGCCTGAAACCTTCACGAAGAAGGATTACGATGCGGCTGTTTTAGCTTTGGGTGAGAACGGCAGTACGGCTGCCAAGTGGATAGAAGCCTTCATCAGAAGCGGCAAATTGCGTCGGATTGAACAAGGTAAATATCGGAAGATTTTTTGAGTGGCCAGTTTGTGTTTTAGTGTCACTAAAACCTATGAGGCAAGCGGCACAACTGCCCACTCAAAATACTCAAAAAATCAATATCAACAAACAGTATGAATACAGAAAATAAAAAGCCCGGAGGTCGCCCGAAGCTGGCGAGTTACCAGAAGCGCACGAGATGTTTTCGCATCATGTTCAATGAGAGCGACTACATTTATATTCAGTCAAAGGCGGAACAAGCCGGACTGTCTGTCAATGAATTTTGCCATCAGGCGGCAATGGGTTGTGAGGTAAGCCAACGTATCAGCCCGGAAATGGCTTCTGCCATCCGTGACTTGTCCGGCATAGCCAATAATGTCAATCAGATTGCCCATCAGATGCACATTCATGGATTGGAAGTAGTCAAGCAGCATTGTATTACCATCATTACTGAAATCAGCAGAATTATTGCACAGATAAAAAACGACAGCCATGATAGCGAACATTAAAACGAGAGTGGACTTCGGAGGCATCGTGAACTATGCCAATGACCAAAAGAATAAGAAGAAGAGTGCTACGCTGTTGGCACATGAGGGCGTTTGTACTGTCAGTAATAAGACTATTGCGGACTCTTTCCAGATACAGGCATCCATGCGTCCGAAAGTGAAAAGTCCTGTCAAGCACGTTTCTTTGGCCTTCTCACCGCAAGATGCGGCTCGTTTTCCCAACGATGAAAAAGGGGATGCGCTCATGATGGAGATTGCCCGGAAATGGATGGAACGGATGGGGATTCGCAACACGCAATATATCATAACCCGTCACCATGACACCAAGCATCCCCATTGCCATTTGGTGTTTAACCGGATAGACAACAACGGCAATCTCATTTCCGACAGTAACGAAAGAATACGCAGCACGAAAGTATGCCGTGCGCTGACGGAAGAATATGGCCTTTACCTTGCACCGAAGAATAGTAAGGCGAGAAATAAAAACAGGTTGCGGCCTCACCAATTACGGAAACTCAATCTCCGTTCCGCAACTTTGGATGCATTGGCAGAATCCCATTCATGGAAAGATTTTCTGTCTGCATTGAAAGTTCGGAATATAGACATCCGTTTTAACCGAAGTCAAGCGTCAGACGAAGTGCATGGTGTTTCTTTCAGTCAAGACGGTATCAGTTTGGCAGGTTCTACGCTTGACCGTGACTTGAGTTTTAACAGCCTTTGCACGACATTGGGTAGCTTAACGGAGGAACTGTTACTTCAACCTCATCAGGCCATCATTTCCAGTGCTGGTGGAGGAACAAGCAACAGCCTTGGATGGCGTGATGAAAAAGACAAGAACAGCCCAAAGAGTGAACCTTTTTATAAACCCCTTAAACGTGGAAGATGATGAAAGAAGATGTTATAGCCGCAAATCTCGCAAATTTGCGTCAAAGTATGAATGAATTGAAGGAAACCGTCAATAAATTGAATGTCGGTTCTCAAAATCATGAACAGGCTGCACAATCACTCGTTGACGAACGGACTGTTTACAACAGTGTGGCAAAAAGTTTCTGTAACTGCTGGAACGATGCCTTGTCAATATTGAAGAAATCTGTGAGAAAAGAACAACCGGATAAGCTCCCTTTCTCTATATGGATTCCCAAACTGATAGACTTGCTTAAACGGAAGTTCAACCTGATAGACTATCTCTATATTCATGTTTGCGATTACAATACGAACCGTTTGAAGATTGAAGCCAATACGGAGAGAATACTTGAACGGCAGGATGAAATACTTGCCAGAGTCAATGAACTAAGGTGTCCGCCGACCATCATTCCGCCCAACGTCAACGGTCTGTTCTTGCGTGGTTATCACTTCAAACTTCGTTATGTGATAATTGTTGTCATTATCATTCTTGCGTGGGCTGTGGCGGCTTCACTCAGCAGCATGAAATATAAAGAGGAAGCATTTGCGTATTATTCGATGTATCGGGCGGTAAAGGAGCAACATCAGTCTTTTGTTGAAAAGTTGGTAATTACGAAAGAAGATGATTAGCATATTGCTCTATATTTCATAATACTATTGCTTGCTTTAATATCCCTTTGCTCTCTTATGAGTTGCAAAGGGCTTCTATATTATATAAGTAATTAAATTCTAAAAATTATGATTTACGGATATATTAGAGTAAGCAGCGATAAACAGACTGTAGAGAATCAGCGTTTTGAGATAAACAATTTCTGTGAACGTAATAAATTGGTGATTGACGGCTGGATTGAGGAAACCATAAGTGGAACAAAATCGTACAACAAACGAGAGTTGGGCAAATTGTTGAAGCGTGTGCAAAAGGATGATCTAATCATCTGTGCCGAGTTATCTCGTTTGGGGCGTAATCTTTTTATGATTATGGAGATTTTGAATATTTGCATGACAAAAGAATGCAGAGTATGGACTATAAAGGATAATTATCGATTGGGAGAAGACATACAAAGTAAAGTACTTGCCTTTGCTTTCGGTTTATCTGCTGAGATTGAACGCAACTTAATCAGCCAGAGGACAAAGGAGGCTTTGGCTAGAAAGAAAGCGGAGGGCATTACATTGGGACGTCCAAAAGGTAGGAAAAGTTCACCTGAGAAATATAAATTGCATGGGAAAGAAAATCTTATAAATGAACTTTTGAAAGCCAATGTGTCAAAACGCAAGATTGCTAAAATTTGTAAGGTTGATAGAAATACACTCGACCGCTTTATTAAGCAATTCTTGACAGAATGAAAAGGAGCGTATTCGTGCAGCAGAACGGGGCGGAATGTGATTTTAACAATTCTGACTCGTGGGTGATACTGTCGCCCATAGAGCAAAGTATCAAGCGAAAGATAGAAGCAGTGGGCACGCCTCTTAAAGATTGGGATATAAATATCTATCGCGGCGTTCTTACTGGTTACAATGAGGCATTTATTATTTCTACAGAGAAACGAGAGGAAATACTTGCCAACTGCAAATCGGAAGACGAGCGTACCCGAACGGCTGAACTTATACGACCGATTCTGCGTGGCAGGGATATAAAGAGGTATGGATATGACTGGGCTGGTTTATACCTTATTGCAACTTTTCCCTCACGCCATTATGACATAGAAATGTTTCCAGCTGTAAAAAAACATCTTCTATCTTTTGGTATTGAGCGACTGGAACAGACCGGAAAGACACACATAGTTAATGGAGAGAAAGTAAAAGCGCGCAAAAAAACTAGCAACAAATGGTTTGAAACTCAAGATAGTATCAGCTATTGGGAGGATTTCTTTAAGCCAAAAATGTTATATATGGAAATACAAACAGATAATCCCAATGAAGGTTATCCTTTCCCTTGTTTTTCATATGATACTAATAATTCTATTGTACTGAATACTGCGTATATAATGTGTAGTGATACAATTGATATTCGTTACGTTTTAGGCATCTTAAATTCATCTGTAGGGCGTATTATTGCAAGGCTATATGTAACCCAGTTGCAAGAAAGGCAATTCCGTATGTTGGCTCAATATATATCAAAATTTCCCATTCCTATAATTGAGGATAAAAGAAAAGATGAACTTATTGAATATGTACAGAAATGCTTTAAAGATCGCTCTGATTATGATACTTTTATAAATGAAATTGTTTATCAAATATATGGATTTAATAATTTGGAAATAAATCACATAGAACATTTGATATAGTAATAAAATACGGTCGGTAAATTTATTTCTACCGACTGTATATTTTATATTTGACTATTTATATCATTAGTGTCCCGTTAAAATGGGACGAGTTAAACAATTAATCAAAAAGCCC
>ENA-OQRB01000029-OQRB01000029.1-human-gut-metagenome-genome-assembly--contig:-NODE-29-length-98300-cov-22.084920_pt1 | contig 98300 bp, 83 predicted proteins | sample MGYA00243235_ERZ505100 | MGnify/ENA primary metagenome ERZ505100 (study PRJEB26097, sample SAMN02712145) | human gut metagenome | biome: Gut microbiome | host: Homo sapiens | place: Denmark: Copenhagen...
ATATATATTATTATATATATTATTATATATATTATTATATATATTATTATATATATTATATATATTATTATAGTAAATACAGAACCGGTTATACGAGAGGTAAACTTAATAATGATATGAATATTAGATGTACAATTAATCCAAGTGAAGTTCTTAAGTATGATTTCAAACATCTACTTAGTTATCGTATTCTTATTTATATTCTTACTTATTGTGATGATAAAACATTTATTATTTATATGGATAAATGGAATGTTATTAAAAAATTATATACTAATCATCATACTTATGATGCGTCAATGACTGAGTTAATAGATTTAGGTATAATATCTAAAATTAATGAAGCTAAAGATTATTATAAAATTAATAGTAATATAGTTGTTAGTGTTTTTAATGTACCAGAATTATGAATAAAATTGTGAATTATGATTGGGGAGAACTTAAGGTTAAAGTAGAAGAAGCTCGTGTATTTGATACTAAAAATAATAAGTTTATTGGTAGTGTACCTTGTGCAAGAATTGAAGATGTAGATTTTGATAAACTTGTAAAAGAATTAGTTAAAAGAAAAGATAATGCACAAGTACCTTTTGTTATTAAATGTAATGATAATAAAAAAGAACAAAGTGTTTCTGAATTAGCTAATAATATTGATGAAAGTGCTTATGTAAAAGATATTACAATAAATAATATAGTTGATATTGTTAAGAAGTATTTTCGTAAAGGTAAAAGTAAAAAAGAGTAATGAGTTTATTATTATGTTGTAAGTGAGAGAGAATAAGGGGTATTATAATAATATTGTAGATAAGAAAAAATAATGGTGCTATAAATGAGGCTATAAATGAGGCTATAAATGAGGCAGAATATAGGTTTAGTGAAAATGGTATATATGAGTATAAGAGGGGAGGTACTATGTAGGCTCCCCCGGCTGTCGGAACGCATCTTGAATACCCCCGTACCTCATGGAAATAACAAATATAATCTTGATGTATAATCTATTAAATGAAAACATTATGACAAAGAAAGAATTAATCATTGTTGTTAGCATTGTTAGTATTCTATTCAATGTAGTATTTGTTTATTGTATTCATTGTATGATACAACGTAGCGATGTAGCTACTGCATACATTGATGTACTTGAAGAATGTGTTGGAGATGAACTTGATGACACAGCTGGAAGTACAAATGAATATATGGATTATTATAATAAACGCTAAATAGGAGGAGCTAATGCTCCTCTTATTTCTTTTTCCGCTTACCTCATTGGAAATAACAAATATAATTTTGCACATGATGTTATGTGCTATTAATTATACTTATCATGACACAGACAACTAAGAAGGCTGCAAGCGCGAAGAGCAGTAACGCTGCAACCAAAGTTGAGTTAGGTAACAGTGCTAAACAAGCTGGCGTTGTTATGGATGCACCCGAAGCTGACGCTTCTAAAACGTCCATATTTGACACTCTTGCCGATAATGCACCAGTTGAGAAATCAACTGACGACATTATCAAAGATTTGCTACTTGACGCTAATTGTCGGCGTATTAACGGGCTTCATGTTCGCAACGTTGTTGCAACTGCACACGAAACCTATACGCAAGTTACTTTCGTCGTTAAAGAGTTTGTCTTTGGCGATGTTCGTGACAATGACAATCTTGATGCGTTCGGTCAGCCAACTGTCAAACTCGGTCGTACACACAATGTTATCACCTCGACTTACGCTGTTTCCGCTGTTATGAAAAACAGCGGCAAGCAAGCCATATTCGCACAGAATGTTGCTGACATGACTGCACCTTTGGCTGATGGCCAAGAAAGTGCAGCTGTCATCGGCCGTGCTAATATTGCTAATACGTTGTTTGCCGGCGGCACGATTGATGTTATCTGTCAGTATGTTCCTGCGCATACTGATTACGTCAATCCTTTCGCCTCTGACCAAACGCCTGTCCAATTCGATAACGACAAGATTATTCATCATGTCGTTCGTGTTGGCTTTGGCGAAGTCGGCAACGATGCTTACAAAGCATATTTGCTTGGCTAATCCTCTCGGCACAGCTGCTGGTAGCCCTCGGACTACTGGCAGCTATGCTATTGATAACAAGGACATTACCTTTGCTCCTTGTTGTTCGTTCGGGCAGACCTCAAGGAAATAACGAATAAAATGTTGCCTCATGTGAAATAACGGATAAAAGTTTGGTGGGAGATAAAACTACTATTACTATATAATTAAGTGTTCTTGATATTTATATCATTCCCACTAAGAACACGTAATCATTAAATAATTAAAGCTATGAATAATATTGATAGAATTAACTCTTGTATTCAAATGCTTAATAGAATTAAGCGTATTAATGCTCATGTTAATATTGATGAATATAGTAAAGATATTGATACTATCTTTAATCTTATTAATGATTTAGACGATGTTGTCATATCTCGATTTATAGACATAACCACAGAACCATCATCAACAATATCATCAGAACAGTTTTGGGCAACATTTGAAGCAAGTAATCCGTTATAAACGCGGTTAATGGGGAGAAAGGGTCTAAAGACCCGCTCGCTAATAATAGTAATAGCTATAATGATAGTAATAATATTATGCAGTATTAATAGCACGATGATTAGTAATAGGAACAGCTCCCCCTCTTACTCGCTACTACTACTCTCTTAACAGCACCAGCAACTTTCTCTTATCTACTACTCATACTGCTTAATATCCTATATTAATAATAATATAAATAAGTTCTCCTTATTCATTATTTAATAACAGAACAATAAGAACATTATAATAAAACATTATATTTATTATTAATACTCAACTATAATATCATTATTATTATTACTCCTTATTTCTCTACTACACATTATTAACAAAAGAACAATAATAAAGCCATACTATCATTACAGTCTATATTATGCAGTATGTTCTCGCTCTACATTATTAATAATAATATAATACCACAACATCATATTTATTATTAATATTACTCTCTCATTTATTATTAATATAATATTCATTATTAATATTAATAATATTTTCAGCCTTATCTCTCATTACTATATAATTAAGACTTCAATTCTAATTATTAATATAATTTATAGTATAATGTCAAACAACAACTCAAACAACAACACAAACAGCACAATTACTCATAATCATCAATATGAGTTATATTGTAAATATTGCCAACAGCTGCATCTTACACCTGTTGTACGTTCTAAATTTCATTCTCAACTATATTATCAATTAAAAATACTTGTTCATTCTAATTTTGGAGGACAAATATAATATATAGTTTGATTATGAACACTATTAATAACAATATTATTAAAGTTATTACTGCTGGTATTAAAATAGCTAATTTTATAGTTATTATCGGCAATATAATTGTTATTAGTCGAAATTATTTTGTTAATTATTTGGCTATATAATAATATTATTATATCTTTGCAAATGTAAGAGTGATAGTAATATTGCTCTTAGTAATAATAATTATACTAACAATTAAAATCTTACAGTCATGACTGAATTAAAGAAAAATGGTGTTGCTGCACGTAGCCGTTATGCAGCAAAGAAAGCTGCTCTTGCAGCAAGTGCTAACAAAGAAAATGCTGTTGAAACAGCACAGGTTGCTAATCCAGAAGAAGCTACTGCTCCTGCTGAACCAGCACAAGCTCCTACTCGTAAGAGTAAGAAAGCTGGTATTCCTGATACGGCTAAGAATTATCCTGAGCATTATGTGAATATTGCTCTGCTTATTAAGAATAATGCAGAGATTCGTCGATTCACTGCTCTTGGTATTCTTAATTATCTTCTGCAAAAAGGTGAAATACGTGGTGAACATCGTTATGTTACCTTTAAGTGGAATAAATTTGCTGTTAAGTGTAACGGTCTTATGCGTGAGTATTCTTACAATGAGCCTTTCTTTCTTAATGCACTTGTTGCTTCATTTAGTTCTTTCAGTGCTTCTGCTCAACGCACTATCGACGCTTTCTGTCATAAAGAAATGAGCGTTGGTATTACAAAAGCTGTTGACCAAGACGAGGTTGATAACATTGTTGAACTTAATGAACGTAATGCTACTTCTTCTGTTGCGACAGATGATAACGCAACTGCTGATGTAGATTGATAAATCTACCCCGTAGAGGGATTATTAATGTTTAGTTGTTGCTTAGTGCCATACTATTATTAGTAAAGTTGCAATAAACACAGTTATCTTCTCTACGGGGTATTTAATTCTATCTCGTATGAATAACATTTATGAAGATGATGGTATTGCTATTCATAGTGAAGCCTTTGATACTGATTTAGATGAAATCGGTTTTGAACCACAAGTTATTAAAGGTGATAATGATGAAGAAGCTGCCAATGAATTTGGATATTAATATGAAAAAGAATATATTTGATATTTTAGAAGAGATGCTTGCTGGTACATTATCCAGTGATAATCATCGTTTTGTTAAAGAACATCATGCTTGTGTTGATTGGCTTGCCAATAATAGTAAATATGATAAAGTTGACACTTGGAGCGATATTTGTAAAGCTGTCATTCGTAATTTAATTGTCTTTAATAGAGACGATAATAATATTAGTAATTTGAGTAAAGATGAGCTTAAAAGCATTATAAATGATAATATGCGTTTTTATCGTATGATTAATGCTACATTGAAATGCACATCTGATAAATGTCAAAAAGCTCTTGCTGCTAAACCCTCTGACGATTATGATACTATGAGCAAAGAAGAACTCATTGCTCTTCTTAGAAATCGTAAATAAGATATTACTATTATCATCTATATGAAATGTAGACTATTTAGTCTTGTTGCTACTAAATGCCTTTGTATGCAACTTTCTATAAAGTCTAATTATGTTTTTTGAACGTCATATCATGATACTAAATATGTTATTGTTAATGTATGGTGTATTAAGTAATATAGATGATAATATTGGAGTATAGTGTAACGGTAGCACCACAGATTTTGATTCTGTTAGTAGAGGTTCGAATCCTCTTACTCCAACTTGTTTTTGTGTTGGTTTTATATTTACAATGCTAATTCTAAAATATGCTTATATTGTGAAATATAATCATATTGTATATAATGATTATTGTGATAATAATTATTATGTATATTGCAGTCATTTTAATAGATTTGTTTTATCGTTCGCCATGATGATATTTATCTTGTCGCAAATAGCTTTCCAACTTATGCTTTTAATGTTGCCGCAAATAATGTCGTCATGGCGATTTTATATTTGTCCGATACTGGACTGCACCAACACATTCGATATTTAAGCTGTTATTAGCTTTATATTGTATTTATATATGATAGCTGATGACTTATACTACTATACAGCTTACGCTTGTTATATCGAATATTAATAATTAAATATTATTTATTTATGGATAATCATTATAATAAAGATAGTATAATTATATTTATTATTGCATTACTACTACAAATTATACTTTGGATTATATTTATAAATAACAATTAAACAATTAAAATTATGTGTGATGAAAAGCAAATTGCAACTAAACGTTGCAAAAGTTGTGGTCAACTTCTTCCGTTTAGTGCTTTTAGAATTGACCCACGTAGTAAAGATGGTCATTGCCATGTTTGCGATGCTTGTAAAGCCAAAGGTAAGGATGGTAATCCTAAACTTGCTGAGTTTACTCCTCGTGAATTAATGGAAGAACTTGCTTGTAGAGGTTATCATGGTAAACTTACATTTGTTCAAAAACGTGAAATTACTATCTAATTAAGTGTTATCATTTATTATTTTGTTAAACATTAAAACTTACGTAAAATTATGGCTAAAAAACATTATGATGAAGTGAGTGTTGCTCGTTCTCTTTCTCGCAAAAGTAGTATTCGTGTTAGTCCTTCTCTCATGCGGATTGAAATTAAAAAAGGTGCTACTGATGTAGGAAATGGCTCTTGGGGTAAAATTGATTATCTTCGTCATGTACATGGCTATCATGTAGTTTTTACTACTTCTACTGTTAAATCTTCAATTGTTGATGATAATGATGGACAAACTTATCGTGACGTTAAGAAATCAAGAAAACTTAATATGGCTGCTATGGCTAAAAATGCTATGAAACGTGTTAAATCTAAATAATATGTTTTTATGCCATATTTTGACTTTTCTCTTCAGAAAAAAGCGACTAAGAAGAAAAATAAAAATCCTCTATCAAGTCAAATTATAGAGAAAGATGTTGCTGGTGTTGTATGGGTAAATCGTAACGCAACATATTATGTTAAAGTTTTTGGTAAAGTTTATCAATTTACTAATGAAAGTTTTTCTTGTAAAGATAGACAATTTGTTTTTCATACTTTCAAAGACAGGAATAGATATTGTCTTGTTCGTGGTGCTGAAGACAAAGGAGAACTTGATACTCGATATTGGCGTCCATTTGCTGCTGGATGTATCGTTAGTGGTAATCTTATACTTATTGATAATCGAGAATTATTTGATGTCAAAAAGATATTTATAGATTTAACTGACGCAGAATCTCATGAAGCTCTTGAATATTATCGTCGTAATTATGATGAAATCAAAGCTAATTTTCTAAATTTTATAAATAATGGAACTTGATAATATTGGTAAAGACAGAACTATAAAAAGTAATGTTAAATTTACCAACGACCAACAAAATGCCGTTGATAATATTATCAGTTTTATTGCCAAACCTTTTGACCCCACTAAATATATAGTGGGGTTAATTGGTGCTGGCGGTACTGGTAAGACATTTGTTACTAACTATATTATACGTAACTGTAAATATAGTAATAGCGCAATTGTTTGTGCTTCTCCTACTCATAAAGCGTGTCGTGTATTTAGTCAAGCTATTGGTGGAAAAGAAGTTAATACTGTTCAAAGTGTTCTTGGATTAAGACTTGATTTAAGACTTGAAGATTTTGACCCTAAACATCCTCAATTTAATCCTCTTGGTAAACCTAAAATATATGAGAATACCAGAGTTTTAATTATTGATGAGGCTTCTATGATACCTGCTAAACTTGTTACTTATATTTGTAAGATTTGTAAAGAACAATTTATCAAACTTATATTTATAGGTGATGACCATCAGCTTGCTCCTGTTAATGAAAAACGTTCCATTGCATTTGATAGATGTTTTGAACGTTATGAATTGCGAGAGATTGTTCGACAAGGTGCAACTAATCCTATTACTAATATTCTTGAAATGCTTAGATATGATATAGACCATAAAACTACTTCATTTATTCAATATGTTTCTACTCATAAAGGTATTGATTCATATAATGATATAAACGAAGGTTTTAGTATTTGTGGTAAAACTGAGTTTCAAAATATTATTGATAGGTCGTTTCACAATGAAGAATATACTAAGAACATTGATATGTACCGTATTATTGCTTATACAAATGCTTGTGTAGCAAATTGGAATAATTATATTCGTAATAGTATTATTAAAGACGCCGATAAGAATATAATTACCAAGAATGACCTTATTATGTCATATGAAACTATTGTTGATGATTTTCTTGATACTGTTATTAATAACAGTGAAGAATATATTATTAATGATATTGTTGATTATACTGACGATAAATATTCTTTCAAAGGTTTTCTTGTTAAATTCCAAATGGTGCATGGCGGCGGTGTTACTAAGCCTTTGTTTATTATAGACCATCGTGATAGATATACTATTCAAATGTATCATAAAACTATCACTAATCTTATTACTGAGGCTCGTAAAGCTGTTGGTAATACTCGTACTGCTAAATGGAAACAATACTATTCTTTCAAAAAGAAATATCTTATGGCTGCCAATATAATTGATAGAGCTGGAAAAATTATATATCCTCGTGATATTGATTATGGTTTTGCTATAACAAGTCATAAATCACAAGGTAGTACTTATGACATTGTCTTTGTTGATATGAATGATATTGTTTTTGATAAACGAGGACGTATTTATCCTGACATGGATGATATGCTTCGTAGATTATATGTTGCTTGTTCTCGCGCTCACAATCAGCTTATTATTTCTTATGGTAATTAAGTAATAGTTATGATACTTTCTCGTTCTTACGATGTTGAAGTTTTACCTAACTTCTTTAGCATTACTATTACTGATGTTAATGATTATCTAAGAGTATTTGCTGATTGTGTAAACGAGAAAGGTAAACCTATTCCTCTCGTTCAAAAACTTACTGTAAAAGAAATTAAAGAACGACTTGCTATTGTTAAACGTTGTTCTTTTTATATTACTGATAAAGACGATAGTCAATTACTTCAAATGCTTGCAACTATTAATAATATGCGTCCATTTGTTGATGATGATGGAAAAGCTATTCGTACTGATATGTTTGGTTATAATAGTTCTAAATATGATAAACTTATGGTTAGTGGTTTACTTATGTGGGCTAATCAAGTTAATTCAACAAAAGAACTTATTACTAAATTATATGAGTTGAGTAAACATATTATTAGTATGCAAGATAATGAAGAACTTGCTCGTCATGATTATCTTCTTGCCAATCTTAAAAAGAATAAGCTACCTTATGTAGATATTGATATTATGACTATCTTTGCACTTAATAAAGTTGGTAAAGGTAAAAATCAGAAAGGAGATACTATTTATTTTGGTAAAGGTCTTAAACAGACTTCTATTAATTTACAATGGTATGAAATTCTTGAATATGAGCTTCCTCCAATTAGCGATAAAGATATTCATTTATATCAAAATAATCTTACATTAAAAGGTCTTCCTGCAGATAAAGTTAATAGACTTGTTGAAAAGTGGGATAGATATATTATCGACGAATGGATTGAACCTACTATGTATTATAATGCAAATGATGTTTTCATTGTATGCGAAATGATTAGACTTTACATGGATGAAATTAAATTGCGTTATAGTATTTCTCGTGCTTATAAAATAGATGTTCTTAGTAGTTCTCGAAGTAATATTGCGGATAAAATGTTTATTAAGTTTTACAGTGAGTTTAGTGGTCTTGCTCCTGAACAATGGCGTGGACAAAAGACTGAACGTACTGCTATGGCTTTCAAACGTGTTATTTTTCCGTTTATTCAATTTAAGACTAAACCTCTTCAAGATTTGCTTGCAGATATGAAGAAAGTTGTTGTATATAGTGTTGGTAAAGATGCGTTCATTCGTGAAGTAAAATTAGGTAATCTTACTTATACTATTGCAACTGGCGGTTTACATAGTCAAGATACGCCAAGAGAACTCAAAAGTAAAATAATGTTCACCGATTATCCCTCTACGGGGGAGATAGAACGAATTAGAGAGATTGCTACGAACAAGAACGACAGTATTTGGGAACATATTGCTGATGATAGTTATATTTATGTACATTGGGATATAAGTAGCTTTTATCCTTCTATTATGTCTGTATATCATATTGCTCCTAAACACATGATTGAAAGTGTTTTTACTAAACTTGTAACTTGGATTAAAGATACTCGTATTAAAGCTAAACATAGTAATGAACCTATTGATGGTATTCCATCTGATGTGCTTGCTCAAGTATTAAAAATTGTCATTAATTCTATTTATGGTAAATTTGGTTTTGAGAAAGGGGATTTATTTGATAGAATGGCCACTCTCAAAGTTACTATTAATGGTCAGTTAATGATTATGATGCTATGTGAAGAACTTGAGCTTAATGGTATTGAAGTTATAAGTGCTAATACAGATGGTATAGTTGTGAAACTATATAAATCTAAAAAAGATACTTTTGATAAAATTGCCGCTGATTGGAAGAAATTAACTGGTCTTGATGCAGATAGTGAAGAATATCTTTATTATATTAATAGAGATATTAATAACTATTTTGTAGAAGAACTTAATGGTAAAACTGATGCGAAAGGTGCATTAAATGAATTTATGTATCTTAAAGATTTATCAAAAGGTTATTCTATGCCAATTGTTGCTCGTGCTGTTGTTAATTATTTCAAAGGTATTCCTGTACTTGAAACTCTTTATAATAGTAAGAATATTCTTGATTTTTGTCTTACACAAAATGTTGGTAAGCAATTTCATGTTGAATATATTGAAGGTACTAAAATTATTCCTATGCAAAGATATGTAAGATTTTATGCTTCTAGTCAAGGTGGATTTATTTATAAAGTTCACAATGATAGTTTTGCTAAGAATGGTTTATGTGCTGGACAAAAAGTTCAAATTCTTAATTCTCTCGATGATAAGCGAATAGAGTTTAGAAATATTAATTATAATTATTATTATAAAGAAGCTCTTAAAATTATTGACCCTATCAAACTACGTATTTCTCCTAATATGAAAGGAGATAAAAATAAAGGTACTAAAAGTGGTAAAGCACTCCTTAAACAAATGAGTGGTCAATATCAATCTCTTTTTGATGATGAAGACTTCGATTAACTATGAACCGAAATACATATTTTACACAAGTTCTCGATAGTTTTCGAAATAATAAAGGTAAATCAAGTCTTTATTGTTTTGATGATGAAGTTGTATTTGAACTTGTTTACAATGCTATTACTAAAATATTAAATAAAACTCCGAATGCTAATACATTTATAGTTCTTAATGATTATCGAATGCGAATGCGTTTAGTAGGTTATCTTAAAGATAAAAGTCTTAATATGACTAATATTAAGTTACTTACTGAACAATTTATTAATGGTAGGTATCACTATACTTATCATTTTACTATTATAATCGGAGTTAATAACTATGATATTATTAAGCATCTTACTGATGAAAGTAAATTTACTCTTTGTATTCTTACTCAAAATATTATGAATAATGAATTTATTAATAATGTTCGTTCTATATTACCAAATATAATGGTAACAGATATTTCTGCTACTGTTGCTGTTGACCGTTTGACCTCTCCCGTAGAGGAACATCGGTATGGGGTTGATTTGTCTATTGATGATGCAGAACAATATAGTAAATATGACGATTATATTACTAATTGTATTTCTATATTTGGTAGTTTAGATGTTATTGAAAAATGTAAAGTTGGTGTTCCTAATCTTGGAATAAGTGCTGCTGAATTTAGAGATAGTTTTGCTAAACAAAATGGATGGAATGAAACTCTTGATACTAATATTGATTTTATTAAACAAATTGATGATACTTACAATCCTAATGCTCTTTACGAGAAAGCGTATAATTTCTTTAATATAGCTAAAAAACGAAGAGATTTTGTTAGCGATAATGAAGCTAAATTTCAAACTATATTAGATATTGTACTTGCTAATCTTGATAAACAGATACTCATAGTTTCTAAGCGAGGAGAATATGCTGCTAAAATTACTAAATATATCAATGATAATCAAACACAAATAAAATGTGGAGATTATCATGATTGTATTGAGGATGCTATTGCTACTGATATGACTGGTAATGTTATGCTTTATAAGAGTGGAGTTAATAAGGGTAAACCAAAGATTATTAAATCGGCTGCCCAGTCCACGCTTAATGAACGGCTATTTAACAATCAGATTATCAATGCCTTATCTATCAAAGAAGCGTCCGATACAAAGCTAAATATAGCTTGTAATTGCGTTATTTTTACATCAGCATTATGTCATTCGATTAGAGATTTGAAGCTACGTTTTACTAATATTAATTTTGGTGCTGGAACTCTACAAACTTATCGTGTTTATTGTAATAATACTATCGAACAAGTAAAGATTAATAAGGATAAACCTTTGCCGTTTGTCAATTATATAGATGAAACAGAAAATAATTTTGATTATGATGAAAATATTAACGGTATTGTTTTGTAGTTTATATAATTATTCCTATATTTGCAGTGTAATTATTAACCGCTCTTTGAAATAGTGATGACAGAAGAAACGATTAAACCTAATGTTGATGTTGAAGCTAACAATCCTATTCAACACCAAGAAGTCAAACCTGTTCAAAAGCATGAACTTGCTAATATTCAAAGCATTAACGGTGGTATTAATACTATTAATTTCTTTGATGAAAAACAACTTGCTGCTGCTGAAAACTTTTTAACTAAAGTTATGCGTAGTGAGAAAGGTGGAATTAAAAGTGTTAACGATGGTCTTGCTGTTCTTATGAGAGCGCAAGATTTAGGACTACCTTTTAGTACTTGTATTGAGCATATTCATGTTATTAATGGTAAAACGGGTATTGATGTTCATATTGTCAAAGCATTACTTTCAAAGGCAGGAGTTACTTGGGATTGTACAAAAGATTATACTCCTCTGTATGAATATACAGATGGATTTAATGCTTATATTGACAATAATTTTCCTGATTATGTTAAACGATGTACTAATCATGCAGATGCAAAAGCGAAACAAGAAGCTAATAAAGATGATGACATAGTTTATGTTTGGCCTGTTAAGTGGTATCAAGATTTTAATGGCAATCTTTATAAAGATTATCAACTTAATACTAAACAATTTACTATTGTTGTTAATCGTCTTCAAGCCAATGAAGTAGCTAAAACTGGTAAGATACCTGTATATCGTATTCCTAATAAACCTGTTGATTATATTACTGAATATAAGTTCGAGAGAGTTGTTAATGGTAAAACAATGACTGCTACTTCTCGATTTACATATTCTGATGCAGTTCAAGCTGATATGTTTGAAAAAGATACTTATAAAAAATACCCACGAGTTCTTATTTCTCATAGAGCTTTTACTCTTGGAGCAAGAGATATTGCATCAGATATTCTTATGGGAGTTATGGAAACTACCGAACTTAAAATAGTTAATGGTAAAGACCTTTCTCCTGCCGACATTTCTTCTTTTGAAGATGCAGATGTTATAGATGTTTAGTATTTAATTAGTATTCGTACTATTAATTTTTATAAAAAACAAATTTGTTTCACAATTAAAAATTTAATCATTATGAAAACTGTTAAGAGTTTGAATTTCGGTTTTAGTGCTGTTAATGCTGGTCAGCGTAATGTAAGTGTTGAACCTCAGGTTATTGCTGTTAGTACAGAAGGTAACTTCCGTATGACTGCTCCTGTTTCTCGTGCTCTTGGTATTGCTAACGGTGAGTATGTTATGTTTCTTAGCAATGTTGACAACATTGACGCAGCTATTGCTCAGAAAGACCCGCAGATTGTTGAGTTCTGTAAAGCTAATGAGCTTGAACTCGGAAGTGCTGAAGCTGCTATTGCAATCCATAAAGAGTTTGACGCTTTCGCTATTGCTAAGGGTGTTAAGGAATTTGATACCAAAGGTAATGTTAAGTCTATCACCGAACGTCTGACTAAGAACGATAAGTTGAAGTTTATTGCACAGAATTTTGATGAAATGCTTGCAGCTGCTCTCGAACAAGCTGATGACGCTACTAAGGACGCTCTTTCTCGTGACGGTGTTACCAAAGAGGAACAGATGGAAATTCTAACCGCATTTGTTACTCCTCGCGAGCTGCCGAAGTTTAAGGGTTCTAAGGTTGCTAATCCTGCCGGTCTTACAGGTATTGGTACTTCTTTGAACTTTACTGATTCTAATGTTTGGAAACAGCTTAAAGTTGACCTTGGTGACGATGCTGAAAAGTTCAATCGTGTTTATGACGTTGACGTTGAAGACCTGCAAGATGTTGTTATAAACGATGGTTATAAAGACGTTACTGTTAAGGCTATAATACTCGGTGACTATACTGATAAAGAGCCTGCTCGTATTGGTAAGTCTGCTGAATAATCGACTTCTGTTCATCTGGCTATTCAACTTAATGGTCGGGGGAGTAATCGTTAAGGTTATTCTCCCGACTTTTATTTTATAGTTTAACGTTAAATTAAAAAATTATTTATCATGACAAAAGAAAATGTTAATGCAGCAACAAGCGCAACTGCTGCTCAAACAGAGAACCAACCAAAGAAAGTAACTCGTAGAGGTATTGGAAGTGCTCGTGGTACTTCAAGACTTAAATTCAGTCATGAACTTGCTCGTCCTAATGGTTTGTTTATTGGTCATTTAGAAAGTGTTACTCTTTCTACCATTACTATTGGAGAAGATACAACTGGTATGCCAAGTTTTAATGGTATGGATATTCCTCGTCTTGTATTAACATTTGCTTCAAATGAGGAAGATGTAAATAAACGTCATTATGTTAATCTTTCTTTCAATGCTGTTGAGTCAAACGCTAACACCATTCCTGGAGGCAAAGATGAATGGAAAGTCAATGCTGTATTTGATTGGCTTAAACATCTTCTTAATGTTTATTATCTTAAAGGCCGTGAATTGACCGAAGATGAAGCTAATGCTCTTTCTTTGTCATTTGAAGACTTTGATGAAGATGGTAATTATGTACCTATTGAGCCTGAAACTGTTATTGCTGGTTGGACAAGTCTCTTTGAAGCTTTCGAAAATATTATGAATCGTGGCGGAAAAGATGGTGTTTGTATTTACAAAGATAAAAATGGAAAGTTTATTCCTGTGTGGATTAAACTTATTCGTTATATCAAGAACAACAAGAAAGGTTGGCAACCAGTTAATAATGGTGAACTTGCATTTCCTACATTTGTTGGTGAAGGCTGTGTAGAACGTTATGTTCAGAACGCTTTACCATCTATCAAACTTGACGCTATTAAAGAATGTATTATTCCTAAGAATATTGAGAAAGCTAAGGCTCCTAATATGCCAACTGCTGGTGCTGGTGTTGGCGGTCCTATGGCTGGCGGTATTCCTGTTGACCCAATGATGGCAGGTGGAGCTTCTGGTCTTGGTACAGGCTATGATGCTATTGCGAATGAGGCTGGAGATGATATGCCATTCTAATATTGTTAGTGCTTAAATTAAGGGAGTGGCTGTATCTTCGGATGCGGTTGCTCCCTATTTTTTTATTTGTACCGATGAGAAATATAAATAGTTCTCGACTTACTAAACAAATGATACTTGAAAAAGTATCACAAGTTAATATTTTTGCTACATATCTTGGTATTCCTATTGAACAAATACAACGTTGTATAGATACTGGAGAACTTATTTGTAATCCTCTTCGTGTAGACGTTCATCCTACTGCTGGTTTTAGATATAATAATAAAGGAAAACTTAAATTTAAGGATTTTGGTAATGATGGATTTTGGGGCGATTGTTTTGATACTGTTGCTTATATTATGTCTGAAATGTATAGTAAACCTTATGATATATCTAATAAAAATGATTTTATTAAAGTTCTTAGGCATATTACTTTTACATTTAAGGATATATTTTATGGACAAGAAAAAGACATTACTCTTATTAATTCCATTAATACTGCTATTGCAAATATTAAACGTAAAAAGCCAGTAATAGAACTTGTTGTTAGAGATTGGAATAATCAAGATATAGAATATTGGAAACAATTTAATGTTTCTATTTCTTTTCTTAATATTAATTTTATTTATCCTGTTGAACAATATTATATTAATCGAAAAGTTAATCCAGAACCTAAATATTATTATACCATAAAAGACCCTTGTTATGGTTATAACCTTGGTATTGATAGAAATGGTATATATAATATTAAATTATATTTTCCTAAACGTAAGAAAGGTCAAGATAGATTTATAACTAATTGTAATCATCTCGAAGGTATTTATAATCTTAACAGAAATGATTATGATATTATTGTACTTACTAAGTCTACAAAAGATAGAGTTAGCTTAGGATGCACAATAAAGCAAGCATTATCCCTCTACGGGGGAGTTCGTATTGACAATATCGGCTATATTGATAAGATGCGAGTTGGAGTTATAAATATTCCTCATGAAACTTATCGTCTTCGTCAAAATGAATATGATTGGCTTAAAAATAAATCTATCAATGGAAGTATTGTATCTTTAATGGATAATGATAGTACTGGTAAACGTGAAGCTATTTGGCTTAAACGTAATTTTGGAATCGAGCCTTTTCTTATTAATAAAAAATATAAAGCAAAAGATTTTGCTGATTTAGTTAAATCTATTCCTATTAATAATGTTTATGAACTAATAATAGATGCTATCAAATATATTAAAACGAATGAATTACAAAGTAAAAGAGAAGACAATAAACCTGTTAGGGATACGGACGGGAACAATAACTCTTTGCCGTTCTAATGATAATAAAGTCGCTTTTACTGTTGTTATGGAAGCAATTACCGAAGAAGAAGAAAATAGGATAGATAAATCGTCTAAATATTTTGGTGTTACTCGTTATGAAAGAAAAGATGGTACTATCATAAATCAAAAAGATATTTATATGTATGGAGAAATAGATTTGGATAGTGATGACGATTTAGATATTATTGAAAAATTCAATCTTGTTGATGAACGTGGTAATTGGATTTATTCTAATTTTGATTATGAAACTGGTATTGCTACTACTATTGATAGAAAACCTAAAATGTTTCAAACATGGGATGCAATTCTTTGGTTTGCTTATTGTCATTGTCTTATTGGTAAACCTAAACGTATTATAGTTTATAAAACAGGTAAACATAGACTTAAACATGATGATATTAAAGATAAACTTTGATAATCCTATAACTAATGAACATAGTAGATTAGTTATTCAATATCCTATAATTAATTATCAGAAATGGAAACAAACTCCTGATTATAATAGCGATAAAGATATTACCGATATACTTGATAAATATCTTGTTTATATGGATTGTACTAAAGAATATAGTTCTGGTCGTCCTATGATGACTACATATCCTATTTATAGTATTTATGGTACTTTTTATTTTTGGTTTGTTATTAAACTTGTTAATCAATTTATTTATAATCAATACATAAACAAGCTTATTAAACGTCATATAGATAATCTTATATTTGAACACGAAAATCCTTGTGTAGCTAATATTGAGAATCCTAAGCGTAAACCTAAACGTGCTAAACCTAATAAGTTTTTTAAGCAAACTACTATTGATATGTTTACTGGCGAAAAGATATATTATTATGATAATCCTAAAACTGGCGAACATATTGAAAGTAAAGATGGCGATAAACTTAAAGAACTTAATGCTCGTAAAATCAATAAAGCTATTAAGAAAAGTACTGTGCCACTTAGTTCTATGACGTTTAGTTTCAAAAAGAAAGAATAAATGTATCCGTTTAATTATTTAACTGCTCTTTATCGTCGTAATAATTATGGACAAATATGTGTATGGGAAGCTGTTAAACGAGATGACCATTTTATACATATTCGTCATGGTATTATAGGTAAAACTATGCTTGATGAAGTAGTTGCCACTCGACGTAAAGTTGAAGATGAAATTAGCTCACGTATAAAAGCAAAGATTAAAACTGGTTATCGTACTCTTGCTGATATTAAAGATAATACGAACTACCCCGTAGAGGAAGAATTGTTATCTTATCTTGATAAATATCTGCCTTATAATCGTGCTGGAGCTAATGATACTTTACTTGCTATGCTTGCTAAAGTTTATGATGATAAAGTCTTTGACCGTTGTAGTTCTTATATAGGACAATATAAAATTAATGGTCTTAGATGTTTTATTAGTGCTCATCTTATTGGAAGTAGTTTATTTAAGCCTATTGGACTTCGTTTTCAATCTCGTGAAGGAACATTTTGGAATAGTCTTACTTATCTTGAAGATTATCTTCTCGAAATTATGCCAAAAGATTTTCTTGCTCGTATGGCTTCTGAAAATATAGTTCTTGATGGCGAATTATATATTCCCGGTTATACTGTTAATCAGCTGAATCATTTTATTAAAGACCCTTATTGTAAAGAAAATAAATTTATTCAATTTTGGTGTTATGATTTAGCTGTTGAAGATATACTACAATATTATCGTACTGAAATACTTGAAGCTAAATTGAGTTGGTTTGTTAAACCCTTTGTTAATAAAGAAGAACATTTAGCTAATACTGAAAGATTAGTTGTTCTTCCTCATGTTGAAGTTTCTACTCCTACTGAAGCATTAATTGCTCGTAATAATAATATTAATTGTGGATTTGAAGGTCTTATTCTTCGTAATCCAGATGCCGAATATGCTTTTGGTAAACGTTCTGCTAATATAATGATTAAGTATAAAAAATCTACTGATGGTATATTTGAGGTAATTGATATTAAACCCGAAGGTATTAAACGTCCAGATATTCCTCTTCTTGTATGTAGAAATGATATTAATGATGCTACTTTTGAAATACATATTGGTGGTACTCAATCTTATCAAAAATCTATACTTAAAGCAAAGAATCATTATATTGGCAAGAAAGTATTTGTAGAGTATGGCGAAAGAAGTGGAGTTAATCAACTCCCATGGCATATTAAAACTACAAGATTTGTATGATTTATCAATATGAAGTAATTAATCCTAAAACTGTTAAAACTCTTCCACATTATAATAAACGAGGAGAGTTTGTTATTCCTAATACTCGTACTGATTATAAATACTATATTGAAGCTGCAAGATATAATAGTATTACATTAAATCGAGAATACTTTTTTCTATTTAGTTCTATTGAGTTTGATGAGCATTGTCGTAAATGTAAAGTGGATGAATATGGTCGTCTACATCTTAGAACTCATGGAGAAATAGATAGTTATATTAAAAATGAATGTAAAACTCGTGGCAATGTTAATGTTGAATATCTTGAAAGTGCTAATACTTATGATGTTTATATTATTACATAGTGGTCGGCCGCTTAAATAGCCGGTACACTATTCTGTCTTTTTACCATTAAAAGCTGTTTTTAGCTCTCTGTTCGTTTTGTCTGTGGCAGTTGTATTGTTAATCGCAAATTGATAATGAGGGCTTAAAACAGCTTTATTTTGCCTTAAAATAATTCACATTTTTCTATTGTGATTACAGAAAAATTTTATATATTTGTGCCAACCTAACATAAAATGTTAATTATGGATATAACAAATATTAAATGGAATATTGAAAGTATGACTGATGAAGTAGATATTGTTCAGTCTTATTCTATTGCTATTGAACATCTTGAAGAACTTATGACACAAATTAATTTTGTAGATAGTCCTGTTCCTATTCGTAATGATATTAATAAAACTGTTCATAAGTATTTTATTGAAGGATGTAATGACGCTATTAATCAATGTCGTGATATGATTAAATTTCATCTCAATCATGGTCAAAATCGTAATAAAGATATTATTATAAAAGATAAATAGCCTAAATTAAGTTTTCAATTTGCTTCTAAAAATTAAGTTATGATTATTGGAATATGTGGTAAAAAACAATCTGGCAAAGATACCATTGCTAATATGATTGCTTATATACACACTGTTGGAGTTACTAAAGCTAATTATCAAGAATGGATTGCTAATAGAGTTTCTAATAAAGATAGAGCTAAACGTAAATCTGTTCATTTTGCCGACGCTCTTAGAGATTGTGTATCTGCTATTTATAATATACCAAGAGAATATCTTGATGATGAATACTATAAAGATAATTCTTTCTTTTGTATTGATAATTGCAAATTTTATGATTGTAAAGATGTAATTCATCATCAAGAAGTTTATAAGATTATTGAATATAGTTCTCTTGTTAATTCTCCTGAATATTTTAGTTATCAATTAGAAAATACTAAAAAACTTCGTGTTATAAAAATTAGAACTATATTACAATTTTTTGGAACTGATATATGTAGAAAATATCTTGGTGACGACATTTGGATACGAGCTACTATGAATAAAGTTGACAATATTAATCGTTTGTATGGTATTTGTCTTATTCCAGATGTTAGATTTACGAATGAAGCTAAAACCATACAACAACATCCTCTCTACGGGGGAGTTATTATGGTCACTCGTGAAAAAAATAATCACAACGATGACAATTCCATACATATATCTGAACAAATTGATATTGATTGCGAATATACTATTACTAATAATACTACTTTATTTAATTTATTTTATAAAGTTTTGGACGTTTATCAAAATATAATTGCAAGATATGAAAATAATAAAACCAAACGTTGAATATTGGGAACAAAATGATATAGCTAAACATATTGTCCGTTGTGCAAGAGTTTGTTATAAAAAAGAAACTGGCAATGATGAAGTTACTTATAATAATCTTCTTAAAAACAAACATTGGAGTATGTTTCGTCATGCTACATATTATTTTATTGTTCCAAGAATTAAAGTTCCAGATTGGGTTAGATATTATTATATAGCTATTCGAAATGAAGCTAACATAATAGGAATCGATATTAAGATTGATTCTAATTATTATTATGTTGTTACTAATGGTAATTGGAATCTTGACCATCGATGTTTAATTTATACTATTCTTGATTATCAACTTGAAGATGAAGTATTCGCTAATGCTTGTTTTATGGCATGGAATATGATGCGATATACTTTTAAGATTACAACTCAAATTAGTACAAGTAGAGAACTAAATAGAGTAAGTCCTAACAATATTGCTGAACAGTCTACAAGATATGTTTATGAAGATGGTACTATTTGTCGTCCTTATTGGATGACTGACGAAGAAGTAAATTATTTAAATAATGAACCTATTTTTGAAGAATGGTGCGATTCTCATAAAAAAGCATCTATTTTTAGAGATAGTTGTAATGATTCTTTTAATAAATATAAACTTCTTGTAGATAATGGTATGCTTCGTCAAGATGCTCGTGGTGTACTTCCTCTTGATACTGCAACAGAAGTTGTATATACTTATTCTATAGATGAATGGCGTGCTATTCTTGACCTTCGTTATTATGGTACTACTGGTAATCCTCATCCTAACGCTAAGATTATTGCTGGCATGATTAAAACTGAACTTAACGCTTTAAGTTATGACATCTAATAAACCAATGACTTTAGATGAAGTTATAGATAAACTTCAAGCTATTAGACAAGAAATTGGACATGGAAACGTAATAGTTGATATGGACATAGATGAAGAAGACTATCTTCCTGATAGTAGAGGTATTTGTTATATTGTTAAAGATATTCTTACAGATGGACAGGGTGTAACACTTTATAATTATTAAATTATGGTAAGTAGAAGAAAAGATAAGAAGATGCGTAAATGTCTTATTAATAAGAAAGCTCTTCAATATATTATCGCTCATAGTAATATTTGTAGACATGGAGATTATGAACTCCGTCTTGCTGGTTATAAACCTGGACAAAAAGATAATCCAAATAGTTGGATGTATGAACAAGTAATGGAAGCTCTTGCTGTTTTCAGTAGTCATGGTAATAGAGGTTTTAGTGCTCCTTTTGAAATTAATCTTGTTCAAAAACTTTGTAAGTTTGAACCTATTGCCCCTCTTACTCTTAAGGATGATGAATTTCATTTTATTTATAAAGATGATAAAGGAAGAAAAAATTATCAAAACAAGAGAAAAAGTAGTATATTCAAACGTATTAATGAAGATGGTACTGTTATTATAGAGGATATTGATTCGTTTAGTAAACGTATTAAATATCATAAAGGTTGGAATGATACTAATTTTATACAAGGTAATAATACTACTTGGTCTGGAGGTACTTGGCTTGTTGATGCTAATCTTCGTTTTACAGGAGATTATTTAAGTTGCTGTCAAATAAAACAAGTAAATATTGATGAACATAAATATGCTCCAAAGAATACTATTATACTTGATTGTTATGAAATAGGTTCTGATGACGGAATTAATGGATTTATTACTTTTACACGAGATGATAGTGCTGAATTTATTAAACTTAGCCAAAAGTATAAACTCAATCTTATTAAAATAGAAAGTATTGTTGGTAAAAGCGCTTTTAATATTATTCCTAATGATGTGAATGAAGCAGAAGAAGAACTTAAAAATAAACATAATTAATTAAATAATAAAGAATATGAAAAAGACATTTGAATTAAACAAAGAGATGATGAAATTGATGGCAAAAAAAGCTATGTATGTTCGTCCTAAACTTTCTCGTAGAGAACAAGAACATAAACGTGATAGTTCTATGCGTTTAGTCTATTTTGGTGGTGGTTATAAATTTGTTAAAGTACATCTTAATCAAAATAGAGAAAATATAAAAGGTTGCGAATATCTTTCTCCTAAATATCGTTATGCAGAACCTCGTAAAAGACGTTAAGCTATGAATAATATTAAATGTAAATTTGGACTTCATGAATTTGAAGTTTATAAAGAAGAGCCTTATCTTAATGTAAAAGGTAATCAAATTGGTACTATTATTATTAGTCGTTGTAAACATTGCGGTAAAATTTCTACCAAGCGTGTTGAAACTGTTGATTATAGATTATGAGCAAATCTCAATATTGGATAGTTTACTATCAGCGCACTAATAATAGACAAGGATATGATGAATGTGTTGGTACGCCTAATTATATTCCTTGTGATAAAAGATATTCTATTCAAACTATTATTGATAAAGTTATGAATGGTGAATATGAAATTCATAAATCTGCTTTTGCTTTTAATATTAAAGTTGGAAATAAAATACCTGATACTATTTCTGTTACTCCTATTAAATTATTAAATAAATAAAATAACAAAACTATGGCAAGTTTATATAATATATCAGAAGATATACTCCGTATCTTTGCAGATGTGGAAGCTAATGACGGAGAAATTACAGATGAACAATACGAACAACTTACTATTCGTCAAGATGAATTAAAGACCAAACTTGAAGGATATGTTAAAGCTATAAAAGAATTTGAAAGTGATGCTAATCTTTGTAAAGATGAAAAGAAACGCATTAACGACAGACAAAATGTTTATAAAAATCGCGTAGAACGTCTTAAATATGCTGTTCTTAATGCAGTTATTGAATTTGGAGAACAAGGCAAAACTAATAAATTTATTGAGCTTCCTACTTGTCGTTTATCAACTCGTTCTTCTGCATCTGTTGAAGTTGATAAAGTTAGAGTTACTGCTTTTATGAATGAATTTGAACGTTATGTTCGTGAACTTGTTGACTCTGGTGTTATATATACAGGCGAAGACGTTGATGTTCAAGGAATACTTGACGCTATTAATGCTAATTGCGCGGCTATGTATGGTGATGAGTTTGAATGTTTTACTATTGCAGATTTGACTACTATGAAAATTACTATTAGTCAAACTGCATCTGTATATGATTTGTTTCGTAGAGGTGGTGCTCTTAATCTTTATGGTAAAGAGCCTCTTCATACTACTATGAAAGAAGATACTCCTCTTGATGATTGGAAAACTAAATTTCAAATTGCAAAAGAATATAATACAAGTATTCCTACTATTGCTGCGGTTAAATATAAAGATAATCTTCAGATTAAATAAATGAAAAATTTTGTTATTGGAAGAGAAGATGGTAGTTTAACTACTTTACTTAAAAGAGAAGCTAATATTAAGTTAGCTTCTCTTTCTAATAATGAAGAAAGAACTAAAACTTTCTATGATTGTCAAAATGCTATTAGAATAGCTAAAGTTATTGATTCTATTGAACCTCAAAATCAAGAAGAAGTTGATTCTGTTCTTAATATTATTAATACTATATGGGATAAAGGTATTTTAAGTCCTCTTACTCTTAATGATGATGAATTTAGCGAGTTTAATCTTAACGGTATTGCTAATAATTTACGATATTATAATATTTATAAGTCTAATACTGTCGATAAAGATGGAAAATATATAATTTATAATCGTAGTGCTTATAAAGCTATTGTTAGAAAACAATATGATTATAATTATAATTCTCAAACGCAAATTACTCAAAAAGAATTTAATCTTTGTCCTACTATATTCATTAATAAAGGAGGTAAAATTACTGGTGAACATATTGATATATGTCGTATTCGTCCAGAAATAGTTGATAAACATTGTTATACTATTCAAAGTACAGTTAGTATTCCTGTATCTGCTATTTATGGCAAAGGCATTGAAATAATACTTACTGTTGACCATCGTGAACCTAAACTTAAAGTTCTTAAAGAATTTTATCATGTTCCTATTAATTATAGTGAAGAAATAAACAAACTTAATATTGATATTCGTAAATTCAAAAAGTTTTAAGATATGGCTATTTATGGTTATGTTGCCAAAGGCAAACCTTGGAATTTTCAAGGTGCTAAAAATGTAGAAGATTGTAATACTTCACGAGAAGTTATGACAAAAGCCGGTCTTAATTGGACTGTGGCTAAATGTAAACTTGTTGCAGAAATGCCTATGATTAATGATAATATAGGTAATGGTGGATTTATCCATGGGTCAAATGTTTATACTGAATGTGCAAATGCTTTTGCTACATATCGTACTGATTATAATATTCCTCTTGGTATTGTAAAAGACCGTTATACTCCAGTTCAAAATATTGAAGCTTTTAAGTTCTTTGATACAGCTATTGGTAAAAATAGTGCTATATGGCAAACTGCTGGATATTTTGGTAATGGTGAACGTATATTTGTTAGCGCTAAACTTCCTAAAAATATTCTTGTAAATGGCGACCCTGTTGAAAATTATCTTGTCTTTACTACTTCTCATGATGGAACTTCTGGCGTTAAAATTCTTTTCACTCCTATTAGAGTTGTTTGTCAAAATACTCTCAATGCCGCCATACAAGGTGCTACTAATTATATTAGTATTCGGCATACTGCTACTGTACATAATAAATTAGATATTGCTCACGAAATTCTTGGTATTAGTGAAAAGAAAATCGAATACTTTGAAGAAGCTCTTAAACAAATGAGTGAAATTAAATTTACTGATAATGAAGCACAAAAATTATTTGCTAATGTTGTTCTTACTGAAAGTGAAGAATTGAGTATAGGTAATACTGGTCATACTATACAACAAATTATCATGAAAGATGTTAACGCCATTAATGATAGTGGTATTAGTATGAAAAAAGTAAATATTCTTAATGAAATGAATGCTTATTATTTCGGAGGTATTGGACAAAAACAACATCTTGGTACTGGATATGGTGTTTATAACGCCGTTAATGGTTATTATTCAAATAGAGATAATTCAGAAGGTACTAAGCGTATGGATAGTCTTCTTTATGGAGATAAAGCACGTAAAATTGAACTTGCAGGTAATCTAATTTTAGGTAAATAATATGAGTAAAGTTGTAGAAATAATTTCAGAAGCACTTCGCACTCTTCATTACAACAATAATGTAGAAGAAGCGTGTGGTATTCTTAGCCAACTTGACGAGTGTAAAGTTAAAGTTTGGCGTGAAGACGATACTGTTAAACTTCCTACTTATGGAAAAGACGGTGATGCTTGTATGGACGTTTATGTTCATAAAATTGAGTATAAAGATGATGGTCGAGTAGTTTATCATACTGGACTTCATTTTGCTCTTCCTGAAGATTACGAAATGAAAATTCGTCCTCGTAGCAGTATTACTAAAACTCTTGCTCTTATGCAAAATGCTCCCGGTACTCTTGACGAAGGTTACCGTGGTGAACTTATGATTGTTCATCGTCAGATAGATGACCCAACAAATTCTTGTGCCGAATATAAAGTTGGAGATAGAGTCGCTCAAATACTTGTTTGTAGACGTGAACGTATAGTTTGGGACGAAGTTGAAACTCAAGAAGAACTTGGTAATACAGAACGTGGAGTTGGTGGTTTTGGTTCTACAGGAAAGTAATATGTTATAAAAATAAATAATTAAATAAATAAAACTAATATGAAAGCGATTGGAATTAAAATGGTTGAACTTACTCCTATGCTTGCAGGAGCAGCTCAGTTTAAAGGTTATAAAACTAATGGTCATGAAGGTAACGATGAAGGATACGAAGTAACTTATCCTGATGGATATAAATCTTGGTGTCCTAAAGATGTTGCTGATAAAGCTTATTTTAAGCTTAATGAAAACAATGATGGTTCTAAGATTGATGAAGCTGACGTAGATAATTTTCTTAAATCTCACGTTACTTCTACATTAGGACCTAAAACTACTGTTGTTCTTGCTACTACTGTTACAGGTTTCGATATGGTTAATGCTTCTGCTTGTGTAGACCCTAAGAATTATTCTCAAGAACTTGGAGAAAAGTATGCTCTTGAAACAATTAAAAGTAATCTTTGGAGTTATCTTGGTTTTGTTCTTCAATGGGCTAAAAATGGATTATCTAAGTAATATTTTATTGTTAAATTTAGAAAGGATTAAATTATGAAGAAAGCAATGATTAGTCAGCCTATGGCTGGTAAAACAGAAGAAGAAATTTTAGCTGAAAAAGCTAAAGCTGTTAAAGTCCTTAAAGAAAAAGGATATGAAATAGTTAATACTTATTTTGGTGATGATTTCGATAAGCCTGAGAGTCTTAGAAATATTGGAGTTCAAAATATTCCTCTTTATTTTCTTGCTCAGTCTCTTGCTAAAATGTCTACTTGTGATGCAGTTTATTTCTGTAAAGGTTGGGAATTTGCTCGCGGCTGTCTTGTAGAATATAGGGCTGCCGCAAGTTATGGGCTTGATATTATTCATTATGATGATGAATGTATTGATAAAGCTCGTAATCTCAAAGGCGCAAATATTGATTAAAAGCTATAAATAACAAATTGACTTTATTTATCCCTCTACGGGGTAGCCCAACGTCAATAACGTCTAGTGCTATTACGGCGATTAATACTATTGTTATTGTCGGTATTAATCGTCGAACTCCCCCGTATAGGGATGGATGCACTTTAATTGTGATTGATTATGTATTTTTTAATAGGAACAATATTAGTAATAGTTATAATAATGGCTATTACGTTAATGCGATTAGAGAAAAAGATAATCGAATTAAATAATAATGTTTATGATACTTATAAAGAAATAGATAAAGATATTGATACTATTAAAAGTAATTGTGAACAGATTGATAGCAATATTTGTGTATTAAATAGTGTTATAAATATAATTCATAATTATATTAAAGGTGCAGATACTACTATAAATGCTACTCTTCAATTAATTAAAAATATTAATGAATATATTGCTAATAATCATAATGAAATTAAAGATAAGTTGCACTCAAATTATGAGCATACAAGCGATATAGTTATTCAGTTGGATAAGTTATCAGCTCAAATAAATAAATGTAATACAAAGCTAATAACAGCTAAAAATAGCAGCCGTCCGCATAAGGTTGCTAAACCTGTGGCACATCCTAAACACAATGATTAATTAAAACATTTGCTTCGGCAACAACAAGAAAAGGCTCGTGGAGTGGTTTAATAACCGCTTCGCGAGCCTTTTTTTAACAAGTTTTGAGTAATTATATAAACTTACTCACCAGCAAGAAGTTCACCAAAATCTTTAGCAATACTAATTCCTATTTGTGAACTATCAATCTTATAATAATTATTATTACGAGTAATCATTTGTATTCTATCCCAAGGACGAATACCAGGAAGGTTACGTCTAAGAAGAACCATAAGTTTATCTTGTCCTTTATAAAGTCCAGTAGTATATTCTTTATCATAATCTGGGTCAAATAGATATTGAGGAATAATAGTCATAGCTTTCATAAGATCACTTGGACCATTAGCAGAAGCAATAGGACTGCTCCAAGCTGTCTTATATTCGCTAACAAGACCAACAGGACTATACATTGAGCTATCACTATAAAGTCTATCTGCAAGATAAAGTAGAGAAGCCTTAAATTTATCATCCTTAATATCGTCATCATCAGATAATCCATATAAAGCGGCAACTACAAGACAAGCAATAAGAATACCGCTTAAATCTCCAAGATTACGACGCATATTAGCTTTCTCCCAAGGAGCAAGATTATTATAATTAAATTGTAAATTAGTAAGAGTGTTAATAATAGACTTAAATGTAACTTGAATAGATGCAAGTGCTATATTAGTATCAGCAGATTGTTGTTTAATACGTTTATTAAAATTAGTAAATTCAGTTCCCATAAAATCAATAAAAGTTTGATAAGAACCACGTTCGCGAGAACCTCTAAATTCAGAATAATAACCTTTACGACGCCAACGTTTCCAAATACCAGTAGGAAGATGTTTATGATATTGTGCTACAAGACTACCCCACCATTTACTTTCTATTTGAGCAGCTCCATCTTTATCATATACACCGTGTATCTTTTTATTAACAGATTTAACTTTTTCTTTGAACTGAGCAATAAGAGTTTCTAAATCTCCAATTTTATTATCAGTAGGAACTTTATCTTTATATTCTTTTTTAAGTTCAGCGCGTCCATCAACAAATTCATAAAGACTTTCAACAGTTGGATTAGTCATGAATTGTTGTTTTGCTTCTTTCATAAGTTTCTTAACTTCTGTATGATATTTAGTAGCAATTTCTTTATATAAAGCTTGACTATATTGATTAGTATTATCTCTAATAGAATAAAGGAAATTACGATTAAGATTTTTACGACCTGTTGAAATATCAAGTTTAGTTTCAATATCGTATTCACGTATTCCTTTTATATACATTTCATAATCAGTAGCAACTTCTGGATATTCAGCAAGAATATTACGCATAGCAGTTTTTTCAACATCCCAAGTAAAATCTTTGAAATCACCAATACGCATAACTCCATTAGTATCAGTATAAAGTCTATTAGATTTAAGCATAGCAAATAAAACAGTATTTTGCATATAGTGCTCGCCCATAGATTGGAAACTATAAAGAAAATCTCTAAATTCTCTAACCTTAGTATTTAGTTCTCCTTCATTAGCAGCAAATTGTAGAACTTGGTCAAAGTCTACAACATGGAATTGTTTAATAAATGCAGCTGCAAGAGTAGGAGATTTATCAGTAAAACGAGAAGCTAAGAACGCACATATATTAGTAAGATATTCTTTTTCGGCAGTTTTAAGTTCTCTAAAACCAAAATATTCATTAGCAAATTCTTCAGCACGAATATTAACTTTACCTGTGGTAATATTAGCAACACCGCCATATAAGTTAAATACCATATATTTAGCAGAAGTAATATTTTGCAGAAGATTGGCAACAGAACGAGCAACACTATTTTCATGATATTGGTCAAATAATAAACGACGAGCAAGATTATGAATAAGTTGCTGAGTACGAGTTTGCGCTTGTCTTTGATATTGAGGGTCATCTTTTGTAGATGTATCAACATCTTTAAGAAGACGTTTATTCCACATACCTTTAATCTTATAAGCATCATTATTCTTTAAGTCTTCAAGAAGAAGATAAAGATAAGGTTTGGCAGCTTGACGAGAATTAAATATAGTAGCGTTATAAACAAAGTCTTCCATTACTTTACGCCAATTACGATTAAGATTTTTATTATCAATAGCAAGATTTTGAAGATAAATCTCATGATTTTGTTTACGAACTTCTTCAACAGCTTTTTCATATTCTTCAGCTGTTTTATATTCCATTCGTTTAGGCGACGGAATATAATCTTTAGTACCTTTACCTTTAAGAAGAGAAAGCATTTTCATATCAGCTTCTCTATCATGAGAATAGTCAACAATATCATGGAAACTATCACTATCGGCACCACTATGCCAACTAACACCAAATAAAGACATTAATTGACCACCAGCCCAACGAGGATTAATTTGTACAGAACGAGAACGAGGTAAAAATCCACGTCCGACAAATTTACGTCCTTGATAAGTAGTAGCATATTTATTCAACGTTTGTTGAATTAAATCTTTTAGTGCTTGTTCTTTAAGATTAAGTTTAATATTAGTATCATATTTAGAATCACCTTTCTTATAATTAGGACTAAATTCTTTGAAATTAGTATTGATATATTCTTCTTTAACACTACGTTCCATATTATCAAACGTAGGCACATATTCAATAGATTTAGCAAGTTCGCTATCAGGTTTAGCTTGCATTGTAGTCCATATTTTCAAAGGCTCATATTTATGAGTATAAGGATTATAAACATTATTTTGTCTAAACCATTCATCATAATCACCTTTTTCTTTATGTTCTTCAGCAGCTAACCAATAATATTCATTAGGAACAAACTCTATATTATCAAATATAAAATCTCTTGCATTAGTTTTATCATGGTCAATAAAATCTTCTTTAGCTTGATGATAACCAAATAAATTACTGTTAGGAACAAGATTGCCGTCTGCATCTAATTCAGTAAATATATTAAGCCATTGTTTGGCTTGAATAGAACCTTTTGGAAGAGTATCATAAAATATTTTAGCTTTATTATAAGCATTATTGTCAATAATATCTTCATAAACTTTGTTTTTTCTCTTCTTAAACTTACGGAGAGATTCACTTCTTAAAGAACGTAATTGATTATAAAGTTCAGCAAGTTCTTCTCTATCTTCATTAGTAACATAATTATTATTAAATAAATAAACCATATTGACTTCTCCTGTATCAGCGTCAACAGCTTTCATTAGTATTTCGTTAATATTTTGAATAATCTTAAATTTAAGTTTATTATCTTTATATTGTAAATCCATAAGTATTTTTTTACTTTCATCATCCTTTGGACGACTATTCATAATAGGAGGACGAACGGAAATCATTTTGATAAGCATCATTTCTCCATTTCCATTCTCATATTTAGTAGCAAGTTCATCCATTTCTTCTTCACGAAGTTGAGCAATTTGTTCATTTGTTAACTTACGTCCATCAATAATACCATTATCATCAATAACACCTTCCATTTTACGAATAGCATGCAAAGTCTTATTAGAAATAGCAGTTTGACGTTTAGTTAATACATCAAAAGCGTTTGCAATTTTAACAGCGGCTTCATCAGTATATCTAAGTTTACCATTATTTTTAATCCAATTATATGCTTCACGATATTCTGGGTCATCAAGTTTTTCTTCAAGACTTAAACGTTTATGAGTTTTATCATGATATTTAATATAATCATTATAACGATTATAGTCTTCTTGAAAACCATCATATTCTTGTGTATTAAAATATTTATGAGCAAGTTCTCTATGTTTAGTAATATAATCATTAAGTGCTTTAACTTTCATACGTTGCTGAATAGGTTTAAGTTCTCCTGTTATATCGTTGTCAGCACGTATTGCAGTAATATGATTGATAAGTTCTGTTTTACGTTTCTTAATATCTTCATTATCTTCATCTTCTCCAGTATTCAAATTATAAAGTTCAGTAATATAACGCATATACTCATAATATAAATCTTTGGCTTTATCCATAACTTCTTTACGCATAGCCAAATCTTCTTTATAATAATCATCAACAATTAGTTGATGTTGATGTTTATACATAAATTCATCACGAGCATATTTAGCTTTAATATATTTAGTAAATGCTTCTTGACTTTCATCTTTATATTTGCGAGCCTCATTAAAATCATCAATAACTTTTTGTTTATCTTCAAGGTATTTATCATTATAGTCTTGACGAAGCATACCGTGTTCAGAATCTATAATTTTATCCATATCAAGACTTTCAGTCATAGCATCAATTTTAGTAAGTTGTTCTTTCCATTCTTTTATATTACGTTCAGTATCAAACATTTCTGCTTTACTAAACATACTATAAATGTTTTTAAGAATAACTTGAACTTCATTATTATTAATTTCAGCAGGGTCAGAAATAAGAGCAACGATGGTATCTATATCACCAAATTGGTCACGAAGATTAAGAATACCATCACTAATGTCAGGATTTGTAGAATATTTTTTGAAATATATATTAAACATATTAGCAAGAGCGGTCTTAAATCCTGTATTAGTTCTAATAGAATTAATACTATTTTGAATAGATTGAATACCTTCTTTAGTTTCTTTATCTTCAGCGGCAATATCAAGTTGCATAATAGGAGCTATACGATTGCCAAAAGTAACAGCGTCGAGAATAATTTTAGCTACTTTATTAAATTCTTCATCATGTTTAGCAAGTTCTTCAAAGAACTCAGGACTATCCATACGAAGTGTTTGTCCAGCTATTTCATAACCATTAAGAGCATTAATAAGACTATTTGCAGCAGATTGATAATATCTTGCGGCAGCACGATAAATATCTTTACGGTGTTCAGCAAGAGAACTACGATAATTTCTATTAATACCACGACGTTCCATAGTTTGAATAAAACGTCTTGCAATAGCATTATTGTTTTTAAGAGCTTCATATTGAATTTGTTTCATAACAGAAGCACTAACAACATCAATATTGACACGAGATGTCCCTCTACGGGGTAGCCCAGCGTCTTCAACGACAGAATCATCAGCAATTAAATCGGTTGCTGCATTTAATCTTTCTTCAGCTTCTTCATTAGTAAGAGGAACTTGTGTTATATAGAAATAATTAGCAGCATTTGGTCGAGTATTAGTTTCTGCAAGTTGTTTAATAGCATATTTAAGATTTATGTTACTATCATTTTTGCCATGAGTAATATTATAAATAGTTTTAAGTAAATTTTTAGTAGGAGTATGACCGATTTGCAATCTAACAATATCTCCATCTTCATTAGTAAAATCTTGTATTATAAATGTGCCAGCAGGTATAAGATTATTAAGTTGATATGAATTATTAACAACAAACATACCAATATTATCTCCACTTGCAAGTTTAGAAATAAATGCTTGATTAATATCATTAATAAATTTAGATACAGCACCAGCTAAATATTTATCAGAACTTTCAGCAAGTTCCATTAAAGCATTAGGATTGTTAAAAGTTTTATTAGTAGTAGGATTAAACTTACCAATAGGATTAGATTTGCCAGGATATTTATCAATAGCTTTACTTCTTGCTCGTTGACTTTCACGTAAATATTGTTCTGACATTTTAGAATATTGAGCACGAGTATTAATATCATTTTTATCAGTAGTAAGCATTTTTTCCTTATATTCCTGAAATTTATTAATATTATAAGAACGATAACTTTCGGTTTCATTAGCAAGATTATCTACTCTGTCTACATAATAAGAATAATCATTAAATTGATTATAGTTTTGATTATAACTTATATCATAACTTTCATATTTATCGAGTAGATTAAGAGGAACAAGATATATGTCTTTATAACCTTTAACAAATCCATTTTCGTCAGTAATTTCATTTCGTCCAAGAACTTTATATAAAGTAGTAACAGGAGTTTTATTTTCTCCAACAGGATGTGTAACTCTTATATAACCATCAATATAACGTTGAAGCATAAGCTGACTATGCAACCATGTAGCTTGAGTATTTTCAGTAGTCATATCGAAAGAAACAAGTCCATCAATATTACTACAAGATATAAATATATTAGTAGTTTTATCTTTTGGACTTAAAGTAAAAAGCGGAGCAAGTCCGCTATGACTGCGCATAAAATTATTAATAAATTCTTCACTTTGAATAATATGATATAAGGCTTCGCCTTTAGTTTTAATATCTTCAATAATATCCATACCTCCGTCATTAATATCAGAGTAAAGAGTATCGTTAGGAATTATCTTAGTAATATAACCAGACTTAAAATTAAATCCTTCAGCTATAAAAGCGTATTTAATTAAATCAACAGCGGCAAGTTTAATGAGAGGATTATGATTACTAAAACTATTTTCAAACATACTAAACAAATCCTCAATACTATCAACTTGGTCATCATAATTAAGATATTGTCTACTAATACCTTTATTACGAACGTCAGTATTATTAATAAGAGTAACTTTTATATTATTAAATACTCCTTGATTATCAGAGAAATTACGTTGTATAAATATAATTTTTTGTGCAGGAGTAAGTTTAAGATATTCTTTAATTTCATCAGCAGTAGGAGCATTAACATTAGCACATTTGAAATTACCTTCATCAGTAATACCATAACCAACAATACGAGAACGTTCTCTATCCCAGTATGGTGAAGCTGTTTTTAGCTCTGTGTCCTCATTAACTATCTCTTCTGAATAAGGTATAATGCGTCCTCGTTCATCAACCGTCAAAGGCGTCAATAGCTTGCTAATCGTATTATATAATGTGGCGACGGCATAACGTTTATACTCTTTATACTCTTCGATATTTAATCTTTTATGAATAGTTTGTTGGACTGTTTCTTCAGCAATAGCAAAATCTTCATTTTCCATAGTAAAGATTTTACCACCAACTTCAATACTTGGAAGAGTAGCCATAGAATAAACAGCAGCAATAGGAGCATATACAGATTCATCTACTTTAATAGCATTTGAATTATATTTATCAGCAGGATAAATTTTATTAATCATAGATTCTCCATCAATAGTAAGAGTTGAATCTTGACGAAGTTTATTAATTCTGTCTCTCATTTGACGTGTTTCTCGAATACTTGGAGCAGCACCTATCTTGTCAGCATTGAGAGCTTGTATATACTCATTAAGTTTATCAGTAGTACGTTTATATTGACTAAATTGAATAAGAACTATAACGTCTTGAACAGCATTTTCATATACATCTCCAGTTTTAGTAGCTTCATCTTTAATACGTTTAAATATATCAGCTTTATTAAGAGGTATTCTAAGTTTAAGAATTTTATTATTATTTACTTTAGTAATATCAATACCTGTTTGATATTTGAACTCTTCTACAAACCATCCATCTTCTTTAAGACTATTCAATATAACTCCGAGAGAAGTATTATGAGTTATATCATATTTTCCTTTAGCTTTACGACCCAATCTTGTAGCAATATCAGCTAAAGTCATTTTAACAGCATCATTTTTGCTACTAAAGAATACAGAATTAATAAGATTATTGTTGGCAACAAGTTTAGTAATAGCAGGCTGACGAATAAAACCTACAGAAGTTTCATGGTCAAGACCAATAGTAGTAAGGAATTTATATACATGAAAAGTATATTCATTAACATTAGGAATAGACCCTTGTTTAACAGCGTCAAGATGATGAGCAGTAGTTTGAGCTGTATAAGTAGTAACAAAATCACCTACAAGATTTTTATTAGTATCTGACCAACCTATTTTATTAGCTGTAAATATAGTTTGTTTACGAGCAGTAGATTCTCTTTTAGGGCTAAATTGTTTATTAGCAGCTTCTTTAAAAGTATCAATAACCTTTTCTCTAATAGCAGGCCATTCATCGGCTTGAGCACCTATATCATCGCCAACTTTAAGAGCTTTTTCAAGATTAACTAATTGTTCATTATTATATTTATGTAACCAAATATTTCTAACAACAGTATCGCTATAATTTCCATTAATAGTACTATACGCCATAGCTTTTGCACAAGTAATAGCTTCTTGAAGACTTATTGTATCATCTTTGAAATTCATATATAAAGAATGATGTTTACCATTTTCATCAGTCCATCTTAAATTTTCAAAAATCTTATAAGCGTCATCAATACTAATAGTATTATAATTTATGTTTATATTAGAAGTATCATATTTAATTTCTTTTTTCCTAATAGCATCAGGATATGCTTTCTTTATAGATTTAATATCATAATCAATAGCGCTATCTTCTATGTGTTCATCGGGAAGTACAAACTCAACAGCATCTTCTTCACTAAGAATTGGATGAGTTCTATTACATTTACTAACAAATGTATCCCAATTTACAGAAAGAGCTTTAAGACGAGCGCCCCCCATTGCATCTTCAAAGTAATCGAGTTGGTCAAGAGGATTATAAGGACTATAACTACGTTTAGATTGACCACTTATTTTATTAATAATATCATTAGCAGAAGTTTCTTCACCAGCAATACCTTCAAATTGTGAACGACCATACTGTTCTTCACGAGAACTTCTATCGTTCATAATATTAATCATTCTATCAAGAATATAATTATTGCGAGCTTTACGAGAAAGACGTTTAATAAGAGGTTGTTTAATAAAGTCGTCATAACTCATTAACCCGACTTCATTAGCTTTACTTTCGCAAAGTTTAACTTGTTCTTTTCGAGCATTCTCAACAGCAGTAGCAATTATATCTTTTTTAGAACTAATATATTCGTCTTTATCAAAAGTAGTAATACCATCTTGTTCGTTCATTATATTAATCAACGAAGTTTGATAGTCCATATATTGTTTAATAATATCGGCAGTAGCATCATCTAAGTTACGTTTAGTAAGTTGTTCATCAAACAATTTATTAATCACTTGATATTCACCACGCAAATCAACACTTACTTTATCTTTCTTAGCAACACGTTTAGCTTTTGTTTGCTCATTAACTATAATACCACGTGCCCAAGCAGGAAGTTTATTAAATAATTCATTTCGTTGAGTATCAACTGCAACAAATGCAGCGTTATTAGAATTAAGTTTATCTCCAATTTGAGCTTTAAGACTATCGCGAAGTTCTTTAATACGAGATTCAATTTCTTCACCTATATCGCTACGTTTAACTTTATCTTCAAGACGAGAGTTTACATAGTTAATATATAGATTGTCGTTATCTACTTTATCTTCTTCACAAGGTATTTTATAAACAGTTATGTTACCTTTCTTATCTTTCTTAGCATATATTTCATAACTAATACCATATATACTATCAACGTCAAAGTCAGAACCAGTTTGAGTAACCCATTCTTCTGGAACAATTATTGTAGAACCAAGCGCATCGTTAGTAAAACCTACTACTCTAAGAACAGATATAGATTGTTTACCTTCAGTAGGAATACGATAACCGAGATGTATATCAAGTCCTTCTTTAGCTATTTGTTCAAGAAGTTTCTTTTCTTCTTCAGCATTTTTAGGTTTAGGAAGAAGATTACTCCAACGAGGAAGATAAACTTCCATAACGCCAGTTTTAGGGTCAAATTTAAGAAGACGACGACTATAACCAACATCAGTAACTTGAGCAGCATGCCATCCAGGCATAGTTTGACGAGTAACAGTTCTATTAAATAAAGCTTGTGCTACACTTTCAAGTTTAGAAGCAACATTATTCATTAAGTTAGGCATAGTAGTAACACCAAATTCGTTGGGAATAAGATATTCTATAAAATTACTATCCATACCTAAACGAGCGGCTTCTTCACGAGCACGAGTATAAAAATCAGTAAGATTTAATGTTTCTCTATTCGATTTAATAACTTCGGCAGGAAGAGGATTGCCATTTGCATCTTTTGTAGCATATTCGCTGTTGACAATATGACCAGATTCAGAATCATATTCCCATCCCATTCTATCAAGAAATCTAATATAATCTTCTCTAATATTTTCAACAAGAGCTTCTTGATATTCATTAGCCCAATCTTGAACTTGTTTAGATGCAGTAGAAACATTATCAATAATCTTCTTTTGAATTTGTGCTCCAAGTTTATTTTCCTCATTAATCATGTGTTGAGGAACATCTTGTTGTTTATAAAGATATTGATAATAATAATTTTGAATATAATCTTCTCTAAATTTTTTATTATTTCGAGGGTCAATAAATTCACCTGTATCTTCACTCCATATAGTAAATATATTTTTCTTAGCGGCTTTATCAGTTTCAGCTGTATTAAGCTGTCCAATATCATTAGCACGCATCCACTCATAAACTTTTATTAAATCGCTATCTTGTGGAAGCAATTTAGGAATAAGTACAAATTCAGCGTTTTTAATTTGACGAGGAACAAAAGTTCCAGTATAAGGGTCGAATTGCTTATCAAAATAGAAGTTCTTTTGAACTTGAATACGAGCATTAACAGCGTCTACATCAATATCTTCAGCTTTAACATTCGGGTCAAGAAGTTGAGCAATTAAATCTTGATAATTGCCAATAGTACCATCAGCATATTTACGACGTATAAATTCTTCAAGAGTAATAAATGACTGCGCATCATTAACTTTTGTTTGAGCAAAATAACCTCCAGCGATTTTAACTGAACGTGCATGAGCGTCCTCTTTACTCATACCTTGAGAAATAAATTCCTCTTCAAGAGTTTCTTGCAAGTCCATAGCAACATCAGAAGGTTTAATAGTATTATGAATAGTAACAGCTCTAAAACCATTACGAGCAGTCATAGGCTTGTTAACAATACTACCATTATCATAAGTAGGAACAATATAAGTCCCAGCTTCTGTATTTTTAGCAGTCTTAACATTTATAATTTCAGGCTCGCCAAAATAAGTATTCTCAGTTATCCCTCTACGGGGGAGTTCCGTTAATCTATAACCGCTACAACCATCTCCTCCAGCTTGACTTTCTTTTGTACGTTTAAGGAAATCACGAGCATTATTATAAAACTTAAAATCTCCTTCAAACATATCATCATAATTCATATTCATATTCAAAGCGTTAAGAATAAAACTTTGAATCATAGGTTGAGTATATTGAATATTATTATGTTCCATAGCTTGAACGAAATCACTTGTTCTCGCAGTAGATTCTTGAAGAACATCTTTCATCCAATTATCGACAATGTTCAAAAGAGCTTTCTTTTGAGTAGCACCTAAATCAAGTACAAAACGAGTACCTTGTTCATCAGTTAATTCTTTAATAAAACCATTTTCACTATTAATATAATCTTTATTAAGTTTAAGTTTAGTTCTGCCGTCTTTGATAAATAACGACGTTGCATTCGCATCAACTCCCCCGTAGAGAGATAGTACAGTTTCAATATCTGTTGCTGCACTATGTCCATTAGCATCAAATAGACGTAGAAACTTAAACATTTTACCAGCAAGTTGAAGTCTACCATTATTTTCTTCAACAAATGCTTTAGACATATCTTTCTTTCCGTCTTTACGAAGATTATCAGCAGCACCTTCATCAAAGAATGCTCTACCATAAAGACCATTAGTAGTAGTAATAAGTTTATATTCTCCAGCATTATTCTTTCTAAATATCTTATTAAGACTATTAACATACATATTAAGTTCATCCATAAGATGATTATAGAAAGCATATTGAAGTTGGCGATAATTATAACGAGGAGCGCGTATCATATAAATTTTAGGTGCATCACTGCCAATACGCATAGCATAAACAGAACTGTCAAGATTACCTATTTTCTTATTTATACCATTCTCATTAATATCTCCAACGCTATTAGCATAAGCTATATATTGAGTAACAAAGAAATCAAGTTTAGACATAGAAGCATATCCACTACCATTTCCGCTTTGAGTATTCTTTGTACCGTCAAATAGACTATAATTAAGTATTTCTTTAGCGTTTTTATTAATATTAAATATATCTCCGACACGAGTAAACATGCCAGGTATAATTACTCTTCCATTTTCATCTTTAACACCAAAGAAAAGAGGATTATTAGAATATTGATTTTCTTTACCATTTTCAGTACCTTGTGTTATATAATCTAATAAAGCATGAAGGCCAGCATTAGAATCTTCTTCTGTACCAGCATTAATTTGTTCAAAGAAACGTGTTATATAACAGTTTTTAGTTACATCAGAAGCAGTATTGCCCTCAGCGTTAGCAGTATTAAGACGAGCTTTAGAAGCAGAATAATCTGAAAGATTTTCTGCAAGTCTAATAACAGCTTTAAGAGTATTAGGGTCTAAATCATATTCAGTATAATCAACTCCTTGATAAGTTGGATACTTCATTTGCTTAACAGCTTGAGTATCTCCAGCTTCCAAATAGGCATTATAATCTTGATTAAACTTTTTCTTAGCATTATTATATTTTCTATTAGATTCTTCAATAGCAGTGTTAATTTTAGTTTTAAGAGCACCAGCGCCATTAATAATAGCTATAAGATTTTGAGTAAAATTAATTAAAGCATTGCGTTTATCATCTTTAATTCCACGTAAAAAATTATCATAAACTTCACGTTTAATATTAGGAAAATATTTAAGTAAAGTATTGTAAATAATTTCAGTATCATCAAATTCTATTGGTAGTTTAGGATTGCGAAGTTTATTACCAAGGGCTTGAATAGTTTTATAATCGTTAATATCATATTGAGTATTATAAGAAGCACGAAGTTTATTCATCATATCAAATGCCATTTTAGTAGAATAGAAAGCATTAGCATTACTATAATTAAAAGTAATACCACTTTCTTTAGTTAAATCGCTAATAACACACATTGTTTTATTAACAAGAGGTTTAGCGAAATTGGCATACATATAATTAGCAAAAACTTTATCTTGTTTCATTTGATTAACAAGCATTCCAATACCATAAAGTTCTTCAACAGTATTGGCTCTACGTTCAATGCTTCTAACCATAGATTCAATATCACTGAAATCACCAAAGCTAAACATTTGAACAGTAATAAATTGAGCATCCATATAGGTTTTAACTCCAAGTTCATTTTCTGTATCAAGCGATTGTATTTCAGCAGTAGGATTAAAAGGAGAAGAAAGTTTAGGAACACGAGAAAGTATAATTCTCATCTTTCCGCTAATGGCAGAATTAAAAGATTTATAAAGACTATCTTCCCAAGATTTAGTAGTTTGGTCTACATCTTGACCATTATATTTATCAATAATATTGTCATTATTTTCGTCTTGTTGTTCAATATATTCTTCTATGTCACCAATATTATTAAATTCTTTAACAATAGAAGTCATACGTTTAGTATTCATAACTTGAAAGAACCAACCATTTGTATCTCCTTTCATTTGAGCAACAAGATTAGCAAAGTTACGAAGACGTTTATTCAAAGCACCATCAACATTGTTTGCATAAAGATTAACTAAGTTTTGTGCAATAACATAACGGTCTAACGCGGCGCGAGCATTATCTTTACCAAGCGAAGCGAGTTCTTCTTTATATTGTTTATCAATATCGGTAAGTCGTTTAATTATAGATTTTTCTTCTTCAGTAACTTTTTTACCATTATATTGACGAAGTTGATTTTTATTAGCATTGGCGAAAATAGTAGTTTCTTTTATTTTATTATTATTTTCTTCAATACGTTTAATAATATCTATAAATTTTTGAGCATAATCACGAGCTGCTTTAGAATATTTATCGCTACTAATAACATTATTTGCAAATAAATTAACTTGCTTATAAAGTTCATGCTCAATATCATTAATAACTTCAGCAATTATTTCTTGTAATTTTTTAGGTTTAGCTTTACCAAATTCGTCATAGTATTTATCAATAATACGGTCGGCTGTATAATTTAAGCCCACAGTTTTAGCTGTACCACTACTAAAGCCATTGAGTCTACCAAGAGCTTTATTAGTTTTACTATTATTTACACTATGATAATGGTCAATATAATAAACATTAAGCAGACTACCAAGTTTATTCTGATTAATATTTATATAATCGTTATCGGTTATATTCTTCAAGTCAATAGCAGCACCTCCTATAATATCTTTATCTGTAAGCATTTTAGAAAGATACTTCTTAAAACTTTCATCTTGAAGAAAACTTGCAAGGACATAAGCCTTATCAACACTCCAACCAGCCACACGTCCAATTGTGGTACGAAGCCGATTATCTTTATCAAATGATAAATTAAGGTCATTAATTGTACAATTCATATTACTATCTCCGTTATAAGATTCATCACTATAATGAACAATAGTTTGAATTTGTTGTTTTGAAAAAATATTATGGATTGTGAAAGCTGTTATTAGCCCCACAATCCATTTAGTATATATAGTTGATTAATCACTAAGCACAAGTATAGTTAAGTTCATTAGAAGCCAGTATTTGCTTAATATTGGCACGATATTGCATCGGGAACGTATTAACAAAATCGCTCATATCGTTAACCGTCCGAACGCCAAATGTGCTAATATCAGCACCATCAGCAATAGGAACAGAATATATTTCAGCAGTAGTATCATTATTTTCAATCAAATCAGTAGCAGCTTTAAGACCATCAGCAGGGTCATAATCTTCATCGTCAGGCATAGTAAATACACCGTCTTCATCAATAGGAATATAATCATTTGTAGTAGTTTCTACATTTTCACCAGTAGCAGGGTTAATAGCAGGCGGTTGATTATCAATAGCAGTAGGAGATGCCGGCTGTCCCTCTACGGGGGAGTTTGTGTTATCTGTATCGACAGTATTTGCAGCAGTCGATGTTGTAGTCAGATGTTGACTAAATAAATCATTATTAGTAGTAGGATTATTACCTTTACCAAGTATTACATATTCACGTGCTAAGATACTAAAATCATTTATTTTTCGGTCTTTAATACCAAATAAATTTAGCAAAATATCCATTAATTTTTGCAGTATAGATTTTTTGCTTTGTTTAATACCTTGAACACTACTTTCATTATCATATTGAGTATTATTAAGCCATTCAGTAAATAATGGTTGAGTGAGACATTCTACAACAAATTCTTCCATACGAGTTTGTTGATTGTCATAACTTTGTGTAGTATCGAGAACTTTATTTACAGAATTGAAAAAAGCATCATTAATTTTACCATTATCATGTTCTTCGATAAATTTTTGTCTAACAAAATTATAAACATCTTCAAGTTCTGTAACAATTCGTTGACGTTCAGCGTTAGTATATTTACTACTATTAAATAATCTATGTATATTTTCGTGTAATATAATACGAATAGCATTAGTAGAACTACCATTCATAACGGAAGCTCCACGAGGAGTTATATATATCTTTTTATCTTTTTTATTATAAAAAGCATTAGTCTTACCATCATCAACGTTAGATAAAGATATTTGTTTAGTAACAAAAGGAATTTTACTATTAGTACCGAGAAGTATATCTATTTTTTCTTGTGGAACACCAGCACGTTTAAGTATTTCTTCGGTATCGGCTGTTTTACGTTTTGGATTACGTTCATTATAAAGATAATCAGAAACAGCTGTATTAGCTTTTTGAGTAATTTTTTGTTTTTTATTAATATGAGTATCCATAGTAACATGACGAGTATCAATATATCTCGTAACAAAGCTACCATTTTTACTCACAAGATTGGTAGTAAAACCGGCAGTTTGAAAAATAAAATCTCCATAATTTTTATAAGTATAATCTTTAGCGCCAAGATGAACAATAAAGTTTTCGCCATTCCAAGTAAATATTCGAGGAGTACCACCAGATTTAGTTTGTTTGGTCATGCCTATTTGACTTCTATTAATAACAAAATTATCAGTCAAAGTTTGAGTAAGTTTATTAAGTATTCCTTGAGTTTCAGCATTAATAGAAGTAATATTAGTAAGTACTTTACCGGCGTTATCATATATAGTTATGGCATTGCTTGGAGTAATTCCATCTTTATTAATAGAATGAAATGTTGTTATATTAGTATATTTTGCATCTTTACCTCTACCTTGTTTATATTGTATAGTAATAAATCGTTCATTAGAATCAGTAACAAGATTAATATTACCAAAATAGAAAAGACCTCCAAGACCAAAAAGTTCTTCTAATCTTTCTTTGACAACATTAAAATTATCTGCATGATTAGAATTATTAATATTATTAATTTGAGCAGTAATAATATCAGCTACTTCGGCAATAACAGCTTTATGCATTTTAGTATTTTTAACATTAGCAGTTGTTCTACAAGCAGCTATAAAAGATTGAACTCCATCAGTATGAACAATAAAACCCATAGAATAATCACCAAATCCAGACGGAGCATAACCATAATCGTTACCATATTCATCTACAAGTTTTCCATTACTATAATAAACAAATGGAGTGTATCCATCAGTATTAGGTATAGGATTAAAATCTTGGTCGGCAATATTTGGTTGAGAATCTTCTGGAGCTTCATTTAATCGAGTAACAAAACCTACATTAACATTAATAGTTGCACTTTTATTTTCATTATTATTTATAGCTTTTTGAAGTTCATAAGTATGAGTATAATTATCATATACTTTATCTTTCCATGTTTTATAACGTTCGCGAAGTGTATAACTATCAACAGCGAAATCGTTAACTTCAGAAGCTACATTATTTTCAGCATAACCATCAGCATAGAAAAGTACTTTAGAAATATCTTCGGCAAGACGAATAGCAGTAAGACGTCGCATACTCTTCTCGTCGTCATGTATATCTTCTATATCTTCAGCTTCAACATAAGGTTTATATCTACCTTGATTAATAAGTTCTTCAATAAGCGGATTATCTACAATACTACTGATAAATTCAGGAGTAATAAGAGCATTAAGAGCTTTATTTAATCCGGCAGGAGTAAGACTTTCATCTTGAAGTAAAGCTAAACGTTTTTCAAAATAATCAGCAATAGCATTACGAAGATTAAATCCATCAGTAGTAGTTGCATCACAAATAGCATAGAAAAGATTATCACAATCAAGACTTACAGTACCATCATCATTTCTTGTAATTTCATTTCTGAAGCCGCTATAATGAGAATTAGGATATATCTTACGAGCATCTTGTGAATAATGAACAGTACGAAGAATACCTATTTTGGTAGATTTTTTCTTACCATTCTTTTCCCAATCAACAATAACATTTAAGTTAGTAAGTTCGCCTGCTTTATTTCTTTGTTCTTCAATATGCGATGGGGCGCCGTTGGCAGCAGCAAGCATTGCATCATTGAACTCTTTATTTCTTTGTTCAGGTTCAATAAGATGAATGTGCATTTGATTGCGAGAAGAAATCTCTTGTTTGCGTTGTTCTTCAACTTGATGAATGAACTCTTCACCAGTTTGATAAAGACCGCGTTTAGTATCATAACCTGTAAATATATATTTAGTATTAACTGACGAAGCTATATATTCATTAAGATTATTATAAATTTGAACAGCAGTCTTGCCATCAATACTTTCATTATGAATAAGATAATTAAATAATGTTTTAAGATTAATAATATATTTGCCATTACTAAGTTTGAGATTATTAGTAACCTTAACAAACTCTTCCATAAAGGCATCAACTACTTCATCGAGACCTTTTCCGTTAATGAGTTCAGTAGCACTATATTTTTTTGCAGCAGCTTCATTAAGACCAATTGCTAATTGAGTCGCAAGTCTTCCAAATGCACTTTTTTCATTCATAGCGCCATACATATTTATAGTACTAACAAGAGAACGTTGCGCCATTATTTTAGAAATATCATCATCAAAACCTTGTTTAGTAAGGAAATCAGTAATTTCTTGAATAAACTCTGCAAGTTTACTTTCGTCTTTATTTTGTAAAGCTTGTGTAATAGCATCAAGTTTAGCACCTTCTTTAAAACCTATTTGCATAACATATTTACGAGCAGCAAGTTCAGCTCTAAGAGAATTAGCATCTATTGTTTGAGCAAGTTTGCGTTGTACTTCTGCTTCATCTTGTGCAACATCAACTTGCATAGGATTAACATCATGTTCATGTCCTGTTTGACGAGTTTCAACTTCTTGCTCTGGAGCACCAACAGTTGCTTGTGCTTGTTGAGATTCTGCACGTTCAAGATTAGTATTATCTGTTGCAATAGTTGTGTCAGTATTTGCTGTTGTTGTTTGCTCAACCTCCCCCGTAGAGGGATTACCATTCTCATCTTGTGTTTCTTGTTGATTAATAGCAGCTTCTTCTTGCTCTTGTTGTTGACCAGCTTCGCTTTCAGGAAGAACAGTACCACTTTGTTCAGCTTCAGCTTGTAAATTTTCAGCTTTTTTACGATTTTTACGAGCTTCTTCAATAATAAGTTCCATTTGAAGATTATTAGTAATTTGACCTCTCATATCTTTGTTTTGATTAAAATAACCATAACGAATAGATTTAAGAGCGTTATCGACTTTACTAATACCTGTATTTTCAGATAGAACATTATTAATAGCCTCATCTAAATCTTTAGCATTATTAAGATAATTTTTAACAGTATCAATATCTCCATCAATACGTTTACGATACATTTGGTCCATAGCCATTGCAAACTCATTATAAACATTTTTATAATCAGCTTCATCTAATGGCAGTTGAGCTTGCGTATAATTACGTCTTGATTCAATAGTTATTTCTTCATCTATTAGTTCTTTAATAGTATCACTTGGAATAGACACTTCAGTAGCAGAAGCAATTTGTTTATCCAAGTTTCTCATAATAGTATAAAAATCTTTTTTCATATTATCAGGAATACTCTCATCTTCCTGAATAGTTCTCATAGTTTCTTCTATCGCACCTTTAGAAGTATTATTCATAATATAATCTTGCCATACTTTTCTTTGTGCATCAAGTTCTTTCATATATTGGTCACGAGCAGATGCACCAATTTCTTTATTGGCATATTGAGTAGCAATAATTTGTTCTTGTCTTTCAATATTATCTAATTGACGTTTAGCATAATTATATTTTCTACGTTCAATATAAGGATTAAAATCAGTTTGGTTATCGTTAGCTTCTTCCATTCGAGCAGCGATATTACCTAACTGATTTTCATAATCTTCTAATTGTAATTTAGTTCTAACTAAACTACGAGCAGCAGCAATGGTTGCAAATGGATTTGCTTTATCGGTAAGATTATTGACGTTACGAAGTTCGTTCTGATACATATCAGAAATAGCTTCCATACGATTAGAAATTTCTTTGCTTATAGCTTTATCATTGCCGTTAACTGTAGCACCATTTTTAGTAAGATATTGGTCAAATTCAGAACTATTAAGTATTTCTTGCATAAGTGGATAAACACCACTATCAATAGCATCGAAAGCTGTATCTGTTACAAATTTATCAATAGCTTCTTGTTTCAGTAATTCTTTTTGTTCATCGTCAATAGTTTCTTCAACTAATTGACCATCTTTAATAATCTTAGTACCAGTATCTTTATTGACAACAAAATTAAATGGATTTTTTCCTTCGTTAATTTTATTCATATTGTCAATAAATTCTTTTGCAGTAATAGTAACATTATTAATTTTTTCAGCTCCTATATTACGATTAGCACGTTGCCATTGTTCATATTCTTCGGCAGTCATGTGTTTTTTATTATATAAACCTTTAATAGCATGAGAGCCTTTTTGAATTGCTTGTCCGGCAGGAGTAAAAGCCATACCACCAATCCAACCCCAAAATCCTTGTTCCCATATACTGCCGTCAGTAAAATAAGAAGTAAGAGAACGAGGAGTAAAAGATGGGTCAAAATATTTAGTAGCAACTTCCATTCCTTTTTCGCTTTGAATACCTTGATACATTTCTTCAAAGCCTTCACCAAGTTGAGTAATGACAGCACTTTTAGTAGGATGTTTGAAAGCATATTTGAAACCTTCTTTTGTTCTATTAAGAAGATTATTTTTTATAAGGTCTTCAGCTTTTTTACCAGCGAGAGTACGTCTAACATTTTCAGCAGCAATACGTTCAGACGCTTTAGAAGCACGTTGCATAGGTTTTCCCCATAAACTACCAAGAGCTTTGAACTGAGGAATATCCATAAGTAACATCCAATAATCATTATAAAAAGTTTCGTTAGCAGATTGACGAGCTATTTCTTTGGCAATGTCATCTTTAGATTGGTTTCTAAATTCAGGATGACGAGCAAGAAACTTCTGAAATTCAGTATCTGGCATATTATCAAGATTCTCTTTACTATTAGTATAAACTTCATCATAAACTTGACGACCTTCCATATAGTTTTCACCTGTTCTACTAAGAAGAGCAGTACCAGTTATTTCAGCGGCATTATTAATTGTTTTATTAATAGAAGCTGCAGCTCTTATTTGAGCATACTTATTACCAGTTCTTGCGGCTTTGCTCCAATTACTAAGACCTTTACTTGCCCAACGAGTTACAGCATTAATTCCTTTTCCTATTTTACCTATACGACCAAGCATAGAAATACCTCTTGCCCAACCAGCAGCAGGTATCATAAGTGAAGCAGTAGTAGCAACACTGACAGCATTATCCATCCACCAACCAAAGTCAGACAAGTCCCAATCAGCGTTAGGGTTCTCACGATAAATCTTAAATTTATCTTTAATATCATTATGTATATCTTCCCAAAAACGAGTCCATGCAGAAGATTCATAATTGTCTCCAGTAACAAATTGTTTGGCTCCATCAAAGATATTACCAAATCCTTCCATAGTACCAACAAGAACTTCACCTAAACCAGCTTGAGCAAGAAAGTTACCAAACTGAGAAAGAGCAGATTGACTATCTGCTCTTGCTTTATTAAGTTCATCTACAGTATTATACGGAGAAAGAGTAATGCCTAAATCGGCATCACTCTCTATTTCTTCATTAGTAAAACCAAGTTCTCTTCCAGTAAAAGTAAGTCTATTAACACTATTCATAGTTCTTGACATAAAGTTATCATTAATAGCTGGAGCAGAACTATCAACAAGAATAGGAGGTTGAACACGACCTTTCTTGGTTTTAGGATTATATTCGGGATTAGGAATATAAGGACGTATTTTATCTACGAAAGAATTTCCTGTAATTACATTATTAGGCATATCTCATTCTCCATTTTTAATCATATTAAAGACAGCAGTAGCAACACTATTTCTACTTGTATCTGTAACTTTTGATAATTCATTTACAAGATTGTCAAATTTATTATTAACGAGAGTTACTTGATTAGGGTCAGCAAGATTATATGCTCCACTTTCAAGTTGTCCTTTGAATTGTTGAAGAGTGTACATAAGAGTAATATAATATTCAGCTTCTTCAGGAGTCATATTCTTTGCATTACCCATAAAAGTAGATGCATATTTTCCATTTTTAGTAGGAACTAAATCAGTATTACCAAGATTGGCGTCATAACCTTGAATTTCAACAGGACCTCCAGTAGCTCTACTTGTAACAATAGCATTAGAAGCAAGAACAGATGGATTCATAGAAGGATTAAAATTAATTTCTTCTTCACTAACACCACTAACAATTATATTTACTTTTTGTCCTTCTTTAAAATGTTTATTGCCAAATCCTTTAGGTACAGTAAATGAAAGAACATATCCTTGTGTTCCTCCAGCTTCAGTACCTGTTGGAATTTTAATAGCTCTCTTTATTTTTTTACGCTGAGTATCATCAGCATACATATTTTGTATAAGAGTTTTAGCATCTTGATTTTTAGAAATATCAATAAAAGCTCTACCAGATTCATCAAGATACTGTATTTGGCCAGAATCAAAATTACCTTGAGCAAAACCTAAATCAACTTGTTCATTTTGTCTATCTATAAACTGTTGAAGAGTTTCACCTGTTTGTTGAGCTATTTCTGGATGCATAGCAGCATAAGCAGCACCAAAACTTGCATAATTACCAGTACTAAAACTACGAGTTCCTTTAGCAACTCCAGCTTTACTTTCTGCTTTAGAAGCAGCATTACTACCATTTTCATAAGCATTGGCTAAAGCTCCTCCTCCACTAATATTTCTTGTATTAGTTCTTCCATTCTTATTATGAAAATGAACTACATAATTACCGGAAGCGGCTCTGCCCGTAAATGCTTTTTTAAACCATCCACTAAAACTACCATCAACTTGACTATCAGCTTGTGCTATAAGACTGTCAAATTTAGGCATTAAATTTCTATTTTGAGGAGTAAAAGTAACAATATAATTTCCATCTTCATTACGAGAATAATTAAGACCTACTTTTCTAAGGTCATCAGTTTTATATAAATGTTTAAGAGCTGAAAATACATCAGAACCTATTTCATAATCTACACTATTATTATTAGAAAATATATTATTTAATTCTCTAATAACAGCTCTACCATATTTATTGTCATTAGTATATTCATTATTAGCAGCATTGGCACTAAATCTAAGTCCATCAGCATTACCACCAGCACTTTTAATCATTTGGTTATATTGTTTGTTAGCTTGAACATAACCAACAAGAGCATTTCTAAGTTGAGACTTTTGAAGTGGAGTCATATTTTTGCCATAATGACTAATAATATAATTAGCTGTACCTCCTGGACCTTTAACAGATGGGTCTCTTTGACGAACAGTTCTAATAATATCGCTAATACTATCAGCTTCTCTAAAAAGATTACCTCCAAAAGTTTTAGCTATATTAAGACCAGTTCTATTTGCATCATTTTTAGCTTTAGTAACTCCAGCAAAAGCATTGCTTTCAGTCTCTTCAGTACCACTAATAATATTTCCAAGTTGTCTATTATTTCCTTGTAAAGCTCCTATAAGCCCTCCACTTCCAGATGCAGATGCAGCAGATTGTCTTGCTTTTCTATTTTGTAAAGCAGTACCAAAATCTACTGAACTATAAACATGATTATATGCAGCAACATCAGCAAAATTATTTATTTTATTATTAAGCCATTGGTCTCTTGTATAAATATTACCATTTTTATCAGTATATCCTTTTACATAAGGAGCGATATTCCCGCCTTTAGCTTCAGCATCTTTAACAAGTTTATCATATTGCCAAGTAGCATAACGATAATCTTGGTCGAGACTATCTTTAGCTCCTGGAATACTATTAATAGCTACTCTATATGCTTCTCTAATTTTATCTTCACTAAGACGTTCCCATCGAGTTCCAACTTTTTTGTACATAGAACCGTCTTCAGATTTATTTGGGTCAGTAGTAGGATTGCCATTGACGTCAAGAAAACTAACAGTTTCTCCACTACCAGCATCTTTAGCAGCTATTTGTAAAGCATATGCTTGAATCTGATTTTCTGGAACAGTAGTAACAGGATTAGTTTTAGCTTCCCACATCTCACCCGGAAGAACACGTCCAGTATTAGCATCAACTTCTCCGTCTTCATAATAATAAGGATTTTCTTCTTTATACATTTGCTTCATTCCATCAGGAATAGCCATAGCATCTACTTTAGCATCATATTCAACTTTAGCTTGATGATTACGAAGTCTACCTATAATTCTACCATCAGATTGAATATCTCCAATTTGTGTAACAAGATTGTCTAAAGCCCCATAAGAATTACCATAAAGAGTATTATCATCAATAGTTTGATTTATTTCATTAACAAGTTGTTCTTTAAAACCATCTTCTTGAGCATCCATCGGCAATTTAGCAATAGTAGCTTTAAGGTCAGAAGCTGCCTGTACGGCAGCTTGATGACCTTGTTCAAGAGTATTAAATGTATTACCAAGAGTAGTTAAGTCTACGCGAGGTATAAAATCACGAGTTATATATTGTACTTGAGCCATAGTAATTTATTCGTTATTATTATTCTTTTTACGTTTAAGAGGATAACCTTTACGATAAGTATCGTATTCGTTCTGTGTAATCAGACCAGAAGCAAGAAGTTGTTCAGCAGGTAAATCAGGATAAGCAAGAAGCATTGCTTTAATATTTCTTCCTTCAGTTCTACGTTGCTGAATATTATTAATAACATTTTGAACTCCAGCATTAAGATTATTCATCAAAGCAATATTATTTTCAGCTTTTTGTTGTCTTATACTATTTTCAAAATCAGCTTTACCTTGTGCCCAAGTATTATAAGCATCAATATTTCTATTAGCAACTTCTTGTTGATTAAGTCTATCTTGATTAATAAGAGAAGTCTCAGTATTTTCTTTATTACCATAAAGTTCATTAGTAGAAAGAACATTTGCTAACCTTGCTCTCTGTTTGCGAGCCAGAGCAACTTGAGAACTACCAGTATTTGTATCGATAGCTCGTTCATAAGCAGCAAGACTTTCTCTCATTCTATCAAGTTGAGGATTAATATTGATTCGAGTTTTAAGTTTTGCAGCACGTTGAGGAATAGGAGCAGGAGAATAACGAAGACTATTGAGCACTCGTCTATTTATACTATTACCTATAAGAGAAGAAACAACATTACTTGCAAGTCCAATACCTTCATTGACAGTATCGGGGTGTTCATTAACATAATTTCTTATATTTCTATAAGTACGTTGAAACCAATTAGGATAAGTACCTGAAGCTTTTTGATAAGCAATATTAAGTTTTTCTGGGTCAGTTATATCTCTATTACGTTTTGCAAAAGCACGAGGAACATTAGCATTAATAGTTGCTTCAACATTTTCGGTAGGAGTAGTAGCAGGAGGATTTTCAGTAAAAGTAAATGGATTAACTTCAGGAAAAGTTTTAGCAGTTATAATTTTTACTTTATCTTTTTCTTTATCTTTATCTTTAGTATCACCTCCTCCAGCAAATTTAGAACGTCCAGCCGATTTAGTCGTTTTAGACTTCTTTATCTTGCCCGTAGAGGGATATTGATATAATTTTGTTTCTCCATTAACTGTAACAGAATATAAACCACCAACTTTAGCTTTCTTTCTAAGTTCAGGATATTTACGATAAACTTTAGCTTTAACATCAGGTCTATGATGTAGTCCAGCAAGTCTTAATGCGTCACGAGCGTCGGCTTTAGTAGGAATAGGATAACTTCTGCCACCTCCAGCAAAATCGCTTTTCTTAACATTAGGATAAGGTTTAGATTTTGAACCATAATCTTTACTTCTATTTAATCCTCCCATACGTTTCTTTTTAGTACCATCATCATTAATCTTATTTCTTTTCTTAAAACGTTCCTGAGCATTAAAAACAGCATTAGAATTTTCACCACTCATAACTCTTTGAGCTGGGGATTTACCATTAAGAAAAGGAAGAGAACTAAATATTTTAATATCTTTAGAACCAACGTGCATAACTTCACCGTCTTCAACTTCAAGTCCTGTACGAGGATTTTTACCAATATCAATACCACCTTGTTCATGTTTTCTACCTCGCATATAATAATAGTTACGTCCAAGAGGAACAGCAATTCCTCCACGCACTATATTAGGTCTTTTAACTTTAGTCATAAATAAAAAAATATTATTTATTATGAAACATTCTCATGCCCTGTGCCATGTTAAATTATCATGGCTGGATAAATTAATCGGGGCAAAATTAATATAGGAATATGGAGCTGATATTAGCTCTTTTTAGTACCACATTTAGCCTTACGGCGTTTGCATCCACCAACACGGTACAAATAGTCATTATCAGAAACATTATTAGCAGGAGTAGTAATATAATCAGGTTTTTCAAGATGTTCTTTAGGAGTACCTGCAAACATATCTCCTTGTTTTACTATACCGGTATTGCCAGACAAAGAAGCAGAAACAATATTACCAAGACCTCCACTAAGACCGCTAATAAGAGCAGAAGTATCGCTTGCTCCCCATTCGGCTTTCTTTCGTCCTCCACAAGCAAATCTTTTTGCAATAGAAACTTTAGTACCAGCACTACATTTACGTTTTTTCATTTTACCACCATTCTTAAAAGTTACACGTTTATTAAATTCATCTACATACTCTTGATTACCATAGCTTGCACTAAGATTTTGAGCCATAGCGAGAGTATCTTGTTTATTCTGTGCTCGTTGTTGAGCACGAAGTTGAGCTTTAGCTTTATTATTACTAATCGAACCACCAATCGCAGAGCCTGCAAGACCAGCAACAGCTCCAATGATTGCACCTAAAAAGGCTTTGTCTCTTTTAACTTTCTTGCGTTTCATTTATTTTCAGCACTATTATAAACTGCATCGAGAGTTTCTAACTCAACTTGCTCGTTAGAATTAATATGAAATTCAACTACAAACCAATTACCAAATATACGACTACATTCATCATCCCCATATTTATTTTGTAGATATTCAGCAAGTCTATTACGAAGAGCATTAAGATGCCAATTACCAAATCTCCAATAAGGTTTAGCATAATTCATAACTTTATTAACTTCGATAGTTGCATCTTTGAAAGTAGTATCAAGTACACCAGTATCACAATGAGTACTATATACACGAACTCCATCAGCAGCATAAAGGTCATTCAATCCCTCTACGGGGGAGTAATTGTTAAGTTCAACGGGAGTAACTTTGGCAACTTTATAAAGTATGTATTCAATATATTTCATACTTATATAATTAGCATTAAGCATTACATTAACAACAGAGTTGTAATATAATGCTTCTTTATAAATATTGATATTAGTTCTACCAATATTATCATCATACTTACCAATTATATAAGTATTTTCTTTAGTACTATATCCTCTAACATAATTATACGTATGTCGAGAAACAAAAGTATTAGTATGATAGTTATAACTTATAACTATATCGTTTTCACCATTTTTATTAAAATTAATAAGTATTCTATAACGACGTTTATCATCAACCAGATGAACATTATATCCTTTAAGTTTACGAATATAATTATTTATATCGTCGTCAATATAAGCTACTTGACCATTATCATAACGATAAAAACGCTGCCTATCAGAATCATAAAATATATAACCAAAGCTACCAACTATACCAGAGTATTCTTTTTGCAGTCCGGCATAACCTAAATCGCTTGTAACAATTTCTTTATATTGAGTATCCCAAAAATCAACAGAAGAAAGTTGAATATTATTTTCTTTAGCTTCAATACTATCAGTACCATTAAATAAGAACATACTATGCTGACAGTGAACAATAAAATAATAACCGATAGCAATAAGTTTGGTTACATCGCCTTTATTTTCAGTAATATTTTTATATTGTTCAAGTTCAAATTGCCTCCAAGCATTATTACGAGATTCATCTTGAATAATATTACTACGACGAATAGTTTTAGGATAATCTTTTGCGTAGTTTTTACTTTCATAATAATTAGTAATAGTTTTTGGACAAGCATTCCAAACAGTATTATTTTTCTGTTGAAATAAATCAACAGTATTTTTTGCTTCAATAATAGTTCCGATTATAAATGATTTTTCATATTCATCAGTAGTATTAAGTCCTTCATTAGGAAAAAATATAATTTCAGGTTTATTATTAATTTGTAAACTTTCCCAAGGAATATCTACAAACGCTTGTTGAACTTTACAAAAAACAGGATGAATAACAGGTCTTGAATCACCAGAACTTTGAAAATATTTAAGAGTATCATTCCAATAAGTACTTTCTTTGTAGTCGTAAACATGAATTTCACTATGAAAAGAATCTTTAGTATTTACATTTATTTCTCCAGTTTCATATTTAATTTCAGAACAAGGAATTAATGTTTTATTAATATTATTATAAATATTAGTTTTATCACTTTTAATAAGTTCAACTATATAAGAATAAGTAATAACTTCAGCGACACCATCTAACTCTAATTGAAATTTAGTTTCACCTCCAATATTATTATAACTATCAGCAACTAATAAATGTTTACTAATAATTGGAATATCTATATATGCATTATCAGTTTTATTATAGGTAAGTTTTGCTATATTATTATTTCCTTTTGTTCTTGTAACAGTAGTATTATAAAATCTTGCAATATCAAAATCTGTAATAATACTATCAAGAAAATTAAGTTCATTGCTAATAAAATTTTGATTATTGCCACGTTTTCCTTGCCAAGGATTAGTAGAATCTCTTTTAATATCTTCAGCTATATAAGAAGTTTTATTTATTTCAATACTCGCATCTTCACTATCTTCTTGTATTTCACCATTACCTCCAATAAATCCTGTATATTTAATATAACGTTCAATTTTTTCATAAGAAATAAACCATCCAACATATTGTTCAGGAATATTATCAAGAACAAATTTAGCAATATATGAATTATCATCATTAGGAGTAATAATAATTTTATCTCCTATATTATTAATAAAATTATTTTCAGAAGTATTAAGATTAAAATTATTTATATTAAAACCATCAGTATATAATCCATATTTATCAATAAAATGAATAAAAAAGTTATATGGATTATTAGGTCTTAAACCTGATGTATTAAGTATATTAGTAGAAGATTCTATCTCTCCACCATCAACACCAACTTCTGTATGAGTAAAATCACAATTAGTATAAGACATAGCTATTTCTCCAAAAACTTTATCAGTATAGGAATTTAATAAACTAACAGTATTTATATCTGGACCATCTGGCTCATGTTCTATAAGTTCTCCATCTTTAAGAATAAATATACGTCCTTGATTAGATTGTCCGTTAATAACTTTATTTTCAAATGGAGCAACTATAATATTTTTAGCATCAACAACTTCAGTAACATCTTTACCTTGATAATGATATTTAATTTTACATTGACCTATAGTATGTATAGCTACATCGTCATGATTTTTATTAACAAGAGGTATTTGACTACCAGTATAATAAATCATTCCATCTTGTTGATTATTCCAAAGTTTAGCAATAAGATTAACTTGATTATTACTTGTTCTGTTAGTACAATATACAGTACAAGTTAATTCTTGTTCTGCTCTTGTTTCTATATCTTGAGTATCGGTATTATTTTCAGAAGGAATAAAAGAAACTGATAAATTAATATTTTTAAGTGAATTAATAATATCTTTTTCAAAATTATTTTCTTTATAGTTTCCAATAAATAATCTATTTCCAACAGTAGTTAATGATTTAACATTATAATAATTAGTATAGGTATTAATCATATTGATTAAACCTTCTTCTACAACTAAATTATTATTAAATATAAAAGTACTATTATTAATATCAATATCTTCACTTCGATAACATTTAGTTGTATCTTTTCTATTAATAACAAAACCTAATTGATAATATTTATATTTAGTATCCCTATTTGTTACATCACATTGTAATGTAATTAAACTTATATCAGTATCATCAGATATATAATTATAAAAAGAGTTCCAAGTATTTTTCTTATTACCAATATTTTTAACATCAGAACTGATATAACTTTTATATAAATTAGTATTAGTAAAAGTATCTATAAAAATATATTCATTAGTATTAAACCATTGAGTATAAGTATTACTATCAATTTTATAACGAATAAAAATAAAATACCATCCTTTATAACAATTACCTTTAACATAAGAAGTAGTAATATTAGGAATTTTAACTTCAGGATTACAAGGATGTATTTTAGAATTATTTAATTGATTAACATCATTATCATTTATAGTTTCGTTCCACTTGCCAAGATTAATAGTTTTTAATGGAACGTTCTTACTATCATCTTCAAAGTATTCGCTAAAAGCAATTATAAGATTATTAAAATTATAAGTAAAAGTTCCAAGTAATTCACCTCCATGATAATCTGTTTTAGTAACATATTTAATTTCATTATAATCTTCATTATATCTATATAAAGATATATTGTCAGCATCATCATTAAATAATACAAATATAATTAATTCTTTATTACAATTAATACAATATTTAATAGAATAAGAACGACTACCAATAAGATTTATTAGTTGATTATTAATGTCAGATGTATCAAGTTGAGGCTCAGTTTGTATAACAGCATTGTCGTTACTAACAATAATATTAGTAGCATCTATCAAACTTCCATTAAGTACTTCTGAAGGATGTTTGTTAAGATTAAGTTTGGGAATTATTTGTGCCATTATCTACGAGGGTCAAAAGTATCAATATAAAAAGCACTACGAAACATTTTACTAATATCTTCATCAGTATCAACTCTATTAGCTATAACAGAACGTTTAGCTTCATCTTTAAGTTGTGTCCATATATAATAAGGATTAGTACCATATTGACTTGCTGCAAGATTAAATACAGGATGTTTATAACCTCTACATAACATCTTATACATACAATAATAAGTTAGAGCTTCAATAAGTATTCCATTGTTAGGAATAACTGGAAGTTCGCAACCAAATTGAGTTTGAGCAGTTTCAATAGTATCATATTCGAGAGTAATACATTTAGTATCAAAATTAAGTTCTATTTTATCATTTCCAGTAATAACATAATTTTTATTAATATTTTGTTGTCCATTAACATAATTAAATTCATTAATTCTATAACGTCCAGGCCATTCTTTATCATTAAGAGTTTCAGCTAATAAATAATCAGGAGCTTTTGTAATAGGCGCATTGGCTTCATAACGACTAACTGCCGTACTAATTTTTGTCGTTGTAGATTGTTCAACCTCCCCCGTAGAGGGATTATTACATCCGCATTTCTTATTATTAGCTTCTTCTATTTCACAACCATTAGAATCATATATTTTGATATTCATATTATTAATAGGACAACCAACATAAGCTATTCTGTTTTTAACAGTAATAGTTTTCTTAGTACGTTTAGTACAAAGACAATCGAGCATAGACATTGCGTCAATACACCATGCTCCAACACGAGGAATCCAATCACTATTATCAGGATTGAAATCATTGTCTATTTTAACAATTATACGCTCAATATTTGTAACGGTTTTGTTCTGCATTACGAACAAAGTTTAGATATATTGTGGGATTACGATATAGAAGTATATTAAGTTTATATTTAATATCCAATTGCATATCATAAACATCTTCATCTTTCTTAACGAAAGTATCAGCAATTTTTTGATAACTCATACCTCTATATTTAGCAGAAACATATTCAGTACGTTTATAATCATAACCGCGTTTACTATGAACTAAACTCGATTTAATAAAACAAAATTCATAATAACTACTATTAGTTTGATATACTTTATAATCAATTCCGTCATAAGGAATATGACGAGCTTTATACCATGCGGCTTCTTTATCATCGTAAGGTTTTAGACCTTTCGCTATAAGTTCTTTTTTACGTTTATTAGTAGCATTATAATCTAATACCATACGTTTAGATTTAGTATTATCAAATTTCCAATGATTAATAATAAAAGTTCCAATACCTCCTTGATATTTATAACCATAACCATTAAGAAGAAATTTATGAACTTTATTGTAATAACTACTTACTATAAGAGTATATTGACGATAAGTAAGTTTACTTGCTTTATTATTAATTTCAATACGATGTTCAGCCATATAAATCTTTTTTAGACAATATGTAAACTGAATAATATTACCGAGATGATGTTTAATAATTGTATCACTCGTTCGATTTATATAATAATATGCAACGCCGAATAAAGCAAGAGTAGAATTATAAATTTTATCTTTCCATTCAGTATATTTATCTAATTCTATATTAAGTTTATCTTTAAGTAAATCTTTTGCGTTATTAATTTCATTATAGATTTCATCACGCTTTTTAGTAGTATCTTCTATTATTTCTTGATTTTTTTTAATATTTTCTTTTATAGAACCAATAAATTGAAGATAAAAGTCTTTGAATTTAATATCTACTACCATTATTGTACTATATTAGGAGTAGGAACTTCATTAGTATCACGAATAATATCTGGATTCCAAGTAGAAAGAATAAGTTGTTTAACAGTAGTAATCATATCTTCAGGTAGTAAAAATTCATCATTATCATCAATAGTATCTATATCAAGTTTACCTTCAACAGTTTCAGTTTCTATAATATGAGGATATTCAAATACAGATTCAACAATAATAGCACTAATTGAAGCAAGTTGTCCCTCTACGGGGGAGTTCACATAGATATATTCGTTAATATAATCATAACTAACATTAGGACAAAACCCAGGTAGAGCATTATAATATTTAGCAGTAGCTTCTTTAACAAAAGCTATTTCAATAGGATTTCGTACACCAGCAGTACGAACAGAATGAAAAGGAAGATTATTAGTAAGTCTTACAGGACGAGGAACTTTATTAATAGTTCTTTTAACTTGAGATGTAACAACTTTATCAGAACCATAAAGGTCACCGTCAGGAACATCAATAAGAGTAAGTTTAAAACGTTGTTGTAGAACTTTGTCAGTATAATTATGATTAGCAAAACTACGTCTTATGACTTCGTTTCGAGCATGAATTATACCAAGTTTAATAGCTCTACGAACAGGAACACTATCAGGTTGCTTTACGGAATGAGCAATCTCTGAAACAAGTTGTGCAATACTGCTCATAATAACAATAGTTTAATTAATAAATAATGTAATACGATAATCACTACAAATATAAAACATTTATTTAATTATACAATGTCAATAAACAAAAAAATTGCAATAGCTTAGTCATCACGACTAACTATTGCAATTAAAAAACAAACTTTATTATCACAATTAACTTAAACAATTTCATACCAATCAATGGGCATACCATTTCCAATCATAGTAGCCATCCAACGTCTAAATGTAGTTTCGGAGCTGGCATCCACATCATCAATAGTATCTTTAATGTAACGAGCTAAATGTAAATCATCTTCAATAGTAGAGCCTAAATAATCGGCTTTAGCCATAGTAGCAGCATAAACATAGTCATACATTATTTTATTTTTAAGTTCAATATTATATGTATCTAATAGATTATCTACTTCTTCTTTAGTATAAGGTTTTATATGTTCTTCTTTATTAGTTTTAGGATTACGTTTAGTCATATAAGAAGTAGCGTAATTATATGCTTTTTTATTAAAGTGAAAGCCATAATTACTAATATACCTTTTCATTCCATCAGGCATATCATCATGTGCGTCTAACGGATTATGTTTCATAGCTTTATAAAAAGTAATAGGAGCATTATAGCTCCTATTACCTACTGTTTAATAATTACTATACCGACCACCGCGAGCATAACGACTGCGACCTCCACGACGATACATTTCTCTACCACCTCCGGCAGCGTATTTGTCTCGCTCGTCATATTCATCTTCATCTTCATAGCCTTCACTACGCATTTCTTCAAGACATTCGGCAACTTTACCGAGACATTTGATACTCTTAGAAACGTGTTCAACAAGACTATCAATTTTATCTTCGCTTATTTCTATCATATACATAATCTTATTCTCCTTGTTTAACGTTAATAAGTTTAGACAACATAGTTTTTATATCACCTATACCTTGTTCCATATTACCAACTCTACCCTCAAGAGCATTTAGTTTATTTTCTTGTTCTTTTTCTTTAGCAAATCGAGGATTAAGTATAGACATAATTTCGTCTCGACTATCAACAACAGCTTTATTATAGTCTACCATCTTAAGAGCTTGTTGACTAACAGATACCATACTTTCATATTCATTAATCATATCTTGTGGATTGTCAGAAATAACAATGCCAGCAGAAGGACTAACAATAGAAATGTTGGTAGGAATTTTCTTAAATATATATTCTTGTCCATCAGCAACAGCACTAATTTCCATTTCTTGATTAGTAAGTCCATAAAATTGAGGATTAATTTTAGTATCAGTAACTTTACCTACTTTTAGAATAGGTTTTTCATTATTCTTATCTAAGATATAGAATACACTATTTTTGCCTAAATTATTAAACATAGATTAAATACCAGTTAAAAGTTGAAGAGTATTTCCGTCATAAAATCCAAGATAGATACCAGATTGATTAAGTTCAGCAGAAGTAACAGCAGCACCACCAAGAGTAGTAACAGCTTGACTTTCACCATCGGTATCAAAAATAACAGGAACGGCAGTTGCAGGAGCTGTATAAGCAGGAAGTCTGAATATAATCAGTCCAGCAAAATTTCTGTTATAAAAAGCATTCCTCTGAAAACTAAAAGTAACAGCAGTAGTACTAACATTTACTCCAGTAGCTTCAATACGAGGAATACCATTTCTGTTAGCCATTATAAAAGGATTAAGTAAAGACATATCCTCTATATATTAAAAATTAACCCCAAGCACCAAAAGGATTTACACCAAGACCAAAACCAAGACCATATTGAGCAGCTACACAAGTAGGAACTCCTACTACTGGCGAGTAAGGAATAGTAGTAGTCTCAGGAAGTTTACACTTAACACCATCAACGTCTTTTTGCAAACCAGCAACAGCAGCAGCAATAGGTGCAGTAGCTTGTTGTATCATCTGACCGAATACAGCAGTTTGCTGTCCGTTGTTAATAACAACAGCTTGCTCAGCAATCTTCCTATCACGTTCAGCAAGTTCCCTCTGCATTTCACGCATTTCAGCAGAACGTTGACCAGCAAGTACTTGTGCAGTATTTTCACGTATAGCGTCACGCAGTTCACAAGTTTGACGCTGTGTCTCATGACCAAGTTGAGAGAAACCACGTTCTTGACCAATATTAACACCGTTAATAGCTTGTTGAAGAGTATTAGTTTGCTGACACATAGCAAGCTGATTATCACAACAACATTTAGCAAGTTGAGAAGCAAGAGAAGCGTTGCCGGCCTGTATGGCGTTGACGGTCTGCAAACCTGACATTCCGACCTGATTGCCGACCCCGTTAATAGCTGTTTGCAGCTGGCAGATAGCATTTTGCATGGTTTGTGTAGAGCAGTTAAACATTTGGGCTAATTCGCTTATACGGCTTGTATTTCCTTGTATTGCTTGCATCAACAAGTCACGTCCAGTATCATTATTAAGCATATTGCCAAGATAAGCAGTTCCATCACCATTACCACCAAAACCGTTACGATTCCAGCCAAACAACAACAGCAATATTACCCAAAAGAACCATCCACCATTATTTCCTCCAAAGTCATTATTGTTCATAGCAAGAAGAACATTGGGGTCAATACCTCGCTGATTAAGCAGAGGAATAAGTGCATTAAGAACGCCATTGTTAGCGTCCTGTCCAAATACATAAGTTTTTGCTTCACTCATAACATTTGTACTTTAATTAGTTAATAAATTAAGTTATTTGTAACCGATTACAGCACAAAGATAAGAATGAATAGCAAATAAAAATGCACACCTACAAATTTAATTGTAAGTGCGCATATATCAATCAATTAGGTTATGAAATAGTTATAAGGTTGCTCCAACACGTGTTGCTCTATATTTACCAATTTTATGTAAAGTCATTTCATCAAAATCTTTTTCGCTCCAACTTAATTCTTTGAAACCAACTTCTTTATGACCAGGAGGAATAAGACCAAGTTTGAGATAATTATCAAACGTGCTTGAACTACAATGTAAAATTTTATCACAAGTATAACGTTTACTAATACGTTTAATACCTCTATTTAACTTAGTTAAATCTTTAACTATAATATCGAGTTCGTCAGAATTATGATTACTATTACCACTATCAATTTTATTTATAGCTTCAACTAATAGTTTTCTGATTAATTTAAGTCTTACGTCCATGATTATTTTCTTTTATATGTGAAATTGTTGCTGCAATTATAAATATAGCAGCTATTAAATGATAAACTATAAGTAATTGTAAATCAGTAATAGGTATTCTAAAATAAATATCAACATTAGCAATAATGACATTACTTAAATTAGCACTAATAATTAATCTGTGCCATTTACAAAAATAAAAAGTATAACTTGCCACATAAAGTAATATAATAACAATAATAGAATTACCAACAAGTAAATCAAAAGTATAACTAATATAATCATTAAGATTAAAATAATAACAAATATTATTTAAAAGCATACCCATCAACTGAATGATGGGTATGAACTTTATTAACAATAAGAATAATTGTTTCACTTAGACTTATCTTTCTTTTCAGAACTTTGAGAATTACTTTCTTTATTCTCATTTGAACCACTATAATGTCTCTTTGGACCAGCAGTTCCTGTACCACGATTTGGACGTCCCATAACTTTATGAATTTGAGATTATACCTGCGCTTTTAAGATTAGCAATAAGAGTATTAACTGTACTTATTACCGTAGCAATTTCATCCTCACCTTCGAGAGGTGCAATAGTAGCAGCTTGTTTAACAAGTCCTAATGCTTCTTTTGTAGCAGCATTATAAGTTTTTATATCAGTCTTTTTAGCATACTGTGTCATGTCAGGATTAACTCCTTCAAGAGCAGCATTCATAAGTTGAATATAAATATCAAATAGAGCTTCTTTCTGTTCTCTACTTATAGGAAATGACTTAAAAACATGTTCAAGTTTAGCTTTAATTTCAACTGTGTTCATAACTTAAATATTTACTTCATTATACCATTCTTTACTATTTAATAAATTATTTAACTCATTCGAATTATAAGTATAAGTAGGATAAGTCCATTCAATAATACCAGTATCTTCTAATGGCAAAGTAGAAAGACCAAGAGTATTTCTTTTATCAATTAATACTTCTTCATGAACAATAACTTTAGTACCATCAATAGATTTTCTCATAGTGGAAAGTTCTTGTTTAGTAAACATAACTTTCATATCTTCAATAGGAATAACTATAAATCTCATAATTCAGTATCTCCTTCAATAAGATTATGTTTAACCCAATTAATTTCTTTAGTAGTAAGAGTACGGTTAAATAGAATGAAAGAGTATAATACACCTTTCATATATCTGCTATCACCATTCCTAACTCGGAATAAATTTAAGTTATTCCCCTCATTATTAGTACCTCTTGTAATAGCAGTACCATTATAAGAAGTAGGTGTCATATAAATAATATCATCAACTGCCCTGGACGTAGAATTACCAGCTCCAAATGAATATACCATAAATTGGGTAGAATAATCACTTTCAAGAACAAAAGCCCCCTTATTTACTACATCTGATGCAGAAGCAAAACAAAATGAATCATTCAAAATTTTCCTTTTCGCTACAATGGTAAAATCATCTAAAGTAGGTAACGTAGAACATAAAGCATAATCATCTACACCATCAGCTACAAGAGTGTTAGGATATTCAGGAATTTGTTTAGTAGTTACTTCATATCCTATAAGATTATTATATGAGATATCTATCTTTTTATATTTAGGGTCAAGATTTAATATTGGAATAGTTTGTACTTCATTTATTTTTATTGTAGTAATGACTTCTGAAAAAGACTCGTATCCTTCATTCCAAGCTCCAATAATATTAACTGTTTTTACTGGTGGATTTTTACAAATTACTTTCATTTGAAATTCTTGTGGAACATATTGGGCAACAGAAAATAAATATTTCCATCCTGCATTCTTCTGTATAGTATGAGTGTCATCAAAATTTACTTGTACATATCCACCAATACTACTCATTCCACTCCAAGCAAAATTATAACAAGTAGCATCGTGTCCATTACCACTTAAATCTATAAGTTTAGGATTAGCTTTCATTGTTTCATTAGTAGCACCTTGTCTTTTAAGGTCATACCAAAGAACCATTGCCTTCTTAATTGAAGAAGAAATACCTTCTCCTTTTGGAAAAGGTATTCCATTACAAATAGCATTAATAGCCATAAACTAAAGTATTTTCAACGGCACCAGTAATAGATTTAACTACAACAGGATTCCAGCCAGGAGCAAGAATAATAGTTGTATTTTGACTATCATCAGCTGCCATAATTGTTACACTTATATTATCATTAGTAATATTACAGAGAACTACATGTTGGTCAAATGTTGTATCACCAGCGGCAACAGCAGCTATATGAGTAGGATTGATAATACCTGATACAAGCATCTTTTGAGACATAGAAATTATATTATTATTAGTTGCATCTTGTTTCTCATTAACAACACCAATGCCATTATTCAAAGCTTGTGTTAAACTTTGTATATGTGTATCAATATTATCAAGACGAGTATTAATATCTCCAGCAGCATTATTAAGAGCTTGTGTATTCGACTGTATATGAGTATCAACAGATTCAATATTAGTTTTAAGAACATCAATAGTCGCTTTAATAGTATCAAGTTTTGTTCCTAAATCTGTAAGTTTTTCTATAATGCCAGCGTTATCTCCATTATTAATAATAGATTGATTAAGAGTATCTAATTTAGCTTCAACCTCATCAGTATTAAGATTGACACTTTCAGCTGAAATTTTAATATTAGAAACAGCAGTAATAACTTCATCTAATTTTTCTGAAATACCTTTATCAGAAACACCATTATTATTAACTATTTTGATAAGGTATTGGACAATGGTTTTAAGATAATCTTCAGTCATAATTTATTTATATATTTTACGATAATCAATACCCATTTTATGGGCAATAGGTTTAGCTAACCAACTCCAAGCAACAGGAGCAATAATAATACTATCAATAATTTTAATAAACTTAACATCAGAAGCAAAATAGTATATAGTGCCGACTATAACAGCCGACACTACAAATATAAGTCTTTTTTGCCAAGTAGTAACATTTTTTTCCTTATTTATTTCGTCTAATATCTTAATAGCTATATATGTAATCACATTTAATATTAGCATTAATGCGAAATCGAAATTGTTTATTAATTGAGCAATTATTTGTTCCATATTTTTAAGTATTAGCAGTTACAACGTATGTATCATTAATATAAGGAGTAAGAACATAAGCTGGACTAATATTATTAGTAGCACCAAGTTTCATACCAAAATTATATATCGTTATATACCATTCTGTTTGAGAATCTGCTCTAACACCAACAAATTCTACGTATCCATAACCATGAGGCAATGTTAAATCAGTATTGTCAGTATCAACTTTAGCATAATTTACTTTTTTAGAAAAATCATATTTTGATTGTATTATTTTATCAGGAGCATCTCCGAGTACAATATGTTTAGTAATTCCTAAACGAGTAATATTAGCAAAAGTATATCTTAGAACAACTGATGTATTATCTGGAACTTCTGGTAAAGTAATATTATCATCACTATTTGTAAATACTCCGCCTTGAGCATTGATACCTTTTATTGTAACATTTCCATTCGTATCACAATAAAAGTTATCATGAGCCATATATACTTCACCAGTTTTAAAATTTATAGCTATATTTGGTCTAAATTGATTATCAGAAGAATAAGGAGAATTAGGATTAAAAAGTTGATAGTCAGTAGATAAACTACCGCTTTGATTAATACCTTGTTGACTAAACATCCAATCTCCATTAAATACAGCAGAACCAATAAGACCATTAGTTATAATTCCAATTTTAGCATATACAGCATTAAATCCATCAAATTTAAGCCAATACTTTCCATGATTAATAGCATAGTCTTGAGAAGGAGTAAGATTATCATGTTCAGTACCTTTCCAACTCATTATAGCATTAAGTACATAATAATTACCATCAGTATTATCGAGGACATAAGGAGCTTTATTTTCATCAGTAACGTATGCTGTATTAACATTATAAATGCCAGCAGGATAAATTATTTGTCCTTTTTTACCATCAGCACCAACACCATCAGTTCCATTAGTTCCACTTAACCTAAATGGTGTACCCCAATTAATAGTATATTTAGTACCTGTATTATCTGAATAAACTTTACTACCTTGACAACACCAAATATAAGGATATTTTTCATTTAATTCGAGGTCACTAATATTTTTAGGCCAATATTGTTCATAATCAATATTATTTACATGAAATTGAGGTTCATTTTTATCTCCTTCACAATATCTAATTTCAAAGCTAACTCCAGGAATACCAGTAGCTCCTTGAGAACCCGGTTGACCAGGATTACCAGCAGGACCTGTTTCTCCAGTAGCTCCTTGAGGACCACTGATGCAAACAGGAATATTCCAATTAGTATAAAGAGTATCGTTCGGATTAACAACAGCAGTAGTCATCCAAAGATATTGACCATCGCTAACAGTTGGAGCTGCAAGAGTCCAACCACTTGGTGTACGAACACTTCTATCAATAGTAGGATATTTAGTTCTATTAGTATTAACTGCAAATCTCATTTCAGTATAACGACCGTCTCTACCATTAGTACCATCACGTCCATTTAATGGTAGAACTTCGCCCCATTGAATAACTGTTCCAGTTGCTCCATTCACTTCACCAACACATTGCCACCAATTACCAACATCATTTGGTATATCAGTCCAACCGGAAGGACTTTGAGAAGTACCTGTAGGAGCAGCAGGTTTGCTATCAGATTTACAATAACGATATATACTATAATTAGGAAGAGTAGGGCTTACACCGTCTCTACCATTAGTACCATCACGTCCATTTAATGGTAGAACTTCGCCCCATTGAATAACTGTTCCAGTTGCTCCATTCACTTCACCAACACATTGCCACCAATTACCAACATCATTTGGTATATCAGTCCAACCGGAAGGACTTTGAGAAGTACCTGTAGGAGCAGCAGGTTTGCTATCAGATTTACAATAACGATATATACTATAATTAGGAAGAGTAGGGCTTACACCGTCTCTACCATTAGTTCCATCATGTCCATCTTGTCCAGGAGGACCTTGAGGACCTTCAGGTCCAATATCACCAGTTTCACCTTTTTCGCCTTGTTCTCCAGTATCTCCTTTAGCACCTTTAGGTATCTTAAAACCAAACTTAAAAATATTATTTTCAATACTAACAGTAGCTTCAGCTTCTTCTGTTGACTCTACACTTTCAACATCAGTTACTTCTGCATTCACATTCTTATCTACAAATTCATTAAGACTAATCCATTTAGAACCATTCCAATATGTAAGAACATTACTATCAGTGTCATACCAAAGTTGTCCAAGAACAGGTTGTGCAGGTTTTTCAGTAGGACGTATATTATCAATAAGTTTTTTAAGTTCAACTCCTTGTGCTGCACTAAGAGCTTTACTTGGTTCATTAGTAGTAAGATTATTAGCTATTTCAATTTGTTGTATATTATCATTCCAACCAAAGAAGAAATAACTACCTTGAATAGTAACATTGACCCAATCTTTATCATAAGTCATAATAATTGTATCGTCACAATTAATAGTACCATTAGTAAAACTACCACCTTGAAATTCGAGAACAACATTAGCAGGTATATTAATAGTAATACCATTTAAATCATAAGCATATTGAATAATATAACGAGTATTTTGTTCATTAATCATATCTTGTGTAAGAATATTATTATTATCTACAATATTCTTACGAAGATAAGTACGTCCAAGTCCAGTAAAATTAGCTTTTGAATATACTTTATTAGCAAACTTTAAAACATTAAGAGGTTTACCTAATTCAGTAGAAATATCAACTTGTGTTAAATCTTCACCATCAGGTTGATTAGTAATAGTATTATTTCCTTGAGCAAGCAAATTAATAACTTCTTGACTTAAATCTTCAAGTGTAATACTATGTTTTTCAATACTACCAATACCGTCATGAAATTCCCAAAGTTCATCTTTAATCCATTCAGATTTAGTACCGGCTTGAATTTTATCACCAACGAATATCTCAGTAGTAGGTTTATTATTAATATAATAAGTAATATATAAACCATTTTTACGCATTATATCAGGAATGGCATTACGAGCAGAAATTTTATCAGCAACATATCCTACATTAATATGATTAAATTGTGAAAGATAAGCATAAAGATTTTCACCATTTTCACCGTTAAGGACATTTTGCATAAGTTGCTTAGGGTAGAAAGGACTAAGTTTACTACCAGCAACAAGTTGTCGCATAGGTTTATTAGCCATATTATTCAGTTTCTATATAACAAGGATTTTTTAGTATTAAAGCATTATTCACATTAGTAATAACTAAATCTTCTCCAAGTTTTATACAATTATTAAAAGAAAAATAATTCTCACCATTCGTTATTTTTCCATTAACTAATAAAGTATCTCCAAGCTTTATAGGACTATTAGGAGAATATTCAGCAAAACCTTCCCAAGTACGACCAAAAACATTTCTAAAAGTTATTTCTTGTTTCTGTGTTATAGAACCTTTATATTTAATAAACTTACCATACATTCCACTTACATTACCAATAAATATCCATTTATTTTTATTAGTATTTCCTTCTACATTAATAGTATAATTAACTTTTTCTTTTCCGTATTCTTGTACAGAAATAGTTTTATTACTATTTTTATATAATACTCCAGTATCATTATTTACTCCAATAATTCTTTCAAAATTAATATATACAGGTTTGCCAAAATTTTGTAATATAAATTGCTTGAAATCATCTTTTTGTTCAGGAATATTATCTTTTACAACATTATTAATAACATCAAATAATCTTTTCTTTTGGTCAAGAGAAAGATTTATATCATCAATTCTATCTAAAAAATGATTAAAATTCATATCGTTAACTATATATTGATTATTAATTGCAATATCAAGTTGAGTACAATCATCTCCCTACGGGGAAGCCCAACGAGCTAAAACAACTAAGCTGATTTTAGCTTTGTCAACGGTTGTTAGTTAATACTTGATTAAGTTATAAGCCTACCATACTAAAACATTATAGCAGCTCTAAATAGCTAATACCATTAATGTCGTTATAGTTGCTGAGCTACCCCGTAGAGGGATAATCATACATCGGTTTCTATTATTATTACTAATAGCAATAAATTAATTATAATTATTACTAATATTAGGAATAGCACTATCATTAGCATTTGTACCCCAACCATAATATACATAACTAATATATTGTGTAGTAGGTATCTTAGTAGAATTAAAATTATTATTAGCAGTTACTACATTACCATTATCAATAGTCCAATATTCTTTTATACTACCGTTATAATTTCCGCTCAGATTTATATCATTTTCTGAGAATGCACCTGTGAGCATACTAATAGTATTATTACTAAATACATTATTAACAGTTTGTTTAATACTACCTGTAGTAGATATACAATATCTACACATAGCAAATATCTTACGAATATCAAGACTATTCTTTAGAGCATTAAACACTGCAAGATTAGTACCATTAGCAAAATCAAGACCTTGAAATGCACTTCTAAGATTAGTAATACCAGTCGCATAACTAAAGAAATCAGCAGGTATTTGATAAATAGTACCTTCTTTAATATAACTACTAAGACGTCTACAATAAGTAAACATATTATAAATAGAAGTAATATTAGGAACAGGTTTTAACAGATAAGGAACTATACGTCCATTAATACCAGCAGATTGATAATTCTCATCAGAGTTAATTATTCCATAAGTAGGAATGTCAAGACCTGCATAATAGAAAAGTCCTTCAACATTAGCATTTATATTACAATATCGAAGCAAATCCGGCGGACACATGTAATGAATGTTTTGAACTTTATTAGCAATATCATTTATTGTAGGAACTGTTATATCATCGTCTTCAAGATATTTATAAGTATCGTTTTGAGTAGAAGGGTCGCCATTATATCCCCAATAAGCTATTTTTTCTTTTGTTTCAGTATTTTCAGACCAAGTTTTAGAAATCTTATTATATAACCATTTATAAGGAGCATAATCAGGATTATTTTCTATAATATCTTGATTTTCAGCATTTTCATAATAAGAAAGATTTATACAACCTGCAAAAGCATAACTTATATCAGTAATACCGAATATAGGAGAAACACTTGTTACTTGAGTAGATTGTAAATCTTGTTCAATGTCAAATTCCTCATCTGGTTTATCAACTTGATTAGTACCATAAACAGTTTTGGTAGAATCATTAGCGCCATGATAGAAGAACTTATACGGTATTTCACCAGTTATTTGACTACGACTGTTTTTATCTTTAACAGGGTCGTGACGAACAAAGCTAAATACATTATTAAGTTGAGGACAATTTATAAATCCATTAGGAGAAAGAGTAGCTGGGAAATTAGCATTATAGAACAAACAAGCAACATTTTCAAGTTTAGTACTATTGATAAACATATTTCCAGGTATTTTAGGAACACTTCCAAAACTCTTACTTTCACAGTTATAGAATATACCACTAAATACTTTAATATTAGGATTATTAGCAAGTATATCTTCGGGATAAGTAGATTGATTTATATAATGTCTTGCTCCCTTAAATGAAAATGTACTCTTGTTTCCTTGTTGAGTATCATTTGGATTATAACCAACTCCAATAAGATTAGGAAAACCAGCAAACATATCGCTTGTAATAGGAAATTCAGGTTGAGAACGATTATAAGAATTATTTACTGAACCAGCAAAAGAGTAATAAATAGTTTGTAATTTAGTACATCCTGCAAAGATAACTTTCAAATCAATAACTCCTGTTGCATTACCATTGAACGCATTATTTACATTAACAATGGAAGTAGGAAGTTTAATAGTACTATAATTATTATATGTAAAGTTGAATATATTATTTAGTGATGAAAGATAAGGCAGATTAGTAAAGAAATCAGTGAAATCTCCAAGTTCAGTAATATGTTGTTCAGCATAACCATAAGTACTAAAGTTAACATCTGATGGAGTAAGATATGCACATTCTTGATAAGAAAGCCTACTTATCTTATAATCTCCATTTGTTTTTCTATATACTTTATTAGAGCATGAAATAGACCCATAAGTAAACAATCGATATCCGCTTGTGAGATTTATAAGAGGACTAAATACTCCATTATCTTCATCATCTTCAATAGGATAATCATCTTCCGGAGAAAGTATATATGTATTACCGCCAGCAAATGGTTCCCCGTAACTTGTAAGTTTATCACACTTATAGAAAGTAAAGCGGTTCATTATATTATTATCGGTATTAGACCAACGAAATATTTGATATTCAGGATTCTCTTCATCAGTTGATTTACGAACAAGACCGCTAAAAGTTCCATTAAGACTGAAATTATTTGGAGAAGTCAAAGCCATAACAAATAGTATATAATATACATCAAATTGAGTAATATGAGTTCTATAGAACATATAACTATAATTTGTGTTACCCATCTTAAAGTTAGTAACTTTATCGCCAGCTACATAACTATTATCCCAAGCAATCTTAGAATATGGACGAGTAGTATCTTCTTCAGGATTAGTAAGTTTATTATCAATACTATTAGAAAGTATTTCCCAAATAGTTTTTACACGATTTGAATCATCACGAGTATCTTTATTGTTCCATTTAGCAGGACCGAGACAACGATAGTCATCACCATGAACACTAAAGTTTTCACATCCACGGAACATACCATCTCCTAAAGGACCAGAAACAGGTTTTAATATAAGATTACCATAAATACGTTTAAGTTTTTTACAGTTTTGAAAATCACCAGCAATAGTAATAGGTTTAGATTTATCATTAAGATATTGAATTTCAACAACTGCACTATTTCCAGACAGGTCAATACCACTACCATAAGTAAACTTTCTAAGGTCGAGTAAAGAAGTATCAACTCCATCACCTTGTATATATTTAAGAGAAGTCCATTTAAGAATTAAACTACTAATATTAGCTTGATTAGAATTACTAATTGTAAATGTAGTAAGGGCAGTATTATTTTGTAAATCGAGAGTAGTAAGCGCAATATTATCTGTAATAGTTAAATAATTAGTACCGGAAGTACCAGTAAGTTTGCTACAACCTGTAATACGAATAGTTTTTAATTTGCTATTATTTTGAATAGTAACTTTCTGAAGATTCGAGCAAGCATTAATAATAATACTTTCTATATTTGGATTATTAACTATATTAACTTCTTGTAAGTTATTAAGATTAGATACATTAAATTCTTTATATAACTCACATTCTTTAATAGTAATTGTAATAAGTTTTGTACATCCTGTCAAATCTACATTCTCAATATAATTTTGATTGTCAAGATTAAGATTAGTTAAAGCACTATTATAAACAGCAAGATGCTTAAGAGGAATAGAAGGTATTGTAATATCAGATACGCATTGCGAGTTACTTATATCTATTTCACGAAGTTTAGTAAATTTAGTATCTGTTTCACCGCCAGCAAGATGTTTAACAAGTTCAAGAGTAAATGTAGGTCTACTGCCTTGTATTAAACGAGAAATGGTATTAGCAAAATTAAGAGTACGTATTTCACTAACTCCAATTTCTGGTTGAAAAGAATCAAGTCCAAACGGTGCAGCAAGAGAATTACTATCTTTAAGATTAAGTTCGGTCATTGCAGTAAGACCTGGATTATTAATATATAATTCAGTATTAGTATGAGATAGTTTATAAATATTCATTAAAGACAACGGATTATCTGCATCTCCAATCTCAATAATTTGAGAAGAGTTAGTACAACCCCAAGTAACCTCAGAGTCACTATTGTTATTACCAGCATCAACATAAACCGTTTTATTCTTAGGAAGATAATAATAAGTTTGAGTAGCATTACCTACATTATGATAAATAATAATATCGGCATTAGATTTAATAGGTATATATTCAGGAGTATTATAAACAGTAGAAGACATTTTACAGTTAACATCATTAGGATAATTAAACTTTTGAGTAGTATTTCTCCAATAGAAAACACTATCAAGAAATAGTATATGTTTTCTTAACCAATCAAGAGTATAAGCAGCTTTGCGCCCATGTAGTTTACTAAGATGTTTAGTATTAGAATATTTATCATCTGTAAACTGAACAAGATATTTAAGTTTATAATCAAGATTAAACAGAAGAGGGCCACAATCGCCAGTTTGTTTAAGATAAAATTCATTAACAAAATATTCAGCTATATCTTTATAACCAGCATCATTAGCTTTATTATATATGGTTTCTCTAAAATCATCCCAATAATAAGAATAAGCACTCGTACCTGCAACTTCAGTAATATTAACTTTACTACGCATAAGTGTTGTATCCATACTAAGCCAAAGTTTATTATGGTTAGCAGAGAAAACAGTATTACTTAAACGAAGTTCATCATCACTATTAAATGTTTCAGCAACAAATCCATAATTCTTATCTTCAAGAATTTGATTTTTAAGATATTTCATCCACATATTGGGTTCAATAGAAAGAGTACCTTGATTACCACCGCCAAGAGCAGTATCCATATCATAGAACCCAATATAATAATCACCATTTTGCCAACTACGGAAAGTACTATTTTTACCAAAGTTATCAGCAAGTCCAAAAAAGTTTGCTATAACAAAGTATTTATACATTGAAGTAGCATTAAATCCAAGAGCAGCAAGCTGGTTAACATCAGTAATAATTTGTTGTTTCTTACCAGTTTTTATATAACCATTTTCATATCTATAAAGGTCATATTCTGTAGTAATTTCTGGACGGTCAACATTACCAATTCTATCTTTTGTAACATAAAGACCTTCCATAGGAAGACTCATAACTGTACCAACAAAATTCTTAAAAGTAGTATAATTACTTACTTGTCGTCCTTGTGGATAACGTACTTCATAACGTTGGTCAAGAATAGTATCGTCATTTTGCCAAAAATCGCCAACAGAAGAATCAAAATTAGCAGGAAGACTACTACCTTCAATTTTACTCATATCAGCAAGAGAAGTAGTATCTTTAATTTCAATCCAATTGGCATTACTATCATCTTCATCATAAGTACATCCTTCAGCAAGGAACGGGAAAGTAGTAACATTAATCTTAGCACCAAGATTATCAGTTATTTGATTAACTTTTCTAAAACCAAGATTTCTAAAAGCATCACGGCCAAGGTTGAAAGAATAAATACCAAGAGGCGTAGTAGATACTTTAGAAGTTTCAGTTGTATGGAAATTCATAATAAGAAGAATAGGAAATCCTTCAACAGTATGTTTAAGAGTAGCAGTAGGTTGTTGATTTTTAACATATTCACTATTCTCAACGTTATCAACTGCAATCGGGTCTGATGGGAAATAATCTTTAAGAACAGTATTAATAAATCTACCAATCGAAGCATTATTACTATGAGAACTATCTACAACATCAGCTTTGAGTGTATAAGTTTGCTCTGGCAACCAAGTGCTTCGAGGTATAAATGCAGTATCATTTGGAACAGTTATATTAATATTTTTAACAGCATCTGCGAGAGTAGAAGTACCTTGAAGTTCAATAGTACTATTATGAACTTGAAGAACAGCAGTATTCTGTTGAGTTGGGTCCCAATAACTAATAGTCTTACCAGAAGTAGCTGGAAGTTGTACATTATCGGCACTTTGTTGGTTAACAAAGTTTTCAAATGTCCAACTATCATCTGTGCTAACATCAATAAGCATTACAGAAATACCAACAGCTTTTGCATACTGATTAAGTTTTTCTTCACTAAGATTAGGACCATCAAGCAAAAAGTCAACAGTATAAGCTCCATTTTGATAAATATAACTTCTTACAACACCATCAGAAGTACGTTCGCAAAAGTTTTTACGAAGCTCAACATCAATAATACTAAAATCAAATTCTCCATCTTTATAAGTAGTAGATACTTTATTATTAATATAATTAGTAACTATATCAAAATCAGTAAGAGCATAATCGTAAACTTGAAGATTATAAATATTGCAATCACAAAGCCAACCACTTTCATTATCATCTCCATATACTTTACCGCCGAGATAAATAATATCGCTAAGATTTGGAAAAGTAGATAAGTTAGTAACTGCACTAAGAGCACCTTCAAGATATATTTTTATAATATAATGACGTTCTTTTTTAAGTTCTCCACTACTATCAATATAATCATCATCTGAATGAACACATACAATATCAATATTATTAATATTATTATCAGTTAATCGAAGTTGAGATGCGGTATTAATATAAACGTCGTGAACATCAATCTCTAATCCAGTAATAATCTCCCCCGTAGAGGAATCAACATTACCGCATACTAATATAGTGCGTTGGTCATCAGGATGATAATCAGCTTTGAAACTAATACTTATAGTAAAATCTCCATTTGCACTACTAATAATATCAGAGAGATTTCTTTCAGTACCACCTATATTAAATTTACTAAGAGTTGCATGAGTACCATTAGAAATTCTAAGATAAGGAGGATTAGAAGCAGAAGATTTAATACCTACAAGATTAGATTTATTAAACATATCTATTTGCGATGTAACTATATTCTTACTACCTCCAATAAGATATTCAGAATTAGACATTGCAAAAGATTGCTCGTCATTGTTATAACTTCTCGCTAAGAACTCACTAAGAAGATGTCCTTTTGAAGTAGTAGATTTAGCAAGAAAAACATCTTTACTTTTAACAAACTTAAAATAATAAGTTTTAGTAGCAGTATCACTACCAGATTTAACAGTAATAACAAGAGGAACTATTTGATTTTCAACAGCCCATTCTTTATTTATAACTGAAACAAAGTCATTAATTTGTTGACCAAAGTAACCAATAGCATTTTCTTTAATAGTAGTCTCATTTATTTTATAATTATATTGGAAAGTAGCAGCTCCTTGAAGATAAGCAGTCCATACAAGATTAATAGAACCGCTTAAATTTACTTCAATAGGTTCTTCTTGACTTTCACTCATTATATTAGAACTAATCAAAATATTCTTACTAACAAGAGTAAGAGTAGTTCTAATTGTATTTTGTACAGCACTGTTAGAATTATAATATAATTGAGAACTAATATTATAAACTCCAACATCAAGTCTACTTAATAGTTCTTTAACACGTACGCTAAAGTTATTAACATTAGTATCAATAATTGTTATAGGATAAGTTTTAGTAGCAACAGTAGACCCGTCTTTAACTGCATCTATTTTAAGAGTATAATCGCCAATAATACCAACCGAATAACTATAATTAATACTTATATCTGTTTCAAGGTCACCATCTTCTGTCAAACCAACTGAAACATTTTCAGCTGAAAGATTAACAACAGATTCTGTAACAGTGCCATTCCAAGATGCTGAACCATAAATACCATTATTTTCATCTTCATATGAAGCAATAATATACATATTACCAGTATGATTAGTAAGAGCATTACTAATAGTTGAAAACGGTATCGAAAGTATAGGTGAAACATATGAAGCATTACCTGACGCAACTTGAACAGAACCCACACGTATAGTAATAGTCCATGCTCGTGTAGCTTGTACAGATATTTCTTGAAGATTAATAGTAAGACCGTTATTATCAAGAATTACATCTCCACCACTTTCAACACTATTAACGACTATTTTACAAGTAGCTTCAGCAATAGATGGACCACCTCCACTACCGCCTGAACCTCCAGAACCACCTCCGCCATGTTTAGCTAACCAAGAAACATTACGTTCAAGTTTACTTACACGGTCTTCATGATTTTCAAGAACAGAATCAACATTTGGAATAGTATTTTCTTCATGCTGAAATTTACTATTAGTGGCGGCAATACCTTTTGCATTACTGGAAGCAACTACTTTCCATTTTCCATTTGAATCTCTAACTTTTATATTACCCATATTATAAAGTTATAGTTAATGTATCAATATCAGTTATATTATAAGCATCTTTATCCTCATCGCTTGTAGTACTAAGTGTCATAATTTTTGCACTCGTATCATTAAGCTGTTTGTTCATATCAAATTTCTTACTATTATTATCAAGATTTACATCCCAAATATTTTGTACTTGTTTGGCTGTAACTTTAATAGTAGTGTCACTAAGCTCATATTTAATATACATAGGATAGTGTTGAGCAACATTTTCAGTAGGACTTGCAGCATTATTTTTAGCTTTAAAATATGCAAGAAGCCAAGGAATAGTATATTGAGGACCAGAAGGTTGCTCTTTATTAGAAACAAGTTTATAACCACTGGCTTGACTCATAACGTAAATGGGAGCATCAATTTTACTTACAAGTTCATAACGAGCAAAGTTATCATCAGTTTTAATATCTTGTTGTCTTATTACTTGTATAACAGGTTTACGAGTATCAGCAGTAGTAACTTCGCCCATTATATCTGCATCGCTTGCTGGTTGATTATTATCTCCTATATAATTGCCAGGAGCATCATAAATAGGTTTGCTTATAGAATAAGTATGTTTATGACCTCCAAGTACAAGTCGAATACCATATTTCTTAAATAAACGACTAAATCTATAAAGACCACGAGAATTAAGAGTATTAAGATGAGAACCAACACGAGCACTTTCACCATTCATAAAACTCCAAGTAACAATAGTAAATGGCATTTCATGCATATAAACAATACATTTGCCACAATCAATAGGTTCATCATCATTACCTTTCCATATTTGAAGGTCTTTCTTAAACCAATCTTCTATATGAGCATTAGCATTTTCTGCAAAAGTTCTATCTCCTTGATAAGAATTACTCTCCCAATCTTTATACATTTTACTTGTGGCAATAGCAATTTCACTATTAAGTGAAACAAAATGATATTTGCCATAATTAAATGAATAAAGACTATAAATAGGATATTGTTCTCCATTCCATTCAAAAGAATATTCGTTATTAACATCAAGTTCAAAACAGAAATAACGAAGAACATTAATATGAGAATATTTAGATGTAGCATCTTCACCATCGGTAAGTTCAGTACTAACATGACCACAAAGATCATTATTACCAATGGTAAACATTTCAACTTTATCTATATTAAGTTTCTTACCAGTATAATAATCGAGCCATTCATTAGGACGATTACCAGATTGAGTTATATCGCCTGTATTAATAAAGAAATCATAATCAGTTTCATCACGTTTAATAACGTAAGCAGTTTTCCACCAAGCTGTATATTCAGCCCAATTAAATCCTTGTTGGTCACTAATATGTAAAAAACTAAAATTAGAAACATCTTCATCTGCTACAACAGTAAAATTAAGAATATCGCTTGTATATAAATTATTATTATCACGACCAATACGATATTCATAATCGCCTTTAGTAAGACCTTTAATAATACATTTATGAGTAGTAACCCAAGTGCCGTCACTTGTAGCCCATCTAAATCGTTTATAATGTTCAATAAATTTAGTAATCCATGCAGGATTAGAAACATTATTATCAGTTATACTATAAGTTTTAATCCATTCGTTATCACCAACTTTACGATATTCTACAAACTCATCATAGTAACCAACTGAAATCCAGTTAAAACAACGAGTAGCACCTTCTCCATTATCAGTAGCTTGAATACCAAAAGTCATATTAATATAATTAGCATGTTTATCATTAAAAAGATTCTTATTACTAAAAAACGTTTTTCCAAGATAACTTGCCATAGGAGTATATTTAGCTTTAATATCATCTGGATAATAATATTGAATACTATTACCAAGATTTGTAGTTTGTTTTTCTATATTAATATAAGTCCAAAGGTCAGTAGTCTTACGTGAAGCATAAGCTTTATTCCCTTGTTTAGCAGGTTCAAGCATAAACCAACGAACAAAAAGAAGTTTATTCCAATCTTCACTAACTGTAAATGTAGCACTACCTTCGCCAACAGAACCAGTACCAAAACCACAAGAATCAATATAACCAACTTTCGTTGTTTTACTTTCCCAAGGATTATTCAAAGTTTTGTTATCAAGATATTCTTGAAAACCATCGCCAGCACAAAGATAAAAACTTGCAGGGCCTTGATTGAAAGAAATTGGTTCACCATCTTTCTTCCATATCATATCGTAAGAGTCAACAGTAATAAAAGCATTCTTTTTAGTATTACATTCAGCACCTTTTATTACAAAAGTACTTCCTGCTTTAATAACTCCTTCAAGAGAAAGAACGTCCCATTTATATCCTATGTCGGATGATGATTCTTTAGTACCATCAGTATATAAAAGATATAATCCATTAAGATTAATATCTTTATTGCTGGCATTTGCAAGTTCAACATAATTATGAGTACAAACACATTCTTCTCCGCCTGTACCTCCACAATAAATACTATTTATACAAAGATATTGACTAATATAATTGCCCCAAGTATCGTCAGGATTGCCAACTTTATTAATAGTTTCATCATAAGGTCTTATAGACCAATTACCGTTATCATCAACAGTAACTCGGAAATTTTCTTTACCATTAGTAAATTGTAAACGTTCGAGATTAAGAGAATAAAGGTCATCAATACTGATACCTCCTCCACCATCACCTCCGTCTCCACTACCAGAAACATAAAATTTACCACCATAATAAACAGCAAACTTTTTTCTATCAGTATAAAATATAATTTCGCCATCGACTAAATCAGCTTTATTAGCCGTAAAATTAGTGGCGGTATCCATCTTAGCGCATACACAAGTAACAGTGTGTTCAGCAGGTTCAACATCAGGTTTATCTTCATCCTCATCTTCAATATCTGGAGCGTCTTCAGGTTTTTCGGGTTCAGCAGAAGCCATAAGAACTTGACGATAACCGCTACTAATATTTCCAGGTATAATACCAATAGTAATTAAACCATTAAGCGTCTTAACTTGTGATTGCAGTTCAGATAAAGCATTCTGTATAGCAGTAATCATTTCATCATCATTACCGTTAACAGAATAATTTTCTTGAGGGTCAATCCAAAAGTTTATATTAGGCTCATTTTCTCCAATATAGAACAATGGCATTTCATACCATTCATCTTTATTATAAGTATAGTAACGATTAGTTTCGGTAACATAGACAAATGAACCATCAACCTTAAGGTCTTCTCTACTATCCAAATCCTCTCGTTTAGCAACAGTAATAATACCAACTTTAAGTTTACCATTGGCAACCATATCGTTAACAAGTTCTATAACAAGATTAGCTACATCATCCCAATTAACTTCAGGAACTAAATGATGTGTATAATCCCATATAGCTTCAACTTGTTCATTAATAAATTTCTTAAACTCTTCATAATTGAGTTTAACATCATCACGAAGATTAGCAATAGGTTGCCAATATTCTGTATTCGTAAGAGGAGTACCAGACGGTACTCTCTTACGACTTAAATAACTTGCAAAATAACCATCATGAACAAGACAAAGTCTATCGTATTGTCTTTTAACATCCCATAGTTTTTCACAAGTAATACTAACTTTACCTAAATATATAATTTTACTTTTCATTAATATCGTTTTTGATTATTCGCACTACCCCGTAGAGGGATAATCATGTATCACTATTATTCGTTATCGTTAGTATCTGTTTCATCAAGTGCAAAAACACTATTCATATCTTTAATACTTTCTTGAAACAGTTGACCACTGTCAACGTCAATAGTAAAAGTTGGATTTTCACCACAACTTACAACAGCTTTTAAGTATCCATGTTCATCTACTGGAAACACTGTTTCAGGTATAGCAACACCATTATTATATATAAGTTTTAATTGTCCATTGACATATTTAATAATAGTTTCGGCTACTTTATCTTGTCCAAGTTTACGTGCAGCAAGTGCAGCGTTAAACATATTAAAACAATTAATAATAGACTTATTTTGATTAGTACAACCAGCTTGACAATCATTTAACATATCAACTCCATATTCAGACAGAAGTATTAATATCTTATGATAAGTACAAACATAATCAGCTGGAATAGTCATATAAATATACTCTGGATTTATTTCCACAGTATTATTTTCAGCACGAACATAAACACGTTCAAGAGCTGCAACTACATCATTAAACGTTTGCGGCATATATCACCTTATTATATAGATTAAGTATGTTTGAAAATTGGCTGTTAGAGTACAAAATAACGTTGTCTAATGCGTGTTCTAATAAACAGCTTACCGCTAATAAGCATGGAAAATTTGATGCGCTTACAAAGCCAAAATCAGCTTGTTTTATAACACGCTCGACAAGAGAACTTTGAAGATTAATAATATTATTACTAAGTCGATTAGCAATAAAATCTTTATTTTCGTTATTAGTATTGTTCATAGTTTAAGAATTAAAAGTTTTATTATGTATGTATGTAACATAATTGGCACATATAGTTTTGAGTTTAGTTTGTATTTCAGTTATCTTTGCAACTTTATCAAGATTTTCATCAAAAATAATCTTTATGATATTAGAAGAAAGTTCTTCTTTCCAGCTCTCTTTACAATAAAGAGCAGCTTTATGTCCGTTTACTTCACAAACTGAAAGACAATTATAAACTTCATAATATTGAGCATTAACTACAGTTTTAATACTTTGATTTATATATTCTTTTCGTTTATCAATATTGTTAGTAACAATAATATCTCTTGCAAATATAAGTAACTCTTTATGCAAGTTATCAAATGCAAGTTCTATAATTATACGAGAACGTTCTTTATCTTTATTAAGAATATTTTTAGTTATAGCATCGAGAAATTCACTTATAGTACTAATACTATTTATAAGTTCTTGACTAATTTTAGACTGTTGAGCTTCTTTCTTCGCATCTATGATACGAATTATAACTAAATAAATAACTACAACTATCGCTGGAGTTAATCCTTGAGCAAGTGCTTCTTCTATCAACGTCATCAGAATAAACGAAAAAAGGGTCATTGATAACAATTAACATCATTATCAACAACCCCTCTTCAATTAGTCAAAATAAAAACGTTTTTGAGTTATTTAACTCCGGCAAGTGCTTTACATACAGTTTCAAAAGTAGTTATTCCAGCTGCGCCAGTTGGGAAAGCAACTTGTATAATCTGATTTACTACGTCATCGAGAGGCTTAGTATTACGAGGCTCGGTAAACTTCAATGTGAAAATAGTAAACCCTGTATCCTCAGCGTCAGCAGATTTGAGAGGATTAAGAGGATAGTTAGGATACATATAAACATTTGCTTCCTGATACGTATCATTAAATCCAGCTTCAGAAGCTGCTTTGTTAGCCAAGTCCGTAACATACTTAGCATCTCCATAAGCAGGAGTTCCAGAAGTTATATCAACTTCTACTCCCATTAGCAAATCAGCACCAAGAACTGTATAATCTTTATCTTTCTTAGTAGCCGTAATAGTAATAGATGCAGAATCAGCTTCAGCAGTACATCCGTGACCTGCAGTGTTATAGTTAATATGTTTAACCAGCTCTTCAGCAAGTGCATCAGCCGTCATTGTAACATCCTTAACATAAACAGAAGCTGTCCATTTGTTCCTTTCATTAAACAGAAGACCTTTCTTAGCAATTATGATAGAATACTCTCCAATTTTAGTTGGAGCAGGTATTTCAATCGTTGCTGTAAAAGTAGTAGCTGCTTGATAAGCTCCCTTTGTATAACGGAAATTCTGCTTAAATACAGGAATAACAACATTGCCACCATCCTCAGCAGACCTTGCAAGTATCAGCATACCCTCGCGAGTAATACCAGTACCATCAGAATCTACTGTAAACTGCCCGTCTTTATTATAAAAGAAACCAACAGAACCAGCTGTAAGTTTATCGGGAGTAGCTTGAGTAGGATAAGCAACATTACCAGCTAAAATAAATTGTCGCATATTATTTTAATTTATACGTTAATCAATCGTTAATCTTGTTGTCGTCTACGATTAGTATCAGTAGTTGCGCCAATTGATTGATAATATTTCTGAACAGCTCGTTCAATAATATTTGAATGAGTATAATCAGGCAAATCACAATTGACACATTTATTAATATCTACATCGTATTTAACAACATTAGGAGTTTTAATATAATGAATATTCAAGTATTTAATATCAGTACCTTTTGAATTAATATATACTTCTAATTGTTCATTAGATGTTCCATCAAGTAATTCCTGACCATCCTCTATAATAGGAACAGAACTAAGACAAACAATAGGCGAATCTTTACCAGCTCCATTACAATAATCTCGAAGAGTAGTTTCAATAACATCGCTACCAATTATTCTACAAGCAACAGGATTACCACGAAGAGTATTATTAAACTCAACGCTGAAACCCGTAAAAAGCATAGGAGAAATTTTATATTCTCCTATATCTAAAGTTACTTTAGATTTAACAGTAGGAATATTAATAATATGATAACCATTATCGGGATTATAAAAAGCAACTTTACCAGTATTTTCATCAGCCTGAGTAGTATCTATCTTATATCTTACATTCCTATAAAGAGTACGAAAAGCATTAATAGAAGACATCGATTGAGCTTGTGTTGTAACACTATCTTGCAATGCAGTACGAACTCCCATTAACAACTCTTCTTGAGTCTTTTCAGTAATAACTTGATTAATATAAACATCAATGCTTTCAGGAAGTATTCCTCTATTAAGCTGTATGCCTAACTGTTGTCCGAGTGTACGAAACACTTGGTGCATCTCTTGTATGTTCATATTACACGTTTCTTAGTTTGGTAAGATAAGCATTAACAGCAGAAGTATTATTAGGATTCTTAAACCAAGATATAGCTTCACTCATATTAGCACCAATAAATTCTCCATCACTCGAAGTAATATTCTGATTATATTGAGAACGAATAAGTTCGCCACGAGCTATAAGCATTTCAATATTAGCAATCAGTTTATTATCCTTGTTATTGAAAATCTTATTGAATTTAATAGGCTCTTCAGTACTAAACTTATCCAGTTTAATTTCTCTTTCAAGTTTATCTTCTGCAAGAGAAGAAATAACAGGAAGATTGTTAATGACACAATACTGAATATAAACCGCATCAAATAATGTATCATCAGCAAGACAAGCAACATAATTCGCTTTAGCTTTATTAACACTTTCACGATATTTACGACGTTTCTGTGCTTCTTTAACATCATCTTTGAAGTAGAACCTAATATTAGGGTCACTATTTATAAGAGCAATATCTTTTGCAACATCGTGATAAAGAAGACAATGACGGTACATAAGATAATCAGTAATATTAACAGGATAACCATATTTATATTTTGTACCTTCAAGAACATTAAGAGCTTTAATCTTTTCGCTAAGTGCTTCACGAATCTTCTTTATAGAAGAACGGTCAGCATTTTGATAAGCCTTTTCAATTCTTTCTTCTTCATTCTTAAAATGATAATAATCTTTTTTATGATAATAATGAAAACTAACATCAAAAGTCTTACCAAGTTCATCAACAGGAATACGAATATTGTTAAGATATGCTTTAACGCGATTAACAAAATCAGGATTGTTATAAGAAATACCTATAAGATTTGGAAAATACGCTTCAACTTCACCTTTATTAGAAGAAAGAATCATAGAAGAATTAATACTTCCACCAATATAGTCTTTACGTTTAGGAAGAACTTTATCATTAACTTTACGATACAATGAATAATTCTTAACTAAATTTATAGTAACTGTACGGTTATCAGTATATTCTCCTTCATAATCATTAGGAATGTTAGCAGTCTCTTCTATCGGCGATTCTCCCTCTACGGGGGAGATGGTACTATCTTCAACTTCTTTATTTGCTTCAACATTGGCCTTACCAAAACCAAATTGCATTTTATCAGCAGAGTTATTATCCATTTCTAAAATAGTTTAATGATTACAATACACAAGTAAGCAAGAACATCTTAGTTGAGTTATTAACCTGCAAGCCAAGAGAAGATTTAACTTCATAGCGAGCATTATCAACATCAGTTGCTGCATGGTTAGTATTAGGCAGACCCCAGCAAGGCGGAATATCAGTCATACCCTCAATTACTTTTGCCTTATAAACTTGTCCTTTCTGACGAACCATACGTACATTACGCTGTCCTTCATACATAGAGAAGTCAATAAAAGCAGCTTGGTGAGAAGTCATTGCAAGACCTGTACGAGGATGAATATAACCATTTTGTTTAGCAGCTTCAGCGATAGTACCTTTATCAAAGTAAGAACAATGTTTTACAGTAATACGGTGACCATCAACTGTCTTATAAGCACGGAAATAAGCTCCATATTCAAGACCATATCCGCTACCTTGTATTTCTTTTTCACCAAGAGGAGTAAGGAATCCATTATCCTTAGAATCACGCTTAATAGCATCATCAAAGTCTTCCATGAAACCCTTACCAGCCATAAGAACAACTTCCATAGAACCGGTATCAGTATCACGGTCAAGAACATCATCAACTATTCTCTTCAATTTACCAATAGTAAGGAACTCGCCGTAAGTATCATAATTAGATTCACGACAAATTTCAAGCATACCACTTGTATGAGGAATCGGTTTACCATTATCACGGTCTTTCAGTCCAATCTCGCCATTAAGATTACGATTATATTCAGCAACCCAAAGTCGCTCTTCATTCATAACACGCATAGTAAGATTAAACTGACGCATCTCTTCATTAATCCAAAGATTAGAAGTACCGCCACTACCGTTCTTAAACTGATATTGAGTAACAACGTTAGCAAGGTTACCAGCTATTTCTTTAGAATAACGATGGAACTCAAGTTGAGAAGTCATCTTACCAGGTCCCATAGAATTGCTCCTATTACCTTTTGAATAAGATTCAGAAACAGTAGGAGCAGACATACTCCAATACTTTCCTTTAGTCAACATCTCAGGGTCAACAAAAGCATTCGGATTAGGATTAGTAAGTTTCAGAATATAACCATAACCATAAGGAGATTCTCCAAGGTCTTTCTGAATACGAACTTGCGTCTTGCCATCAGGAGCAATAAGACCAAATTGTTCAATAAACCAATGAGTACTAAAATGAACTTCAAATTCAGCACCGCCAATACCAGGTTGTGTATTAGCAGAATTGAAATAAGTAACGAAGTCTGTAAACTTCATACGTCCCATTGTATTCCAAGTCCATTGAACTGTGGCAATATCAACAACACCAGAACTTCCCTGACCTTCGGTCATAAATGACAACGGGAAACGGTCATCATCCATACCATAATTATAAGTAAGGAAAGCATTAATTTCAACAGGTTTCGTAAGTTGAAGATAAGCAATACTCTCTTCATTAGAGTATCCTCTATCTTCAAAACGACCCTGCGAAAGAACACGCATTTTATACATACTCAAAAAACTTTAATTAATTATAACCTAAATCAATATTAGTATTATCTTTCTTACTATCTGCAGGTTTAGTTATTCTAACAGTAGAATGAGTATTCTGTTTAGATTTAAGTCGAAGATTAGCAACTTGTTGTTTATTAATAGCCATATCGACTAAGTTAGAATAATTACCGCCAACAAAAGTAAGATAAGCTCTAAGAATTTCATCATCACGACGACTTTCAGGTTTTTGTTTAGCTAAATCACGTTCATAAGCTGTAGTTCCATTATCATCTACATTGTAAATATAGTTAAAGAAATCTTCGGGAGTAACCGTAATCTTTTGACCATTACGAGAGATAATAATAGATTCAGGAATTTGATAACCAGCAATTTTACGAGTTTTAATAACATCATGAACTCCATTCCAATAAGTTTCAAGTTCTTTAATACGCTGTTGTTCCTTTCTCTGAGCTTCTTCTTCAAGTTGTTTTTTATATTCTGCGTCAGCTTCTTGCATTCCTTCAAGTTCATCTTTTGCAGTAGCTAACAAAGTACCAGATGATTTAAGATAAGCAATATATCCATCAACATCACCTTTACGGCCTTGTTCTTTCCAAGCCATTCGGATAATTTCTTCTTGTTGCTTTTCATTAGTATCATCAATAGTAATATTACTTCTATCCGGAATTTCATTAAAACCTTCTAACGAATTTCCATTAGCTATATAGTAATTAAGAAGTTCATTCAAAATAGGATACTTTTGATAAAGAGTATTAATAGCAGCTTCATAATGTTCTTGTTTAGAAACATCCATGACTGCCTGTACATAAGACTTTATGCCTTCAATAGTATTTTCATATTCAATAGGCTTATCATTTTCATCAGTAATATCAATACCAATTGCTTCTTGAATAGCATTAATACTTATTTCATGATTATCGTCTTCTACTTTATCAAAAGACGCTATCCATTCTTTAACATCTTTAGCTTCCTTAAAGATATTTCCGTTTGCATCAATAAGATTGCCATCTTTATCAACTGTATAAGTTTGACCATCAGCTTCGACAGTCATACCTTCAGTTAGTTCAGATTCGGTACTTTTATTCTTATCATCGTCATTACCTTTATTAGAGTCATCATTTTTATTTTTAGTAGTATCGTCATCGCCCTTATCGGGATTAGTAATAGTTTGTTGACCATCATCAATAGCGTCAACAGGTACACCATTTTTATCATGGTCTATTTTACCAGTAGTGAGATTAGTTTTATCATCACCATCTGGATTAGTGATGGTAGTATCGGTATCGACACTTTTATTACCATCAAAACCAAAATCAATATCCGGCATAATTTTAATTAATTAAATATTAAACATCATTACAATTATAAGCATAATTAATTAGATTAACAAGTTCAACATTTATAAATATATAAATATTAACAATTACATCATATTTATTAATATTACTGTTAGAACTATCTTTGCCATTATACCAGCCGAAAAAGCTACCCCGTAGAAGGATTGTCTGTGCTTAGCCTTACCATTTTATCGACTGCAAAATTATCTTGTCATACAAAGCTAATAATAGCTTATTTATAGGCATAAAAATAACCTGCTCGGATTGCTATTTGCATCATACCGAACAGGTCATTATCAGTTATAAATTACTTTTTAGTAGTAGATTTAGGACGACTATCATATCTATTTTTATTTTCTTTTGCAATTTTTAATTTAGTATCAATATCGTGCATTTTAACTTGTCTATCTCGTTCTTTATCGACTGCATCAAGAACAGCTTTTTGTCGTTCAAGATTAACTTTCTGTTGTTCTACTCTTGCGCGAGCTGCATCCAAGCGATTAAGACCTTGTTGCTGTTCAGCAGTACCAACTTCTGCATTATAACTAATCATATTAGCATCAGCACGTATAAGTTCAATTTGTTGGTCAATATAACCTTCAAGTTCCTTAGTCTTTCTATCTTCTTCTCCCTTAGCTTGAATCTTTTGAAGTTCAAATTCTTGACGCATTTGTTCAGTTTGTTGGTCAAGTTGTTTAAGTTCAATTTCATGAGCTTCTTTATCTTTTTGGAACTTATCAATAAGTTTACGAATAGTAGCAACATTATCTCCTTCAATTGCAGCAATAGCCATTTGATTATCTCCATTTTGTGCAGCACTAAAAGCGTATTCTTTAAGTTGTTGCAGTTTTTCTCTTTCTTTAGCAGATAATTTAACTTTAATAATATAATCGGCATAAATATGTTTATCAATATCAAGACTAATATATTTCAATTGACCGTGTTCATCACGATAAGAAGTATTAAGACCATCTATCCATGCAAGTTTAGAATAGTCCATATCTCTATTATAATCTCGTTCTCGCATAGCATCCATAATAAATTCAATTATTACAGAACCCATACTACCACGTATAATAGCTTCATCAGTAACGCCTTTGCCTGCACTATTAGCAATTTCCCCATAACGTTGTGCAGTCATATCAACTTGTTCATTGGCTGCATTCTTAATATCAAGAAGAAGATTAGTAAGCTGTGTAAGATAATCGCCAAGATTATTTTGAAGAACACGAACTTGTTGTGCTCTAAGCATACCTTGGTCATTAGTATCGTCAATATAAAGTACTCCATCAGCAATCATCTTATATATCGTATCTTCGGGATATTTACCAAGTAATGATTTGGCAATAAGAAGAATATTAAGTTTATTCTTGGCTATAACCATCTCACGATGATAAGCTACAATATTATAAAATATTTGATAAGGAGTAAGAATATCGACAATACTAAACTTACCAAAACCAGGCAATAATTCATTAATACCATTATAAGGAAGTTTGCCACCTCTATTATATGCTATTGCTCTACACCCATAAGGATAAATCGCATCATTACGAGTTCCAATACGTACACATTCATAAACTTGTGGTTCATAAATATATTCAATAGATATATCCCCATTTGCAATATTAAGTACGTAATCATCGTTTTCAATTCGATTATCAATAAGTCCAGCAGCATTTATAAATGTAACAATTGCTCTTCTTATTTCTCCTCTCCACACAACGTGCCAAACATCAAATAAGTCTGGATTAACATCACGTCGCATATTAGGTTGAGTTCTAAAAAGTTTACGTTCCTCTTCAGTAAACTTATTACAAACATCAGGAAAATAAGATTGATATATATTAAACATTAATTCAGTAGGAACGGCATTACTGCGTTTAGCATAATAAGTTTCAAGAAATTGTCTTTGTTTATCAGTAAGATAATCGTCAAATTCATCTACAATTTGTTGATAACTTAATTTACGTCTACAACAAAACATATCGTCATCTTCACGAAACATATTGTCAGTATTAACTGGATATGCATCACGAGGACTTATATTTCGTTTTATAAGTTTATTGCCAATAACATCTGTATAAGAATAAGCTTCGCCAAATGTTACAAAATCAAAATAAGCACGAGTATAAAAAAGAGTATCTTCTGTTATATCTCTAATAACATTAAATACTTCTTGTCCTTGAGCAGATATATCGTCAATATAATCGGAATTAAATTGTTTAATAAAAGTCTCAATATCAATAGCTTCTTGTGGATTAAACTCTTGAGGGTCATTTCCACCATTAACCCATTTTACATAATTCTTTTGAATTTCAGCAGCAATTTTATTTTCAACAAGTATTTGAAGTTCTTTACGAAGTTTACTATTTTTTGCAAGCACAACTTCTGCATTATTAGCACCTACAATAAAGTCATGAGGATTTTGAATATACTCTCCAATATAACGTCTTATAACTCCTTTCATTAAATCATAATTACGCATAGTAGCAGGAAAACGAGTATATTTTTCTTTTGTAGCATTATAAGGATTAAGTATCTTTTTATAAAATTCATCTGGAATATTACCTTGCAATATTCCATATTTAATTTCAAGTTCCTTAATATCTCGTTGTCCAATTCCTTGTGCAATAATCCAATCGCAACAATTTGCATACCATTCAGGGTCATTCTTTTTAGAATTAGGAACACGTTGATTAGGAAAATCATAAGGTTGAAAAGTTGCTCTCATTGTTTCACAATTATATATTTAATCATTAAAACCATTCTCTTTGTAATATATCTTGATTATCAATATTAACACCAGTAAGTTCTTTACGACTATTAAGTTCATCTTGTGCTCTAAGTTGTTTACCTTTCCATTCAATAGCTCTAAGTAGTAAAGAAGAAACACGGTCAAAGTTACCTTTAAGACTATATTTCTTTAATTCAAGTATAGTTTGATAATCAAGTATTCTATGAAAATTATAAATATCATTTCCATTTTCATCTTTACCAATAACTTCATAAAGATATTCTTTAAGTAATCGTATAGCATCAAGCTTCTTTTGTTCACCAGCCATACTATATCCATAAGTAGTATTTATTTTACCTTTAAAAGTAGCATCCCAAACTATTAAATCTTCACAATCAAGATATTGTAAAGCATTCCATTTACGAAAGTTAGAAACAGTTTCACCACGGTTAATTTCGACACAAACACTTCCAATACAATTATAATACTTAGCAAGCATATAACATATTCTATCATCTTGTTCAAGTCTATCGTGACGACCATAATAAGCAGCTACAAGTTTCTCTTTATAACCATTAAGAATACTTGGATTCATAAATACAAAAATAGCATTATGAGAATATTTAAGAGTAAGCTCATCTTTATTTTTATCAACACCAACAGGGTCATAACATATACTATAAAGACCGGCAGGTATTTGTTTAATTAATTTACCATTAACAGAAACTTCTTCATATTCAGGAGCAAACCATCGTCTAATACAACCATAAGGAGATTCATGACTACGACGAGGAACACCGAGTATATATTCAGATACTTCTTTACCTTCAGAATGTAAACGTTCATTACTTTTAAATACAACATTATCTCCTTGCATTTCAAGCATTCCGTCAGTATAAAAATGCAAATCAGAATCAACACGAAGTCTATCTTCCCAAGCAGTTAATGCTTCAGAACTAAATATATTTTCAGTAGCACTACTAAAAGATTCAGATGGAAAATTAGCATACTGACCAAGATAGTTAATATAATCAGAATAACGTTTAACACTATTCTTTTTCTTTATTCTTTCTTGACGAGAAATTTCAAGACCTATTCTTATATTACTATTACCGTCTTCATCAACTCCTTTAACACCTTTAATTTCTCCTTGAAGACCCCAACAATAAGGCTTAAAGAAACCACAAACTTCATTACGACAATCTCTATCCCAAACATTTTCAAAAGGCATAAAATTAAAGCCTTTAACATCATAGAAATTACGTTCAAAAGTTTGCATATCTCCAGATGTAGCAGTACCCCAAGCACAAAGCATACCAGTAGTATAAGCACCTGTTCGCATAGCAGGTTCAGTAACATTCATAAATTCATCAAAATTATCCATAGTAGAAACCTCTTCTACTTTTACTTTAACAGCATCTTTACCGATAGCACAATCTGGATTATTTGCAGCACTGACACTAATAAGAGCAGAACGCCAAGACTTATCAGCTTCGATACCATTAGGCAATTTATAGCCAAGCCTAAAATCAGACTTAATGCTACTATATATACCACGAACAAAGGGAGTATTTTCTTCATAGAATTTCAAATCATTAACAGCAAAGTCTGTAAGACCACCTGTTTGTGTTAGATATTTTTTATCAACAGCAACGTGAATAACGACTTTTCGAGATTGACAATTAACACTATTTGCAGAATCAGCGGCCATCATATAAGAAAAACCACCACGACGTGTTTTATCAATAAGAAGATGAAAACCATTTTTTTCTGCAAATTCCATAATATGAAAAACCCAAAATTGACTATCAAAAAATTTAGGAAAATCGTAATGTTTTTTAGCAGTACTTACAGCACCTTTATTAATTGTTCTTTCATCAAGTTGTTCAATACGACAATAATTAAGAAAATTATAATGACTACCAGTAATACGAACATTATGAATACTACCATCAGGAGCTTGTAAACAAGGAGCACTATATCCATGTAATCTACGATATTGCTCTCGACGTCTAAATTGACGATGTGGTATAGAATCTACTTTATAATTAGTAAATCTATTATATTCTCTATAATAATCGGCAACTTCATAAAATAGATGTGTATTAATAAATTTCCATCCAGACCGAATATTCATAAGAAAGCCACCGCTATCTCCAATAAGAAATAAGTCGTCATCATCAACATAACCAACATCTTTGGCGTGTTTATAATGCGACTTATCTTCTTCTATAAAATCAAGAAATGGATAATTAGTTTCTGCCATAATATTTATTTTACTAATAATCCTATTAATAAAGCAATAATAACACCTCCTCCTCCCCAACAAATAGTCGTAAATTTAGAACGTTGTTTGACTAAATCAGTATTGATTTGTTGATTAATCTTATTAGCTTCTTTTACTCTTTGTTGAAAATCAACAATAATTTTTTGTTGTTCATTAATATATTTGTCTTTCATAAGTATTATAGAATCTTGTTCATTAGTAATACGCAGTAGATAAAGTCTTTCAATCATTTTAACATTAGCTTGTTTAATATAATTAATAGGAATTATAACATTTGTCGTATCAGATAGTTTTATCTCCCCCGTAGAGGGAACATTCCTATTCACTTGTGCATAACCGATAAAACAATTTAACAGTAGCACTATCGTCAAGAGTATAAACTTTATTAACTTCATACTTCATTTGATATTTAATTTTCTTAATAGTAGAATCTTTTTCTATAATACGATATTCAATAGAATCTAAAACAACTTTATTATACGATGTATCAATAGGTTGATATTTGGCAGGTGTATGGATTTTGTTCTGTTTGATTACAACACCAATAATACAACCCACAAGAAGTGCAATTAGAGTAATTATAATTATCCATATTTTAGTTTTCCTTTCCATATTGCATAAGATTATATTTAAGTTCTTCGCTCCATTTACCAGTAACAGTCATACCTATAATTTGTTGAGCAATACGTATTGCACGAGAAGCTCCACAATTAACAGCGGTATCGAACATTTGATGAGCTATATCTTGACTTGGAATATCATCAAGTTCAAATACATTCCAATAATCGTTTTTATAAATATTCTTAGCAAGAGAAGTAAGTTCATCATTTTCTTTAAGACGTTTAGTAATATTCTTAGTACCATATTGTTTTTTAATCTTATCTATTATCTTCCAACCACTCCAATAAGGATGAGCTTTACGGCTTATGCCAAGATAAGTTTCTCCACCGGCGTCGTCAGGGTCATCAACATACCCACCTTCAGCTTTAATAACCTTATCAAATTCTATATCAAATTTAGCCATATCAATCTACTAAACGATTAAAATCACAAACAGTTATTTTATAAAGATAATCGGCATCTTCTTCTTTATAAGATTGATTAGTTTTAATAGTAACCCAAAACCATAGTATTTTAACTTGTAATTTATATTCCATTTCATAAAATATATCAGTATACACATGATAATTATTTAAGTCAATACCAAATCGACTATAAATATCTCTAACTACTCTAAACTTTCTGTTAGAGTTATTTCCTTCACATATAATAGTTCTTTCTCTCATAGTTTATTCATTTAATACTCTATTAATCCAACCTCTAAGATATTTAATATTATTACCCTTTTTAGCAATATCATTATAATATTTAATACGTCCAAGTTTATATTTAGCAACAAACAAATCTTCACCAAGACTATCTTTAACATAAGTAAGACTATCTCTTGTTAAATCAAGTTGTCTTTGAAGAGCAATTATACGTTGTGTATCTTCTACATCAATAGTATCATATATAGGAATGTATTTAACTTGTACAGCAGTTTCGGAAGTACAAGAAGTAAGTATCACAATACTTACTAATAATATCAATTTTTTCATTCAAACAAATCTTTACTTCTAACACGTTCTGCATCAACTACTCGTCTTCTATCTTTAAGAATACGAACAATCTCATCACGAAGATAATTCATCTTAAATAAAGAAACTTTTTCTTTAGGATTTTTTCTAATATGATAAAGACCATCAGGAAAACGTTTTGGCATTCCATATTCATTAAGAACAAAATCAGAATCAATATGACAAAGCCAAATACCTCTACAAGGAATACCAAGAATATGCTCTACCATAAAAGCATACATAGAAGTTTGAAGATTATAAATACTACCATTACAATCAGGAAGATTATTAACAGGAGCTAAAAGTGTTTTATTAGTACTAATCCATTCATTAGTCATTTGAGCAGGTTTAGTACGTTTATCTTTTTTATAATAACCACTTTCAAAAATTAATCCGCCACGATTAGTTTTCCAATCGCCAATAACAAAACCATCTTCTCTAAGACATAAAACATCAATAGTACCAGAAACAAGAAAGTCTATAAGAAAACTTCCAATCTCTGAATAAATTTTATATCCTCTATTTGTATAATAATTAAATACATTATATATTTCAGGATATTTATTTTCAGTAGAATCTATAAATTCTTTAATATCAAGCTCTTTTACATTAATATCTATATTAGGAATATCAGCAACAGTAATCATTTCGCCGTTTGGTCGTATCATATATTTAACAGCTTCGCGAAACATAGATGAACCTTTAATACCGTCTTCAAGTCCATTATGAGTTCTTGTTCCTCTTTCGCAAGCCTCGTTAGTAATATCTTGCCATTGTTTAGCAAGTCGTGCTTCAGATATATTTAATTCCTTAGCTTTTTTCTTCAACCAATAATCACGGTCAAAAGGTTCTTTATAATTATGTAAAAGAGTAGTTGTTGAAAGATATTTATTTCCAAAGGTATCAGTATAACTATGACCTTCTTCTTTAAATATTAATCGTACATCATTATATCTTGTATCGCGAAGTGTAAACATAACTTATATTATATCTTCATCAGCATCCATACTTGAAAGAATCTTCTTACCACCACGTGCAAGTTGCTCTTCTTCTTCATTACGAAGATTGTCATAAGCAGTTGCAAGAGCTTTAGTAAGCGATGGTATTTCAGCAACACGTTTACTAACCGCATCCATCATTGTAAGCGTAGATGTAATATCTTCATCAGATAAAGCGTTAGATAATTTTTTATTTAGCATATCATTAATTTTGACAGCAGCAATAGAAACAAGATGAATAGATTTATGCAATGCTTCCAATGCAACTCCAGCTTCAGTAATATTTTGTTTATAATATTTAGCAATAAGTTTAGTAATTAAACTATCAGGCTGATAATCTTTTGGAAGATTAAAATTATCAATAGCCATTTGTAATGCTTCTGCATCAGTAAGACCTTGTTGCCGAGCAGGACTTTTAGGGTCGCCTAAATAATAAATAATACCAACTTCACCAATATATTTATGTTTATCTTTTGAAGTATCACGTTGCCATAATAGAGCAACATCTTTATCTTGTATTTGACGAAGAGTTGGAGCTTTTGGCATACCAGTATCATCTATCGTCAACATCTTTTCAATTATAACTCCAACAGCAGCCATATCTTAATATTTTAATTCTTTATATCTATCTTCAAATTCTTGATTAAAAGGTATTTCATTTAACCAAGCAATAGATTTAAGATATAATTCAGCATAAGAACGATTAATACTTCGGCAAAGTTTTTCATATTTAACTTTATTATGACTTCTAAGTCTTTTTATAAACAATTTTTGTTTATCAAATTCTTCTTGCTTTCTTTTCAAATCTAAAACCGTTTCTCTAACATAAGTTTTATATCGTTCTTTGCCAAGTATTTTACGCATAGTAGAAAGCTTAACTTTATTATCTCTAAGTTGTCTATTAATAGGATTAATACGAAGTTGACCTATTGCAGGTAAAGAAACAGTTTTAAGTTCCTTAAGTTCCTTAGCTGCCATAGTTTCAAGATTAGTAATAATCATTTTACAAATATATTCATCATCTTCATCTTTGAATTTACATTCTTTAATAACATCATATAAATTGACTTCATGAATAGTATAATCAATATCATCAATAGATGTTACTTCTTTATTGAGTTCGTCCGTCATAGCAATTATAGCTTAAACACAGGCTACGCTCCGCTTCGCCTTGCTTGTCGGGCTACCCCGTAGAGGGATAACTCTATCTCATTCGGCTTTTGCTGTATCAGTTTTAGGATAACAAGTTTCTATCCAAGGGTCGTTAATATTACTTTCAACAGCAAGAGAAGCTCTAATATCTGACGCAGCTACTATCTTAAATTCTACAACATAAATAGGAATATCACTTCCTTTTTTAATAACAAATTTAGTATTATCATCAAGTTCTCCACTTGAAACATTTTTAGAAAGTATAGCCTTAGTTAATATACTATCATTAAATATATAATTGCGCAAATTATTAGAAGAAATCATAGTAGGAACATGAAGATGTGAGCCACGTTCTAATGAAGTTCTATCAATAATAATTTTATCACCAACTTCTGCATTAATAAGTTCTTTATCTTCATCACTAATTTTAGCCAGCAGTGGTATAACCATGACAGAAGTTTCTTTCGGATTTTTAGCAACAGCTATAAAATCAAAAAGACTTGTCTTAAAACACATACAAACAATAGCATAATGTTTAGGCAATTTAATATTCTCAACAAGTTGTTCAAGAACTTCTTTACTTAATTCATTAAGAGAAGTTGGAACGATAGCTCCAAAATTTGCTTTTGTACTTTTAATTGTAATCATAACATTATTTGTTTTATAAGTTAAAAGATAAATATCAATAACAATATCACAGTCCCAGCTATCCCTCTACGGGGGAGGTATAACGATTAGTAGCGGCAGTAGCGTCAATAACGATATATTTAGAATAATTAATATTATTGATAGGTTTATAATTACTATTAATAATAATATTATCTTCAACGTCTACACATATAATACGTTTATTAGTAAGTTCTTTAATAGCACGTTCAAAAGTCATATTACTTTTATTAGTTTCATAAATATACATCTCACGTATCTTTCGTTTAGTAATATTAGGATGTTCAAGTATAAATTTCATAACAATAATATCTTCTTTACCTAAATCAAATATCATACCAAGAATATTAGCATAATACATAGAAATAGGAAAATAATCAGTAGCACGTAAATAAACAATATCGTTTTTATCAGCATAAAGATAATTAGTCTTATCAACAAGACTAATATCGTTTTCATTAAGAACTTTAATATCTTTCATATCTTACATATTTTGAGTGCTAATATAACAAAAAATGCGATATAATAGCATATATACAGAAAATAATTATATATTTGTAATATAATATATAATATATAATATATATAATATATAATATATATAATATAAAT
>ENA-OQRB01000051-OQRB01000051.1-human-gut-metagenome-genome-assembly--contig:-NODE-51-length-81456-cov-23.369492_pt1 | contig 81456 bp, 65 predicted proteins | sample MGYA00243235_ERZ505100 | MGnify/ENA primary metagenome ERZ505100 (study PRJEB26097, sample SAMN02712145) | human gut metagenome | biome: Gut microbiome | host: Homo sapiens | place: Denmark: Copenhagen...
CATGAAGAACTCGCTCATGGACCTGCACGACAAAATCCTGCTGCGGAAAAGGGCGATCATTGAAACAGTAAACGACGAACTCAAGAACGTATGCTACATTGAACATACAAGGCACCGCAGCATTGACGGCTTTGCTTCCAACCTGATTGCAGGGCTTATCGCATACAACCTGCTTCCTAAGAAACCGTCACTCAATATTGACATCATTGATAAAAGCAGGCTTATTGCATAAGATTATTATACCGAACTCACGTTAACTAAAAAGACTGGAAAGAAGAGATGAAGAAAATTATTATCAGTTTGGTTTTGCTTGGAGCGGTAAGCCTCGGCGCGATGGCCGTCATGCAGAACAGGCCTGACGAGCCGCCGGTGCGCCGCACTGAGGCAAGGCATTACGGCAACTGCGGGCGTGGACATTGCGACGTAAGCCGCCATCACGGCCGCCATGCGGACAACTGCGCCCGTTACCGTGACTGCGGACGACGCCGTGACAACTGTTGCCGCAGGGCGGACTACGACTGCGGCGTGTGCCGCGGTGAACGCTGTACGCTGCACGAACGCCGCCATGCCGATGCACCGCGCAGGCACTATACGCCGCGGCGCGACCGCCGCAGCTACGACGATGTCTACCTGCGCAGGTAGGCTGGGGCTTGCTGTTGGGCAGTGCCGGTGCGCCTGAAGGTCAACAACGGTTGCTCCCCTGACTGCGGGAACAGAAAAAACAGACGGCTGCCAGCTCACGCTGACAGCCGTCTTTGCAATCTATTCTATGACTTTAACAATTATGAGTATCTTAATATCTGTCCCGGACGTATGCGCATGCGCTTGCTTATGTGGTTAAGCTTGCACAGCTTGTCGATGGTAGTTCCGCGCTTCTTGGCAATCGAGCTGAGCGTCTCGCCGCGCTTAACCTTGTGGTAGCGTATGTCTGAGCTTGACGCTGAAGACTGCTTGCGCGACTTGCTTGAACTTGTCTCCTGTGCAACGGCCTCGTCGTCGCCGGCAGACTTGCCCCTTGCCTTGTTGGCGAGAACAGACTCGTTCTCGTAAGTGTCGCGGTGGAACATGTATGTGTCGCCGGTAACGTCCTGGTTCCTGAAGTCGAACATCAGTGCCGGGTTGAGCGCAACGCCGCACAGGCGTGTCTCGAAATGCAGGTGCGAACCTGTGCTTCGGCCTGTGTTGCCGCCGAGGCCGATGGGCTCGCCGGCCTTAACAATCTGGTTTTCCTTTACCAGGTGTTTCGACATGTGGCCGTATATGGTCTCAAGGCCGTTGTAGTGGCGTATCACGACGTAGTTGCCGTAGCCGTTGGCCTCGTATTTGACTATTCTCACTTTGCCGCTGAATGCGGAGCGTATGGTGTCGCCGATGTATACTTTAACGTCGATACCCTTGTGCATGCGTCCCCAACGGCGTCCGAAGTTGGACGTAATGACCTTGCTTGTGGTAGGCATGCAGAAGTGTTTGAGGTTGATGAGGAATGAGTCGGGAAGCTCCGTTGCGCGGTGTGCGTACTTGTTGTTCCACTCTTTGTATAATTGGGCCGAGGGTGAACCCATCTGTTCCTTGTTTATCAAATTGCGCAGTGCAAGGGTATCCACTGCCTTCATTTTCTTGTCTATTGGTGCTTGTCTTGCCAAAAGGTCCTGCGCTGAAGCCGTTGCGGCCGTCATGGCCAGGAATGCTGTTATTGCTAATGTCTTTATTGTTCTTTTCAGGTGCATAGTTAAATTGTTCTTGATTAAGAAATCAACTCTGGCAAATGCCATGAGAAGTAGTAGAAAGTTTTCTGAAGGATAAACTCCCGTCTTTCATAAAAACGTTGCAAAGATAATAAAAAAATTTCAATGTTGTTTTACACTTTAACAACTTTATGTACCTTTTAACAAACCGGCTGTTGTTGGCGGCTTTGTTAATGTGTTGATATTCAACGAGTTGCAATATGCCGTCTTTTGGTTTGTAAAAGGCGGCATATTGTACGCTAAAAGGCGGCCTTTCGCAATGCAAAAGACCGCCTTTCATAAATGGCCGGGTTGTGTGTTGTCTTAAAGTTCGTGCAACTCCTTCAGCTTGGCGGCGAGCTTTTCAATCATCACCGTCGAGAGTATTATCTGCCCCTGGCGGTCGATCAGGTACATTGCCGGTATCCACTGTATGTTGTACTGCTTCGATATCTCTGTCTGTTTCCACTTCTTCAGTTCGCTTAGGTTGAGCCAGTCCATGCCGTTGGCCTCGATGTAGTTGGTCCATTTTGCTTTGTCGTCGTCGAACGACACGCTGACAAACTTGATGTTCTGCCCGTATTTGGTGTAAAGTTCCTTAAGCATGGGCGTGTCCTTGCGGCAATCCGGGCACCATGATGCCCAGAAGTCGAGCACGACGTAGCTGCCGCGTAGCGACGACAGGTTGTGGCTGGTGCCGTCAGGGGCGGCCAGGGTGAAGTCGGGGGCTGTTGTACCGGGTTGCAACAGGTTCTTGGCGTATTGGGCGTCGGCGTCCTGTGCCGCTGCTCCTACGGTCATGGCCAATGCAAGGGCCACTGACATGAAGATGCGTTTGATTGTCATAAATTTCATCGTTTTTGTTTGTTTGAACATTAATTTGTTGCGCCTTGGCGGTAAGGCGGTGCGGTGGCAGGCTCCTGCCTGTGTGGATTCGGCTTTGCCGGAGTCAGTTCTTGACCATCCTTGTATCTGCTCCCCACATCATTTTCTCGCGCAGCGTGGAGAAGTAACGCTGGTTGCTGCGCTTCACAATCCTTGCCGAATAGGGTGCCTTGGTTATTGTCAGCCGGGCGTTCTCAGTGCATTTGCCCGACTGTCCGTCGACGGCTATCAGGAAGTTGTGGCTGCGGCTCTCAACGGTCAGCGTTATCTCGGAGTCGTCGGGGATGACTATCGGGCGTACGTTGAGGCTGTGTGGTGCTACAGGCGTAAGGCATAGCGTGCCCGTGCGCGGCACTATTATGGGGCCGCCGTTTGACAGCGAGTAGGCCGTCGAGCCTGTCGGCGTGCTTACGATGAGGCCGTCGGCCTGGTAGGTCACGAGGTATTCGCCGTTTATTTCGGCGTGTATCGTAATCATCGACGCCGTGTCGCGCTTGAGTACGGCTATGTCGTTAAGCGCGCAGTCGGGGCATACGGGGTCGCCGCCCTCAACCTCGACGCGTATCACCGAGTGCGGCTCTATGGCGTAGTCGTCTTCGTACAGCGAGTTGATGGCGCTTTCGATCTCGCTCGGCACGATGTCGGCGAGGAAGCCCAGGCGGCCCATGTTGATGCCGAGTATTGGCGTGCCCTTCGAGCCTACTAGCCATGCGGCCCTGAGCAGGGTGCCGTCGCCGCCGAGCGAGATGACGAAGTCGGCCGTGAAGTCGCACCCGTCGAACACCTCGACGCAGCCCTGAGGTATCATGCCCGAACTTACAAGGAAATCGTAGAAGGCCTTTTCCATGCACAAGTCGGCGCCGTGTGCGGCCAGGCATTCCATAATCTTCAGGATGTTTGCCGACTTGCGGCTCTGGTAAATGTTTCCGAACAGGGCGAACCTTAACTTACGTGACACCATGATTTTTGAGCTTTTAAATTTCTTTTTACACATGTAATGCTTGGAAATGCCAAACATTTTGTAACTTTGCCGTTGGATAAGGCAAATGCAAAATTACATATTTTGCCTGATAACAAACATTGCAGACATATTAAAAACGTAAAAAATGACAAAATTAAGCGTAAACGTCAACAAAGTTGCCACTTTGAGGAATGCGCGTGGCGGTAACAACCCCAACGTGCTGCAAGTTGCGCTCGATTGCGAGAAGTTTGGCGCGCAAGGCATAACAGTGCATCCGCGCCCCGACGAAAGGCACATAAGATATAAGGACGTAAGGGACATAAGGCCCCTGGTTACGACCGAATTCAATATAGAAGGCAATCCTATCGACAAGTACATCGACCTCGTGCTTGAGGTCAAGCCGACGCAAGTTACGCTCGTACCCGACGCCGACAACCAGCTGACGAGCAACCACGGATGGGACACAAAGGCCAACGAGGGCTTCCTGACCGACGTGATAGGGCGCTTCAAGGAGGCAGGCATAAGGACTTCGATATTCGTTGACGCAACGCCGGAAATGGTGGAAGCGGCCAAGCGCTGCGGCACCGACCGCGTGGAACTCTACACCGAGCCGTACGCATCGGGCTACCTGCTCGACCGCGAGGAAGCCGTAAAGCCGTTTGTAGAGGCGGCAAAGGTGGCGCGTGAAGTGGGTCTCGGACTCAATGCCGGGCACGACCTCAGCCTCGTAAACCTGCACTATTTCCACCAGAACATACCATGGCTGGACGAGGTCAGCATAGGCCATGCGCTTATATGCGACGCCCTTTACATGGGATTGCACGACACGATACAGGCTTACCTGGAATGCCTTAAATGAAAGGCGGACAATATACACATATTATCTATTAACCAATTAAATCTAATTTGAAAATGGCAAAAGTATATGAATTCCTGGCTACGGGCTTCGAAGAGGTAGAGGCCCTGATACCATTAGACATAATGCGCCGCGCTGGCGTTGACTTCAAGACTGTCAGCGTGACAGGTGAGAAGGTTGTTAAAGGCGCCCACGGCGTGAAGATTGAAGCCGACCTGCTGATCGAGGAAGCCGATTTCAGTGACGCTGACCTGCTGATGCTGCCCGGCGGACTGCCCGGCGCAACAAACCTGAACGAGCATGCCGGCGTGAAAAAGGCCCTCGTAGAGCAGAACATACGCGGCAGGATGATAGGAGCTATATGCGCCGCACCTATGGTGCTGGGCGGACTGGGCATGCTTGAAGGCAAGCGCGCCACATGCTATCCGGGCTTCGAGGAATACCTTGAAGGTGCCGAATACACGCACGAGCTCTGCACCGTGGACGGCAATATAACCACGGGCGAAGGTCCGGCGGCTACGTTCCCCTATGCTTACAAGCTGCTCGAGGCCCTCACCGACAAGAAGACCGCTGACGGAATTGCCGACGGAATGATGTACAAACACCTTATGCTGAAATAAACACCGGTGTGACATACGCATCACCTACACCTGCGTACGGCCGGCAATAAGGCCGCCACGCCAATAAGGACAACTGCGCCACGGACGGATGGAAACCATGCCCCGTGGCGCAGTCGGTTCTATCAAACAATACGGAATAAGACTAACCAACAAGACAAAATATGGACTATGCAGTGATTGTAGCCGGAGGCAAGGGGCTGAGGATGGGCGCAAGCATACCCAAGCAGTTCCTTCCCGTTAACGGTTTGCCGATATTGATGCTTACAATAAAGCGTTTCAGGGAGTATGACGGGTCGTTGCGTATAATACTCGTGCTGCCGAAGGAACAGCACGAATACTGGAACGAACTGTGCAAGAATTATCATTTTACCGACGCTTATGCCGTGGTCGAGGGTGGTGAGACACGCTTCCACTCGGTAAGGAACGGACTGGCCGCCATACCGGACGACACGCAGGGCGTGGTCGGAATACACGACGGCGTGCGCCCCTTCCCGTCAGTCGAGGTCATACGCGCCTGCTATGAGACGGCGCGCACGGCTAAGGCCGTCATTCCCGTAGTGCCGGTGGTCGAGACTGTGAGGCACATTGTGGCCGGTGGGAAAACCGAAACGGTTGACAGGGCTGACTACCGGTTGGTGCAGACACCGCAGACCTTCGACATACAGATGCTCAAGCAGGCTTACGCACAGCCATACAGGGACTGCTTCACCGATGATGCGTCAGTGGTTGAAAGCGCCGGCCATGAGGTGACTCTTATCGAGGGCAACCGTGAAAATATTAAGATAACAACGCCGTTCGACCTCCGCATAGCGCGGATTCTTGCCTGAACGGCAGCCGGCAAGCCGGCCCTGGCCGTCAGGCTTGTGGCTTCAGGCGGCGTCGGCAATGGCTTTCAGCGGCGCCATGCGCCGTCAACAATACTGACAATTACAACGACAAGAAAAGACAATGCTCGACATCCTTGACCAAGACATACAGTTCCTGCCCGGTGTGGGGCCAAGGCGTAAGGCCCTGCTCGATAAGGAACTGGGCATAAAGACTTACGAAGACCTGCTTGAGCATTATCCTTACAAGTATATAGACCGCAGGCATATTTACAGGATAAGCGAGCTTACGCCCGATGCCGCGTCAGTGCAGATATGCGCAAAGCTGCTGAGCTGCGAGGTGTTCGACATGGGTTTCCACCGCTCGAGGCTTGTCGCCCATGTGTCTGACGGTAGCGGAATTGCCGACCTTGTGTGGTTCAAGAAGGGCGAACACATACTGAAGTACCTCAAGGCCGGTACGCAATACATCATCTACGGCCGCCCGACTGTGTTCAGCGGGCGTTACCAGTTCGCCCATCCGGAGATGAAGCAGATGTCGGAAGTCGAACTTTCGCAGCTTGGCCTTCAGCCTTATTACAACACGACCGAGAAGATGAAGAACTCGGGACTTGACACCTGGGGCATGGACAGGCTTGTGAAGTCTCTTCTTGATACGCTTAAAAAGCCCCTTACTGAAACTCTTCCGCCGTTCATGACGCAACGTTTAAACCTCATGTCGAGGGACGATGCGTTGAGGAAGATACACGTTCCAAAAAATCCCGACGACATACGGCATGCCGAATACCGCATAAAGTTCGAGGAAGTATTCTACGTTCAGCTCAACATACAGCGCTATGCCAGCTTCTGCAAGCGCAAGTACCGCGGCTACATGTTTACCAAGGTAGGCGCGTATTTCAACGGTTTTTATTACAACAACCTGCCTTTTGAACTTACCGGGGCGCAGAAGCGCGTCATCAGGGAAATAAGGCAGGACATGCGTTCGGGATGCCAGATGAACCGTTTGCTCCAGGGCGACGTTGGCAGCGGCAAGACCCTTGTCGCCCTTATGTGCATGCTCATAGCGCTTGACAATGGCTATCAGTCGTGCATAATGGCCCCTACGGAGATTCTAGCGGAGCAACATCTTGAGACGATAGTCTCCTTCCTTAACGGCATGGATGTCCGCGTGGAGCTGCTTACGGGCATGGTGAAGGGCAAACGGCGGCGCGAGGTGCTCGAAGGGCTTGCCGACGGCAGCGTAGACATACTTGTCGGAACGCACGCCGTGATAGAAGACAGCGTGCAATTCGCACGCCTGGGCTTTGTCGTAATCGACGAGCAGCACCGCTTCGGCGTCGAGCAAAGGGCGAAGTTGTGGAACAAGAGCGACAATCCTCCCCACGTTCTCGTAATGACTGCGACACCTATTCCGCGCACTCTTGCCATGACCGTTTACGGAGACCTTGACGTAAGCAAGATTGACGAGCTGCCGCCGGGGCGCAAACCCGTGGTCACCCTGCACAAGTACGACGACCAGACTACAAGCCTTTACGCAGGCATACGCCGTCAGATTAATGCCGGAAGGCAGGCTTACATAGTGTTTCCGCTGATTAAGGAGAGCGAGAAGATTGACCTGAAGAACCTCGAAGAAGGGTATGAAAGCCTGCGCGAGGCGTTCCCGGAGTTTAAGTTGAGCAAGGTGCACGGCCGCATGAAGCCAGTTGAGAAGGAAGAGGAGATGCGCCGTTTTGTCAGCGGCGAGACGCAGATATTGGTTTCCACGACGGTCATAGAAGTGGGGGTTAACGTGCCTAACGCCACCGTTATGGTGATAATCAACGCCGAACGCTTCGGCCTTTCGCAGCTTCACCAGTTGCGGGGGCGTGTAGGTCGTGGTGCCGACCAGTCGTTCTGCCTGCTCGTAAGCAAGCGTAACATATCAGACGACACACGCAAGCGGCTTGACATAATGTGCGAGACCAACGACGGATTCGAGATAGCCGAGGCCGACCTAAAGTTGCGCGGGCCAGGCGATCTGGAAGGTACGCAGCAGAGCGGGGTTGTGTTCGGTTTCAAGAAAGTAGACATACGCAAGGACGACCAGATAATACAACTGGCACGCGACGAGGCCCGTAGCATAGTGGCCGACGACCCGCAGTGCTGTAAGAGCGAGTATTCAATGGTGTGGCAGAGGCTCAAGGCACTACGCAAGAACCTCCCTTATTTCGGCGACATATCATAGGTTGCACGGCAGCCCAAGGCCTTTCAGCCGTTTGTATGACACATAAAAAAACGTTCCCGCAGGCTGTTTTGCTTGCGGGAACGTTTTTGTTATAGTATGTAGGACTGTTTTTATTTAGCCTCTTTCTCAGGCAGCATAATCACTTTGACGCTGTTTCCGCCTTTGAAGATAACGTCCTTAACCATCTTGGCAACCTTCTCCGGGGTGAGTGCGTTAACCACATTCTTGTAGTTTGTGTACGTATCTACGCCGTATTCGTCAAGGTTGTTTATTGTGCTTACCCAGTAAGAGTTGGTCTTGGCGTTCTCGTCGGCACGCTTCAGCATGAGTTCCTTAACCTTGTTGAGCATGTCTGCGTCAACGGTAGTACAGAGTTTCTTGGCCTCTTCTTCCATAATCTTGATAGCCATGTCGCTCTTCTCCGGGTCCATCGGGCAGATACCTACAAGTGCGGTGAACGGAGTGTCGCCTCCGAGTGAAGCCATTCCTGTGGCTCCGGCAGAGTAAGCGGCTCCTGCGTCCTCACGTATCTTCTTCAGGTAGATCATCTCAAGAACCTGTCCTGCTGCGCTTGCAGCCACTGCATTCTCAAGAGAATACGGGGTTGTGAGGTTGTACCAGTACATGTAGGCGTTGGCCTTCGGAGTCTCCATCTTGCGTGTGAACTTGTTTTCGGCGTTGCCCTTTGCGTAGGTTGAAACCTTCTTCCAGTTCTCCTTCTTGCCTTTGGCGGGCAGTGAAGCTATGTACTGCTCGATGAGCGGACGTATTGTAGCCTCGTCGAAGTTGCCCACGATGGTGAATGTGAAGTCGCCTGCGTCAGCTGTACGCTCCTTTGCAATCTGCAGGATGCGGTCGTAGTTAACCTTCTTGAGGTCTTCGAGCTTCAGTGTTGCGTAGCGTGGATTGTGGCAGTAGAGTGTTGACATCAGCGAGTCTGAGAACGCTGCGTCGGGTGAGAGTGCCTGGTTCTTCAGCATGGTCTCGAGCGTGGTCATAAGCTGTGCGAAGCTCTTCTCGTCCTTCCTTACGTCGGTGAAGTAGAGGTAAGTCAGCTGGAACAGTGTCTCCAGGTCTTTCGGGGTAGAGCTTCCGCTGAGTCCTTCGTGCAGGTTGAACAGCTGGAGGTTGGCGTTGGCCTGCTTGCCGGCGAGAGCCTTCTCGAGTTCGGTGTTGCTGAAGTTGCCAAGTCCGCTTGCGCCGATAGCCATGTCGAACACTTTTGCATTGACGATGTCCTCGTCGCCGAGCAGTGAAGAACCACCCTTTGATGTAGCGTCGATTACAACTTCGTCGTCCTTGAAGTCGGTCTTCTTCAGCAATACGCGTGCGCCGTTAGAGAGAGTAAGCTCCTTGTAGCCGAGAGTCTTGTTCTCCTTCTCGCCTGTTATCTTGCCTTTTGCAGGCATTTTTGCGATGAGCGGCTCCTGCTTTACGTTGTCGACCCATGCGGTCAGTTTCTCGCCGTGTACGGTGTCGATGGCTTTCTTGATGCTTTCGGGAGTCGGGTATACAGTTCCTTCCTTCTCGGTGTTGAAGCTCATTACAACGAGGTTGGTGTCGGTTACGCTTACGAGTTCTTTCATCACTTCGTTGATAGCCTCAACCGGAATCATCGGGCTTATCTGCTGCATTATTGCGTATTCGTCTTCGATTGACGGGATAGGCTCGTTGTCGATGAAGTTACGTGTGTAGAGTTCGCAGTAAACGCCGTTCTCGCGCTTGTTGCGGTTGGTATATACCTTCTCCAGCTGGCTCATGTATTCAGACTTCGCACGGACGAACTCTGTGGGGGTGAAGCCGAACATGGTGGCGCGCATTACTTCGCGTACTGCGGCTGAGATGGCAGCCTCGGTCTGTCCGGGCTTCGGGATGCATACTACTGCGAACGCATCCTTTGACTTTGCGTAGATGTAGTCGCCGTCGCTGACGTATGCCTGGAGGTAGGGGCATTCAGGATTCTGTCCTACTTCGGCAAGGCGTGCGTTGAGCATCTGCAGCGACAGGTTGAGCGCATACTGCTGAACCATGTATGCGAGGCTTGTCTTCATGCTGTCGGGCACGTCGTCGTGTTTGAACATTATCTGCACGATGTTGAACTGCTGCTCCTTGTCCTTGTCTACAACGATTATAGCCTCGTTGTTGTCGGGCACGGGTTCTGCAACCACCGGTGCTGCGTTGGGGGCGAGCTTGATGCCGCTGAACATTTCCTTTATCTTCTGTTCTGTGCGGTCAACGTCGATGTCGCCCACCACGATGATGGCCTGGTTGTCCGGGCGGTACCACTTGTGGTAGTACTGGCGGAGCACTTCGGGTTTGAAGTTCTTAACCACCTCCATCGTACCGATAGGCATGCGGCGTCCGTACTTGCTGCCCGGGTAAATGGTTTCGAGGTTGCGTTCCATCATCCTCTGCATTGGTGACGAGCGCAGGCGCCACTCGTTCTCTATCACGCCACGCTCCTTGTCTATCTCCTCGGTGGCGAGTGTAAGGCCGTTAGACCAGTCCTTGAGCACGAGGAGGCAAGAGTCGAGTGCCGCGATGTTCTTTGACGGCACGTTGTCTATGTTGTAAACGGTCTCGGCTATCGATGTGTAGGCATTGAGGTCTCGGCCGAACTCCACGCCGATTGAGCGCATATATTCGAGCAGCTTGTCGCCCGGATAGTTGTCCGAGCCGTTGAATGCCATGTGCTCCAGGAAGTGGGCAAGACCCCTCTGGCTCTCTTCCTCCTGGATTGAGCCTACGCGCTGTGCGATGTAGAAGTTTACACGATGTTCAGGATAGTCGTTGTGGCGGATGTAATAGGTAAGGCCGTTAGGCAGCTTGCCTATCCTTACAGCATTGTCGACCGGTATGGGCGGCATCTGCATTCCTTGCGCCATTACCGCTGCGGTGCCTGTAATGAATAGCACGGCGGCGACGAAAAGATGTTTTATTTTCATAAAATAAGGGTTTAAAATGGTTTGACAAATATAGTTTTTTCTTGTATTAACGCTGTTGGTTACTTGTTATATTTAATATATTTTATACTTTGCGGTCGCCCGGTGTCGCATTTAATCCTGCTTTGGCTCTATCCGGTCACGGCTCGTCGCTGTATTCAAGTATGTCGCCAGGCTGGCAGTCCAATTCGCGGCATATGGCTTCGAGCGTACTGAAACGTACGGCCTTGGCCTTGCCCGTCTTGAGTATTGACAGGTTGGCCTGCGTCAGTCCCACGCGTTCGGCCAGTTCGCCGAGCGGCATTTTGCGCTTTGCCATTTCAACGTCAAGGTTTACTATTATTCTTCCCATGCCTTTGCGTTTGTTATATTGTTAGTTCCTGTTCTTCCCTCATCTTCAGTCCTATGGCGAAGGCTTCGGCTATTACGAGCGAGAACAGTCCGAAAAGGATGCTCGTGAAGTCAGCCGCCGACTTGTAGTCGACCACGTATTCGCTCAGGCTGAATACCTGTTGGGCCTGGTATGCGTCGTAGCATCCGTCGGCGGTGACGATGGATCCTGCCGCCACGAGGCACCAGCCTGTAAGGCGCAGCAGCTTGATGTTTTTGTGGATGAATATCTGGTTGCGGTTGACATTGCGCACGAAGAAGATGAACGCCACAAGTGCTGTTACGGCCATGGCGCCGAACGCCAGGGTGTAAACCACCTTGAATATTGCGGCAAGGGTGTTGATTTTACCGTTGAGGGGCACTATGAGCTGCGTCGGCCATGCCTGCTGCGACTTGTTCGTGGCCTTGTCGGTGATGGTCTGTGCGGTGCGCGGCGACATTTCCGCAGGCAGCAGCGATATGTAGCAGTAGCGGCTCGGGTCTATTTGCGTTACGTCGCGCCTCTCTTCACCGTGGCGCATGCCGCTCGTGAAGCCTGTGATGAATGCGTTCGACATTGAAAAGATGTCGCAGGCAATCACCGCGAATATCAGTACACAGAACAGTTTGAGTTTCTTTTTCATCGTCGTAGCTTTTTACCGTAGTCCCGCCACCGTCTTGTGTTGACGGCGGCGGAATATCCGGCTGGTTGTCTTTGATTTTAGAGAGAGTAATATTATGTTATTTGTATTATTATTGATATTTGATTATTATTTATCGTTTTTCGATATGCAAAGATATGCACTATTTTTTAAACGGCAAAATAAAAACGATAAAAATTTATCGAAAATCGATAATTTAGTTTAAATCCTGTCCTTTTACCGTTTTCCCCTTGCGTTGGGCTTTGCCGGCAGTCGTACAGGCGTATTGCGCCATCCGCTTTCCAAGAGGCCGCCTTTTACGCTGCAAAAGGTGGCTTTTCAGGCTGTAAAAGGATACCTTTTGCAACGTAAAAGGTTATGTATTGGAAACTGCCTGGTAATCACGTCGTTACAGACACTACTTTGACTGGTGTGCCGTGGCTGTCTGCCGTCATTTACGGATGTTTTGCCATGTAGGCATATACGAATTTGTCAAAATACATGTTTTTTAACGATTTAAAGGTTAAAAATATGCAGAAAACCTTTTTTTATCAAATAGTTTTCATATCTTTGCCCCGTCATGAAACATATAAGGAAAATATTCTTAACTTGCGCTGCATTCATGGCGGCAGCCGGAATCAGCGCCCAGGAAAAGGTTGTGCCGTTGTCTTACGGCAACATGGACAGCTGGACCATACGCAAGGTGCACGAGTCAGCCATAATAGGCGGTAATACAAAGACACTCTACGAGATAGGACCTAACCGCACCGTAGAGGGCAACAAGCCGTACACCAACGGCGGAGGTTCCCCATGGGGCACGTCAAACGTCATGGCCAAGGTCATGGGCGTAGTGAAGACCAACAACTCCGTGTACCGCGACAAGCGCGGCAGCGGCTGGTGTGCCAAGCTGACCACGCACATCGAAAGCGTGAAGGTCATGGGCCTTATGAACATCAACGTGCTGGCCGCAGGTTCCATCTTCCTCGGCGACATGAAAGAGCCTATAACCGGAACTAAGGACGGCCCGAAGGCCATGAACAACGGCATACCGTTCACAGGCAGGCCGAAGGCTGTAAGGTTCGATTACAGTGTCAAGGCGGCAGGCAGTCCTAACAGGATCAAGCAGACAGGTTTCAGCAAGAAGCAGACCGTGCCCGGGCGTGATTATGCCATAGCCGTGCTATACCTGCAAAAGCGAACCGAGGACAAGGCGGGCAACATCACGGCCAAACGCGTCGGCACCATGGTGGTGAAGTTCGGCAAGAGCACCGGCGGATGGGTCAACAACGCCACGTATAAGATAATGTACGGCGACATACGCAACACCCCCGGCTATGACGCTTCAACGATGGGGCTGCGCCATACGGACTACGCACGCAACAGCAAGGGCAAGAGCGTGCCTGTGAAAGAGATAGGATGGGCCGACGCCGACACCACGCCTACACACCTGATGTTGCAATTCTCGTCGAGCCACGGCGGAGCTTACATAGGCTCGGTAGGCAACACATTATGGGTGGACAACGTCGAGATGGTATACTGACCCGCGTAAATCCATAGGTAATTATGAGGCTTGTTTTTCTCGCAGCATTCTTTATGTGTGCCATATTGCCGGGTGCAAGTGCGCCTGAGAACGGCAGCAAAGACACTGTTACGGTTGACAGCACGCAGCAAACAGACAGCGTGAAGAAGAGAAAAGGACTGATTAACAGGTTTCTTGACTACATAAACGAATCCAACAAGACCGATCCCGGCAAGAAGTTCGACTTCAGCCTGCTGGGCGGTCCGCATTACAGCACCGACACAAAGTTCGGCCTTGGCCTTGTTGCCACCGGCATATACCGCACCGACATGGCCGATACGTTGTTGCCGCCCTCCAACACCGCCCTGTACGGAGACATCACAACGGGGCAGTTCTATAAAATAGGCATACGCGGAACGCACATCTTTCCCCATGACAAGTGCCGCCTGGACTACAACGTATCGTTCGATTCGTTCAAGAGCAGCTTCTGGGGCATAGGCTACGTCAACGGCAACAAGGACTCTAACGAGAGCACGATGGACAGGATACAGGTCCAGGCCAAGGCGAGCCTGCAGTGGCGTTTTGCCGATAATCTGTACATCGGGCCGACGGTAGTGTTCGACTATGCCGGCGTAAGCCACGTCGAGCGGCCTGAGCTTCTCGAGGGCATGGACCACCGGACGCTGAATGTCGGTGCCGGCGTATCCCTTGTTTATGACTCGCGCGACGTGCTAACCAACGCGCACAGGGGCTTCTATGTGAACATCTCGCAACTGTTCCGGCCGGCCTTCATGGGCAATGACTATGCCTTTGCCACCACCGACCTGCGTGCCGACGTGTACCGCACGGTGTGGAAGGGCGGAGTGGTAGCGGCCGACCTGCGCGGCACTCTCAACTTCGGTAACCCTTCGTGGGGCATGATGTCGCTGCTGGGCAACTCTTACTCGATGCGCGGATATTACGAGGGACGCTATCGCGACAAGCACAAACTGGAGGCGCAGGTAGAGCTGCGCCAGCACGTATGGAAGCGCAACGGCATTGCCTTGTGGGCAGGGGTGGGCACTGTCTTCAACAAGTTCAGCGCCTTACGCTCCGACAGGCTGCTTCCCAACTTCGGCATAGGCTACCGCTGGGAGTTCAAGAAGGATGTCAACGTGCGTCTCGACTACGGTTTCGGCAAGAGCGGACAGTCGGGTTTCATCTTCAACATAGGCGAAGCCTTCTAAGGCACAGGCATCACCCAATGTCGTGTAAAACGGCATTGCCCTGTGTAATTACATGTAATTCAATACTTACGGATATTCAATGAAAGACCCAAATAATCACGGCATATTGGCCCGTTTCTTGTCCGCAGGGGGACGTGACACGGGCAAAAGGCGCGCTTTAATACTTTTCTGGCTTACCATAGCGGTGCTTGCCGTACCCAACGTGGCGCTTTGCGTGACCGAGCGCATGTCGCCGGCTCCCGGCATAACCAATGTACTGCTGCCCGTGTCGGTGGTGTGGCTGCTTATGACCTTAAGTCCCCGCCCCGGCAAAACCACGTGGCTCATGTTTCCGCTTATATTCTTCGCCGCGTTCCAGCTGGTGCTCCTCTATCTGTTCGGGCATTCCATAATAGCGGTGGACATGTTCCTCAACCTTGTTACAACCAATCCCGGAGAGGCTTTCGAGCTGCTTGACAACCTGCTGCCGGCCATCTCGATAGTAGTCGTGGTCTACATTCCGCCGCTCGTTATAGCCACTGTCTCGCTGCGCCGTAAGGACAAGCTCGATGCTGCTTTCATGTCAAGGCAACGGCGCATGGCCCTCGTTGCAGTCGCTGTGGGTGCGGCAAGCCTCGGCGTTAGTTATGCTTCAGACCGCGAATACAGTGCGAAGATACAGCTTTACCCGCTCAACGTGGGTTACAACCTTGTGCTTGCCGTAGAGCGTTCAGGGGCTACTGCCGACTATGCCGAGACCTCGGCGGGCTTCAAGTTCAAGTCTAAGGCCACGCACCCTGCCGCCAGCCGCGAGGTGTACGTCATCGTGGTGGGCGAGACGGCGCGTGCATGCAGCTTCAGCCTGTACGGTTACGGGCGCGAGACCACCCCGCTGCTCGAGCGTACCAAAGGACTTGTGGCTTTCACCGACGTGCTTACACAGTCGAACACCACGCACAAGAGCGTGCCCATGCTGCTTTCGGCGGCGTGCGCCGAAGACTACGACCGCATATACCGCGAGAAGGGAATAATAACAGCCTTCAAGGAAGCAGGCTTCCATACGGTGTTCATATCAAACCAGCGCCCCAACCGCTCGTTCATAGACTTCTTCGGCATGGAGGCCGACGAGTGGGTGTTCATGAAGGAGAATCATAAGGGGACGGAAACCCTCCAGGACGCCGACATGCTGCCTATGGTAAGGGACGTGCTGGCCCAGGGACGCAAGAAGGAGCTTATTGTATTGCATACGTACGGCTCGCACTTCAACTACCGTGAACGCTATGCTGCACGTTCGGCCGTGTTCAAGCCGGACAACGCGAGCGAGGCGAAGCCGTCCAACCGCGAGTCGCTCGTCAACGCATACGACAACTCCATACGCAGCACGGACAGTTTCCTGCACGGCCTGATTGGCATCGTCGACAGTTGCGGCGCCGTGTCGGCATTGCTCTACACGTCTGACCACGGCGAAAACATCTTTGACGACCGTCGCCAGCTGTTCCTGCATGCCTCGCCCGTACCGTCGTTCTACGAGCTTCATGTGCCGTTCGTCATTTGGACTTCAGACTCTTACCGGCGCACCTTCGCGCCCGTGGCTGCCGCCCTTGATGCCAACCGCCGCAAGAGCGTGGCCAGCAGCGTGTCGGTGTTCCACACCATGCTCGGTCTTGCCGGCATAGAAACGCCTTACCGCAACGACAGCCTGTCGGTGGCGAGCGGCAAGTTCACTCCTACCAGGCGCATGTATCTTAACGACCACAACGAGCCTGTGCCCGTTGAAAAGATACTGAGGGACAAGGAAGACTTCGTGATGATGGAACGTGTTAAGGCCGGGCAGTGACGGGCTGTGCGGCAATGTTTTTTCGGTGATTTTGCAAAAGGTTGCTTCCGGGACGATGAAAGGTAACCTATTGCAACGCAAAAGGATGCCTTTTACAATGCGAAAGGCATCCTTTTGTAATTATACTGATTATCAATAAGTTACAGGCTGATGTAAAAACAGCTGCCAACGTCGCTTCAGCGCAGCTGTCAGCCGGCGTCGTGCTTTATGTTGCGCGGATGGTGTTCAAGTATCTCGCGTTGCAGTTCGTGGGTGTCAATGTGGGTGTATATTTCCGTAGTGCCTATGCTCTCGTGCCCGAGCATGGCCTGTATGGCGCGCAGGTCGGCACCGCCGGCAAGCAGCGCCGTTGCGAAACTGTGGCGCAGCGTGTGCGGACTTATTGTCTTGCTTATGCCCGCCTCCTCGCCGAGGCGTTTTATCATGATGAGAATCATTGTGCGCGTAAGGTGCGCTCCGCGGCGGTTGAGGAACACGTAGTCCTCTTCGCCCGGCTTTATGCCCATCAGGTTGCGGTCGATGAACCACAGTTGCAACTGCTTTATGGCGCTCTCTGATATGGGCACGAGCCTCTCCTTGCGCCCCTTGCCAACAACCCTTACGAAGTGTTCTTCAAGGTAAAGGTCTGACAGACGCAGCGTTACAAGCTCGCTTACACGCAGTCCGCAGCTGAAAAGCACCTCTATAATGGCCTTGTTGCGCTGCCCCTCCCATTTCGATAGGTCGATGGCCTGCTCGAGGCGGTCAACCTCCTCGGTTGTCAGGACTTCGGGCAGATGGTCGCCGAGCTGTGGCGACTCGAGCAGCTCGGACGGGTCGTCGCTTATGTATCCGTCAACCTGGAGATAGTGGTAGAACGTCCTCACGCCGCTCAATATGCGGCACTGCGAGCGCGCCCCTACGCCTATCGAGTGCAGGTTGGCGGCAAAGGCCTGCAGGTCTTCCAGCCGTGCGGCGAGCGGGTCGATGCCCTGCTCGCCGAAATAGGCCAGCAGCTTCTCTATGTCGTGCGAATATGCGTCGAGCGTGTTGGGTGTGAAGTTGCGCTCGAGTTTCATGTAGCGGCGGTAGGCGGCTACAAGATTAGACGCCTTTTTGTTTACTGTTTCCATTTATTTTATTACTTTTGCAGCGTGGCGCGGCTGCCGGTTTACATGTGTCAGGCCGGCGTGCTGCCGTTATGGGCACGCCTGGTGCCGCGCAAGTGCAAAATTAAGAAAAATAATCCGGATATGAAAATATTAGTATTGAACGGTCCCAACCTCAACCTCTTGGGCGTAAGGGAGCCGGGCATTTACGGCAACAGCTCGTTCGACGACTACCTGCCGAAGCTGCGCGAGGCTTTCCCCGGTGTGGAAATCGACTATTTCCAGAGCAACATAGAGGGCGTGATGATAGACAAGATGCAGGAAGTAGGCTTCACGTACGACGGCATAGCGCTCAACGCCGGCGCCTACACGCATACCAGCATAGCCCTGCACGACTGCATAAAGTCGCTGAAATGCCCCGTGGTCGAGGTACACGTATCCAACGTGCACAAGCGCGAGGAGTTCCGTCATAAGTCCATGATATCTGCCGCGTGCCTCGGCGTGGTGTGCGGTTTCGGGCTCGACTCATACCGGCTGGCCGTCGAGGCGCTAGTGCTCGACGCCCGGCAGCGTGAACAGGCATGATAACGATACGGTGAATAATGAAACAGAGCCAGGTTGACATTAACAGGGGGTTGGACGAATACATACTCGCCCACATAGACCCCGAGGGCGACTACCTGTACCGCCTGTGGCGGGCCACAAACATACACCTGCTGCACGGGCGCATGGCCAGCGGCCACCTGCAGGGGCGGCTGTTGAAGATGCTCGTGCGGATGGTGCGCCCAAGCAACATACTTGAGATAGGCACATTCAGCGGATACAGCGCAATCTGTCTGGCAGAAGGGCTGGACGAGGGCGGAATGGTGTACACTTACGAGATAGACGACGAGCTGGAGGACTTCACCCGCCCGTGGATCGAAGGCTCGGCCGTGGCCGACAAGATACGTTTCATCATCGGCGACGCCATAAAGGAGGCCCCAAAGCTGGGTGTGGAGTTCGACATGGTGTTCATCGACGGCGACAAGCGCACGTACGTCGAGGCTTACGAGATGGCGCTGTCTGTGCTGCGCCCGGGCGGCTTCATCCTTGCCGACAACACGCTTTGGGACGGCCACGTGCTCGAGACGCCGCGCCAGACCGACCGCCAGACCATAGGCATAGAAACGTTTAACGACCTGATAGCCACCGACGGGCGCGTGGAAAAACTGATATTGCCCCTGCGCGACGGCCTGACGATGGCAATGAAGAAGCGTTGAGAGACTGACCCGGCCGGCGTGCATGCCCGGCACGGCTTAAAAATAAGCTGCATAAGTTCGCAATGTCGAAAAAAATGTGTAAGTTTGCAGGCAGTTTTTACAGCCTGCACCTTATTAATATAACTACATAATAAAATGCAAGAAACAAGACAAAACCGCATAGCAAGGCTCCTGCAGAAGGAGCTTAGCCTTATATTCCAGTCGCAGACGCGCTCGATGCGCGGCGTGATGGTGAGCGTGACGCGCTGCCGCATAAGTCCCGACCTGAGCATCTGCACGGCATATCTGAGCATATTCCCGTCTGAAAGGGCTGACGAGATAATCAAGAACATCACGGCCAACGATAAGACTATACGTTACGAACTGGGCACCCGTGTGCGCAACCAGTTGAGGATAATACCCGAACTGCGCTTCTTCGTAGACGACTCGCTCGACTACATAGCCCACATTGACGAGTTGCTGAAGAAATGAACTTCCCCTTTTACATAGCCCGTCGGTACCTGTTCTCGAAGAAGAGCACGCACGTAATCAACCTGATAAGCGGCATAAGCGCCGTAGGTGTGGCCATCGCCACCATGGCTCTGGTGGTCACGTTGAGCGTGTTCAACGGCTTCCATGACCTGGTGGCGTCGTTCCTTACATCGTTCGACCCGCAGCTCGAGGTAGTGCCCGCCAAAGGCAAGACTGCTCCGGCAGACGACCCGGTGCTGGCCAAGATACGCACGTTGCCGGAAGTCGACGTAGCCACTGAAAGCGTGGAGGACCAGGCTTTGGCCATTTACAAGGGCAATCAGGCAATGGTTGTGGTGAAGGGTGTTGACGATAATTTCGACAAGCTAACGCATATTAACGAGATTCTTTACGGCGACGGCGAGTTCTCGCTTAGCGCCGCCAACCTCCAATACGGTACGGTGGGCATACGTCTGGCCGCCGACCTGGGCATGGCCGCCGACTGGGACGGATACTTGAAGATATATGCGCCCAAGCGCGAGGGGCAGCTCGACATGATGAATCCTACCGAGGGATTCGTCGAGGACTCGCTGATTTCGCCGGGTGCGGTGTTCTCCGTCGGCAACGGGCGCTACGACCGCAATTACGTGCTGACGTCGATAGCCTTCGCCCGCAATCTTTTCGGGCAGCAAGGCATGCTCTCGCAGCTTGAGTTGAGGCTCAAGCCGGGGTCTGACATAGACGCCGTGAAGGAGGAAATGAGGCAGATTGCCGGCGGAAAGTATCTCGTCCTTGACCGTCTGGAGCAGCAGGCTGACACGTTTAAGATAATGAAGATTGAGAAATTCATTGCTTATATATTCCTTACTTTCATACTTGCCGTGTCGTGCTTCAACATCATAGGTTCGCTGTCGATGTTGATAATAGATAAGAAAAACGATGTTGTAACGCTGCGCAACATGGGTGCAACCGACAAGCAGATTACACGGATATTCCTTTTCGAGGGCCGTATGATTTCGGTAATCGGTGCCGTTGCCGGCATATTGCTCGGCTTGTTGTTGTGCTGGTTGCAGCAGACATACGGTTTCGTGGCGCTCGGACAGTCGAGCGGTTCGTTCGTCGTTGATGCTTATCCGGTAAGTGTCCACCCTGAAGACATCCTGTTGGTGTTCTTCACGGTTGTTGTGGTCAGCTTTGTTTCGGTCTGGTATCCCGTAAGATATTTCTCCAAACGGCTGATAGGAGACTGATTTTAGCGCGTATTAAGATAAAGGAAAACGATAAAGGAGGTGTGCTTTTACAGGATTGCGGCACACCTCCTTTATCGTTAATTTTTAGTTTATGATTTTTAATTGCCAACCCAATGGCTTAGCTCCTTTCAGCCCAGTCGCCACGGTCAAGGTTACGGTAGCTTATGGCCTCGGCAAGGTGTTGCGGCTGTACGTTCTCGGATGCCTCCAGGTCGGCTATGGTGCGTGCTACCTTAAGTATGCGGTTGTATGCGCGGGCGGACAGGTTGAGGCGTTCCATGGCAGTGCGCAGCAGGTTTATTCCAGCCTCGTCGGGCTCGGCGTACTGGTGTATCATGCGCTCGGACATCTGTGCGTTGCAGTGTATTCCGTTGCAGTCCTTGAAGCGTTGTTCCTGGATGAGCCTGGCCTTGATTACCCTTTGGCGTATGCTGGCGCTGCTCTCGCCCTGCGTGGAGCGTGATATGTCCTTGAAAGGCACGGGCGTTATTTCTATCTGTATGTCAATCCTGTCGAGCAACGGACCGCTTATCTTGTTGAGGTAGCGTTGTATTTGGCCGGGCGAACACACGCATTTGTGGGTCGGGTCGTTGTAATATCCGCACGGACAGGGGTTCATCGAGGCCACGAACATGAACGAGCAGGGGTATTCAACCGTGTATTTTGCACGTGAAATGGTAATTTTGCGGTCTTCAAGTGGTTGGCGCAGCACTTCGAGCGTTGACTTGTTGAACTCAGGTAGCTCGTCGGCAAACAGCACGCCGTTGTGCGCAAGCGATATTTCGCCCGGCTGCGGATTCAGTCCTCCGCCTACAAGTGCCACCTGTGAGATGGTGTGGTGGGGCGAGCGGAACGGTCGTTGGGATATTAACGACATGTTCTTGCCCAGTTTTCCGGCCACCGAATGTATCTGCGTTGTTTCAAGGCTTTCGGCCAGTGAGAGTGGGGGAAGTATCGAGGGAAGCCGTTTCGCCATCATCGACTTGCCGCTTCCGGGAGGACCGATCATTATCATGTTGTGTCCTCCTGCTGCCGCAACTTCCATCGCCCGCTTGACGCTCTCTTGTCCACGGACGTCGGCAAAGTCGAGGTCGAAGCTGCTTTGCTGTTCGTAAAATTCACGTCTTGTATCGATGAAAGTAGGCTCGAATCCACCTTCACCGTTCATGAAGCGCACCACGTCGAGCAGGTTTTCCATGCCGTACACCTGTATTTTGTTTACAACGGCGGCTTCGCGGATGTTCTGTTGTGGCACAATCAGTCCTTTGAAACCCTCCTTGCGTGCCCTTATGGCTATAGGTAGGGCACCGCGTATGGGTTGTATCTTGCCGTCAAGGCCGAGCTCTCCCATTATCATATAGTCGGAAAGCATGTCGGTTTTGACCTTTCCTATTGCGGCGAGGATGCCTATCGCCATGGGCAGGTCGTATCCGCTGCCCTCCTTGCGGAGGTCGGCGGGAGCCATGTTTATGGTTGTATCGACTACGGGAAGTTTTATTCCGTTGTTCTTTAGTGCTGAAGCTATGCGGTCGCGGCTTTCCTTTATTGCCGTGTCGGCAAGTCCGGAGAGGTGGAAATTGACGCCTTTCGTCACGCTTACTTCCACCGTTACGGTCGTTACTTCAAGACCGTTTACTGCCGCGCAATACGTCTTGACTAGCATGTGGAGTGTTTTTTGTGTATTAGTTTAGTAGCACCTTGAGTCTTGCTTCAAGGTCGTTAGTTTCCAGGTTGCGTTCCAATACGCGTCCTTGTGCATTGAACAGTATGTTTTCTGATACCGAATTGAGTGAAAAAGTTTCGAGTAGCGGACTGTCGAACATCATTTGGTCGCAGACGGTTATCACTCCTGTCGAGTCATTACGCATGGTTTGCCTGCATTTATGTTTGCTTGCGTCAATGTTGATGCCCATTATTGCGAGCCTGTTTCCGTACTCGTTTTTCAGTTGGTTGAGTTTGTAGCGCATGTTTACGCTTCTGTTATTCCATTCAGCCCATGTGTAAACTACAGCCACTTTGCCGCGTAATTCAGCGTCTGAAACGGGTTTGTCGTATATGTCTTTAGTCCTGAATACTGGCATCTTGGCTCCTGCCGTGCATTGTCCGGCAGCCTTTGCGTAGCGCAGAATGCGTGCAATGTTGCCGTTTTTAGGCTGCTCTTTATACAGGATGTTTGCCAGTTGTTCTATTTTCTTGGGGTCCGCGTCTGTTGTATTGACGAAGTATTTCCTTAGAACATATACGCTTGCGAGTGACTTGGGGTTGTTTTTTATGAACTGTGCGGCATAGTTTTTCACCTCAGGAGGTGACGCTTTGGCTATCTGTTGGCGGAATCCGTTCATGAGCTTATCCTCTTTTGTTCCGTCGACTTCTATCTCCTTGAGGTGTGATGCGTCGCCTTTTATTGTTGCAGACTTGCCCGGTTCGGCGAATACGGGCTGCTCTGAGAAGTTAGGGAAGATAATTACGATTGTGCCGTTTTCCTTGCATGGCGTTTCAAAGGTGAAACGTCCGCCTTCGACTTTTATCGTATCGACGCCGTCGAATACGCCGTCTGGACTGTAAACATAAAACTCACCCTGGTTTAGGTTGAGTAACCGGCCTTCAAAACTGAAGTAACCGCTGCGTGAACCGCAGGACACCAAAACCAGGGTGAGTGTAAAGATATAAATTAGCCGCTTCATGCGCCAGCTTTATTTATTTGCTGACTTTTGACAGCTCAAGGTCGTTGTTTGCGTAAGTTGCAAGTGAAGGATCCTTCTGCAATGCGCTTCTCAGGTAAGAAGAAGCTGCGTCGTTGTTGCCCTGACGTGCGTTGAGGATAGCCTGCAGATAGTCTGTCATGGCGTCTTTCTTCTCAATGTTGTTCAGAGTGCTTGCTGCGCCGGCATAGTTCTTGTTAAGGATCTGTGCCAAAGCTGTAGTGTTGCAGTTGTAGCCCTTCAAGTTCTGCTCTGCTGTTGCATAGTCGCCCTTGGCAAGGTTGAGTGAGCCGAGTACCTTGTTGTAGTCGGTTGCAGTGTTAGCCTTTGCGATGTAGCCTTCAGCTTCGCTGATGTTACCGTTCTTAAGAGCGAGCAGACCGAGGTTTGCATTTACCTCAGGTGCGTTGCTGTTCTTGCTCTGAGCCTGTGCCAGGTAGTTCTTGGCAGCGTCGTAGTTGCCCTTTTCGAACGCGATGGTTGCAAGGTTGTTGTAAGCACGGTAGTCGTTAGGATAAACCTGTGTAGTCTTCTTGTAGATGCTTTCTTTTGCGTCAACGCTGCTCTCGAGTGTAGCTGCGTACAGCATTTCGTCAACTGAAAGCTGTGTAGCGTCTGCTGCGTACTGGTCTTTGATCTGCTGGTCGCTGCGACCGATGAGCTCGTAGTTGATGATCAGGCGTGAACGGCGGAGTTCGGGAAGGATGCCGTCAGCAAGTTCGCGGAAACCTGCAGACATGTTGCGTATCTGCTGCTCGCGCTCTTCAGGATCCTGGTACATAGAGAGAACACGGAGGATAACGTCCTTGTCCTGTATGTTAGATGCAGCAACGAGTTTCTGGAAACCGTCCCAATCCTCAGCTGTGTAGCTGCCAGTAACGTCGCTTTCGAGTTTCGCATTCTTAACTTGCTTCTTAGCGTAGTCTACAGATACGTTCTGACGCTTGCCTGCAAGCTTGTCGTTGAAGTCGAGCGTACCGTCGGGTGATGCGTAAGCAAGTACTTCTACGTTCTTGAGGTTGAGTTTCTCGCGGTCAGCGTTGATTTCCTTAAGCATCTTTACGAACTCTGTAATAGAGTTGTTCTTCAGCTCGCTCTTGCGGAGGTTTGCCTGGTTGATAAGGAACTTGATCTGTGCTTCCTGCCTCTGTGCACGTACGCGCTGGAATGTGTCAGCTGCGATGCAAGCGCCGCTGCCTGAGAGTGTGCTTGTGTAAAGTTCAGATGTTGCGATAACGCCTTCAGCAACCTTTACAGCAGGAACTTCAACCTTTTTCTTTTTCTTGCCTACATAAGCATCGAAAGTCATGTAAAGGTCGCTCTTCTGCATTTCGGGCACATACTTATAGTTGGCTCTCATTGTGTAGTTGCCACCCATCTTGTATGAGATTGTCTGGTCGTTGCCTTCAACCTTCTCACCCTGGAATGTTGCAGCCTGGCCTTGTGCAGCCTGTCCGTTGCCGTAGCGCAGCTCGGGAACAACTGTAACAACAGCCTTTTTCTTCAAGTACTTCTCGGGGAAAGTACCATTGATAGTTACGGCTACCTGTCCGCCTTTTGATTCCAGCGGATTGGGTGTAACTTTAAAATTGTCGGCAGAGAGTTCTCCAAGTTTTGAAGAGCATGACGACAGTGCAAGCACTGAAGCTGCCGATAAAAATAAAATAAGATTTTTCTTCATATATGAAAGGTTTTAAATGATTGTGCCGCGAGCGGGACTCGAACCCGCACAGCCATTACTGGCCAAGGGATTTTAAGTCCCTCGTGTCTACCAATTCCACCATTGCGGCTTTTGTGAGCGGCAAACGGGACTCGGACCCGCGACCTCGACCTTGGCAAGGTCGCGCTCTACCAACTGAGCTATTGCCGCTTAAACGTAATGCAAAGATAAGTCTATCTTCCCAAAGACGCAAATTAATTTACACATTTTAATATTTAAAGTGTCAGTTTATTACTGAAACAATGCCTCCGGCAATACTTGCATGGTAACGGATTAGTTTATCGCCCTGGTCGCCGTCGATTATCAATCCGTCGTTGTTCATGTCGTATTTACGGTGACAGCTGCCGCATTCGGCCGTACCGTTGGTCTTCATGGTGAGCTGGTAGCGTGGCATGCTGGTGTCCTTGAAGCAGTTGGGGCACTGGCTGTCGTATGCGTAAAGTATGGCTGGATTGTTCAGGTTGCCGTATCCTATTATTATCCCCGTGCCGTTGTATACGCCCAACTTGTTTGTGCGTTGCTTGTCCAGGGCGGTCAGTGCTACTTTGTCAGACAAGCCCTGGTTGGTGTTGAAGTTGAAGTAGTTGGCGTTGGGCATGGTCACCCGGCAGAATATGCCGGGTGAGTTGGGGTTTGTAGCCGAGGCCAGTGCCGGGCTTTGGCTGGCGGAATTGTTGAAAATGAAATAGCACGGATAGCCGCTGTATTCGTAGTCTGTGTTGCCGCATGCCGTGAAAAGTGTCAGCAGTGCTATAATATAATAGGTGTAATGTTTCATTTCAGCAAGTTCTTTTCTGCCTGTTCGGCTTTTTTGAATGTGAATCCGTCGAGTATCGTGTCCATGAGGGCGCTTATCCTGTCGTTGCACAGGTTGCCTATCGAGCCTTCGTGCGTATGGTGTATGTTCTTGTCGGGTGTGAATCTGCCGGCCTCGATGTCGAGTCCCACCTTCTTGTAGGCGTCGCGGAAGGGCATGTCTGAGGCGGCTAGGCGGTTGACTTCCTCTACCGAGAACATCAGGTCGTAGCGCTTGTCGTCGAGTATGTGCTCGTTCACTTCCATCCTGTTTATTATGTAGGCGGCCATGCGCAGGCAGTCTTTCAGCTCGCCGAATGCCGGAAGGAACTCCTCCTTTATTATCTGAAGGTCGCGGAAGTAGCCCGAAGGCAGGTTGTTCATTATCAGCGTAATCTGCTGCGGCAGCGCCTGCAGCTTGTTGCTCTTGGCGCGTATCAGCTCGAACACGTCGGGATTCTTCTTGTGCGGCATTATGCTGCTGCCCGTGGTACATTCCTTGGGCAGGCGGACGAAGGCGAAGTTCTGGCTGTTGAACATGCAGGCGTCAAACGCCATCTTGGCCAGCGTGCCGGCAACCGATGCCATTGCGAAGGCCGTGTTGCGCTCGGTCTTGCCGCGTCCCATCTGCGCGTACACCACGTTGTAGTCCATGGTGTCGAAGCCCAGCAGCTCTGTCGTCATAGTGCGGTCGAGCGGGAACGACGAGCCGTAGCCTGCCGCGCTGCCCAGGGGGTTGCGGTTGGCCATGCGCCATGCGGCTTGCAGGAACAGCATATCGTCGGCCAGGCTCTCGGCGTAAGCCCCGAACCACAGGCCGAACGAACTTGGCATGGCCACCTGGAGGTGGGTGTAGCCCGGCATCAGCACGCCCTTGTATTGCTCGCTCTTTTGCAGCAGTTCGTCGAACAGGCTCTTCACGAGCTGCACTATCTCCTTTATCTCGTTGCGGATAAACAGTTTCAGGTCAACCATCACCTGGTCGTTCCTCGACCGTCCGCTGTGGATTTTCTTGCCCATGTCGCCAAGGCTGCGCGTGAGCATCAGCTCCACTTGCGAGTGGACGTCCTCTATGCCTTCCTCGATTACGAACTCGCCTCTCTCGCACGTGGCGTAGATGTCCTTCAGCTCGGCAAGCAGCTGCGCCAGCTCGTCCTTCTCCAGTAGTCCGATTGTCTCCAGCATGGTTATGTGCGCCATGCTGCCCAGCACGTCGTATTTTGCGAGATACATGTCCATCTCGCGGTCGCGCCCTACGGTGAAGCGTTCTATCTCCTTGTTAATCTCGAAATTCTTTTCCCAAAGTTTTGATGACATAGCTTTACGTTTTGCGTGTGTCGGCCGGGCAGGTGCTTGTCTCTTCCGCCGGCGCGCCTTTATATCAGTACGGTAGCATGGCCAGTGCGTCGGCTATCTTGTCGACGCCGTCTTGCAGCTTGCCGCCTACCATAGGTTTAAGGAATACGGGTATGTCGGCCTTGACCGTCACTTTCATCTTGCATGTGGTCTCCGTCACGGGCAGCAGCTGCACCCAGAGGTTGAACGGCACGGGCGAGTTCTCCGTCTCGAACTTGATGCACTTCGGCTTTTCGCGCTCAATAATCTTCAGCGTTATGCTGCCTACCGGCGGCACGCTTATGCTGACAGTGTCGTGGTCGAAGGTCAGGCCTTGAATCTTGTCTGCCGGTATGCGGTCTTTTACTCTCTCAATGTTGTTAAGGTCGCTGAGCGTATTGTAAACAGTCTCTTGCGGATGCGGTATCTGCTTTATGCCACTTTCGTATTTGCTCATATCTTTCAGTTTTTCGGGGACGGCACGGCATGCCATGCCTGCCCCGTTTTTCTTATGATTGTTGTCGTATCGGTTTATGCGTGCGGCACAGTTGCCGTTATACGGCGAAGTTTGCCGGGTCCTTGCGCCACTCGTGCAGCAGCTCAACGTCTTTCTCCGAGATGTAGCCAGTGGCTACAGCCTCCTCGACCACGTGCTCGTAGTCGGTCAGTGTGACGAGCGTCACGCCGGCGTCTTCGAACGCCTTCTTGGCAACGGGGAATCCGTAGGTGTAAGATGCCACCATGCCTACCACCTCGAAGCCTGCCGCGCGCAGTGCCTCTACGGCCTTCAGGCTGCTTCCGCCTGTCGAGATAAGGTCCTCGACTACTACCACCTTGGCACCCTCGGGTATCTCGCCCTCTATCAGGTTGCCCATGCCGTGGTCTTTAGCCTTGCTGCGCACGTAGGCGAAGGGCAGTCCCAGCTCGTCGGCCACCAGCGCACCCTGGGCTATCGCACCCGTGGCAACGCCGGCTACTGCCGTGGCCTCGGGGAAGTGCTCGAGCACGGCGTGTGCCAGCTCCAGCTTGACGAAGCTGCGCAGGTCGGGGAACGACAGGGTCTTGCGGTTGTCGCAATAGAACGGCGACTTCCATCCCGAAGCCCATGTGAAGGGGGTGTCCGGTTGCAGTTTTATCGCCTTTATCTTTAGCAGTTTAGATGCCAATGCTCTTTTCAGTGTATCCATGTCTGTAAGTTTTATTGTATTTAAATAATGTACGTGTATGTAATTTACAAGCTGCAAAGTTACGTTTTTTGGCGTGTAAAACAAAATAAATCGCCTTGTTTTTGCCTAAAAGCGGCCGGCATCGCCCCTTTTTTGCAGCATGGTTGCGTCCGTGCGTGCAAGCCCTTGATATTCAACGCGTTGCAAAAGGTCGTCTTTTGCATTGTAAAAGATAACCTTTTAGCGTCTGAAAGGTGGCCTTTTGTAACGCCAAAGGCGGTCTTTTGCATTTTGCCCGTTTCCTGCCTCCTGCGCCATTGCTTTTTCATGGTGCTATGAAAGAAGATTGTGTTAAAATGTGTTCACATATAATTGTTGTTACGCTGGTTGTTGTAAACGAATGTTAAATCATACATTCCAATTGAATTTTATTGTCGGATAATTTGCAATATATCTGATATTGCATTACATTTGCAGTGTACTACAACAATAGTACACTATGATAAAGACAATAAGAGTATAAAAATATTTGCAATCTAAGACTTTAACAATTATGGGAACAATCATCACAGCCGCCACGATAATGGCGTTTTACCTTAACTCGGCAGGAAACGTTGAGTCGCCGTATTACTACAATGCCGACATTGACAACGGTCAGATAAAGACCATGTATGTTTACGACAAGCAGGGTGAAAGCCTCGTAGGCAAGACGGAATGCCGTTATGAATACGACGCCTGCGGGCGAATCACTGCTAAAGAAGTCTACAGCCGCAGTGCGGCAACCGGCCTAATGACCCCGCGCAGTCGTTACGAATACACCTATACGGACGACGGCTACAGCCTGGCACACCGTATGTGGAACCCGGATAAGCAGGCTTTCGGCAAGGCAGACAGCCGCACAGACTACCGCATGGCGACCGAAGGGGTTATGGCAGTGACCAACTACGAACTTCAGGAGGGAAGTTCAGTAATGACACCGGTCAGCAACATTCTCGCCATAGTGCCTTGCGACAGGGCTTCGCTTGCCGGCTTTTAGTCTATAAATCAACATTAACAATCATCAAAACAACAATAAAATGATACACATCGAGAATCTTAAATACAAGTACCAGGGCGCGAAACAGTATGTTTTCGACGGCTTCAACCTCGACCTTGAGGACAATAACATCTACGGACTGCTCGGCAAGAACGGCACGGGCAAGTCTACCTTGCTCTATCTTATCAGCGGACTGCTGCGCCGCACGGCAGGCTCGATAACCATCGACGGTGTCGACACATCGTTGCATAGGGCAGAAACGCTTGAGGAAATATTCCTCGTTCCCGAGGAGTTCGACCTCGCCTCGATGACTCTCGACGCATACGTCAGGCTCAACCAACCGTTCTATCCGCGCTTCAGCCGCGAGATTCTGGAGAGCTGCCTGCGCGACTTCGAGCTTACGCCCGACATCCACCTGAAGGAGCTTTCAATGGGACAGAAGAAAAAGGTGTACATGAGCTTCGCCCTTGCAGCCAACACCCGCCTGCTGCTCATGGACGAGCCGACCAACGGACTTGACATTCCGTCGAAGAGCCAGTTCCGCCGTGTCATTGCAAACAACATGGGCGACGACCGCACGATGATAATCTCCACCCACCAGGTGCACGACGTCGAGTCGCTGCTCGACCACATCGTGATGCTCGACCGCTCGCAGATTCTCCTCGACGCGTCGGTCAGCGACATCTGCGCTAAGTACAACTTCGAGTTCCGTTCGCTGGGCGAGCCGCAGGACGACGTGCTCTACGCCGAGCCGTCGGTGCAGGGCAACGCCGTAATAACACGCAAGCGCGAGGGCGACGACGACACTACGCTCAACCTCGAGCTGCTCTTCAACGCCCTTACAAAACATGCACTATAACCTTAAAGACTGAAGACAATGAAGAATTTTGATATGAACCGCTTCGGCCGCACGCTCAGATGGAGCGCGCTGATGACCAAGAAAGAGGCGCTGACCAACCTTGCCTCGATGACGTTCGCGTTCGCTGTGCTCGCCGTGGTACAGGTAATGTCGAGCCGTAATGTGCCTGACATAGTAGCAGAACATAATTTCCAAAGCTTCACATCGTTTGCGCTTTTCGTTTTTTTGATAATCTGTTCCATAGGCGGATGCTGGATTTTCAGCAACATGAAGACCAAAGAACAGCGCATAACGTTCAAGATGCTGCCCGCCACCGACCTTGAGAAGTTCGTCGTCCGCGCGCTTTACGCCACCGTAGTGTGGTGGCTCATGGCCTTCGTGGCTTTCTGTCTGGCCGACCTTTTCCGCATGCTTGTCAGCCTGATAGCCGGAGTCAGCATAACGGGCAGCGCCGTGCCGTTGTTCTTTTCGATGATTTCCGCCAATACTGATGTCAACATAAACACGCTCAACAGCGGCGACGTAGCCTTTGCCGCGGCAATATATACGATGGCAAATGCCTGGGCTTTCTGGGCACATTCGCTCTACATACTGGGTGGTACGCTGTTCCGCCGCCGCCAGTTCGTGCTTACCACGCTTGCCCACAGCATCATCGGGCTTGTGTTTACGCCCATGCTCATCCACTTTGTCGACAGTTCCGACAGCCTTGCCTTGCGCGATTCGCTTGTAGCAATAGTCTGGACTGCGGCCGCGGTGTTCGCCGTCTGGGGTCTGCTCGACTGGTGGCTGTCTTACAGGATATTCCGCCGCATGCAGGTAATCAACAACAAGTGGCTTAACATTTAGCGCGTCAAGGTGAAGAGTAGGGAACAAATGGTGAAGAATGTGGAGGTCTGGTAGAGGCGGCAAAAACGTCGACAGGAGCGTGGTGTGCGCTTTCATGCCGCCTGATTCTTACCTTGGTGTTGCTCGATTCATGACAATTTTGAATAATAAAAACAGGGAGTTATGGATAATTTCGATATAAAACGTTTTGCGAGGACAGTCCGCTGGATGTACAGTATGAATGTTAAAGGCGTGCTGTCGTTTGCCGCCGGCCTTTCTTTCGGCTACCTGTTCACGTTCATTGGCTGGCTCTGGCCCTTGCTCAAGTCAGGCAATGCAGCGCAGGAGGCAGCTGTCAGATATTCGTCAAGCCTGGGTACATGTTCCTTTATTTACGTGCTGGTCATTGTATTCAGCGGTATTTGGATTTTCTCGGACATGAATATTAAAGGTAAGTGCATAACATTGAAAATGCTGCCGGCAACCGATTTCGAGAAGTTTCTTGCCCGTTTCCTTGCCATGACGCTTGGAACGGCGGTGGCGGGCTTTGTGGCGTTCTGCATCGCTGACGTCCTGCGTATAGTCTTTTGCCTTGCGGTGGGCATCGACTATGTTGGTTTCGGCTTTTCAGAGTTCTTTTCCAATATTGCCCGGGCAGGCTGGTTGCTCCCCTGGAAGTCGGAGGGCAGTCCGCTTGTAGGCAGTGTTGTCGTAGTGCTGTGGTGTTTATGGGCACAGTCAATGTACATGCTCGGCAGCGTATTGCTGCGCCGTAACCAGGCCGCCGTCATCACAACGGCACATGCCTTACTGATTATTGTCCTCTCAGGGGCTGCGTCATGGCTTGTAGCCGAAGACAGGACGGCCTTTATTGAAAGGTTGTATGAACCGCTGGTGTACACGCTTGCTGCCGTGCTGGCAGTGGCTACGGTGGCCGACTGGTGGCTGTCTTACAAGGTGTTCAGCCGCATGCAGGTTATTAACAACAAATGGATTAACTTATGAACTTTACGACAGAAAAAGCGATTTACGTACAGATAGCCGACAGGTTGTGCGACGAGATACTCACGGGCAAGTTCGTCGACGACGAGCGCATACCCTCTGTGCGCGAGTATGCCGTGCTGCTCGAGGTTAACACCAACACCGCCGTGAAGTCATACGACCTGCTGGAGCAGCAGGGAGTGATATACAAGAAGCGCGGACTGGGCTACTTCGTCACGGCAGGGGCCAAGCAGCGCATACTCGGCGAGCGGCGAAAGGAGTTCATGGAGGTGCGCCTGCCCGAGATGTTCCGCCAGATGAAGATGCTCGGAATAGGCATCGGCGAGGTGGACGAGGCGTGGAAACGTGACGGCGAATGAGTTTTTTCGCATTTTATGCCATGTCCGTGCAACATTCGGGCTGCATGATGCGTCATATTAAATAAACGTGTAACAGGAAAAAGGAATTGCAACGTGATATTATGATTCACTTGGAAAACATAAACAAGACATACGACAACGGGCAGCCGCTGCACGTGCTCAAGGGCATAAACCTTGACATCGACAAGGGCGAGTTTGTCTCGATCATGGGCGCGTCTGGCTCGGGCAAGTCCACATTGCTCAACATACTGGGCATCCTCGACAACTATGATTCGGGCGAATACCGGTTGAACGGCACACTGATAAAAGACCTTTCGGAGACCAGGGCGGCCGAGTTCCGCAACCGCATGATAGGCTTCATCTTCCAGTCGTTCAACCTCATATCGTTCAAGACGGCCGTCGAGAACGTCGAGCTGCCCCTGTTTTACCAGGGCGTGCGCCGCCGCGAGCGCCACCGCCTGGCCATGGAGTACCTCGATAAGCTGGGCCTGAAGGAGTGGGCAGGCCATTATCCAAACGAGATGTCGGGCGGACAGAAGCAGCGTGTGGCAATAGCCCGCGCGCTGATAACGCATCCGCAGATAATACTTGCCGACGAACCTACCGGCGCGTTGGACTCAAAGACAAGTGTCGAGGTGATGAAGCTGCTCAAGAAACTTAACGAGGACGAGGGCATGACGATAGTAGTCGTTACACATGAGAGCGGCGTTGCCAACGAGACCAACAAGATAGTACACATCAAGGACGGACTGATCGGCAACATAGAGATGAACTTTGACCACCATGCTTCGCCGTTCGGAGTTGACGGTGTGATGAAGTGACTGAGCAGTGGAATACTGCCGGTTTTTCAATTTATGGCAAAACGCATTGCAAAAGATGCTCTTTTAAACTGTAAAATGGCATCTTTCATGAGCTAAAAGAGCATCTTTTGCAATGACGAATATAAAGTATTGATTTTCAATAACTTATAAAGCGTTCAGAAATGAGGGACATTATAGTTGAAATATGGAGTACGGTACGCCGCAACAAGTTGCGCACAGCCTTGACAGGATTTGCCGTGGCGTGGGGTATCTTCATGCTGATATTCCTCCTCGGAGCCGGCAACGGACTGATTAACGCTATGCTGTTGCAGAACAGCAAGTTTCTCGACAACTCGATGATTGTAAGCGGAGGAATGACAACAAAGGCTTATAACGGACTGAAAGAGGGGCGCGCGATAGAGCTGAACGACCGTGACATGGCTGTTACGGGCAACAATTTCTCGGCCAATGTGGATGAGACAGGCGGCTCGGTGTCGCAAAGCGGACTGACATTCAGCAGCGGAGCCAACTATGTAGGCGGTACTCTCGAAGGCGTATATCCGAATGAAATCGAGATAAACAAGAAGGAAATGCTTTACGGCAGGTTTATAAACCACATCGACATAGAGCAGAAGCGCAAGGTGCTGGTGCTGAGCGAGGACGACGCCAAGGAACTGATGCCTAACGGAACGGAGCGTATCATCGGTCAGTATGTCGACGTTGACAGTCTGGCGTTCCGTGTGGTAGGTGTCTACAAAGCCGACCGAAGCGGTATGAATACATCAGCCTATACGGCGTTTACGACAATACGCACCATCTACAACAAAGGCGACGAGGTCGGTTCGATAGTATTCTCGTTCAAAGGACTTGACACACAGGAGGCCAACGACGCCTTTGAGACTCAGTATCGTGCGCGTATTAACGGCAATCACAGTGCCGCACCCGACGATGAAGGCTCTGTATGGATATGGAACCGCTTCACGCAGAACTTGCAGATGAACACCGGCATGAACATGATACGCACTGCGCTGTGGATTGTCGGTCTGTTTACGCTTTTGAGTGGAATAGTCGGTGTAAGCAACATCATGCTTATCACTGTAAAGGAACGTACCCGCGAGTTCGGCATCCGCAAGGCGATAGGAGCCAGGCCGTTGTCAATCCTGCGGCTCATCATAATTGAGAGCATCGTGATAACGACGTTTTTCGGCTACATAGGAATGGTAATCGGCGTTGCCGCTAATGAGTATATGGACTCTACAATCGGCCGGATGAAGGTGAACAGCGGTCTGTTTGAGGCCACGATGTTCTATAACCCGACTGTCGGCATCGGTGTCTGCATTGCAGCCACGGTGGTTATGATTGTGGCTGGAACGCTCGCAGGGCTTATACCGGCCCGCAAGGCGGCGCGCATCAGGCCGATAGAGGCGCTGAGGGCGGAATAGTTCTTTTAATTCATAATTCACAATTCATAATTCATGTTTGGGCTGGGTGGTAATTCATAATTCACAATTCATAATTTATAATTGGACTGGATGATAATTCATAGTTCACAATTCATGATTTATAATTTGGTTTGTGAGTGGTTGAAATGACATATTTTATTAGTTAAATAAGTATATAATGAAATTTGATATAGACCGTTTCCGCGAGATACTCGACACCCTGTCGAGGAACAAGAGCCGCAGTTTCCTTACCGGTTTCGGCGTGTTCTGGGGCGTGTTCATGCTCGTTGCGCTGCTCGGTGGCGGACAAGGACTGAAGGAACTGCTGCAAGGCAACTTCGAAGGCTTTGCCACCAACTCCGCCATAATATGGGCGCAGCCTACCACAAAACCTTACGCCGGATTCAGAAAGGAGCGACAGTGGAGCATGGTTTATGGCGACGTGGAGCGTCTGAAACAACAGGTTACAGAGCTTGCAACGGTTTCGCCGGTGCTGTCTCACTGGGGTGGAAGCGCTACTTTTGCTGACCGTAAGACCGATTGCACTATGAAAGGACTGCTGCCTGACTATCAGCAGGTTGAGGCTCCGCAGATGTTTTACGGGCGTTACATCAACGACATGGATATAAGTCAGAACCGCAAGGTCTGTGTTATCGGCAAGAAGGTTTACAAGGAGCTGTTCCCTTCAGGCGGAGATCCGTGCGGAAAGCGTATCTGTGTGGACAAGATTTATTACGATGTGGTAGGTGTTGACTACAGTTCGGGCAACATGAACGTGAGCGGACGTAACGAGTCGTCTGTCGTGGTGCCGCTTACGATGATGCAGAAAGCCTACAACCTCGGCGACAGTGTTCATCTTATATGTGTTACTGCGAAGCCGGGCGTAACCATGAGCAGCATTTCAGGAAAGATGCGCGCGGTCATAGCAAAGGCTCACAAGGTTGATCCTACTGACGAAAAAGGTATCATGGTGTTCAATACAGAGGTGCTTTTCGGTATGCTCGACAATCTTTTCAGCGGTGTAAACTTCCTTATTCTGCTCGTTGGTATCGGCACTCTGCTGGCCGGAGCGATAGGAGTCAGCAACATAATGATGGTTACCGTGCGCGAACGCACTACCGAGATAGGCATACGCCGGGCCATAGGCGCCACGCCGAAGAACATTCTCGGACAGATAATTGCCGAGAGCATGATTCTAACTGCGGTGGCCGGAATGAGTGGAATACTGTTCGCCGTCGCCGTTCTCGAGATGCTCGAACTTGGCTACACGTCCGACGGCATAGTCAGCGCGCACTTCCAGGTTAGCTTCTGGACGGCAGTCGGCGCAGCGGTCTTGCTCGCCCTGCTCGGCGTTTTGGCAGGCCTTGCCCCGGCGTTGCGTGCCATGAGCATAAAGCCAGTCGACGCCATGCGTGACGAATGACGCACCCGTACCTTCCCGCCCATGGTAAGCAACGGCGCTCCGGGGCGTGTATGGCAAAAGTGGAATATACCGAAATCAAGTAAAATAAAGAAATATGAAAAAGTATCTTAAAGTAATCATTGCGGCGCTTGTAGTCCTTGTATTTATAGGGACGTTCGTCTTCCTGTACCAGAAGTCGAAGCCGCAACCGGTGGTTTACGACGAGTTTACGCCTAAAGTTACCGACATCAGCAAGACAACTGTAATCACCGGCTCGATAGAACCGCGTGACGAAGTGGAGGTGAAACCGCAGATCAGCGGCATCATTACCGAAATCTACAAGGAGGCGGGCCAGATGGTGAAGGCCGGCGAGGTGATAGCCAAGGTTAAGGTTATACCCGACATGGGGCAGCTTAGTTCGGCAGAGAGCCGCGTCAGGCTGGCGGAAATAAACCTGAAGCAGGCGAAGGTTAACTACGACCGTGAGAAACAGCTCTACGACAAGCAGCTCGTCAGCGCCGAGGAGTACGACAACGTGCGCCAGGCACTCGACCAGGCACGCGAGGAAAAGACTGCCGCCATAGACGCGCTCGAGGTGGTTCGCGACGGCGTGTCGAGCAGTAACGCCAGCGCGAGCAGCACCCTTATCCGCTCGACTATCAGCGGACTGATACTCGACATTCCCGTTAAGGTGGGCAACTCGGTGATTTTGAGCAACACCTTCAACGACGGAACGACGATAGCCAGCGTCGCCGACATGGGCGACCTCATATTCCGCGGCAACATAGACGAAACCGAAGTTGGACAGCTCGTTACGGGAATGCCGATGCGTATTACCATAGGCGCGCTCCAGAACTTGAAGTTCGACGCCTCGCTCGAGTACATCTCGCCCAAGGCTACGGACAACAACGGCGCCAACCAGTTTGAAATCAAGGCAGCCGTTACGGTGCCGCAGGGCAACGACATACGTTCGGGCTACAGCGCCAACGCCGAGATTGAGCTGGCAAGCGCCAAAGGTGTGCTTACAGTTCCTGAGAGCGCGATTGAGTTCAGCGGCAACGACACTTATGTGTATGTGATTAAAGGCAGCGGCGACGACAAGACATACGAGCGCCGTAAGGTTACAACCGGACTGAGCGACGGTATCAACATCGAGATAAAGAGCGGACTGAAAAAGAGCGAAAAGGTAAGAGGTCCGCAGAAGGTGAAGGACGAATAACGCCGTGGCAGGCTGCATAAAGGTCTTAAACACAGACCGACGGCAATGGTTATACTTAATAAGGAAAGATTATGTTAGTACATAAATTTATTGTAACAATATCCTTTCTCCTGGCTGCCATTATGGCTTCGGCGCAGGAAAGAAAGGCCTGGACACTGCGTGAGTGTATTGACTATGCGCTTGGAAACAACATTACGGTGAAGCAGCAGGACGTAACCAGACGTCAGGGCGAGGTTGAACTGAGTACGGCAAAGAACAGCCGGCTGCCTGACCTGAACGCAACGGCATCACAGAATTGGTCGTTCGGTCGCGGACTTACATCCGACAATACTTACTCTAATCAGAATACAGGAAGTACGGCGTTCGGCGTAAGCACAAGCGTTCCGCTCTTCACAGGCTTCCGCATACCACGTACTATTGAGCTGAACAGGCTCAATCTTGAAGCAGCGACAGCCGACCTGGCGAAAGCCCGCGACGATGTAAGCGTGCAGGTGGCTCAGGCCTACGTGCAGATACTTTACAGTATGGAGCTTCGTGACGTAGCTCTGCGCCAGATAGACATAGACTCTATGCAGGTGGAGCGCCTGAGCGAGATGTACCGCACGGGCAAGGCGAGCGGCGTTGAGGTGGCGCAGCAGAAGGCTACGCTTGCCCAAAGCCGCCTGACGTACACCCAGGCCGACAACGACTACCGGCTGGCATTGCTCTCGCTGGCGCAGTTGCTCGAACTGTCCACACCCGAAGGCTTCGCCATTGTGCGTCCGGATGCAGCAGCATTTACGGTCGGCGGCGGCGCAGGCATGCCCCTGCCCGACGAGATATACCAGGAGGCTGTAGCCGTGAAGCCGGAAGTAAAGGCCGAGGCGTACCGCCTGAAAGGAGCTGAAATGAACATAAAGCTGGCCAAGAGCGCGCTGCTGCCGACGCTGTCGCTCACGGCAGGACTCGGCTCCAACTATTACAAGACGAGCGGTCTGGAAGCAAAGTCGTTCGGTTGGCAGATGCGCAACAACTTCAGCCAGTACGTGGGCTTCAACCTAAGCATACCCATATTCAACCGCCTTGCCACACGCAACAACATACGCACCGCGCAGCTGAACCATGAGACGCAGCAGTTGCAGCTGGAAAACGTGAAGAAAAGCCTGTACAAGGAAATACAGCAGGCGTACTACAATGCCCTGGCGGCCAAGGCGCAGTATGAAAGCAGCCGCGAGGCGGTGGCAAGCAACAAGGCTGCCTTCGACCTGATGTCGGCAAAGTACGAATATGGCAAGGCCAACATAACTGAGTTCAACGAGTCGAAAAACAACCTGCTGAAGGCCGAGAGCGACCTTGCGCGCTCGAAATACGAGTACATGTACGACATGAGCCTTATAGACTTCTACCGCGGCAGGAGCCTCGACTTCTGACGCTTGCAGGCATGTAACTGTAACAAAACGACATAACAATTAATCAACTATGAAACAGAACGTATTCATTTTAGCGGCGGCTGCCATGTTGGCGGCATCGTGCAGCGTAAGCATCAATGGCAATGGCGGCAGCCTGCCTCCTGCCGGTAGTGCCAAGGCAGCCGTACATGCAGCCGAAAGCGCTGCGGCAAAAGGGTTTACAGGAATAAGGATAAACGGTGGATATGATGTCTATTACACGCCGGGTGCCCAAACAAGCATAAGGCTGGAGGGAGATGCTGACTGCATAAGGCGCACCATAGTGGAGAACAAGGGTAACACCCTGATAATATCGCCGGCGAAGGGAAAGGGCTTTTTCAAGTCAAACGATCAAGACGTCGACATTTACATCACCTCTCCTGCAATTTCGAACGTCAGTGTTAAAGGCTCGGGCGACTTCACTGCGAAAGGCGACATCAGCACCCGGAAGTTCTCTGCAGCAATAGCCGGTTCGGGCGACGTAAGGATGAGAGGCGTCACTGCGGACGCGATAAGCGTAAGCGTTTCAGGCTCTGGCGACGTTGAAATTGGTGCGGCAAAGGCCGGAGTGGCAGAGTTCTCGATATCAGGTTCGGGCGAAATTGGCGTGAAAGACATCAAGGCCGGCAGCGTAAAGGCGAGAATTGCCGGTTCGGGCGATGTGGAAATGGCACGCGCCGACATAGGTAAGGCTTCATGCTCGATAGCCGGTTCGGGCGACATAAGCATAAAAGGCAGTGTGGACAGACTTGAAAAGTCGGTTGCCGGATCGGGCACGGTGTCAGTAAGCCGATAAGGCTGAAACGCCTTGCGTGACGTGCCGGTTAATCGTCATGACACCGCCCGTAAAACAGGCGTGTCGTGAAAGGCCGCCTTTGAGGCCGCGAAAGGTAACCTTTTAGAGCGTGAAAGGTTACCTTTTACATCCTAAAAGGTAACCTCTTGCAATTCATGCGCGGCTTAGCCATGCCGGACGTGTGTAAGTATTTGAAAATGAAGGAGGATGGACCTCAGCCTTGTGGCTTTTGGTTCATCCTCCTTTTATAGTTTGTCAGGGCTGCAGGCCCTGTTGTGTTATTGTAGCTTTCAGCTTGTTCCTGGTACCATCAAGCCTGTTGGCAGGCGTCAAGCCGTAGTCTTCGGGCTTATTGTTTTTCGCCCAAGGTCTCCTTTATTATTGATACGCTCGCCGCTCCGGCAAGCAGTAATACGCCAGAAACGAGCATCATGCTGCTCTGCGCGCTGCCTACAAGGCTGAGGACAACGCCGCCGAGAGCCGCCGCAATGATTTGCGGTATGCAGATTGTGCCGTTGAACAGTCCGAGGTACGTGCCCATGTGGCTGCCGTTAAGGGCGTTGGTAACGATGGTGAAAGGCATTGCCAGCATTGCCGCCCATGCGCAGCCGATGAGCAGGTAGGGGATGAACAGCACGTAATGGTCGTGGATGTAAGGCACCATGAGGAAACCTGCTCCTCCGAGCACGAGGCTGAGCGAGTATGCCAGCTTGGTCTTCTTGAACTTGGGCAGCACCACGGCCCAGCATACGCTGCCTATGGCCTGCACGGCGAAGAGTATGCCAACCCAGTTGCCGGCTGCCTGGAAACCTTCAGACGTAGGGTCGGTGGTGTGCCAGCAGGTTTCGGCTATCGCTCCGTTGGTGTAGTTCCACATGTAGAGGAACGCAGCCCAGCAGAAGAACTGTACGAGTCCTACCGTCCAGAATGCCGACGGGGCTTCGCGCAGCAGCTTGAACCAGTTTACTTTCTCCTCGTTGAGCGGTTTTGAGAGACCGTGGTATTCGGCATACTCCTTCGGCGGCATCTCCTTTACTTTCACGGCAGTGTAGATGACGCAGAGTATCAGTATGGCCGCTCCGATGTAGAACGAGTAGATTACCGAGTCGGGGATTACGCCTTTGGGCGCAATGTTGCTTATGCCGATGAACGTGAAGAAGAACGGGAATACGTATCCGACCAGCGAACCGGCGTTGCAGAGGAAACTCTGTATGGAGTAGGCAAGGCCTTTCTGCTTCTCGTTTACCATGTCGCCCACGAGCATCTTGAAGGGCTGCATGGCCATGTTGATGCTTGTGTCGAGGAACATGAGCGACACGAGGCCGAACACCATTGCGGTCGATACTGTCATGCCGAGCGAGCCTGCGTTGGGCAGCATGCACATTACGAGTACGGCCACCAGGGCTCCCACGAACAGGTAGGGTATGCGCCGGCCGAAGCGGCACCATGTCTTGTCGCTGAACGTTCCCACCAACGGCTGTACTATTATGCCCATTAGCGGCGGCAGTATCCAGAAATAGCTGAGATTGTGCGGGTCGGCGCCGAGAGTGGCGAAGATGCGGCTGATGTTGGCGCTTTGCAGGGCGTATGCAATCTGTACGCCGAAAAAGCCTAAGCTCAAGTTCCAGAGCTTGATGAAACTAAGGTCTGGTTTGTTTTTTAATCCTGTATTCATTTTTTATGTTTAAGGTATTAAGTTTGTTCATGATTCAAGCGTTGTCGGTATCCCTTGTCGTCCCTCTTATTATCAGCCTTGTCTTTATTACGCGTTTTTCAATCTTGTCGATAGGGATTCTTCCTTCAACTTTGTTTATAAGTATGTCCGCCGCCTCGCGGCCTACCTTGTATCCGTTCTGCTCTACGGTGGTAAGCATCGGGTTGCAAGCCACGGCCCTTTGTCCGTTGGTGAATCCGCATACCGAAATGTCTTCGGGTACGCGCAGCCCCATGCGTTTTGCCGTGTACATTATTCCGATTGCCGTGTCGTCGTTGATGGCGAAGAACGCGTCGGGGCGGTTCTCCATCCTTAGCACGTCAGGGGTCAGCCGCTCGGCGTCTTCACGGTTGTCGCATTCTATTTTCACGCATTCGTCAGGGTTGAGGCCGTATTTGCGCAGTGCGTCGTGCCAGCCGTTATAGCGGTTCTTTGATATCTCAAGCTTCATCGACGAACCATAAAACGCAATGTTGCGGCAGCCTGTCTTGATCATGTATTCAACGGCAGAGAAAGCTCCCATGTAATCGTCCACGGTGACGCGGCTGGTGTTTATGCCTGTACATATCCTGTCGAAGAACACCAGGGGCATGCCCATGTCAATAAGGCGCTGGAAATGGTCGTATTTACGGGTGCTTTTGGCTTGTGACACTATTATGCCGCACGCCTTGTTGTCGTAAAATGACTTACATGTGTCTACTTCGCGCTGGTAGTCTTCATTGCTTTGCGCCACAAGCAGCCGGTAGCCGTGCTTGAGCGCCTCGTCTTCAATGCCGCTCAGTACGGACGAGAAGTAAAAGTGTGTGAATTGCGGTATTATGACGCCTATTATCTTGATGGTCTTGTTGTTGCGCAGTGATTCAGCCATAAGGTTGGGGCTGAAGTTGTGCTCTCTTGCATAGGCGGTTATCTTGTTGCGTGTGTTTTCGCTTATTCTCGGATTACCCTTAAGGGCACGCGACACCGTTGCCACTGAAACATTGAGCTCCCTGGCTATGTCTTTCATCGTTATCGGCGTGTTGTTTTTAGGCATTCCTCTTTTTTATGTCGCAAAAATACTTACAGTCGACATATTATTACGTTTACACCTTGTATTATTTAAAGATTTCATTGTGCAACCGATTGCACATTTAAAAGTGTGTTTTTTCGTTAAATTCAATGTCATGTATATCAAATCGGAAGTATTTTTGCAATTGTGAAAACTGACCTATAAGCCGTAATTTTTGATAATGTAACCAAGAAACAATTTATTGGAAATATGTTTGTATTTAATGTTAACTTTAAAAGCACAAAATGATGAAGCAGGTAAAATCAAGACCTCTATTTAGGATTTTGTCCCTGTTGTTGGGGCTTTTCCTATCAGTGGGAGCCTTTGCGCAAAGTAACGTCAAAGGCGTAGTGAAGGATGCTTCCGGTGAGCCGATAATCGGTGCCACTGTCCGTGTCGTAGGGCAAGAGGGTGGCGTCATTACCGACTTTGACGGTAATTTCACCATCAAGGCCGCTCCTGGAGCTAAAGTGTCCGTGTCTTACATAGGTTATCAGACTGTCGAAGTGCCGGTGTCGGCCAACATGGTCATAACACTTAAGGATGACACGCAGTTGCTTGAAGACGTGGTGGTTATCGGTTACGGCCGTGCCAAGAAAGAAGACCTTACAGGTTCTGTTACGGCTGTAAAGCCAGACGAGATGAGCAAGGGTATCACAAGCAGTGCCTCTGACATGCTTGTAGGCAAGATTGCGGGTGTCGATGTCATCACGGCAGGCGGTTCTCCGGGTGCCGGAGCACAGATACGCATCCGCGGCGGTTCGTCATTGAACGCCAGCAACGACCCGTTGATTGTAATCGACGGACTTACGATTGACAGCCACACGGCTACCGGTATGAGTAACGTAATGGCTATGATTAACCCGAACGATATCGAGACTTTCACGGTGCTCAAGGACGCTTCGGCTACTGCAATCTACGGTTCGCGTGCGTCAAACGGTGTAATCATCATCACCACCAAGAAGGGACGCAAGGGCACAGGACCGAAGTTCTCTTACAATGGTGACGTTACAATCTCTACAACACAGAAGCGTTATGATGTCATGACAGGCGACGAGTACCGTAATCTGATTAGTCAGGTTGAAGGCCCTGAGGCACTTGAAGGCTTAGGCCAGTCAAATACCGACTGGCAGGACGAAGTGTTCCGCACAGCTGTCAGCACATCGCACAACCTCTCGATTACCGGCGGCTTGAAGAACATGCCTTACCGCGTATCAGTTGGTTACCAGGACGACAACGGTATCGTGAAGAACTCTTACATGAAGCGTTTCAACGCATCAGTAAACCTTGCGCCGTCTTTCCTCGACGACCACCTGAACTTCAACGTCACTGCTAAGTTCATGACAGAGAAGGACCGTTATGTCGACACAGGCGCAGCCATAGGTTCGGCTCTATCAATGGACCCGACACGCCCTGTTTATGACGACAGTGAAAAGGGACAGTTCTTCGGCGGTTTCTACCAGAACGGACAGGAAGCCAATTACAGCGACCCCGACTGGCTGTACACCAAGAACCCGAACTCTCCGCAGAACCCGGTGGCTTACCTTAACCTTGTAAGCTGCATTGCACACTCTTACGACTTTACGGGTAACGTGGAGATGGATTATAAGATTCACGGATTCGAAGATTTGCACATCCACGCAAGCTACGGCGGACAATACACCGACTCAAAGCAGGACGATGTAAGTTCTCCTTATTCTTACCAGGACAACTACTTCGGCTACAACAAGCTGACCCGTTATTGGAAATACAGCATCACTGCCAATGTTTACGCACAGTACCAGCACACGTTCGGTGCGCACAACATCGACATCATGGCTGGCGCCGAGGAGTCACACTATCACAGGAACGGCTGGAGTTACGGTAACGGCGTTGACCCGGTAACAGGCGATACTTCATACAACCGTACAATCAAGTCTGAGCAGGAATGGGCAACCCATAACTCTCTTGTTTCATACTTCGGACGTCTGAACTATACTCTTCTCGACCGTTACATGGTTACTGCAACATTCCGTGCCGACGGTTCTTCACGTTTCGCCAAAGGACACAAGTGGGGCTATTTCCCGTCTGTAGCTCTTGCATGGCGCATCAACGACGAGAAGTTCATGAAGAACATCGATTGGTGGAACGAGTTCAAGCTCCGTCTTGGTTGGGGTCAGACAGGCCAGCAGGACCTCGGCGACAGCGTAGGCGACTTCCTCTATGCCCCGCTGTACACAGTCAGCGACCAGTATGCACAGTATCCGTTCGGCAGTACGTATTATTATACAATGCGCCCGAACCGTTACAATCCCGACCTTACTTGGGAGACTACTACCACATGGAACGCAGGTCTTGACTTCGCATTCTTGAACAACCGCATTACGGCAAGCATCGACGGCTACTATCGTAAGACTACCGACCTTATCCAGGAAGTAAGGCTCCCGTCTCTGATGAACTTCGCTTCACGTATGGCAAAGAACATCGGCTCGCTCGAAAATTACGGTGTTGAATTCTCATTCGGAGCAAAGCCCATCGTTACTAAGGACTTCACTTGGGACATCCAGTACAACGTTACATGGAACCACAACGAGATTACAGAGCTTATCGGTGGCGACGACGGCTACATCGTGCCGACAGGTACGACAGCTTCACGCGGTAACACTACTTACGTGCAGGCACATACGGTAGGTCAGCCGGCTAACTCGTTCTGGGTTTACCAGCAGGTTTACGACGACAACGGCAAGCCAATCGAGGGCGTTTACGTTGACCGCGACGGCAACGGCCAGATCAACAGCGACGACCGTTACTTCTACCACAGCCCCGCAGCTGATGTTTACATGGGCTTCACGACCAAGTTCATCTACAAGCGTTGGGACTTGAGTGCATCGTTCCGTGCTGCCATCGGCAACTACGTTTACTACGACTTCCTGTCTAACTTGGCAAACGTAAGCGTTTCAGGTTTGCACCACCACAACATTTATACTAATACGACGCAGGCTGCTGTCGACCTCGGTTTCACCGGAATGGCTGACATTGCCCTTAGCGACTACTTCGTTCGCAATGCTTCTTACCTGAAGTGTGCCAACATAACGCTCGGATACTCGTTCCCGGCTTTGTTTAAGGCTGGCAACAACGAATATTTGTCAGGACGTCTGTACTTCACGGTTCAGAACCCGTTCATCATAACCAAGTATGACGGTCTTGATCCTGAAATCTCAAGCGGTGTTGACAAGAACCCGTATCCGCGTCCAATGAGTTTCCAGATCGGTGTCAACCTGAACTTCTAATGTTCAAAGTGTTAATGTTTTACTTATAATCATCAAAGAGTAATAACAATGAAAAAGATATTTTCAAATACGATAGCTGCGGCTGTATTGACGTTGGGTCTGACCGGTTGCGTCAATGACCTTGACATCAGCTCAATCGACCCGCAGACAAAACCGAGCGCAACAGATATGGAACTGTTGGCAAAATGCTACTCCACGCTCGGTGTTACAGGACAGCAAGGCCCTGCAGGCAATGCCGACCTTGCCGGAATTGAAGACGAGGGAGAGTCTGGTTTCTACCGCACTACGTTCAACTGCCAGGAACTGATGACTGACGAATGTGCATGGGCATGGCAGGACAACCAGGACATAGCTCCGTTCACCATGATTTCATGGAACTCAGGCAGCGTGCGCACCCAGTGGGTTTATACACGTCTTACTTATAACATCACTCTCTTCAACAGTTATCTGAGCCAGGTTGCCGACAACGAGGAAAACAGCCAGTATCGTGCAGAGGTGCGTTTCCTCCGTGCATTGAATTATTGGTATTTGCTTGACTTGTTTGGCAAGGCTCCGTTTAAGACAGAGTTCAATATAACCGACCTGCCTGTTGAGTACAGCGGTGAAAAACTTTATGAATGGCTTGATCAGGAGCTGACAGAGATTGAACCTCTCATGGCAGAGCCAGGCTCATTCTGCAACACTGAGAACTTCGGTCGTGCAGACCGTGGCGCAGTCTATATGCTCCATGCGCGTCTGGCACTTAATTCTGAGGTTTACACCAAGGGCAAAGTGAAAGATTATCAGAAAGCAATTGATTTCTGCGACCTGCTGATTGGTAATAGTACTTATGGCCTTTCAACTCAGGAGAAGAACGGATTCTCAGGTTATCAGCAGCTGTTCATGGCTGACAACGACGAGAACCCTGAAGCAATGAAGGAGATAATCTTCCCGATACGTCAGGACGGACAGAAGACACGTTGCCACAGCGGTGCTATGTATGTTGTAAACTCTATGCGCGCAGCCGGAATGCCTAACATGGGTACAACAAACGGATGGCAGTGCTTGTTCGCACGCAGAGCTTTGATACAGAAGTTCTTCCCGAATCTTTCAGATTGTCCTATATCAACAGAGCCTGCTCCTGCTGATGCTAATGAGGCTAAAATCATGGAGCTTGACCAGCAGGACGGCTCTTCAACTGCACAGATTATAGCCAAGGCCGGCGACAAGCGCGCTTTGTTCTACGCAGGACGCGGCGGCGGTATCCGTACGCTTTATCCTGAGGCAATTACAGCCTTTACTAATGGTCTGTCAATCGTTAAGTGGGACAACCACCGTTCGGATCTTCAGCCAACTCATGACCAGACTGAATATCCTGATGTAGACCTGCCGTTGTTCCGTCTGGCTGAGGCTTATCTTACACGCGCAGAGGCTAAGTATCGTCTTAACAATGACCTCGCAGCTGCACAGGCTGACATCGACGTAATCCGCAACCGTGCAGGTGCTGCCAAGATGACAATCACAAGCGAGGAGGACATCCTCGACGAGTGGTGCCGCGAGTTCTATGTTGAAGGACGCCGCCGCAGCGACCTCGTACGCTTTGACCGCTTCACAGGTGGTAAGTATCTTTGGGACTGGAAGGGTGGTGCGCCCAACGGAACTTCCGTTGATCCTCACTTCAACGTGTTCCCGATACCTTACGACGAATGTCTTAACAACAAGAATCTGACTCAGAACGAGGGATATTAATTAATATTGGACCCGGCACCGGGATAAAATCCGGTATACTCCGCTTTTTCCCGGTCCGCCCAATGGAAGAATAACAACTTAAACGAGAAACGAACATGAAAAATATAATTAAAAGTCTGTTAGCTCCAGCCGTGGCCTTGGCCGTGTTGCCGTTCATGGCCTCATGCGAGACTGACACGGACAGCAATCCGACGCTGCAACATCCGACGTCGTTCGTGCTCAATACTCCGGCTTATGCCGAGAATAATGTTTACGATCTGGCTAACTCGGAAAGCGTCAACCTCACAACGACGCAGCCCGACTATGGTTTCCCCGTTGTCACCACATACGAAGTTCAGGTGTCACTCAACCAGGCGTTTACCGAGGTTACAGGAGCCGAAGTTCCTGAAACAGTGAATTACGAAACCCTCATGAGCACATACGACAAGGCCAACATGGACGTCAGTGCCGAGGAAATGAATAATGCCATTGTGTCTTTGTACCAGCAGGATTTCGGCGGCGACCCGTCAGGCAAGGTCCTTGACGTTTACGTACGTCTTGCCGCACATGTGGCAAATGCCGACAACAGCTATTGCTATTCTAACGTGATAAAACTTCCGGTGGTTGTTTCATACATTGCAACAATGCCTAAGGTCGTTTATGTTGCGGCTGAGTCAATACACGGAGGCACTGAGGGCAAGGCCCTTGCACCTGTATTCGGTCTGGATGCCCAGTGGTACGGCATGGTTTACATGTCAGCCGGAGCTTCCCTCACTTGGGGCGATGCAGATGCCCAGGATAACGGTGCTGCCGTTACAACTTTTGACGACCAGGCCGATGCTGGACTTTCCGAGGCTGCCGACGGCGGTATAGCCTTTGCAAATGCAGGCTGGTACGTGCTCCATTTCAGTGCTTCGATTGCCGACAATACATTGACTTCAAAGCTTACCGTTTATCCGGGCGAGGCTTATGTTATCGGTACAGTCATGTCACAGTCTACATGGGGACACGATCCCGCAACGCAACTTACTGCTCCTGCCGACGCTTCAGGCGAGTGGGTTTCTCCCGAGTTCCTTGCAGGCGGCGAGCTTCGTGCAAGCATCAAGGTGCCCGGTCTCGACTGGTGGCGCACCGAGTTCACCCTTTACAAGGGCGATCTTTACTGGCGCAACTGCGACATTCCTGACAACTGGGCTGTTAATGTCGGAAGCGACTATTCTGTAAGTTGCTCTGCCGGACAGAAACTCTATGTTAACTTCGATTACGACACAGGCCGTGTTGAATAACAAGGACGGTTCATCGGGTTTTGCGGTTGTCAGGCCGTCATCAGGCATGGTGGCCGTAAAACCTGAAGACAAATCCTTAAAACAACCTTATAACTATAAATAAAGAAAATCATCATGAAAAAGATAATGTTTTTAGGCGGTCTGCTTCTTTCGGCCATGACGTTCGTTGGCTGTAGCGACGATTTCACCGACTGGGCCTCACCGCAGACCAATCCGCAGGAAGATGCGATTGAATTGCCAGGCTACACGGCTTCGGCAGTTACGACGTCCATCGACCTTTCAACAGTCACAGGCGACAGCGTCCAGGTATTGACCTTGTCAGACGCTACCCTTCCCGAAGGTGCAGTGGTATCCAATACCCGCGTAGAACTCCTGCCTGATGGCGACGAGACAGCTACTGCCGTAACGCTCGCCGTTGACAATGAAGGCCGTGTAGGCAAGGCTGACCTCCAGGCCACAATTGAAGGCTTCTACGGCAAGCGTCCTGAAGCGCGTACCTTGGTCGGACATGTTTATTCAAACGTCATGATCAACGGACAGGCTTTCCTTGTAGACGCACAGACTATAAACGTAGTGGCAACTCCCGAGGCTCCTTATATAGCCAGCGCTTATTACCTTGTCGGCGACATGTGCGGATGGGATGCTGCTTCAGCCATCAAGTTCACACACTCGGATGCCGATGTTTACGATGACCCGGTGTTCTCAGTTGTGTTCACTACTCCTAAGGCCGACTGCTACTGGAAGATAGTGCCACAGGGCAACATCGACTCAGGCGACTTCTGGCATGAGGGAACTGACGGCGTTGTTGGAGTTGCTGTCGACGGCGACCCAAGCCTCGCAGGCTCGCTCGTGACAACTGCGCCAAAGGCCGGCAAGATAGAGAAACAAGGCTTCTACAAGCTCACTGTAAACATGATGGACTACACCTACACCATTGAAGAAATGGCTGCAACATACTATTTGGTCGGCGATTTCGGTGGTGCTGCTTCTTGGGACATAAGTAACTTTAATTATGCATTATATCCTCAGACTACAACCACTCAGAGCTATACTACTAAGTGGACAGGTTCAGGCAGCTTCAAGTTCTTCACCGAGGCTAACAACTGGGATAGTGCATACGGAGCTGAATTAGGCACGACTGCCGGAGCTGCATCTGGAAAGTTGGCTTCTAATGCAAACAACGGTGCTGACAATATCTCTGTACCTGAGGTTGGTGCATATTATACTTTCACTGTCGATATGTCGGCAATGACTTATACATGGACGAAATGTGATGAGTCAAAAGTCATAGATTACAACAAGATAGGTCTTATCGGAGTAAACGGCGACTGGGATAACGATGTATTCCTGACTCAGGTAACTTCTCACAACTGGTATGTTGAGGCTGACGTAACTTCAGATTGCGAAGTCAAATTCCGTGTTGACGGTAACTGGGATGTGATGGATTGGGGTGCTGACGTTAATATCGCAGACCAGTCTTACGGCACAGGTACTAAGGGTGGTGCTAACATCAAGTTGCCTGCCGGCAAGTACAAAGTTTACTTCAACGACATAACAGGACAGTTCTTGTTCCTCGCTGAATAATCAGCAACAGAGTAACTGCTTAACAATAAGCCGCTTGCATGGATTAGCAAAATCGCTGTGCAGGCGGCTTTTTCTATTATGGTTATTCATATATTCCGTTATTGTAATCGACAAGATATTGTGTGAATGTTTTTCCTGTTTGTTTCTTGAAAAATCGCATCAGATGGCTTGGGTCTGAGAAGTTAAAATCGTCAGCCAGCTGACTGATGTTATGTTCCGAGAAAAGCAGTTCATTTTTTACAGCTTCCAGTAGTCGTTGTTTTATTAAATGGTTGGCCGAAACTCCGAACTGTGATGTTACGGCATTGTTCAGTGTCACACGGCTTATATGTAACATTTCTGCATATTCTGTAACTCTTTGTTTCTTGTTTATATGTTTTTCCAACAGATGCTTAAATTGAAAAGCGTAGTTGTTTTTGGGAATGTCAGCAGGTAGTCCCCAGACTTTCGCATACTGTCTGTTGATAATCAGCAGGAGATAGTAAAGCACGGAAACGATAATGTGGTAGCTGTCTGTTGCCGGATGTGTCAGTTCTTGTTTTATTTTTTTCAGGAGATCAATATATTCATCTGATTCCTCTTTTTCTGCTGATAAATATGGAGGAGTGTCCGTCTGATAATAATAGTGGAGGCGGTATACAAAAAGTTTGTCTGCAATAAATGTACGTATAAAGTCTTCACGAAATATGAGAAATGAGTATTTCAACTCTTTTTCATCTACATGCCATTCTTGCTTTTGGTGTGGAGACAGGAGCAGCACCATTCTGTCGTGCAGGTCAATTCTTCTAAAATTAAGAATAAGATAACCGTTTGCCTTGTTGAAAAAGAAAAATTCAAAAAAGTCAGTCTTGAATACTTTGTATTCCGTGAGCACACCACAGATGTCTTTGTCTGTGCCGGTGTTGATGTAAAAATCAACATTACATTCAGTCTTGCTGAACGGAACACTGACGAGTCTTTCAGGATTAGTTGTTTCTTTCATATTGTGTGTTTTCTGCAAAGATAATACATTCATTTATCAAAAAGGCATATTTCCCGGTTATTTGGGCATAGTGCTTTCTGTAGTTTTTATCGAACTTTGCAGGCGTAAAACTTATAAAGAAAAATGTTTATGGAAGAGAGAACTGTTATAAGATTGGTGCGTAATGCGACATTGAGGATTCATTATTCAGGCAAGAACATACTCGTTGACCCAATGCTGGCAGAGAAGGGAACATTGCAGTCTGCACTTGGTGTTTATAATACTCCTCGGGTACATCTGACTATGCCAGTCAATGAGATAGTTGAAGATTTGGATATGGTACTGCTTACGCATAATCACATAGATCATTATGACCCGACTGTAAAATATCTTTTACCGAAAGACATTCCGTTTTATACGCAACCCCAAGATAAGGATGCAATCATGCTTGACGGTTTTACAGAGGTTGTGGCTATTGATAAAAGTAAAGTCATAGACGGTATTACTATTTACCGTACTTCGGGAACTCATGGCTACGGATTATTAGGACGTGCCATGGGACCAGTCTCCGGTTATGTCCTGACTTCAGAAAACAGTCCTACTGTCTATATTATGGGCGACTGCAAGTGGGACAACAACACACGGGATGTGGTTCAGAAATATTGTCCTGACTATATTGTGGTTAATTGTGGAGGTGCGGTTTTCCCCGAACTCTCAAAAACAGACGGCTCGGCTATTCCTGACGAGCAGGAGGTCATGGCTATGCTTGACGAACTTCCTGAGAATGTCAGGTTGATAGCAGTCCACATGGATGCGACAGACCACGGCCAGACCACCCGCGCTATACTGCGTAATGAAGCTCAGCATCATAAGGCGGATATGAGCCGTCTGCTTATTCCTGACGACGGAGAATCATTGGATTTGTAAACTTACAGTAGCAAATCGTTGGTATAAAATATTAGAAGTCAGTATCAGTCTGGGATAAATTAAAAGTGAATGATGGATAATGAAATTATAAACGAGATTGACGTGCGCTGTATTATGACAAAGTCATCGCTGCCTGTCGGAGGCTATTCAGTCAATCCTTATGTGGGATGTCCGCATGCTTGTAAATATTGTTATGCTTCATTTATGAAGCGTTTTACCGGTCATGTTGAGCCATGGGGTACCTTTCTCGACATAAAAAACTGGAAACCTATTGCATGTCCACAGAAATATGACGGACAGCGCATCGTTATAGGCTCGGTTACTGACGGCTATAATCCGTATGAAGAGAAGTTCTGCCGTACACGCAGATTGCTTGAGGAATTGCAGGGAAGTAAGGCTGAAATAATGATTTGCACAAAGTCTGACCTAGTCTTGCGTGACATGGACCTGTTAAAGAATTTTCCTAAGGTAACCGTGTCGTGGTCGGTAAATACGCTTGACGAGCGGTTTCGTTCTGATATGGATAATGCTGTGAGTATAAAACGCAGATTGGATGCAATGAAGAAGTTTTATGATGCAGGTATCAGAACAGTCTGCTTTGTTTCACCCATTTTCCCTGGAATAACTGACATTAAGGCAATTATTGACGAAGTTAAGGACTATGCGGATCTGGTATGGCTTGAGAATCTTAATCTTAGAGGGCAGTTCAAGAAAGTGATAATGGATTATATCCGTGAAAAATACGCTTCTCTTTTTCCTTTATATGATGAAATATATAATAAGAAACGTCTTGATTATTGGAAAGCTTTGGAGGCTGACATAGCCCTTTATACCAAGACCAACAGTCTGCCATATAGGATAAACGACCTGCCATACGGACGTTCGGAAAAAGGAAAGCCCGTCGTTATAAATTATTTTTATCACGAGAAAATAAAGCTTTCCGGCAGAAGAGGTTGAGAGGTGTTTTGCGGTTGCTTTACAAAAGACGGCCTTTTGTGTTCCGAAAGAGCGTCTTTTGCACGCTGAAAGGGCATCTTTGGTAGCACAAAAGATGCTCTTTCGCAAATGCGCTGATTATCAATTACGTTTCATTTTGAAATGCCGGTCTTTACGACAGACAATCACAAGTTAATAAAAGAGAATTTTTCATGCTGCCGGGTACGATTTTTTTTAGTATCTTTGTCGGCGTGTAAGTCATTTGCACAGCATAGAAGTGACCGTAAAAACAATTAATTAATATGTTACGTAAATTATTTGTTTCACTTATAGTCGTCACCATGTCGGTAAGATGTGTGGCCCAGTACGAGCCATACCACGGCGACGGTATTGACGATTACCTGCGTCTGGTACCGACAGTCTCGGTATTCGCCTTGAAGGCCGCCGGCGTCGAAAGCCAGAGTTCGTGGAAGAGGCTTGTGGTAAACTCAGCCGCGTCGTTCGCTATCGACGTGGCCGTAACATACGGCCTTAAGTATTCGATAAAGTCGACCCGCCCCGATGGCACCGACCGCCACTCGTTCCCGTCAGGGCACGCTTCGGTGGCCTTTTGCGGTGCGGCCATATTGGACAAGGAGTTCCGCAAGGTAAGCCCGTGGATAAGCGTCGCCGGATATGCCGTAGCCACGGCCACCGCCGTTGACCGCGTGGCACGCAACCGCCACCACTGGGGCGACGTGGCGGCAGGTGCCGCCATAGGCGTGCTGTCGGTGCAGGCCGGATACTGGATAGCCGACAAGATAACCGGCTGGAACAAGAACGTAGACGTGGCCGTAAGCCCGATGGGCATAAGCATGGTATGGCGGCCGTGAACTTTTATGGCGTGTTTTTAGGGGCTGCCGCTGCGGCCGGGGAAGCGTCCCCGCATGGCTGTAATACTGCTGCAGCCCTTATTTATACGGATACGTGTAAACGTTTGCACGTACAAAAATATTTTTCAATATTGAAATGCTTTATTCCTATTTCATTTATTACTATCTTTGAACCGTAATTATAAGACCTGTTAACTATGAATATACTTTTGAGCGTTATTTATGGAACAAGCTTTGGCGAGGAGCTTGTCTTAAATCTAATAACGGGAGTTAAAGACGGCATCAAGTTGTCGACTCCATACAGAATGAGGACCGTAAACGGCCGTGAATGGACATGCAACCTGAAGGTAGACTTGCGCAAGGGCACATACGTTGATTATTATTACAGCGTGGTGCGCGGCGAGGACAACGTGGTGAGGAGCGAATGGCGCAATGAGCCCCACCGGCTCGAGCTTAACACCCTGCGCGGCGACACCATTACCGTGTACGACCATTGGATAGACCTGCCCGACGATTCCTACCTTTACAGTTCGGCCTTCACTGACTGCATACGCCGCCGCAAGATATTGCCCGTGGCGCTGAGCGATTATCCCGTCACCGTGCGCCTCAAGGTGCGCGCCCCGCAACTCTCCGACAAGCAGAGGCTTGCCGTTACCGGCAACGAGGATGTTCTCGGAGGATGGGACGTGTTCAAGGCCATCCCCATGGTAGAGCATAATTACAATGAATGGATAGTCGACATAGACGTTACCAAGCTGAAAAGCAACATCATATACTTCAAGTTCCTGGCGGTCGACGTACACGACCGTGCCGACGTGCTGTGGGAAGACTGCATGAACCGCCGTGTGGAACTGCCCGACATGAAGGAGGGCGACGTCATTGTGTACGAACTTGATGAAGCCTTTTTCCCCATATACGACTTAAGGTGCGCCGGCACGCAGGTGCCCCTGTTCTCGCTGCGCTCAAGGAGCAGCTTCGGCGTGGGCGACTTCGGCGACCTGAAGAAGATGATCGATTGGGTTGCCCTGACACAGCAGCGCGTGCTGCAGCTGCTGCCCGTCAACGACACCACCACCACGCACACCTGGACCGACTCTTATCCGTACAGCAGCATAAGCATCTTCGCGCTGCATCCTCAGTACGCCGACCTTAACGCCCTGCCCGCAATCGAGGATGAGGCCGAGCGTGCCAGGTTTGAAGCCTTGCGCCAGGAGCTCAACGCCCTGCCGCAGGTCGACTACGAACGCGTCAACAACGCCAAGACCGAATACCTCAACATACTGTACCGCCAGGAAGGCGGCAAGGTGCTGGCGTCTGCCGGCTTCAAGAAGTTCTTCGACGAGTCTAAGTCGTGGCTCGTGCCTTACGCCCAGTATTGCTATCTGCGCGAGAAGTATGGTACGGCCGAATTCTCGAAGTGGCCCGACCACCACAACTTCGACGAGGCAGAGCGTGCAGCCCTTTCAGACCAGCGCAATGCGGCATTCAAGCAGGTCGCCTTCTATTATTACGTGCAGTACGTGCTCGACATGCAGATGTCAGACGCCCACCGGTACGCCCGGCTGAAAGGCGTCGTGCTCAAGGGCGACATACCCATCGGCGTTAACCGCAACGGCTGCGACGTATGGCAGGAGCCGCGCTACTTCAACCTCAACGGACAGGCCGGCGCCCCGCCAGACGACTTCTCCGTGAACGGACAGAACTGGGGCCTCCCTACCTACAACTGGGACGAGATGTTGAAGGACGGCTGCGAGTGGTGGATACGCCGTTTCGCCAACATGGCAAGGTTCTTCGACGCCTACCGCATCGACCACGTGCTGGGCTTCTTCAGGATATGGGAGATACCCTTCAACTCCGTACACGGACTGCTCGGACAGTTCTCGCCTTCGCTCGGCATGACGCGCGAGGAGATAGAGGCCTACGGCCTGCACTTCCAGGAAGAGCTGTTCACCGAGCCCTTCATCACCGACTGGGTGCTCGAGCGCATGTTCGGCGAGCGTGCCGCCATGGTGCGCGAGACGTATCTCAAGCCGTCGCACGACGGCCGCTACCGCATGAAGGAGCAGTACGACACCCAGCGCAAGGTTGAGTCTGCCTTCGCCGGCAAGACCGACAAGGCCGACACCGACCTGCGCGACGGCCTCTATGCCCTTATCAGCGACGTCCTGTTCGTGCGCGACCATAAGGACGCCAACAAGTTCCACCCGAGGATTTCGGTCCAGTTCGACTTCGTATACGAGTCGCTTTACGACAGCGACAAGTATCTGTTCAACAAGATATACAACGACTACTTCTACCGCCGCAACAACCAGTTCTGGTACCGCGAGGCCATGAACAAGCTGCCAAAGATAATCGACGCCACAAGGATGCTTGTCTGCGCAGAAGACCTCGGCATGGTGCCTGACTGCGTGCAGTGGGTGATGAACGAGCTTAAGATACTTAGCCTCGAGATGCAGTCAATGCCCAAGGACTCTAACGTCCGCTTCGGAGTGCTCTCACGCAACCCGTACCGCTCGGTATGCACCATATCGAGCCACGACACCGCCACCCTGCGCCAGTGGTGGGACGAGGACGCGCGCCGCACGCAGGACTATTTCAACAACGTGTTGATGAAATACGGCGCAGCCCCGCATCCGCTGCCGGGCTGGCTCGCACGCGACATCATCTCGCGCCACCTGCTCTGTCCGTCCATGCTTTGCATACTCTCGTTGCAGGACTGGCTGTCAATAGACGAAAACCTGCGCCTTGCCGACAAGGACGCCGAGCGCATCAACGTACCGTCAAATCCACGCCATTACTGGCGCTACCGCATGCACCTTGACATCGAAGACCTTATCGACAGGCACGACTTCAACCAGAATGTGACCGACCTGATAAAGGAAAGCGGAAGGAGATGAAACCTTGTATAGGCCGGGATTGTTGACGTTGCCGGGGGCTCACGTACGGTGCGACCGCCCGTAAGCCCCGGCAATATTGGACGCATAGAATAAATATTCATGAAAATAAATTCAAAACCTTACAACTATTATGCGAAAAGTTAAAGTTTTATTGGCACTGTTGCTGATGCCGCTCGCGGCGTTGGCACAGACAGTGAAATCGCCTGACGGCAACGTAGTCCTGACTTTCTCACTTGACAATGGCCGGCCTACGTATGAAATGACTTACAAGGGCAAGGCCGTGGTCAAGCCGAGCCACCTCGGACTGGAACTCGCGAAGAGCAAGCACGCCAGCAAGGGCATGGATGAAACCGACCTTATGGATGGCTTCACCGTATCCAAGACCGACATGTCAACCTTCGACGAGACATGGAAGCCCGTGTGGGGGCAGACTGCCACCATACGCAACCACTACAACGAAATGGCCGTAACGCTTAACCAGCCGGCCACCAAGCGCAACATCATCATACGTTTCCGCGTCTACGACGACGGCATGGGCCTGCGTTACGAGTTCCCGCAGCAGAACGAACTCAACTATTTCGTAATCAAGGAGGAGCATACCCAGTTTGCCATGGCCGGCGACCACAAGGCATGGTGGATACCGGGCGACTACGACACCCAGGAGTATGAGACCGTGGAGTCGAAACTGTCTGAAATACGCGGACTTATGAAGGACGCCATCACCCCCAACTCGTCGCAGACCACGTTCTCGCCAACCGGCGTGCAGACATCGCTCCAGCTTAAGAGCGACGACGGGCTTTACATCAACATCCATGAGGCTGCGTGCGTCAATTATGCCACCATGCACCTCAACCTCGACGACAAGAACATGGTGTTCGAGTCATGGCTCACGCCCGACGCACAGGGTCTGAAGGGTTACATACAGACTCCGTTCAACACTCCGTGGCGCACGGTGCTTGTCAGCGACGACGCCCGCGACATGCTCTCGTCAAACCTTATCCTCAACCTCAACGAGCCTTGCGCCCTCGACGACGTTAGCTGGATACGTCCCGTCAAGTATTGTGGCGTGTGGTGGGACATGATTGTTGGCCGTGCCACTTGGAGCTACACCAACGATTATCCTTCAGTACACCTCGGCGTAACGGATTACAGCAAGTGCAAACCCAACGGCACGCACGCGGCCAACACTGAGAACGTAAAGCGTTACATTGACTTCGCCGCTGCCAACGGTCTCGACCAGGTATTGGTTGAGGGCTGGAACGAAGGCTGGGAAGACTGGGCAGGACATTCCAAGCTCGACGTGTTCGACTTCATCACCCCGTATCCCGACTTCGACATCAAGGAGCTTAACGAGTACGCACATTCCAAGGGCGTGAAGATAATGATGCACCACGAGACGTCTTCGTCCGTATGGAACTACGAGCGCTGGATGGACAAGGCGTACAAGCTGATGAACAAGTACGGCTACAACGCAGTCAAGAGCGGATACGTAGGCGACATCATTCCGCGTGGCGAGCACCACTACGGCCAGCTGATGAACAACCACTACCTCTATGCCGTAAAGGAGGCAGCCAAGCACCACATAATGGTAAACGCGCACGAGGCTACACGTCCGACAGGCCTTTGCCGCACGTATCCTAACCTTGTAGGCAACGAGAGCGCACGCGGAACAGAGTACGAGGCATTCGGCGGAAGCCGTCCCGACCACACCGTCGTGCTGCCGTTCACCCGTCTTCAGGGCGGTCCTATGGACTATACCCCGGGTATCTTCGAGACACAGCTCAGCGCATGGAGCAACAACACCTCTTACGTTCACACCACTCTCGTAGGCCAGCTCGCCTTGTATCTTGTAATGCACGGTCCGTTGCAGATGGCTGCCGACCTGCCCGAGCACTATGCCAAGTACATGGACGCATTCCAGTTCATCAAGGACGTAGCCGTTGACTGGGACGACTCCAAGTACATCGAGGCCGAGCCGGGCGACTACATTACAGTGGCACGCAAGGCAAAGGGCACCGACAACTGGTTTGTAGGCGGCAAGTGCGACGAGAACGGACACAAGACCGTAGTGAAGCTCGACTTCCTCGACAAGGGCCGCAAGTACGAGTGTACCATCTATGCCGACGCAAAGGACGCCGACTACGAGAAGAATCCAAAGGCGTACACCATAACGAAGAAGACCGTGAAGAAGGGCGACACGCTTAAGATAACCGAAGTCCGTGGCGGAGGTTTCGCCGTATCGCTGATTGCCAAGTAGTATTTTTTTGTTGAAGTTGACGGGAGTCGGCTTTCGTTTCTCCCGCCAACTTCATTATAACTCCCAATAACATAACAAGATGAAGATCAAGAATCTTTTGCTTACAGGTGTCGTGTCGTTGATATTTGCGCAAGATGCCGTGGCGCAGGATTTCATGAACGAGGTTGAATATACCCCTAATGAAACCCGCTTCACGCTGTTCGCCGACGACAAGGCAGACAAGGTTACCCTGCGCATCTATGCCGAAGGGCAGGGAGGAGAGCCGTTGCAGACGGTGGCAATGAAGCACACCGGCAATAATACTTATACAGCCACGCTCAGTGGTGACATGAAAAATAAGTTTTATACGTTTGACACCGGACGCGGCGAATGCGCGGGCGTGTTTGCCAAGGCCGTAGGCGTCAACGGCAAGCGCGGCGCGATAGTCGACATGAAGGACACCGACCCGAAGGGCTGGGACTCTGACCGCATAACGGAAAAAGTTAAAATGACCGACCTCGTTATTTACGAGATGCACCACCGCGACTTCTCCATCGACCCGTCGTCGGGTCTGCGCTACAAGGGCAAGTTCCTCGCCTTGACGGAGCCTAAGGCCATTGACCACCTGAAGAAACTCGGTGTCAACGCCGTACACATTCTGCCGTCGTTCGACTATGCTTCGGTTGACGAGACACGGCTCGACACTCCACAATACAACTGGGGCTACGACCCGTTGAACTACAACGTGCCCGAAGGTTCGTATTCTACCGACCCGTACAAGCCCGAAACACGCATCCGCGAGTTCAAGCAGATGGTGCAGGCGCTCCATAAGGCAGGCATCCGTGTAATACTTGACGTGGTCTACAACCACACTTTCAATCTGGACGGCAGCAACTTCCAGCTTACTTACCCCGGAATATTCTACCGCAAGACTGCCGCCGGCAAGTGGTCTGACGGTTCGGGCTGCGGCAACGAGACCGCCAGCGAGCGCACCCCTATGCGCAAGTTCATGACCGAGTCAATGCTCTACTGGGTCAGCGAGTACCACATCGACGGTTTCCGCGTCGACCTTATGGGCGTACATGACATCGAGACGATGAACCAGATACGCAAGATGCTTGACGAGACTTATCCCGCAACGTTCATCTACGGCGAGGGCTGGAGTGCCGGCAAGTGCGCTTATCCTGAGAAGAAACTCGCAATGAAGGCCAACATGAGCCAGATGCCTGGCATAGCGGCGTTTGGCGACGAGATGCGCGACGCCCTGCGCGGTCCGTTCAACGACGACCACAAGGGTGCTTTCATAGCCGGCCTGCCGGGCAACGAGGAGAGCATTAAGTTCGGCATCGTGGGTGCGGTAGCCCATCCGCAGGTCGACAACTCCAAGGTTAATTACAGCAAGGAGGCATGGGCTTTGCAGCCATACCAGACAATAAGCTACGTAAGCTGCCACGACGACATGTGCCTTGTAGACCGCCTGCGCACCAGTATTCCCGGCATAACGACAGACGAGCTTATCCGTCTCGACCTGCTTGCACAGACTGCCGTGTTCACCTCGCAGGGTGTGCCGTTCATCCTTTCGGGAGAAGAGGCCTTGCGCGACAAGAAGGGCGTACACAACAGTTTCAATTCGCCCGACAGCATAAACCGCATAGACTGGACCAACCTGGAGAAATATCCGCAGGTGTTCGACTATTACAGCAAGCTCATTTCGCTGCGCAAGAACCATCCTGCCTTCCGTCTCGGTGACGCCGACCTCGTGCGCAAGCACCTCGAGTTCCTTCCTGTCGAAGACAATCTTGTGGCCTTCCGCCTGAAGGATAATGCCGGAGGCGACAAGTGGAAGAACATTATCGTAATACTCAATTCTGCCAATAACGTCCGCAGCGTTGCCGTGCCGTCAGGAAAATACACCATTGTGTGCCGCGACGGCGTAATCAACGAGAAAGGCCTCGGCGCAGTAGAGGGTGCGAGTGTCGACGTGCCTGCCCGTTCGGCGTTGATCATGCACGATTAAACCGTTTACGGACAGAATCCTTACGAACTGTTTAGCTAAAAATAATAATTAAGACCAATGAAAAAAATTCTTTTATCTTTAAGCTTGATTTTAAGCGTTATGACAGTCAGTGCTGCGGTCAAGGTTGACCGCATCGACCCGACCAACTGGTTTGTCGGGATGAAGAATCCGTCGTTGCAGCTCATGGTTTACGGCGAGGGCATACGCTCGGCCGAAGTCACGACGGACTATGCAGGTGTCAAGGTTGACAGCATCGTACGCCTCGACAGCCCCAATTACCTGCTTGTTTACCTAAACCTCGAGGGCGCACAGCCCGGCGAGATGACTCTCCAGTTTAAGAACGGCAAGTCTACAAAGAAGGTCAAGTACGAACTGAAGGCGCGCGAGAAGCGCGGCGAGGAGCGTATGGGCTTCACCAATGCCGACGTGCTCTACATGCTCATGCCCGACCGTTTTGCCGACGGCGACCCGAAGAACAACGACATCAAGGGCCTGAACACATACAAGACAGACCGCTCGCAGCCCAGCCTGCGCCACGGAGGCGACCTGGAGGGCATACGCAGCCACCTCGACTACTTCAAGGAACTTGGCGTTACGGCGTTGTGGTTCACCCCCGTGCTTGAGAACAACTCGCCCGACGGCAACGGCTCGAGCACATACCACGGCTACGCCACCACGGACTATTACCGCGTTGACCCGCGCTTCGGCACAAACGACGAGTACCGCCGCCTTGCCGACGAGGCACACTCAAAGGGATTGAAGATTGTCATGGACATGATATTCAACCACTGCGGCTTCGAGCATCCGTGGGTTAACGACATGCCTTCCAAGGACTGGCTCAACACTCCCGACTGGCTCTACGACCGCAAGGACAAGACAAAGCCCGAGACTAACGAAAAGTACCTGCAGACCAGCTACAAGCTCACTCCCATCGTAGACCCGTACGCAACCGACGTAGACCTGAAGGAAACGGTTGACGGATGGTTTGTTCCTACCATGCCCGACCTTAACCAGCGCAACCCCCACGTGATAAAGTACCTCATACAGAACAGCGAGTGGTGGATTGAGACTGTTGGCATCGACGGCATCCGCATGGACACTTATCCATACGCCGACGCTGATGCAATGGCCTTGTGGATGAAGACCCTTGAAGAGGAGTATCCCAACTTCAACGTGGTGGGCGAGACATGGGTTACCGAGCCTCCTTATACAGCCGCATGGCAGAAGGACTCAAAGCTGGCCGAGAAGAACAGCTACCTGAAGACCGTCATGGACTTCAGCTTCTACGACAAGATAAACCAGGCAAAGCGCGAGGACACCGACGGCTTCACTACCGGCCTGAACCGCATTTACAACAACTTTGTCTACGACTACCTTTATCCCAATCCGTCGAGCGTGATGGCCTTCATCGAGAACCACGACACAGACCGCTTCCTCGGCAAGGGCAAGGACTCTACCGCACTTAAGCAGGCTCTGGCCATACTGCTTACCGTCAACCGCATACCGCAACTCTACTACGGCACTGAAGTGCTGATGAACGGCACCAAGGAAGTTACCGACGGCAACGTGCGCAAGGACTTCCCCGGCGGCTTCCCCGGCGACCAGCACAACGCCTTCACGGCAGAAGGCCGTACACGCGCCGAGAACGCCATGTTCACATGGCTGAGCCGCCTGTTGCACTGGCGCCAGGGCAATGACGTCATAATTAAAGGTTCGCAAAAGCAGTTCATACCTTACAACGGCGTTTATGTCATAGCACGCCAGTATGGCGGCAAGACCGTCCTCACCGTAGTCAACGGCACCAAGAAGGCTTCTGCGCTTGCCGTTAAGCGCTATGCCGAGGTTATCGGCCAGAATACCGCTGCCACAGACATACTTACGGGCAAGAAGGTATCGCTATCAAGCGACGTGCAGCTCGAGCCGCGTGGCGTCATGATACTAGAGTTCTGATAATAGCGGTTTTCCGCTCATGATATTTGCAGTCCGTATGGCCTGTAACCAATGATGCAGGTTCCGGCTGTTACGACATCATTTTACCAAGCCCTGCGGCATGATGGATGCAAGCCTCATGCCGCAGGGCTTTTCTTATACCGTCATTTCATCCGTCTTATGTTCCGTTTTTCGTCCGGTTAACGGTTTTACGTCCGTAAATTCACGGAATCCCGTTGTTGCGCGTATGTATGTTTATCATTACATTTGCAAAAATGTATGAAAAAAGCCTGCGGCCGGTATGGCTGGCTGCTGTGAAAACGGCTGTAGATATTCTTGTGCTCATTTAATCAAATAACCTATAATGCCATGAAAGAAATTCTGTTAACATCAACCCTGCCTTATTGGTTTGTTTTCCTGTTGGTAGTAGGCGGCATGGCCGCTCTGCTTTTCCAGGGACGTAAGGGCAGCAAAAGCAATGTGCCTCTGTTTATCTCGGCCGGTTGTATGCTTGCCGCAACTGCATTTGAAATATTGATATACGCCACGGTGCAAAACGACTGTATGTGGTGGAGCCTGTCTAAAGAGTACGGTTTCTGGGAGAAGTTGTTAAGACTTTTGCCTTTTGCAGCTTTTATTGTGTGTCAGATTGGAGGAATATTCATATTCAAGAATGTGCTGGAGCAGATGACAGGCAAGGCGCTTTCGTTGAAATTCCTTTTTATATGTTTTGTTTTGACCTTCCCGATAGTTTTCATAATATCAGTAGGTGCTGACATCTTCGGGGCTTCTGACGAGACAAAAAACAGCGTTTCCACAATCGTTTTCTGGATTCTTATTATAGCTGGTGTTGGCTGGTCGCTTGTGCGCAATATAATGTCGGTAGGTTTAAACCAGGGTATTGTCTTTACTGTGTTTTCCGCCGTATGTGTTGTTGCAGTCTGTCTTGCCGTGTTCCTGTTTATCGTAGCCCTCATTTCTGTTTTCTTCCAAATGCTTGCAACGATGGGTTGCGTTGTTGCGATATTCTTCCTATTTGCCAAGGGTAAGAACGGAGATATGTCTTTATTGGATATGCTGGCAAAAGGAACTCCGTCAAGACCGGTTTTTTATGACGACGAGGGACACATTCATTACAATGCTTCTGCACGCAATTCTGCCAATAGTAAAATTGCTGAACGTAAGAGAGAGAATAATCAATAGCGATGAAACTCGACGCATTTTGAATGCAGACCAAAGAGCGTTTTATCCGTATGACTGCTATATGTTCAGTTCTACTTCATAATGCTAAGTATTGGCAAGGTGAATAATCAGTCTTGCAGAATTGATTATAACGTGCCGTAGAAATATATGCACGGCACGTCTGTTTAATACATTATTTTCGTAAAAAATATGATTTTATTAACGGAATACCTCTATTTAATTTTAAATTATCACAATTAAGTTTTGTTTTATAAATATTTTTTACTATCTTTGCGCATTATGATTTATCATGAAAAACGTTCTATTTGTCGCCGTTTTAGCTCTAGTGGTATTAGTCTCGTGTAGTGGGACAGGATTCGTGAGCATACTGCCCGATGGATGCAAGCTCAAGGCGGGCGACCTCGTGTTCCGCCGCGGCAACGGTATCACCAGCAGGGCGGTATTGATGGCAGACCAGCGTGGCGGTTATTCGCATGTAGGGATAGTAGTCGATTCGTGCGGCAAGATGATGGTTGTACACGCCGTACCCGACGAGCCCGACTATGAAGGCGACATCGACCGTGTGAAAATGGAAACGCCTGAAAAGTTCTTCCTGTCGGTCAACGCCAAGATTGGCGAGGTGAAGCGGCTCAAGGGAGACACCGCCACGGCGGCACGGGCGGCACGCTACGCAGTGGAGGTATATGAGCGCGGGGTGCTGTTCGACCATGATTACGACGATACTGATACGACCGAGATGTATTGCTGTGAACTGGTAGAGCATGTGTACAAGAAGGCAGGACTGTCGCTCGCCGGCGATACCAGGCACGACATACTGCTGCCGGGTATGAGGCTGCACTGCATATTGCCGTCCGACCTGTGCGACAACGAGAGACTGGAGAGTATAATTTCATTCTAAAAACATAATTTTACTAACTACCCAAAAATTTATCATTATGAGAAAGCTATTTTCATTGTTACTGGTAGTTGCGGCGATGTTCGCTATTACCGCGTGTGGCGGAGACTCTTCGCCTAAGAGTGTTGCAGACAAGGCCATGTCGGCTCTGCAGAAGAAGAACTACGACGAGTTCGTAAAATACGTGAACATAAAGACCAAGGAAGGCGAAGACCCCGAGGCTGCAAGGAAGATGCTCTCAGGCATGCTGCAGGAGAAGGCAGACAAGAATTATGAAAAGAAGGGCGGCTTCAAGTCTTACGAAATCGTGTCAGAGACCATCGACGAGAGCGGCGACAAGGCTCTTGTAGTAGTAAAAATGACATTCGGCAACGGCGAGACCGAGGAGGAAGACTGCCCCATGGTTAAGGACAGCGAAGGAAACTGGAAGATGGACATGGGCAAGTAGCACATGACACATCACAACCTTTTACCCTTACGCCCGCAGCATAGGCGCGTAAGGGTATTTTTATGCCCTTTCCCTCATGTTTAATAGGGGAGTATCAATACTTACTTTTTGAAAAGAAGAGACTATAACCTGAAATCCGTTGTCAGGAATCAACCTGCTTTTGTGAGCAAGAAAGGAATGTTGCGCATGGCGTTGACCTTTAGCGGCTTATAGGCGGACAGGCCATCAAGCTCCATTCAGCGAATGTACAACATTTATACATCTGACGCGCTCACCCCGTCGCAGTATGTTGACTTTATCAACAACAAGCCCGTCTTATTTGTTTGTGCCTCATCTGTGACGTATGCTTACGGTTTGTCACGTTTTGGCGGTTTTTGCTTATGGTTTCAGTATGCTTCCGGCAAGTTTGCAAAAGGCATCGTTTTTCAGTGCGTAAGGTGGCCTTTCAGAAGACGAAAGACCGTGTTTTGCGGAATGAAAGGACACCGTTTCAAACTGTAACTGCCACCATTGCCTCAAAACAATCCAGCTAACTGGTAATAATCGACGACAATCCGTCGAAACCGTAAGCGTGCCGGATGTTTCTGTACTTACGTATGATAATGATAAAGATATGTTAAAATGAAAAAGCAGACGTGAGAATGGCGTTGGAGTTCTAAAATAATATGTCTACTTTTGCAAGGACAGTGAGGGCTTTGCTTGTTTGACGAAACTATGAAAACAGGCACGATTATTTTGATTGTCAAACACTTTGGCCGTTTTTATGGTTGCTCTGAAATTGTTTGTAAAATCCAAGTACGTGAGATGAATAGAAACAACTACATGCTGAAAACAGATGCCGGAATACCGGGAAGCGTTATTTTTGCGTTGGCGGTAATCGCGGGAGTATCTGTTGCAAATCTGTACTACAACCAACCTCTGCTTGAAACGATACGACAGGATCTTGACATAACCATTACCCAGTCAAGCAGGATAACCCTGTTTACACAGGTAGGATATGCATTAGGGTTGTTTTTCATAATACCTCTTGCCGATCTGGTCAGCAGGAAGAAAATCATCATAAGCAATTTCCTGATACTGTTATTCTCGCTTATGGCCATTGCGGTCAGCAGCAACATATATGTCATCCATGCGGCATCAATCGTGACCGGGGCTTGTTCGGTTATCCCGCAATTGTTCGTACCGCTTACGGCGCAGTACTCGCTTCCTGTAAACAAGGAACGTAACGTTGGAATAATACTTTCAGGGCTGCTTTCGGGCATACTTGTGTCAAGGGTAATCAGCGGAGCCGTAGGCGAGCTTTGGGGATGGCGTACAATGTATTTCATCGCGTCAGGGCTTATGGTAGTCAGCTGCATTGTCATTCTGATGATACTGCCTCCCAGCGAAACCAACTTCAAAGGCCGATACAGCGAGTTGCTCAAGTCCATATTCGTATTGTACGGTAAATATCCTGAAATGAGAATAGGCCCCATGCGTGCCGGACTCATGTTCGGCTCTTTCATGTGCTTCTGGGCCTCGCTCGCGTTCATGATGGCTGAAGAGCCTTTCTGTGTAGGAAGCGATATTGTGGGTCTGCTCGGACTTTGCGGACTTGCAGGCACCATTACGGCTTCTACTGTCGGCAAGTATGTGCCACGGTACGGAGTAGTGAAGTTCAACATTGCAGGAGCCGTCATGGGAATCGCGGCCTGGCTCATCTTCATGCTTGTAGGCGGAAGCTATGTGGCGCTGATACTTGGAATAATACTCATAGACATTGGCTCGCAGTTCATACAACTTAGCAACCAGTCCACACTGTTCAGGCTTGAACCGTCCGCGTCCAACAGGATAAATACCATATTCATGACCACATTTTTCATCGGAGGCGCACTCGGAACATTCCTCTCAAGCTTTGCATGGGAATATTTCAGGTGGACAGGAGTGTGCATTTCAGGAATATCGCTCACTGCCGCCTCGTTGGCCATTACATTATTTACACGAAAGCGTATGGCTGGTAATCCTTGAATTCACGCCGGGAAATACCGCCATGCTTACCTGAAATGCTGTAAATGTAATCTTGCCCGCCTGGCCTGTTGTCGACAAACGGTTACCTTGTTGCGGCTTTGGCTGTAAGGCATGATGGACTTGGAAAGTTATTTTAAGACCTTGAATTGTTCGTTCTCCTTTTTCGCCACATCCGCGAAGAAGGTTATTATATGCGGATAGAAGTTCTCGAAGCTCCCATATTTATGCTGCTTCTTCTCATATTTCCTCAGCAGGCTCACCAGCTCGGGCATCCATCTGAAGTTGCGCTGAATCTGGTTCGTCAGCTCTTGCCTCACCTCTTCCTGCTTGTAATTATTGTCCAGCATATAGCAGATTACTGATGCGCGCACCAGCGATTCATTTATCATTATCTTCCAGTTTCCGTATGCCTGCTTTGCCATTGCCCATTTAGACAGCTCAAATAGGCTTGTCGCCGCCTGTTCCATATCTTTCACATGGTTGGGGTACAGTTTTTCATCAAGCAGATAGTTTACGAATGAGTGGTTAAACTCATGCACAAGCGTAGGCAGGTAGTCCTTGCTGTACATAGGTCTGTTGTCCTTGTCGACATAATATCCCACAATGGCAAACACTTCTTTTTTGCAGCCTTTAATGTGCCTGTCGGCTCCATAGTTGCCGCCGCCGTTACAGAAGCCTATAATCACGGAAAAATTTTCCTGCGGCTCTTTGCCATAGAATGCCGAATACCAGTCCGTGTCAAGATACTTCATCACATTCTCACGATAAGCCTTAAGCCCTTTTTCATAAAGGGTTTTGTGTGCATTGAAAAAGCCGTTGAACTTAGCGTCCTTATAAAAGCTGCCGAGCCGTGTCATAAACTCCGCCTTATCCACCTTTGCCCATCTCTTGTCAAGCGTCGGCACTTCTTCGTCAATCAGCGAGAAAGTGCCGTTCCTGTTGTTCAGATGTAAGGCCATCGACATCACGGCATCATAAGATATGCCGTTCCTGTTTCTTAGCTCTTTCATATACAGCACAGCCGGATGCTTGGTCTGGCTCTTAAAATGTTCATCCATGTCTTTTATATATTGCCCCGCCATGTCCATGTTGTATTCAGGATATCCGGCCATGCGCGCCAATATGCTCATCAGCTCGACATTCTCATTCACTTCAGGCCCTATTGCCTGCGCCTTTGCGTCGTGCACGTAAGTGCAGAAAAGCAAGATACATAATAATATTGTTCTCATGATTTTATGATATTTGTTTACACAAGCAGTCTGCCGTTATCGTTCCATTCACCATAAATAACGCCTCTCCGGGTGTTTTCTATAAATTTGTCAAGCCGCTTTCTGAACAGTTCCGGCTGCCGTTTCTTTATCTGTATGGTGTCAATGCGCACACGCTTATACAGTTCGGGCAGTCGGCAGAAGTTCTGCCACACAACAGGGTCCGACTTCAATTCTTTCATTACATCATCGTCTATCACAAAGCCCCTGTCCGTCATATCAGGTAAAACAGCTCTGCCGGCGTCTGTCATCAGCCCAAGCCTCTCCATCCTGCGGCACCTTTCCTTGTTCAGCTCCGACCAGTTGCTGCGCGCCTTTCTCGGGCACAGCCTCTGTGCCGTCACCCCGTCAGCCAGCTTCTTTGTCGTGCTGTCTATCCATCCGAAGCACATCGCCTCTTCAACAGCATCTATATACCAGAATGTGCCGTCGTCAACAGGCCTTCCACGTTTTACCACCACCCAGCATTCCGTCTCCTTATCATGGTTCTGCATCAGCCATTCGCGCAGCTCATCCCGTGATTTTATATTCAGCAAATTATTTATTGTCATATACTACCTTTGTCTTTTATGCCGATGTAAAGTACACGCGCTTTGCGCGTTGGTAAAACCGCATATCCATTTCAGATATTTGTCTCTCCAAGGTTCTCTGAATTATATGTTCTGAGATTCGGTTGCATAAGTAATATATATATTACACAACGTTTTTAATCTGGTTATTGATTCGCAGTTTATCCTCCCGACTCAGGTAGTCGCCTCTGTCGTAATAATGGATCTTAGCTTTATTCATTTTTATAGCATTTTTCAATCAACGGATTTTCTTTGCAAATAAGAAGTGCTTGATTATCAATGATATATGTATGTTGAGTATTTCCTTTGCAAATAAAAACTTATCCATAATAGGGTATATAAGTAGCAAATTTTTTCGATGTAATACTTTCATCTGCAATCTTAATAAGTCCGGCTTCTAAGGTGTCAGCAATGATACGCGAAGCAATGGATGATTTATTCTTTTCTAGCTTGAATCTTTCCCTGACAGATTGATTGTTAATAGACTGATTATCCTCGTACATTAAACATGCATGTTGATAACAAGCATCTATTTTTTCTCTTTTAGTCATATCCTTAATATCTTTCTTTGGATAAAGAAATACTCTGGTAAAGTTTTCTCCTTTAGAGATTTTTGCTGCAGGCAAGAACATTTTTTCGATTGCTTCAACTGCACGATCTATTCCACTACCCCTTCTTTCACAGATACCTAGCAAATAAAGGCTTTGGGCTAAAGACTCATTTCTGGAATAAGGAGGTAAATCTATCAATCGATTTACATCATTCAATGGTGCCCCTGGATTAGTAATGACCAATCTATTTGAAAATATCTCTATCGTAATGGGCATACCTGTCACAGCAAAATCTTGATGAACCAATGCATTGGCTACAAATTCACGAATTGCCACACGTGGATAAGTAGGTATTGCTTCACGTATAACTTCAATATTTTCTGAAGATGTATTTTTCATAATAAAGTCTATCAAATTTTCAAATCCCACAGCATAGCCCAAACCTCCTATTTGTTCAAAAAGCAAATTTCGATTATTTGTCCCAACATATTTTCGGACGATTACAGTTCTTTTTTCCAATTCCGTATAATCACTTGCATGATTGGCAAACAAGATGGCTCCCAAATTGGTAACACTCCATAACATTTTATCCTGCTTTTTGCAGAATCCAAATTCTTCCAACTTATTTAATATAGCTTCTGTAGAGGTTGGCGTATTCTTACCCAACAATTCGTACATCTTCTGATAATTCAATGCTCCCAAAACTTCCTTGGAACTTAAATCTTTCTTTGCAGTTTTCTCTTCAAAAGTATAACCTTGTGATTCTGCAATCATAGCTTTTACTTGATTGCGTGACATTTTAACCGTCTGTCCTGCAGAACGGATGTATGCATCAAATACATCTTTCCCTCGTAAATATACAGGCTTGTCGTTTTGTTCTGGTATATAAATGAATAGTAAAGCACACCCTTTGTAAGTTAAGATAGCGTGTTCGATTGATATAGCATAAGCCAAATTATTTTTTGCTATATTACCTAATGATTGGATTATTCTGTCTGTTTCAGATTTTGTTATTGAGAAGCAACTTCCATCGTTGTTCACTCCATAAACCAACACACCACCTCCTTTTTGATTGGCAAAAGCTGAAATATGTTGAGCTAAGCGTTCTGTTTTACAAGATAGACCGCTTTTCCAATCCAATTCATTCAATTCCGCAGGAACAGGTATCAAACTATCTTGTAAAGTTTTCAATGCTTTTTCTTTCCATTCCATTTTTCTCTCCTTTCTTTACTTATATTGTTATTGCATTTGGTGTACGGGAATCCGAATCAAAAATTTTTCCTCCTTCTTACGTAATAATTCACCAATGGTTCGCTGATCGCTTCTTAAATTAACGTGAGTTCGACGAATTGTAAATGCCTGTAAATTTGGTGATTAGCGAAAATTATTGTAACTTTATAGTGCTGATTTATAAAGATTTACGAACGATAATCGCGATATTCACTAAAGACAAAGATACTGGATTTTTCTGTATTGCGGATATCTTTTACAGAACTTTTTTTGTGCCAAATGAGACAAAATCATCTGCTTACACCAGCAGTCTGCCGTTATCGTTCCATTCACCATAAATAACGCCTCTCCGGGTGTTTTCTATAAATTTGTCAAGCCGCTTTCTGAACAGTTCCGGCTGCCGTTTCTTTATCTGTATGGTGTCAATGCGCACACGCTTATACAGTTCGGGCAGTCGGCAGAAGTTCTGCCACACAACAGGGTCCGACTTCAATTCTTTCATTACATCATCGTCTATCACAAAGCCCCTGTCCGTCATATCAGGTAAAACAGCTCTGCCGGCGTCTGTCATCAGCCCAAGCCTCTCCATCCTGCGGCACCTTTCCTTGTTCAGCTCCGACCAGTTGCTGCGCGCCTTTCTCGGGCACAGCCTCTGTGCCGTCACCCCGTCAGCCAGCTTCTTTGTCGTGCTGTCTATCCATCCGAAGCACATCGCCTCTTCAACAGCATCTATATACCAGAATGTGCCGTCGTCAACAGGCCTTCCACGCTTCACCACCACCCAGCATTCCGTCTCCTTATCATGATTCTGCATCAGCCATTCGCGCAGTTCATCACGAGACTTGACGTTCAGCAAATTATTTATTGTCATATACTGCTAATGACTATTCTTAATCTAATATTCCTTTATTTCTGAAACTGATATGAGTTCTATTCCAATAATCAATTATTCTTCTTGAAATTCTCGGCCTGTTCAAGAATTTCTTTGAATACTTCATCGTTTGTTACCGGCGGATAACCATGTTCCGCCAACACTACGATAAGATCCATTTTCAGTTCGGCCTTGATGTCGTCACGGGTTGCCCAGTCTGTATATTTAGACTTATCATCCACAATCTTTTTTATTTCGGCAGCAAGCACCAGCAATTTATCTTCAGGATATTCAAATCCAAACTGTTTGGCTATTGACTTCAGTATGTCATAAAATGCCTTTTCTTCATAACTTATGCCGAGATCTTTATACGAAGATTTTTCCTTGTTAATCTCTTTCAGGAGCATAGCCATCTGGTTTGCAACTTCTGTCACCACTTCATCGGCAAATACAGCGCTGTCGCGTCTGTCATTATATTTATCGACAAGATCGTTAAGCCTTTTTGAAAAGTCTACGCCCTGCATCTTGTTTACTTTCTTAAATTCGGTAATAACCATGCGCAACAGCCTTTCCATAAGTTTCACTTTTGTGTTGGGCATTTGCATCTTGGCCAGCCTTTCCATATATTCCTCGCTCAGCACATCAAGATTTTCCTTATCGTTGCCTATGCGGATTATTTCTTCCACGCCTTCCGACTGTATTGCGTCTTCTATCATTGCCCTGACCCGTCTGTTCATTTGTGAGGCGTCAGGAGCCTCGCCCTTTGTCAGTTTGTATATGACAGCCCGCACGCCGGTAAAGTAATGTATGTCTTCCCTGTCCGAGAAAGTTATTTCCTCGCTGTTGCTGCATAAGTTGAAGGCGGATTTCAGTTTCTTTGTATGCCCCATAAACAGATTTTCCTGTTCCTTGGTGCGTTGCATGAATTCAGCTCCACGGTTAAGGCATTCCAACTGTTCCAACGGACTGCCGCTTGTGAATTTCGAATAGTCAAAGCCGTTGAACATACGTCTTATTATGTCGAGCTCGTCTTTTACCATGACGATTGACTTTTCAAGACTTTCAACCGAATCAGAGTCTGTTTCGCCTTGTGCGTAATGCTTCAAAGCTGTATTCATATTGTTCTTTATTCCGATATAGTCAACAATCAGTCCCTTGTCCTTTCCCGGATATACTCTGTTTACGCGTGAAATTGTCTGTATTAGCGTATGCTGTTGCAGCGGCTTGTCAATATACATTGTGTCAAGACAAGGTACGTCGAAACCCGTAATCCACATATCTACCACAATGGCTATCTTGAAGTTAGATTTCGGATTCTTGAATGCTTCCGCAAAGTTTCTTCTGTCGTCGTCCGTTCCCAACAGATTATACAAGTCGGGCTCATCGTCTTTGGTGCGTGTCATTATAAGCTTCATCCGCTCTATCGGCCGTTCCTTATTGCCGTATAGGGCTACAGGTTCGGCTGCCATGGCATAGTCTTTCTTTTCTTCTTCAGGCAGCTTTACCCATTCAGGTCTTAGGGCTGCGATTTTCTTATAAAGATTATACGCTATTGTACGGTTAGAGCATACAAACATTGCCTTACCAACTACGGTGCTGCCTTCTTCAACGCGTTTCTCATAGTGCGCGATGAAGTCCTCTGCAACCGCCTGCAAGCGGTCTGAATCGCCAAGTATGCTTTCCATCTTGGTTACGGCTTTCTTGCTTTCCTCTATCTGATGCTCGTTGCTGCCTTCCTCTGCACATTGCTTGTAGTATTCTTCTATCTCATTCAGTTTCGCACTGTCGAGCAATACTTTTGCTGCGCGTCCTTCATACACTATGCGCCTTGTTATGTCGTCTGCCACTGACTCTGTCATGGTATAGGCGTCGACAACTTTTCCGAACACGTCGATAGTTGCGTCTATCGGCGTACCTGTAAAGCCTACGTATGTGGCGTTTGGCAGCGAGTCGTGCAGATATTTGGCAAAGCCGTAGCTTCTCTTCAGCCCGAGTTCGGTCTGTTTTATGTTCTGTTGCAGATTTGTCTGCGAACGGTGCGCTTCATCGGATATGCAAATAATGTTTGCCCTGTCTGACAGCAGCTTGGTGTCTTCGGTAAACTTATGAATTGTTGTAAGAAACACTCCGCCGCTTGTCCGTCCTGCAAGATACTCACGCAATTTGGCGCGGCTCTCCACTTCAACCACACAGTCGTCGCCGATAAATGTCTTTGCCTTGGCAAACTGTTCAGAGAGTTGTACGTCAAGGTCGGTGCGGTCGGTAATAAGCACTATGGTAGGACTGGCAAAAGCCTTGCTGCGCATAAGCATACGGGTAAGAAAGAGCATCGTAAAACTCTTTCCGCAGCCTGTCGCTCCGAAGTATGTACCGCCCTTTCCGTCTCCGCCTTCATGCTGGCGCGAATGTTTAAGGATATTGTCAAACAGCTTATGCGTAGCAAAGAACTGCGGATAACGGCATATTATCTTGCTCTCCGTCTTCGACGAGTCGGGCATGTAAACAAAGTCTTTCAGTATGCTCAGCAGACGTTTCTTGCCGAACATGCCTTTCACCATTGTTATCAGCGAGTTTATGCCGTCGTCGGGCTTGTCCCCGCTGTTCACCTTACGCCATGAATAAAAGAATTCGTAAGGCGTAAACAGCGAGCCATATTTGTTGTTCACGCCGTCGCTTATTACTATGAAGGCATTATATTTGAACAGCTCGGGTATGTCGCGGCGGTATCTTACGGTCAGCTGTCTGTAAGCGTCCATTATAGTTGTGTCTTCCTTAACGGCGCTTTTAAATTCGAGCACAACTACCGGCAGGCCGTTTACATAGACTATGCCGTCAGGAATACGTTTTACGTCGCCTTGTATTTCGAGCTGGTTTACTATGCGGAACGTGTTGTTGCTCTCGTTCTCAAAGTCTATCGGCTCGATAAACAGGTCCGGCAGTGTCTTGTCTTCACGCTTCAACGAAAAGCCCTCTGTCATAAGGCGATAGGTGTTAACATTCTTGTCGTACAGCAGAAATCCGTTTGCTGCCGTAAGTTTTGCTATCACGCTTTCCACCTCAAGCTCCGTTATCCCGTCTTTCGCATAGCGGCTCCGCATATATGCGCACAGGTCTTCACGAAGAATAACATCGCTCGCTTCTTTGCTTATTTCTTCGCCGTTAGTATATATGTAGCCCTCTTGCTTAAACAGCTCCATAATGGACATTTCAAGGGCGTGTTCGTTGAATACGGCCATAATTATTATTTTTTTAAATACCAAATAAGAAGTTTTGTTATTGAGATAACACAACAGATTCCACTAATTATAATTGGAATTAAAATTATTAATATCCAATAAGAATGTGGTAAAAATAAAAATAATATATAAATTATACCAGCAATAAAGGATGTACAAATACCCCAAATAGAATTTTTTACAATATAGTTCATTTTAGCAATATATTTTTTAGCAGAATAGACCTTATTAGAAAGTGAAAGTGAAATTCCACCATCTTCAATTTGTTGTATTATTAATCTCAATGTTTCTTTCTTATTAAGAAGAAATGTTACAGTTAATGTAAAAACTGCAATATGTGTTGAAAATAAAGTTGTTAAAGATGTCAAGCACAACGTTTCAAATTCTGTATAAGTAAGAACCATTTTGTTAATTGTCTAAAGTGTATTTGACCAATAAACTTTCAATTGTTTTTTTTATAAAACTTGTTTCAAAAATATTTCCATTATTTATGTCTTTAGCTGATATATCAACAACATAATTAAAGCTGTTTTCAAAAGATTCGGTAATTTTTTCATGAAATTCTTGAACTGCTTGATAAACTTGTTGATTCGAATTGAAAAATTTAAGCTGTCTTTTACTATATTTCTCTTTAAATGATTTATCTTCGTATGCAGCTATTGCATCTTCTACAGACATTCTTTTCAATGTAATAGTTTTGTGCTTTTTTATTTTGCAACATATAGTGTATTTTGAAAGATATCCTGGTTGTTCTTCATCATCAGAATCATCATATGATGACAATGTAATTTCCGCAGATTCAATTATTCTCTGTTTTCTTAATTCTTCAATAAATTTTTGGGCTTTAATATTTTTTATAGGATATTTTATTATTGAACTCATGATGTAACGGGCAACCATTTTCATATCATTAATTTCTTTTGAAGGATCAACATAGATAAATACATGCCAATATCTCTGGCATGTAAGTTCTTCTATATTTTTTTTGACTATAGGATACAGTACGAAAAAATAAGTATTACTGCCTATACGGTCATTTATATCAAATTGTATTTCATTTTCCTTTGATTTATGATCTTTCATTTTTTGATAATAACCATCGATAAGGTTTGTTTTATATATTGAAACTTGAAGAATCAATGCCTTATCCTCATTGAACTTAATATCAATAACATTAATATTCTTTATTCCTAATTTTGTTGTCTTCTTTGAGCGTTTATCTGTAATAATTGGTTGTTGGTTCTTATGATTGAATTTTGCTATAAATTCTTTTGCATCTTCTATTAAATCTTCTGTTTTAATTTTGAAAATAGCATCTTCTTCATTTATTTCATTTGATATTGAAATAAACCTAGGAATATTAATACGTAAATTGTTGTTATATTCGCCCATAAATTATTAATTTTTGATTATCATGAAAATAATATTCTTTTGATATCTGCTAATTTTAAATTCTCCAACGTTAATAGTTTTTGATTATAAAATTTTATTTGCATCATCTTTTCGAATTTAAGTAGAATATCTTTTGATGGTATTAATGTTTCCATCATATGGACATCATTCCTATTTAATGTCGGTACTGCTGCAAAACCTGCAATTGTTTTATCAAGTTCCAATTCTTTTAATTTGTAGTATACAAAAAATGGTGGAGTATCTTTAAAATTTTTTACCCATAAAGTCGTGTTTAATGGCCAACATTTCTCGTCAACAAAAAAAACGTTTCCTATAGAACCGCTTCTTCCTGTTATTACGCAAGGAGGCTTTATTTTAAATTCATCATGAAATCCTGCTATTCCTGTTGAAGCATAAATTGGATATTTCCCATTTCTTCTACATTGAGTTGGTAAATCAAAGCCCCTTTGTAATTCTAACAAATCTCCAATTACCCCTTTTCTCCACCCATCAGGCAAATTATTTTTGTCTATCCCATCAACAAACATTTTGCGGTAAATGGCTTGGGCTGTTTCTTCCAATTTTACGATTAGCTGTTCATTAAGTTTTATACGTTGCTGAATAGCATTGTATTCTGCGACTATTTTTCGTTGTTGGTCAATTGAAGGGACTATAATTGGCATATCACATAAATTATCCCAAGTTGCACCACCTCTTACATCGCCACCTGTTGAGAACCACAGTCGTCTATCAAATTCAGGCCTTTTTATTTGCATAAAAAGATAATCAGGGTTCAAAACATTTTCATCTATCACTTCAAAGACAAAATATGCGGACGACATTATTGCAGGTTGGGATTCTTTCATTAATGAGATGGGTAATTTATGATCACGTTCTACACTCATTAACTTGCAGCCAAATTGATTATATGACACGATTTTATATTTCGACAAATCAGTGCCAATTATATTAGCTACAGATGGCATAAATTCTTTTTGTAAATTTACGCCATAAAGTTTTGTCACCTTCAAATCCCGATTTCTTACATCCACTTCGCGGATATAATCGCCCAAGCGTTTGTAGTTTGTCTTACTCATAATTGTTCTTGTTTATCAGGTTTACAACTACTTTCACCATCACGTCTTTTTCTTCTGTACGGCTTTCGGCTATCATCAGCGTAAGGGCAACAAGAGTGTTGTCGGCTATGCGCTTCGTGCCATCAGGATTATAGAGAATGCCGTTACCAGCCATAAACCATAAGAAGAGAGTTGCGGCTATGCGTTTGTTGCCGTCGCTGAACGAATGATTCTTTGTAACGAGATAAAGCAACATGGCGGCTTTTTCTTCTACTGACGGATAAAGGTCTTGCCCGCCGAAAGTCTGATATATCTGCCCTATGGAACTCTTAAACGAATCGTCTTTCTCATGGGCGAACCACTGGCTGCCGCCGAATTTCTCTTTCAGTTCTTCTATTGCCTGCATGGCTCCTTCGTAGGTAGCACTAAACTTGGCTTCGTTAGTGGTCTGCTCCACAGCCAGTTGCTGATAATCGTACTTGTCCAGAGTGTCAAGGGCATAAGCATAATCGGCAACCACTTCCACCAGATTGAGCGCATCATCAGAAGTCAGTGCCTCTTGTGCCTTGACCGTTCTGCCCAATACTGTAACAAGCTGTTTCAGCTCCGTATAGCGTTGTTCTGTCAGGGCTTTATTGACGGCATAGCCTTTAATTAAATATTCTTTCAGCACCTTGTTTGCCCAAATACGAAACTGCGTGCCACGCTGGCTTTTCACACGATAGCCCACGGAAATGATGACATCCAAAGAATAAAAGGCAACAGGCTGTTTCACCCCATCAACACGCAAAAAATGCGTGTTGTTCTCTTTTTCCAGTTCACCTTCGGAAAAGACATTATTGATATGTTTTCTTATGGTCTTTTCATCCCTGTCAAACAGAATGGCCATCTGGTTAGCTGAAAGCCATACAGTATCGTTTTCCAATTTCACGTCAATGGACGTTTGTCCATCAGCCGTTTGGTAGATTACAATCTTATCATTCAAGTCCATACCCCAACTCTTTAAACAGGTTCAACAACTCCTTTCTGCTTTCCTCTTCCTGTTTCAGCAAATCTTTCATTTCAGTTTGCAGCTCTTTCATCTTTGTATCGAAGTCTACGCCTTCGTCACGGCTCTTGAACTCAATATATTTGCTCGGTACGAGCGACCAACCTTTAGCCTCTATTTCTTCGAGCGTTGCCGAATAGCAATATTCAGGCACATCCTTATAAGTCTGCTCGTAACCTTCGCGCTGCCAGTTATGGAAGTTTTCGGCTATCTGTGCTATCTGTTCTTTTGAGAACTGTATGTATTTCTTCTCGAACGGCTCGCCCCACTGGCGCAGGTCTATAAACAGCACTTCATTCTCGCGATTACGGTATTTCACCGTCTTGCCGTTTTGCTCCACGGTGCGTGCCTTACGGTTGCCTGCCAGTATCCAGAGAGTTACGCTTATATCGGTAGAATAAAACATATTGCGCGGAAGAATAACGATGGCTTCAACCAGATGATTCTTCAACAGTTGCCGACGTATGTCAAGCTCTGTACCGTCGCCGCTCAACGCACCGTTAGCCAGCAGGAAGCCGGCCATGCCGTTTACAGACATCTTTGAAACGATGTTGAGTATCCATCCATAGTTGGCATTGCCGGTAGGCGGAACTTCATATCCTTTCCAGCGCGGGTCGTCAACAAGCTCGTTTTCGGCACGCCACGACTTTTGGTTGAAAGGGGGATTTGCCATAATGAAGTCAGCTTTCAGGTCTTTGTGCTGGTCGTTATGGAACGTATCGGCAGCCTGCTCGCCAAGATTGTTGGCTATGCCACGTATGGCAAGATTCATCTTTGCCAGCTTGTATGTGGTGTTGGTATATTCCTGTCCGTAGACGGAAATATCCTTTTTGTTGCCGTGGTGAGCCTCGATAAACTTCATGCTCTGCACAAACATGCCGCCAGAACCACAGCAGGGGTCGTAAATCTTGCCACGATAAGGCTCTATCATTTCGGCAATAAGGTTTACAATGGTCTTCGGCGTATAATACTCGCCCTTACCCTTACCTTCGGCAATGGCAAACTTGGCAAGGAAATATTCATATACACGGCCTATCAGGTCGTTTTCAGGGTCTTTCAGAGTGTCAATGTCATTTATCACGTCGAGCAGCGCAGCCAGCTTGTTGCGGTCGAGCCCCAACCCTGAATAATAATTGCTGGGCAGAGCACCGCGCAGTGTGGGGTTGTCTTTCTCCACGGTAGCCAGCGCCTTGTCTATCTTTATGGCAATGTCGTTTTGCTTGGCATTCTCCATAATGTAGTCCCAGCGGCTTATCTCGTTCAAATAAAACACGTTCTTGGCATTATAGAAAACAGGCTGGTCGACAAACGCGCCCTTGCTGTCGGCAATAAGTTCGTTCTTGCGTTGCATGAAACGGTCGTAAGCATACTTTAAGAATATCAGGCTTAAAACCACATGCTTGTATTCGGACGGCTCTACCGAGCCACGCAATTTATTAGCCGATTCCCAAAGGTTTTCTTCTATGCTTTTCTGTTTAGTCTGTTTCTTTGCCATAATATTTTCTATAATAATAAGACTATATCAATTTCTTTAATAGCACCACCATTACTTGCACTATTATCTGTAACATCAGCAGGAATACAAGTGGTGCACACGAAGAACAAAGATATAAAATTTTTTTGTAAAAAAACTGTCGTTCCGAATTTTTTTGAATCAAAAATTGCATGCTTTGACTTCCTAAACATTACAACGATAACGAATGTTTTTTTATCCATTTTATGTAAACTTTATTATCCTCACGAAATAAACCTATGGTTACACTTAACCAATGGCAATGCCAGCTTCCAAACACTGTTGCATGCCGTCAACCTGACTCAAATCCTAATTGCAGGGTTTCTTGATTAGTATTTGTTAGTTGGAGACTCCGCCATCGGTAATGCTATTGCTGCGTGCTTATAATATTCGTGGTAACTGTCTGGCAACCAGTGCTTTATCTTTGTGCTTGTGAAAGGCCGTGTTTTGCGTTGTAATTAGCCGTGTTTTGCACGCTAATTAACCGTGTTTTGCAACGTAATCAGCCGTGTTTTATAATCAGGCCGGTTTATTGGTTGCCGTGGGGTTGTGGTCTACGGTTACACAGTGTTCTGCCTTACAGGCTGTATTTGGTTTTTGCAGATACTGTTGCCCTCGCCTGTGGCTATCTTTGTAGCAGAAATGATCTGGATTATGAAACACACAAAGGGTAAACATTATCAGGAGCAGGGCACGGAGGGGAGATGTGCCAACGCGTCACGCAATAGGGTAGTCTGTCTTTTGCTGTTTGTTGCAGGACTGCTTATGCTCGGAGGTGGCGTCTACGGACTTGTGTCGCTGTCGAAGGCTTCAGACTCTTTTGGCCACGCCAGGGGCGTGATAGACAGGCTAAGCTCGAAACGGGAATACCTGCACAGGAAGATACGCACGCGCTGGGAGATGCGCATAAGCTATGAAACCGAACGCTACGGCAAGACGTATGTATCGGAGAAACGCTATCTGCCGTTCCGCAGTGAGGGCGACAGCATCGAGGTGTTATACAATCCGGGCAACCCCTACGACGTGCGTATTCCGGGCGACGAGCGCTGCGTATGGTTTACGCTGCTGGGCGTAGGACTGTTGTGCCTGTCGGGCGGATGGCTTATGCTGAGGCCGCAACGCCGGACGGGACGGCAGTGTGAGTGACGCCACAATTATAAGCCTGTCTTGTATTAACGTGAGTTCGATATAAGAACCTTACGCAATAAGCCTGCTTTTGTCAATGAT
>ENA-OQRB01000053-OQRB01000053.1-human-gut-metagenome-genome-assembly--contig:-NODE-53-length-79377-cov-20.787020_pt1 | contig 79377 bp, 58 predicted proteins | sample MGYA00243235_ERZ505100 | MGnify/ENA primary metagenome ERZ505100 (study PRJEB26097, sample SAMN02712145) | human gut metagenome | biome: Gut microbiome | host: Homo sapiens | place: Denmark: Copenhagen...
ATAATGTGCACGCCGTTGCTGCTCTCCTCGTCTGTGTCAATCTTTCAAAGAACTTCTGCTTTGCTCAGGGGCAACCCCTGAAAAGCGGATGCAAAAGTACTGCCTTTTATCCAACCAACCAAACATTAACGGGAAAAAGTTTTAAAAACACCCCGTTTTTAACAGTCGTTCACAATTAAAGACACCCCGGCATGATATTACACATTATTATATATAGAAAATAAAGACTGATAAATAATAAAACGGCCATACGGATGTACGGATAAAAAACACAAATATCAGAACAAGCAACAGGCATTATATTATCGATCATGCTACCGGCACAGTTACTGCCCGAACAAATACAGAATGACATTCTTATAATGCAACAACAACGAAACAACAGACCAAATACATAAAAGAAGCATTAACGCTGCTCGCAACGTTTTGATAATCAGCAAGAAACTTGGAATAATGAGGTGTCGAAGCAGGATTATTGTAATCGCCTGTAACATAAGCAGTTGCAAAAGGCTGCCTTTTAGAGTGCAAAAGGTGGCCTTTTAGGCAATAAAAGGTAACCTTTTGCAATGCAATCTGCCACCTCTTAAGTCTGATGTAAATAACGTCCAAGGAACTGGCACACATTAAAACAAATTGCAACAGTCTTAAAACAAAGATTGTGGGGTTTACATTTCAACAACATGAAAAAAATGTCCGGCTGCATGCGGTGGACATACAGTCGGACATTTACTCGTATTATTAATGATTAGCGTTGCCGCTAAACATAGGGATGGCAAAGGCCATATTATTCAAACACTTCCTCGATTCCGCCAGGCGTGTAATCATCAAACTCGGAAGAGCATGGATTAAATTCTTCAGGAATATCAAACTTCTCATTAGGATCATACCCCAACGAACGGTCTGCGAATACTCTCTTCATGAAATACGCCCACACCGGAAGAGCCATGTTGGCACCCTGGCCCATACGTGTAGAGTCGAAATGAATGTCGCGGTCCTCACCGCCGACCCAGCAACCGCTGACCAATGACGGGGTGAAGCCCATGAACCAGGCATCGGCATTACGGTTGGTCGTACCCGTCTTTCCGCCCATGTCGCACTCAATGTTGTACTTGTATCTCATACGGCTACCCGTACCACCGTTCATCACAGCCCTCAACATCTCAATCATCTTATAAGCACTCTCCTCGCTGATTACCTCGTTCATCCTAGGCTGGAATGTAGCAACGACGTTGCCTTCATTATCCTCTATCTTCGAAACAAACATCGGATAACAATGTATGCCGTGGTTTGCAAATGTCGTATATGCACTCACCATCTCGCAAACAGAAACTTCGTTAGGACCGAGACACAGTACCATGGACGGATAAGCTCCATAAGTGTTTATGCCGAAATCGTTCAATATACGCAGGAAGTCCTGTGGATTAAGACGACTCATAAGGTAGGCGGAAATCCAGTTGTTTGATTGTGCCAAGCCCCATTTTAGGGTAACCATCTGTCCGTATCTTGCCTTGCTGCCGTTGCGCGGAGTCCAGTTGCCGTATGAGCGTTGCACGTTGGGTGCCACGTCGCAAGGCGACATGCCGTTAGACATGCAGAGGGCGTAAAGGAACGGTTTGATGGTTGAACCCACCTGGCGGCGCCCCTGGGTGGCCATGTCGTATGTGAAATGAGTGAAGTCGACACCACCCACATACGCTTTTACAGCTCCGTTGCGCGGATCCATGCTGACAAAGCCCGAACGGAGGAAAGACTTGATATAACGAATCGAGTCCAAGGGCGTCATCACCGTATCGACCGCGCCGTGGTAAGTAAACACTGACATTTCGACAGGTGTACGGAACGCCTTCTGTATCTCGTCGTCCGTGGCTCCTAGTTCTTTCATTGCCCTGTATCTTTCACTTTGGCGTATCGACCTGTCAAGTATCCCTTTCACCTCAGATGCGGTCAAGGCGTTGGTGAAAGGAGCATTGGGCTTCGACCTGTTCTCCTTCGAGAAAGCCGGCTGCAGGTAATGACCGACATGCTGCAATACGGCCTCCTCGGCATAGCGCTGCATACGTGAATCAATTGTCGTGAAAATCTTCAACCCGTCGGTATAGACATTATAATGCTCGCCGTTCTTCTTATAGTTCTTATTACACCAGCCATACAGCGGATCGTTTTCCCAAGCCGTCGAATCGATGGAATACTGCACGCGGTTCCAAGACGGATAATCTTTCAAGTCAGGCTTCTTGGCCATGATGTATTGGCGTAAGAATTCCCTGAAATAAGTAGCAATACCATCTTTATGGTCAATGCGGTGGAAATTCAAATCCAAAGGCTCGCTTTCAGCCTTTGCATATTCATCGTCCGAGATATAACCAACCTTATGCATCTGACCAAGAACGACATTGCGGCGCTCGGTACACCTCTCGGGATATCGTACAGGGTTAAAATAAGAAGGATTCTTGCAAAGGCCGATAAGCGTAGCTGCCTCGGTCAGCGAAAGATTCTTAGGCTCTTTCCTGAAATAAACATCCGAAGCGGTCTTTATACCGACTGCATTATGGAGGAAGTCAAAATAATTAAGGTACATGGTAATTATTTCCTCCTTAGTATAAAAGCGCTCAAGCTTAATTGCGATGACCCACTCGATAGGCTTCTGCATCATTCGCTCCAACGTACTTTTGGCCGTAGATGAATACAACTGCTTAGCCAGCTGCTGGGTTATAGTCGAACCGCCTCCGGCGCTCTTCTGCCCCAACAAGCCACGCTTGATCACCGCACGCGTTAATGCTATGAAATCGATGCCAGAGTGTTCGTAGAACCTCTCGTCCTCAGTAGCGATAAGAGCCTGAACCAGGTATGGTGACAAGCTGGAATAGTCAACATGGACACGGTTCTCCCTGTTCATGTTGTAAGTACCGAGAATTTTTCCGTCGACAGAATAAACCTGTGAGGCATACCTGCTTATAGGATTCTGCAAGTCGGCAATATCAGGCATGTACCCAATCCAGCCAAACCATATCGAAGTAAACGCGACTGCCACAAAGACAAATGAAGCGAAAAGCAGCCCCCACAATATGCGTACAAATGTTTTTCTCATCCTAATTAAATAGATACGAACTAATTAGGTGCAAAAATACTACTTTTCTTCTGATTTATCCATCATAAATTAAAAATAATGCGTAACTTAGCAGTCGAATTTGAAATCACATCACTAATGGGAAAACATAATTTTGTAACCATTGCCGATTTATCAAAAGAAAAAATACTCTATATGATAAAGTCGGCACAAGAGTTTGAAAAACATCCTAACAGGGAAATCCTAAAAGGGAAAATCGTCGCCACATTATTCTTCGAGCCTTCAACACGCACAAGGCTCAGCTTCGAAACAGCTGCCAACCGGCTGGGTGCGCGCGTAATCGGCTTCAGCGACGCTAAGGTGACGAGCACGACCAAAGGTGAAACATTAAAAGACACGATACTTATGGTGTCAAACTATGCCGACGTAATCGTGATGCGCCATTACATAGAAGGTGCTGCACAATATGCCAGCGAAATAGCCCCGGTGCCTATTATCAACGCCGGCGACGGAGCACACCAGCATCCGTCACAATGCATGCTCGACCTATACTCCATATACAAGACACAAGGCACACTCGACAACCTTGAAATATGTCTCGTAGGAGACCTGAAATACGGACGCACCGTGCATTCGCTCATAATGGCTATGAGACACTTCAACCCGACATTCCACTTCATCGCACCCAAGGAACTGTCAATGCCGGATGAATACAAGTTGTACTGCCGCGAGAACGGGATAAAATACATCGAACATACCGAGTTCAACGAGGAAATAATCAGCAAGGCCGACATTCTTTATATGACAAGGGTGCAAAAAGAAAGATTCTCGGACCTGATGGAATATGAAAAGGTAAAAAACGTGTACATCCTGAAAAACGACATGCTCAAGAATGCGCGCGAGAACATGAAGATACTGCATCCGCTGCCAAGAGTAAACGAAATAGAATACGAAGTGGATACAAACCCACACGCATATTACATACAGCAAGCCCAAAACGGACTTTATGCACGCGAAGCAATAATATGCGATGTTCTTGACATTACTCTCGACGAAATCAAAAACGACAAAACAATAATATAAAAACACCTGATGATGAGCAAGAAAGAAAGATTAGTGGCAGCCATCGAAAACGGGACAGTAATCGACCACATACCGTCTGAAAAGACATACGAAGTAGCCAACATCCTGGATCTGCAAAACCTGGACACAATCGTGACAATAGGCTACAACTACCTGTCAAAGAAAATAGGACGCAAAGGCATCATTAAAATTGAAAACAAGTTTTTTACGGACGAGGAGATATCAAGGTTGTCGGTAGTTGCGCCCAATGTCGTGCTCAACATTATAAGGAACTACGAGGTTGTGGAAAAGAAAACCGTGGAGACCCCGGACGAGCTCAGAGGCATCGTTAAATGCAACAACCCCAAGTGTATAACAAACAACGAGCCGATGACAACAATATTCAACGTAATAAGCAAGGATAAAGGAATAATAAGATGCAGATATTGCGATAAAGAGCAAGACATCCGCAATGTAGAACTTATATAATTGCAGCAATATTTACCTGAAAAATCCGTTGAATAAAAAACTTCACAATACAACTCATTACATTTACTTAAAATAACAACACTATGAAAAAGGACCAAATGATTTTCGACCTCATCGAAAGAGAACATCAACGACAGTTAAAAGGTATGGAGCTTATTGCTTCTGAGAACTTCGTAAGCGACGAAGTAATGCAGGCAATGGGTTCATGCCTTACTAACAAATACGCAGAAGGACTGCCCGGAAAAAGATATTACGGCGGTTGCGGCGTTGTTGACGAGGTTGAAACATTAGCCATTGAACGTGTTAAGAAACTGTTTGGAGCCGAGTTCGCAAATGTTCAGCCGCACTCTGGAGCGCAGGCTAACGCTGCGGTATTGCTCACCGTGCTTAACCCGGGCGACACATTCCTCGGACTTAACCTTGCACACGGCGGTCACTTGTCACACGGTTCGAATGTAAATACATCCGGAATCCTTTACCATGCAGTTGGCTATAATCTCAATAAAGAGACTGGACGCGTTGACTATGACGAAATGGAACAGCTCGCTTTGGAGCACAAACCCAAGCTGATAATCGGCGGTGGCTCGGCTTACAGCAGGGAATGGGACTACAAGCGCATGCGTGAAATAGCAGACAAGGTTGGTGCAATATTGATGGTTGACATGGCACACCCGGCAGGACTAATAGCAGCCGGACTGCTTGACAACCCGTTGAAATATGCACACATCGTGACATCCACCACCCACAAGACGCTTCGCGGACCGCGCGGAGGCATCATACTTATGGGCAAAGACTTCGAGAATCCTTGGGGCAAGACAACTCCGAAGGGACAAATCAAGATGATGAGCCAGTTGCTTAACAGCGCCGTATTCCCCGGAACACAGGGCGGACCGCTTGAGCACGTCATTGCAGCCAAGGCAGTTGCATTCAACGAGGCACTGCAGCCCGAATTCAAGGAGTGGGCAGCACAAGTCAAGAAGAACGCAGCCGTACTTGCCGACGAACTGATTAAACGCGGCTTCGACATCGTGAGCGGTGGTACAGACAACCACTCTATGCTCGTAGACCTGCGTCCCAAGTATCCCGAACTGACAGGAAAAGTTGCCGAGAACGCACTTGTTTCAGCTGACATAACAGTAAACAAGAACATGGTTCCGTACGATACGCGCAGCGCATTCCAGACTTCAGGCATACGCTTGGGAACTCCGGCAATAACCACACGTGGCGCCAAGGAAGACATGATGGTACTTATCGCCGACCTTATCGAAGAAGTACTCAACAGTCCTGAGGACGAGAAAGTCATCGCCAAGGTACGCGAGAAGGTTAACCAGACAATGTCAAAGTATCCTCTTTTCGCTTATTGATAATTGAATAGCATACAATAAAAAAGGTAGTGCCCGCAACTTTTTGGACACTACCTTTTCTATTTTATCCAAACAATCCTTATTCCTCTATCAGCTTATTCTCCTTTTCAAGCGCATTCCATATCGAATAACGCGCCTCTGCGTTCATCGCCTCCACACGTTCGAAAAGCTCCTTCATGTCAGAGCGGTGCGAATCTGTCTCGTAAGGACAGAGCTTCACCTGCTTCCTAAAATCCTTCAACCGCGCGTAAACAAGCAGGTCTGTTTCATTTTCGAGACAAAGCGGACGAATAATTGTCAACGGCATCTTCCTCATCTTCAGGCGCACGGGCATTGTAGAGAAACCTCCCTGGAAAAAGACATTCATCATCGCAGTATGGATTATGTCGTCCATGTGGTGGCCTAAGGCAATCTTGTTGCAGCCAAGTTCCTGCGCCTTGACGAACAGTTGCTTGCGCCTGTTCCACGAACACAGGAAGCACGGCGACTTGCGATTGTCTGTCGTAGAGTCAAAACCGGTGGTAACCGAATGGAACCTGACACCCCTACTCTCGGAGAAGTCACGCAAATAAGACAAGTCGGATTCGTACTTTATGTTCGACATCCTGATGTGAAGGACCTCAACCGTAAACTCCGGCTTGCGTATCTTCATCCTTGATGCAAGCAGGTCTAGAAGGCACAAAGAGTCCTTACCGCCAGACAAACCGACCAGTATGCGGTCGCCATCCTCAATCAGGCCATAATCATAAACCGCCTTCTGAAACCGGCTTGCTATTCTCTTTTCGAGCTTCTGTTCTTCAGTGAGCAGGGGCATGGCTTACTTCATGAATACCAGATAAACGGCACAAATGATCAGCAGGAACGCGAGAATATGGTTCCAATGCAAGCTTTGTCCCTGGAAAAGGATATTTATTATGACCGCGAACACGCCGAGGCTGATACATTCCTGTATGACCTTCAACTGTATAAGCGAAAAAGGACCGCCGTTGCCAACGAAACCGATGCGGTTTGCCGGCACCTGGCAGCAATACTCAAACAGGGCGATGCCCCACGAAAAAGCAATAACGCCTATTATAGGCCACTTTGCCGCCACTCCCGTGGCTTGCAGTTTCAAGTGCCCGTACCATGCAAGTGTCATGAAGACATTACTCAGTATGAGCAAAATAATTGTGTATAATCCGTTCATCTTATTTTTGTTATAACATCTGTTGGAAACAAACGGACAGCCAAGCCGCAGTGATTCCATCACACACGGCTTGGCTGCCTGCACTCCAACTTATTTCCTTAACTGTTTGTCCATATTGGCTGCGGCACGACGTCCGTCACCCATGGCCAGAATAACCGTAGCTCCACCGCGTACGATGTCGCCACCAGCAAATATCTCGGGACGAGAGCTTTGCATCTCCTCGTTCACAACGATAGTGTTCTTGCGCCCGAGTTCAAGGTCCTTTATAGACTTTGGCACAAGCGGGTTAGGAGACACGCCGATAGCCACGATCACCTGGTCGGTGTCTATCGTTACAGTCTTTCCCTCAACGGGGACAGGACTCCTGCGGCCTGAAGCGTCAGGCTCGCCGAGCGTCATAACCTGCAATACAGCCTGCTTTACGGCTCCATTCTCGTCTGCCACATATTCAATCGGATTGTGCAGGCACATGAAGTTGATTCCTTCCTCCTTGGCATGCTTCACCTCTTCGGCACGTGCCGGCATCTCCGTTTCCGAACGGCGGTAAACTATCGTAACATCGGCGCCGAGACGCTTTGCCGTACGGCATGAGTCCATAGCCGTGTTGCCGCCACCTACCACAAGCACCTTCTTGCCAATGTTCAGCGGCGTGTCGGTCGTAGGATTGGCAGCATCCATAAGGTTTACACGGGTAAGATACTCGTTTGACGACATGACGTTAATCAAGTTCTCGCCGGGAATGTTCATGAAGTTAGGCAGACCTGCGCCCGAACCGACAAAGATTCCCTTGAATCCGCTCTGCTCAAGCTGGTCTATCGTTATCGTCTTGCCTATTATGCAGTCGGTCTGGAAGTGTACACCCATCTTCCTAAGGTTGTCTATTTCAACGTCGACGATGCTGTTAGGCAGACGGAACTCAGGTATTCCGTATTTCAACACGCCACCAATCTCGTGCAAGGCTTCGAACACATAAACGTCGTAACCGCGCTTTGCCATGTCTCCGGCAAAGCTCAATCCGGCAGGACCCGACCCTACGACGGCCACCTTTATGCCGTTTGACGGTTCAAGCGCAGGCACCGACATGTTGCCGCTTTCGCGCTCGTAGTCGGCAGCGAAACGCTCCAGATAGCCTATGGCTACGGCCGGCTCGTTCATCTTCAGGTGTATGCAACGGCTCTCGCACTGCTTTTCCTGCGGGCAGACACGGCCGCATACGGCAGGCAGCGCCGACGTGTTCTTCAGCACTTTAGCCGCAGCAAGGAACTGTCCGCGCTCTATGTTCTTCACAAACGACGGTATGTCGATGTTCACGGGGCAGCCTTCCACGCAAGTAGGCTTGGCGCAGTCAAGGCAGCGCTTGGCCTCGGTCAGCGCCATCTGTTTTGTAAGTCCCTTGTTTACCTCCTCGTAACGGGTGGTTATGCGGTACTCAGGTTCAAGCTCGGGCATGACAACACGCTCTATGGCAGTGCGCTCCTTGGGCTTCATCGACGCACGCAGCGCCTTACGCCACTCGGCGTTCCTGTCGGTCAGCACCTCCATTGGCTCGCCGGTCGGCGTCTCGTCCATCACCTGGCTTGCATCAAGCCCGTGCACGCCGGGCTTCTGTCCGCCGTTGGCAGCGTTGCCGAGATGCTCCTCGAAGTGTTCCATTTCCTCCTGCTCGGCACGCTTAAACGTACCCATGCGCTTGAACATCTCGTCCCAGTCAACCAGAGCGCCGTCAAACTCGGGACCGTCGATGCAGACAAACTTGGTCTTTCCGCCGATGGTAAGGCGGCACGCGCCGCACATGCCCGTACCGTCCACCATGATGGTATTGAGCGATACGTCGGTCGGGATGTTGTACTTACCGGTCAGCAGGCAGCAGAACTTCATCATAATCGGAGGACCTATGGCGAAAACCTTGTCTATGTGCTCCTGCTGTATCAGCTTCTCGATACCGATTGTCACAACACCTTTCTCTCCGTAAGAACCGTCGTCGGTCATTATTATCAGTTCGTCGCTGCATGCACGCACCTCGTCTTCCAGTATGACAAGTTCCTTGTTACGTCCTGCAATGACCGAAAGCACCCTGTTGCCGACAGCTTTAAGTGCCTTTGCAATAGGCAGCATCGGCGCTATGCCGACACCTCCGCCGGCGCATATCACCGTACCATACTTCTCAATCTTCGTAGGATTGCCGAGCGGCCCCACAACGTCGGTTATGTAATCACCGGCGTTCAGGCGACATAGCTTGGTTGACGACAGTCCGACTTTCTGCACGACAATGGTTATCGTGCCTTTCTCAATGTCGGCATCGGCAATGGTAAGAGGCACACGTTCGCCTTTCTCCCCAACCCTGATAATGACAAAGTTTCCGGCCTTGCGGCTCCTTGCTATGAGCGGGGCCTCGACCTCAAAAAGGTAAACCTTCTCTGAAAACTGTTCTTTACGGATAATCTTGTTCATAATATTTAAGTTAACAAGCAACGGGCAGACAAGCAAGAAAAGATTCTGTCATGGTGAAACGGACATGCCGTTACCTGAAATCCTGTCAGCTTACTTGTCCACCCGTCTGCGGAATATTAAAAATTCTTGTCGTCAAGCATCTCGAATCCGCAATACGGCACGAGTACCTTGGGCACCCTTATGCCTTCGGGAGTCTGGTTGTTCTCCATTATTGCAGCAACGATACGCGGCAGGGCGAGCGCCGAGCCGTTAAGCGTATGGCACAATTCGGGCTTCTTGGTCTCGGGATTGCGGTAGCGGCACTTCAGGCGGTTGGCCTGGTAGCTCTCGAAGTTGCTTACCGACGAAACCTCGAGCCACTTCTTCTGGGCTGCGCTGTAGACCTCGAAGTCATAGCATATAGCCGAAGTGAAGCTCATGTCGCCGCCGCAAAGGCGCAGTATGTGGTAAGGCAATTCGAGTTTCTGGCATAGGCCTTCGACATGTGCCAGCATCTCGTCGAGCGACTTGTATGAATGCTCGGGCTTGTCTATGCGTACAAGCTCCACCTTGTCGAACTGGTGCAGACGGTTGAGCCCGCGCACGTCCTTGCCGTAAGAGCCGGCCTCGCGGCGGAAGCAAGCTGAGTAAGCGCAATATTTTATAGGAAGATCCTTCTCGTCGAGAATAACGTCACGGAAGATGTTTGTAACAGGAACCTCAGCTGTCGGGATAAGATAAAGGTTGTCAAGATTGCAGTGATACATCTGTCCTTCCTTGTCAGGCAGCTGTCCTGTGCCGTAGCCTGAAGCCTCATTGACTACATACGGCGGCTGAATCTCGAGATAACCGCTCTTACGTGCCTCGTCGAGGAAGAAAGCCTCAAGAGCTCTCTGTAAACGTGCCATCTTGCCGATATACACAGGGAAACCTGCGCCTGTAATCTTAACACCGAGGTCAAAGTTAATCAGATTGAACTTCTTGCACAGATCCCAATGGCAAAGTGCGTCAGCAGGCAGTTCAGGTATAACGCCGCCTTCCTTCACAACAACGTTGTCTGATGCGTCCTTGCCCTCCGGCACGTCATCGTTAGGGATATTGGGTATCGTGCAAAGCAGTTCAGTCAATTTATGCTGGATGTCAGCGAGCTTATGCTCAAGCTCCTTTGATGTCTCCTTCAGCTTTGATACGCTCTCCTTAACAGCGTTGGCCTCATCGGCCTTCTTTTCCTTCATCAGCTGTCCTATCTGGGCTGCAAGTTTCTTTCCTTCCTGCAAGTCCTTGTCCAGCTGCTGCTGTGTTGCGCGTCTTTCCTTGTCGAGGGCCAGCACGTTGTCGATGGCTTCCCTTGCGCCATTGAAGTGTTTTTTCTCCAGTCCCTTAATTACACGTTCAGTTTCCTCACTGATAAGTTTAAGTGTAAGCATAATATTAATTATTTTAAGTTGACGAGCCGCAGGCTGGCAGGTATGGCGACCATTGCCGGTGACAAACAGCCAAACAAAAACAATGCGAAGTAAACAGGTGTAAAACCTTAATAATAAAAGCAATCCACTTGTCCGCCGTATGCCGGTCACCCGCTGCTCACGTCTTGCCTGCAAAATTACAAAATATTCTCCAAGCTGACATATAAAAACGGCAAAAATCCCAATTCTCGACTGAGAAATGGGATTTTTGTTGTTTGTTTGGAATAAGTAAATAAAAACTATTGTTTTAAGCTTCAGTCTCAGGAATTACAGACACTACACTTCTGTTCCTGCGGCCCTTGTGGAAGTTAACCACGCCGTCAACCAATGCGTACAGAGTGTCGTCCTTACCGATACCTACGTTATTTCCCGGGTTGTGCTTAGTGCCACGCTGGCGAACGATGATGTTGCCGGCGATGACCTTCTGGCCGCCCCAAATCTTAACGCCTAATCTTTGAGAAGCTGATTCACGTCCGTTCTTCGAACTACCTACACCTTTTTTATGTGCCATTTCTTGTTCCTCCTGAATTTAAGCGATTACTTCTTTAATTCTTACCTCGGTGAACTGCGCACGGTGACCGTTCTTCTTACGGTAATCCTTTCTGCGCTTCATCTTGAACACGATGACCTTGTCACCTTTAACGAGAGGGTTGACTACCTCACACACTACCTTTGCGCCGTCAACTGTCGGGGCGCCAACTTGTACTGAACCATCCTTGTCGACAAGCAGTACCTTGTCGAATTCAACAGACTGGCCTTCCTCCACGTTCTTCATGTGGTTCACGAACAGTTTTTTACCCTGCTCGGCCTTGAACTGCTGACCGTTAATTTCTACAATTGCGTACATTAATATTATAATAAACGGGTTTTTCCGTAAGGCGCATGACACCCTGTCATGACTTGCTCAAGCCTTTGCGGACTAAATCGGGTGCAAAATTATAACAAATTATCCAAACCGCCAAATTTTACTTATCCAAAAGAGTTAATAATGAATAAAAGCGATTTTGCAGGCACTGCCGCCGACGAGCGCCGGCTGACTGCCCGTCACGCAACGACAGATGTCAACCCAACCTGCGTTTCCGCTTACACATTGATTTACGATAACGCCCGAAAAAGGCCGTCGCCACGATTTTTCCGGCAGCTGCACACGTATGGAGCAAAAATCCGCGTGCAATCTTATCCGCCTGGCATTTAAGCATTTGCACGCTTCTGCATGTACATTGTGCAATGAAAAGACTCGGAAAAAGGCTGAGAAATGATAGAAAAGCGGCAGTTTCTGGCTGGAAATACGGCTATTTAGCTGCCTGTTTACAGCCTTTTAGCGTACAAAAGGCCATGTTTCAGAAAGCAAAAGGCCGCATATTGCAACGCAAAGGGCAACCTTCGGCGGCAAATAATGACTACCATACGCCACAAAAGGGACAACGGACGGCTGTCCGGAATCCTATTCCGGCAGGAAACGCAGACAAATCCATTCTGACATAATGGCACCGCAGTGGCGTCTCGGCTATCTTTATGACAGCCGGGCATCACATAGCACGGGCGGGCAACCGGCCGCGGCACATGCCGCAGACCGGCGGCGTGAAGCATCGTGTCCGCACACACGTAACGCCTTTATGGGAACAAGAGTAAAAATAATTAGGCATACAAGTGCTTGTTTTCAAAAAAATATTGTAAGTTTGCAAGGAATAACGGCGGCCCGCCGACAAAGGCTTAAGCCGCAGGCCGACGGCGCCGCAGGCGCACGACGGATAACATCACATCAGTGTGGAAATAAGAAACATCATCAACAACGCTATAAAAATACTGCTTCCGCTGGCATTCGGCGGAGCTATTTTGTATTGGATGTACCGCGACTTCGACTTCCGCAGCATCGACGACATATTGATGCACGGCATGGATTGGACGTGGATGTTGCTGTCGTTTCCTTTCGGCATACTGGCGCAGATGTTCCGCGGCTGGCGTTGGAGGCAGACCCTCGAGCCGATTGGCGAACATCCGAGGCGCAGCACGTCGGTCAATTCCGTGTTCCTGTCGTATGCGGCCAGCCTCGTAATACCGCGCATCGGCGAGTTCACAAGGTGCGGAGTGCTCAAGAGATACGACGGGGTGTCGTTCGCAAAGGCCCTTGGCACAGTGGTCACCGAGCGTGCCATAGACACGCTGCTGATGGCTGTGGTGACGGCGCTGACGCTGCTCTTGCAGATGAATGTATTTTCAACGTTCTTCAACAAGACGGGCACAAGCCTCGGTTCGGTAATGAGCCGCTTCTCCGTCACGGGATACCTCGTCACGGCGGCGTGCGCCATCGCGGTACTATTCCTGCTGCACATACTGCTGAAGAAGCTATCGATATACAATAAGGTGAAAGCCACGCTGGGTGGAATATGGCAGGGCGTGATATCGCTGAAAGGCGTCAGGAACACGCCTCTGTTCATCTTCTACACCCTCGGCATCTGGGTAAGCTACTTCCTGCACTATTACCTGACGTTCTTCTGCTTCGACTTCACCGCCGGCCTCGGCCTCGAGTGCGCCCTGGTCACGTTCGTTGTCGGCAGCATAGCCGTCATAGTGCCCACACCCAACGGCGCCGGTCCGTGGCACTTCGCCGTAAAGACCATGCTTATACTGTACGGCGTGGCCGACAACAACGCCCTCTACTTCGTGCTGATAGTACACGCCGTGCAGACGCTGCTCGTCATAGCATTGGGCATATACGCATGGGCGGCGCTGGCGTTCACGGGCAAGAAGAGTGCAGGGCGGCAAGCCGCCGGGCCTTTGGCTTAGCACGTGCCGTCAATGCGGCAGCAACTTCTGACAAGTTAGAATACGAACCTTTAAATATTAGTTACTATGAGTGAAATCAAAAATCTGAAACCGGAATGTATTTGGAGAAACTTTGACGCGCTGACACAAGTTCCACGTCCGTCTGGCCACCTTGCAAAAGTACAGCAGTTCCTGCTCGACTTCGCCAAGGAGCATGGCATCGAGGCTTTCAAGGACTCGGCCGAAAACATCGTAATGCGCAAGCCTGCAACACCGGGCATGGAGAACCGCAAGACCACCATCCTGCAAGCGCACATGGACATGGTGCCGCAGAAGGAAAAGGACAGCACGCATAATTTCGAGACAGACCCCATACAGACTTACATCGACGGCGACTGGGTGAAGGCTAAAGGCACTACGCTCGGAGCCGACGACGGACTCGGAGTGGCAGCCATAATGGCCGTAATGGAGGCTAAAGACCTTAAGCACGGACCTATTGAGGCGCTCATCACCGCCGACGAGGAAACAGGCATGTACGGTGCAAACTCGCTGCCCGAAGGCGAACTCGAGGGCGAGATACTGCTCAACCTCGACACAGAGCAGGAGGGTGAACTGATTATCGGTAGTGCAGGCGGTGTTGACATCACAGCCACGCTTGACTACAAGGAAGTGGAAAGCGACAAGGAAGACGTGGCTGTGAAGGTTACCGTCAAAGGCCTCAAGGGCGGACACTCAGGACTCGAGATATGCGCAGGTCGTGGCAATGCCAACAAGATGCTCGTGCGCATAGTACGCGAGGCCATCGCCGACGACGAGGCTTGCCTGGCAAGCTGGCACGGAGGCAACATGCGCAACGCCATCCCGCGCGAGGCAGAGGCCGTGCTCACCCTGCCGAAGGAGAACAAAGATGACCTTATCGAGCTTGTAAACAATTACAGGGAGACATTCAACGACGAATACAAGGGCATCGAGGAAGGCATCGAGGTGCTTGTTGAGGATGTTGCCCTGCCGGCAAACATCGTTCCGCAGGAAATCCAGGACAACCTCGTAGACGCAATATATGCGGCACACGACGGCGTTTGGCGCTACATTCCGTCAATACCCAACATAGTCGAGACTTCTTCAAACCTCGCCATCGTTGACATCGAAAACGGCAAGGCTGCCGTGAAGATACTTGCCCGCAGCTCGAGCGAGACCAAGAAGGACGAGGTGGCAACGGCACTCGAGAGCTGCTTCAACATGGCAGGCATGAAGGTTGAGTTCAGCGGAGCTTACGGCGGATGGGACCCCAACACCGACAGCGAGCTGATTAAGCGCATGCGCAAGATATACAACGAGCTGTTCAACGAGGAGCCTACGGTACAGGTGGTACACGCCGGACTAGAGTGCAGTATCATCCTTTCAAAGTATCCCGGACTCGACATCTGCTCGTTCGGCCCGACACTGCTGTCGCCCCACACTCCAAGCGAGCGTGCATACTGGCCTTCGGCAACAAAGTTCTGGGACCTGCTCGTGAAGACCCTCGAGGAGATTCCTGCAAAATAAAAGCCGCAACAAGGCATTGCATAAAGAAGCCCGGACAGACATTCAGTCTGTCCGGGCTTTGTTTTTACACCCTGTTTGACAAGCACCCGCACTATCGGCGGCAGCCTTACAGGCTCACGGACGGCAGAGTGCCTCGCACACCTTGTCCTGGAACTTGCGGCCGGTCGACGCACGCCGCTGCCCCATGTTGATAATCGAGAAGCACAGCGTATGTCCGTTGGCAGCCGTGCAATAACCGGCCAATGCGCTTACCCCGGTCACCGTGCCCGTCTTTGCATGCACGTTGCCGGTAGCATAGCCGCTGCGCATGCGCCGGCGGAGCGTGCCGTCGATGCCGGCAACAGGCATGACCTGGTAAAGCGGAACGTATATTTCGTCCTTGCTGAAAGCGTATTTGAGGAAAGCCACCTCGAGTTCGGGCGACACATAATTATACAATGAAAGGCCGCTGCCGTCGGCTATATAATAGTCTGAAGGCTTGTAGCCGAGCTTCTTGATCAGTTTGTTCATGACAAAATGGCCGTTCTTGGCACTGGCCGGTGACGACGGACTGTCCAAAGCGGCAAATTGGTAGAACACGGACTCCGAATAAAGGTTGTCGCTTTGCTTCATCATGCGCGGCAGCACATCGTCCATCCTGCGCCTGACCACGCACAAAGTATGCGCCGAACGCGGCACATCGCCTGTCCTTATCTCGCCTTCGACCTCTATGCCGGCCTTGCCGAGACGGTCGCGGAAACGCTCCATGAATCCATCCTCGCCTGAAAACAGCAGCGGCGTGAGCACAGGATTGTCGTCATCCCAGCACCAGCCTTCGCCCAGGCGGTCAGAGTCCTTCATCGAAAGGTCGGCATACAGATTGCCGCGTATGGTGTCAATGCCGAGCCTGCGCACACTATCGACGAACACGTCAAGGTCAGCTCCGTTGAAAACCGGGTCGAAACCACCCTTGCAGTACAGGTCGCCGTCGAACACGCTGCCATCAACTGAACCAGCAGACAGCAGTCTTGTCTCATACTCATAGTCCTTGCCCAGGCGGTCAAGGGCGGTGACGGCCACCATCATCTTAAGCGAACTGGCCGGCCGCATAAGCTGGCGCTCGTTGTGCTTGAATATCACCGAGTCGGCCGTCAGGTCGTAAACCATCATCCCTACGGTAGTAGTCTCGAACATTTCGTCCTGCAACAGGCCTTCAATCCTCGACTGTACGTTCTGCGGCCACGGCCTGTCGTCTTCTGAAATAAGTACGTCAGTGCCTAAAGTATCGACCTGTGCCGTGTCGGCAGCTTCTCCATCCGCGGCACAATAGCCTCCCACCCTGCCGTAAGCCGCACTCCACGTGGAAGCCGCAAACAATAATACGCCTGCCCAGACCGAAGCTGTCAAGCGGTTATATTTTCTTCTTGTCATCTTAATCTCATGCCTCCTGTTATTCACTTTCCACACTTTCGACAAGCGCCTGCCTGCGCCTTACCTCACTGATAAAGGCTTCGTCGTTCACAGGTTGCAACGATATTTCACGCCCGGCGCCATACCTTACGAGGACATATTTAACCGGCAACAGTCCGGCACGGACAATCCTTGCTGAAACTATATCGCCAACCCGTATCGTAAGAGTACGCGAGAAACGCCCCTTGCACACAACCAACATGCCGTCGTCGGTAAAAACGTATGAAGTATGGATTATCCTTTCAACCATCAGCACCACGACAGCCATCAGCCCGACACCTAGCACAACGTTGGGCGCCGACCTGTGCCAAAACGCAAAAAGAGCGCATGCAGCCACAACGACAATGGCCGCATAGTTGAGGAACGACACTCTATAATGGAAAGTACGGTTCATAATTCTGAGTTGCAAAATTAGTCATTTTATCAGTAAAAAGCACATTATTCACCTTTAAAGATACTCATAACATGCCAAAAACAGCAACAAGCATTACGTTTGTCGGAAATTCTTATTATTTTTGCAACAAAATCTATACAGACAAGAAACAAGCAGACAAGCAGGCAAGCCTAATCCGCAAAAACCAAAACTGGCAAGAAACGCTTCACCTTGTCAACTCGTCAACTGGTCGACTTGTCAACTTAAACATGTTCTTATGGTATTCAAATATGACTATTTGATTATCGGCGCAGGTGTCGCCGGTATGAGCTACGCCCTCAAGGTAGCAAGAGCGCATAAAGGTAAAATATGCATTATCTGCAAAACAACGCTCGACGAAGCCAACACGGCCTTCGCCCAAGGTGGTGTTGCATCTGTAACAAATCTGGAGGTTGACAACTTCGACAAGCACATCGAAGACACGATGATTGCCGGAGACTACATTAGCGACCGTGAAGCTGTGGAACAAGTGGTGCGCAACGCTCCCCAACAGATACGCGAACTGGTGCAGTGGGGAGTTAACTTCGACAAGAAGGAGAACGGGGAATACGACCTGCACCGCGAAGGCGGACACTCCGAGTTCCGCATACTGCACCACGCCGACGACACCGGAGCTGAGATACAGCGCGGGCTCATGGCTGCCGTCAGGGCCAATCCTGACATCGAGATAAAGGAGAACCACTTCGCAGTGGAAATCATTACACAGCACCATCTCGGCATAGAAGTGACACGCCGCACGCCTGACATTGAATGCTACGGAGCTTACATCCTGAATCCCGAGACCCAGAAGGTGGACACATACCTGAGCAAAGTCACGCTTATGTGTACCGGAGGATGCGGAGCAGTATACCAGACAACAACAAACCCGATAATATCTACCGGCGACGGGGAAGCCATGGTTTACCGTGCAAAGGGTACGGTGAAGGACATGGAGTTCGTACAGTTCCACCCGACAGCACTCTACAACCCGCACGAGACCCATCCGGCTTACCTCATAACAGAGGCTATGCGCGGCTACGGCGGCATACTGAGACTGCCGTCGGGCGAATCTTTCATGGAGAAATACGACAAGCGACTGTCTCTTGCACCGCGCGACATAGTAGCCCGTGCGATAGACAAGGAGATGAAGATACACGGACTTGACCACGTATGCCTCGACGTAACGCACAAAGACCCAGAGGAAACGAAGCACCACTTCCCCAACATCTACCAGAAGTGCCTGTCTATCGGCATCGACATCACGAAAGAATACATACCCGTACGCCCTGCTGCACACTACATGTGCGGAGGCATAAAGGTAGACCTTAACGGAGAATCTAGCATACACAGGCTTTACGCGATAGGCGAATGCTCATGCACGGGACTGCACGGAGGCAACCGCCTGGCAAGCAACTCGCTGATTGAAGCTGTCGTTTATGCCGACGCTGCGGCCAAACACAGCCTCGCACACGTTGACGAATACGACTTCAACACCAATGTGCCTGAATGGAACGACGAAGGTACAATGACCAACGAAGAGAAGGTTCTCATAACGCAAAGCGTCAAAGAGGTGTGCGAGACCATGAGCAACTATGTAGGAATAGTAAGGAGCGACCTGCGACTAAAGCGTGCATGGGACCGCCTCGACCTGCTTTATGAAGAGACGGAGTCGCTCTTCAAGCGTGTAAAGGCAAGCCGCGACATCTGCGAGCTGCGCAACATGATTAACGTAGGCTACCTCATAACCCGCCAGGCCATCGAGCGCAAGGAGTGCCGCGGACTGCACTTCACGATTGACTATCCGCTCCACGCCTACGACAATAAATAGGCAACAGCGTACAAAACATCATAATTGATGCCATGGCCTGTAACCATGCAGCCGACTGCTGGTTACAGGCCATGGCATTTTCATTTACCAACCACGAACCTTTCCCTGTCTTCAAGTATGTCGTCCATATTTGATACGGCCCATTCCATAAGATTATTAAGAAGCGGAATGAGGGTCATCCCCCGCTCTGTCAGCCTGTATTCCACACGTGGCGGCACCTCGGCATAAATCTTGCGTGCAACAAGTCCGTCGGCCTCAAGCACCTTCAGGGCGGTTGAAAGCATCTTTTTCGATATGTCAGGTATATAAAGTTTAAGGTCCTTGAAGCGCAACACTCCATACTTGTCGAGCGTGTAAAGCACAAGCATGGACCACTTGTCGCCGATGCGCGACAGCACATTCCTTATAGGACAACCTGGGAACTGGGCGTAATCAATATTAGTATTCAGCATGACTGTCATCTTTATTCAGTCTACAAAAGTAACCATTGGAAGGCGCACGACAATCTTAATTGAGTTAAACTTTGTAAAATACAAAATCATAACACACTGAAAACCACCATTGGTAACAATCGGGTAACCTGATTACGCGAACTTAACTTCTTGCAGAACATTCTGATTATCAGTATCTTTGCATCGCAAAACAGATAAAAGACAACCACAATGACAACCCTGCAAAGGGTCTGTATATAGGACTAAAAAACTATTGAATATGAAAGAATTAAAGAAATTAGGCGAAGGAAGCAATTACACAGCCGTATCAGCAGGCAAGTTTGACAATCTGAACGAGTTTGTATTGCCGATGGGCAATGGCGTTGAAATCAAGGGAAAGGTATTCACTGGCGCAGCCCTCAAGGCCACAGGCATGGAAATGTCGTTGCAAACAATGGCTCCGGGAGAGGCAAGTCCGTTCCTGCACGCACACAAAAAGCACGAGGAACTGTACATGATTGTAAAAGGAGAAGGCGAGTTTACCGTTGACGGCGAGACCATACAGGTAAGCGAAGGCAGCCTTGTGCGCGTGGCGCCGGCAGGCAAACGCGCCATGCGCAACACCGGAAAAGACAACATGGTGGTAATGTGCATACAATATATGGCCGACAGCTTCGGAGCAAGCGATACTCCTGCTGAGGACGGAATATTAATGTAACACGATAAAATAAAATCATACCAATTTACAAAAGACGGTCTTTTAGCGTATAAAAGGCCGTCTTTCAGACGCTAAAAGGTGGCCTTTCGCAAAGCAAAAGGCCACCTTTTACAATTATACAGGATAAGTGCTGATAATCAGATATTTACATGCTGTCTGCCAATAAGACAGCCTACACATCATCACCGCATCTTAACCTTACTTTTCGAGCCACTTGAACATGCGGTCAGGATAGTTGGTTATAATGGCGTCAACGCCCGCACCGGCCACACGCTGGGCGTCGGCCTTGCTGTCTACCGTATAAGGTATGACACGCATGCCGTCCTTGTGCGCACGCGATACGAAGTCAGCAGTAATGAGCGGGAAGTCGGGGCTTATGGCGTATGGCTTGAAGCCAAGGCGCTTCATGGCCTCGTCGTATGTACCAGCCGACTTGTCTATTAAATAAAGCAGGCGGATGTTAGGATACTTCTCATGAATGTATTTCAACGTACGTATGTCGAAACACTGCAACAACAAGCGCGAGCCGAGACTGCGCGAGCTAAGCGCACGCACACAGGCGTCGGCAAACGCCTTATAATCGGGCGACAGCTTGCCGTCCTTGCCGACGGCTGACTTTATCTCGACCGTATAGTTTACAGGGCCGAGAGAGTGGGCATGGCAGTATGTCTCGACAGAGTCGATAAGGTCGGTAAGCAGCGGTATGTGCGTAGCCACGTTCTTGCGGCCGGGGAATTTGCTGTCGGCCTTGTTGCCGATGGTAAGTTTCTTCAGGTCGGCGTATGTGTTGGCATAGATAGGATACTTCTTATCATAGCCCTTGAGATAAGGATCGTGCGACACGACCACTTGTCCGTCGCGTGTCACATGCAGGTCAAACTCAAGGTCGGTCACGCCTATTTTCACAGCATTGAGCATTGCCGGAATAGTGTTTTCAGGATAAAGCCCAGCACCTCCGCGGTGGGCGATAACCTCTACCGACGGCTGCAAGGTAGCCGAATACTTCTCACCGAAGCGGTTGGTGAACACTACACGTATGCTCTTATACTTCCCTACCGGGCGGCAGCGGAACAGGTGCGAAGTCTCTGAACCGTATGCACGCTTTGCCGAACGCGAGGCATACGCCTCGTCGACATCGGTGAAACGCTCCATGGCGCCCATGGGCTTGCCGTCCTGATACCACTCCACACGGCACTTCTTGTCGTAATCCCACACGTTGGCAACAACATATCCGGGCTGCGTCTTGAAGTCGCCCTGCTTGTAAATACGAATCTGGTGGGACAGAGGAAAACCCGTCGACTTGTAGTGCCAGCGCACATCCTGGGCGTCGACGTCGACTATCAAATAACCGTTGGGAGCGCCGCAACGGTTAATCCATCCCGACCACCATGCTCCGCAGGCAGCTCCGATGTTGTGCTGGTAAAGGTTTTCGTTGACCTGGATGTTCTGGTAGTAGTGCGTGTGGCCGCAGAACACGTGTACGCGGTAACCACGCAGAAGACTCTCCAACTGTGCGGCGTTACGTATGTTGCCGGCAGGACCGTCCACATTCCATCCTGCAGCATGCATATTAAGGATAACCAGCGAACCTTTAGGCACATATTTCAAGTCGCGCTCGAGCCACGTAAGCCGTCTGTCAGTAAGTTTCTCCTGGTATTTCTTGTTTCCCGCATAGTCGATGCTGTTAAGCGTTATGACGTGCGCCTTGCCTATGTTGAACGAATAGTCGGTAGGTCCGAAATGGCGGTTATACTCCATCTCGCCGTAGACAGGCGTGCCCTTGGGCATGTTGTCAATACCCTTCCACCGGCAGTCGAAGTCGTGGTTGCCTATGCACTGGAACATTGTCATGCCTGTATTCTTGACCGACTTTATGTAATCTGCGTAAATCGGCATGTTGTCGAACACCATGTCGCCGAGCGCAATGCCCACGACCTCAGCCTTGCGGCTAAGGGAATCGACGGTGTGGCGTATGTCTGCCATCGCCTCCGAACGCCAGCGGCGCATGTCTGACGCCGTTCTTACCTGCGGATCGGATATGGCAATGTAGTGGAAACGGTTGCTGTTGTTTCTCCGTGGCTCGAGAACAAAGTTGCATCCGGACTTGACCGCCAGATTAACACGGCGGTAGAATCCTGATGCGATGCCGTCCTTGGCTGGCAGACGGTAAGCCGCCGGCGTGGAAATACTGATGAATTTGCTCACCATCGTATCGGTGCGCAACGCCCAGCGGCCCTGTGCGTCGGTCTGCGTGAAGTTTACGCCATCGTTTACCACGACACCTTTGATGCCACGTCCAGAAGTGTCCTTAACCGTACCCGAAATGTTGAATATGGCAACCTGGGCTACGCCGCTGCTAATGAACAATGCGTTCAGTAACAGCGCAAAAAATACTTTCATCTTCATATCAGAATATTTATCATCTTACAAGTTCAACTTTCTCAAACAGTCTGATAACGTCCTCGCCGGTCTTTGCCTGCCTGGCGGCGTCCTCGAAGCTCTTGGTGTTGCTGTCGAAGCAAATAACGTTGGCACAGTCCAATATGTGCGACATCGTGCTCACGGCCTCCGCCTGTGTCATCACATTCTTCTTCAAGGCCTTTCTGACATACTTGTTGGCACGCTTTACGGCGTTATATATCGCAGGTTTCACAAACTCGTAACCTGAGTTTGACAGTCCCACGCTGACAGAATATTCATGAGTATAGTTCGCTAAGAAGGTATTCCATTTCTCCGTAACGTCACCGCCAAGATAATGCTCTTCGCTGAAAGTCGTCTTGGCTACAGGAATATCACCATAGGTATGAAAAACAAAAGTCTTTGCGACGGTGCTTCCCGTTGTCGCGGTTGTAGCAGTATTGTCGCCGGCCATACTGCTGTAATTCAGGGCAAGATCCTGCGCGCCGGCCGATACAGCCACGCACATCATGATTAACGCTAACATCTTCTTCATAATTCTATATCCTTTATTTCTTTAAGTACAAACATAACTGAACACCGCCGCCACCCTCCGCAACAACAGAGGGTGGCCACGTTAAATTTTAAAAATTCTTCAAAAATCGTACCAACACAATCATTTTTGCCAAATAAGTTTGTTGTAAAAATCATCGCCGCCCATTGACTCCTTGGCCGCATCATAGTTTGCCTTGTTTGTGCGCTGCAATATGGAAGGATACTTGAAGCGCTTCAACATGTGCTTTGAAGAGTCAACGCCCGGGCCGACAGGTATCTCCGGGTAACCTGTACGGTTGTGTTCAAACCACTGCTGGTAGTCGCAGAAGAACAGTGCATAGAACTTCTGTTCAATTATTCTCTCAAGAGTTCCGTCGTAAGCGGTCTCGGGATTATCAAAATAGTCGGCCGGAACTTCCGCGCCCCACTGTTCAATTGCTGCCGTTACGGCCTGCCTGTATAGTTCTGCAGCATCTGCGGAAATGACACCGCGCTGTGCAAGTTCCGCCTTGATGAACAAAACTTCGGGATAAGTCATAAGCTGCAGACGCATAGGGGCTACGGCAAGGTTATCCGTATTTGGCTGCGACGCCGATATCGAAGGCAACACCTGGTAACCGCTCTGAATGCCGTAGTAGCCGGTAACGCCGTCATTAGTTGCCGTACGGGCGAACACGGGCAGGCGCGGATCGTTCCATTGCTTAAGGGTATTTACAAAGAATTCTGACAATACCAGATAAGACGTGAAGTCTGAAGGACGCGCCAGAGGGGCTTCCTCCGGGGCTACTCCGCTAATCGAGACCATTGCCGATTCATCGTTTGACTCGAATACAGGATACTTGTCAGGATTTTCAACCATCTCTTTCAGTTTGTCCGCCGTGTCAAGTCCCGGTACGTCTATCACACGGAGCAGTGCCCTCATACGCAATGAATTGGCAAACTTCTTCCATAACATTATACCTTCGGTGTCCGCATCAGAAGAGCAATAGAGCATATCGCCCGATGAATTAAACTGAAGTCCCTTGGACGTGTCATACAAGCTGTTAGCCTGGTCGAGCATGTCTATAATCTTTACATAGACATCCTGCTGCTTGTCGAAACGTGGTTGGTATAAGCCTTCCTCGCCCCGGCAGGCTTCGTCAAAGGGGATATCGCCAAATGCATCAGTCAGCAATTCGAATATCCAGCCCTGCAAAGTCAGCGACAACGCCATGTAGTTGGCATCTCCTGCCTGCTCGCCGTAAGTGTAAATCTTCTTTGCGTTGGTCAGCCAGTAATAATAATTAGTCCAAGTACCATCTCCTGAAGCGTCGGTGGCATTATACCATCCTATGCCTGACGTCGAACTTGTTGACACACACAACTGCATAAGCTGGAATGTCCATGAATTGTAACGGTTCCAATTATAGGTCGACATGCCGTACATGACCGGACGTACGAAACTGCCGGCATTGGCCTGGCTCATGTGTGTTGGATCGGTATTGAGCTCGTCGAACGACTCGTGGCAAGAAGTCAACAATAATGCAGGGGCTGCGATGGCGAGCATGACGTTTCTTATCAATAATTTCATTGTATTTCTCTTTTTATTAGAATGATACATTTAAGTTTAAACCGTACGAGCGTGTACTAGGCAGAGTTCCCACCTCGACTCCTGTAACCATTGTACTTCCGTCAAGCGAGACTGTCTCCGGGTCAAACATCGGATAGTCAGTTATGCAGAGCAAATTGCGTCCGTAAACACCAATGCTGGCTTTCTTGATGAACGTATTGTGCAACCATTTTGTCGGGAAGTCGAAGTCAATGCGGAGTTCACGTAGCTTTAGGTACGAAGCATCAAACGAGTTAGTCTCGACATTGGCAATCCTATATGTTTCCTTATTATATTTCTCAACTGTCGTTATTGTCGTATTTGGGCTGTAAGTACCATCCCCATTATCAACAACGCCCGGTGCAATCATGTAAACCCCGTCAAGTAGAGTGTAGCCGGCGTCTGTAATCTGCTTGGCTATCTCGGGGTCCGTTATGTCAAGATAGAACGGAGTGCCTGGCAAACGGCCGTTAAGGCTCTCGGTAATGTGGCCCTGCTCCATCATCTTATGGTGCGACTGAGAGTATATCAAGCCTCCGTATTGTCCGTCCCAGGACATCGACAAGCGCCAGTTCTTATACTTCAGAGTCGTATTGAAACCACCCTTCCAGTCCGCATAGGCACAACCTACGTATTCGATAGCATCGGTACGCTCAGGCAGACCATCGCTGCCGATGATAACCTGGCCGTCCTCATTGCGCTTCAACTTATAACCCCAAAGGTCTCCGGTCGTTCCTCCTACCGTACCGATTATCGACACATTGCCGCTGACGTACGAACCGATAACCTGCTGTTCGTCAGCCTCGGGCGAGAGTGAAAGAATCTTGTTGTCATTCTTGGACCAGTTTACCGTTACGTTCCATTCCCAATCCTTTGTCTTTACCGGCATTGCATGAAGCACCAATTCCAAACCTTGATTACGTACGCATCCGGAATTAATGGTTCCCTTAGTATAACCGGTTGTCGGATCGAACGGTGCGTCAAGTATCTGGTTCTTTGTCCTGTTATAATAATATGTAGCATCAAGACCGAGCCGGTTGTTAAACATGCGGAAGTCAAATCCTACTTCATAAGTATTAGATATCTCGGGCTTGAAACCGGCATTAAATAATGTCGAAGATGTGACAAGCGAGCCGGCGAAGGGGCTTGTCTCATAATATCCGGACGTTTTATAAGGATCAGTATCGTTACCGACCTGTGCCCAAGATGCACGCAGTTTAAGCAAGTTTATCTGTTCGGGCATTCTTACCATTTCGTTAATAATACCACTTACGCTCACAGAAGGATAGAAGAACGAACGGTTGTTTTTCGGAAGTGTTGACGACCAGTCGTTGCGGCCGGTGATGTCAAGGAAGAGTTTGTTCTTGTATGAAAAGTTTGCTGTAAAATAAAGGCTGTTAACCTGTTTCTTATAAATGGTTGTACGCACTTGAGGGTCAGACACACCATTGGCCAGGCTGTATACTCCCGGGGTATTAAGACCTATCACGGCTGCTGAAAGCAAGTCGTAATAAGAATACATTATGTTTCCGCCGACAGCCGCATTAACGTTGAGTCCGTTCGAGAAACTGTTATGGTAAGTCAGCAAAGCGTCACTGTTAATCTCATAGTCTATTATATTCTGCTTCTTGAAGTATCCGTTAGGGAACACCCTGTCACTCATTGGCCTGTGCTGCTCCTGCATTTGTGCAGAAAGCTGTATGCCCGAGCGCACCATGAAATCAAAATGCCGGCTGAGCTGCGCCGTAGCTGAAGCTGTTGATATGACACTATGCTTGGTTGAAGGATTCTCCGATTCGTAAAGCACCACATACGGGTTAGGCAGGTATGAGCTGAAAGGACGTATCTGGTTGACGTTCTCCTGTCCCTTGTACCACATGGGTTTGAACCAGTCAAGATTGAAGTTAGGATTCTGGAAAATAAGGAAATATGAGATTGAATTGCTGTTGTAACTCAATGAAGGCACGTTGGCCGCGTCGCGGTAAGTGTAAGACGTCTTGAAATTGAGTTTGACCCTGCGTGAAAGCTGCTGGTTGGCCGACACGGAAGCCGTGATACGCTCGTAACCAGTATTTGGCAATATCCATTCGTTCTTGGAGTGGGTAAACGACACGCGCATGCTTCCCCTGTCGCTCTTGCCGGTCAGGGCTACAGAATTAGTCATAGTATATCCTGTCTGGAAAAGGTCTGAATGGTTGTTACGGTATGGCACCCACGGCGTAGGCGACAAACCCCTTCCTTCAAGTTCGGGGTCGTACTGGTAATAGTACTGGCCGTCGAAACGCGGACCGTAAGCGCTACTTGTGCCGGAGGTACTCGAATTGCCATCTTCAGCGGCTCCATACGAATAATACAGCTGTCCGGCATATTCCGTGCCAGCTTTTCCAATATACGATGGCAGGCCCTGACCGAACTCGTACTGATAATCAGGGAAATGGGCTGCCACATCCCATGAGTTGTTGAAACTGTAAGTTACTCCCCACCCTTTATTGGCATCGGCACCAGACTTAGTGGTAACCATTATGACGCCGTTGGCCGCGCGCGAACCGTAAAGGGCGGCAGCACTTGCACCCTTAAGCACCTGTATGCTCTCTATGTCGTCAGGGTTAAGGTCGGAGAAACCGTTACCATAGTCAACAGAGTTTTCACTGTTGTCGCCCGCGCCGTATGATGTTCCGGGATTATTCATGGGACTCGACATCGGCACACCGTCAACCACAATAAGTGCATTATTGCCATCGGGGTTGAGTGATACATCGCCACGAAGCGAAATCTTCGTCGACGACAACGGGCCGCCGGCAGATATTACGTTAAGACCTGCCACCTCGCCCTGCAATGCCAATGACCAGTTTGAAGGCATAGCCGCTGTTATCTTTGATCCGTCTACTGTTTCAGTGGCAAAACCAAGACCTTTCTCCTCACGCTTGATGCCAAGTGCGGTTACAACGACGTTGCTTAGTTCGATGGTTCCATCGCCCAACTTGGCGTCAACCACACTCTTACCGCCCCATGCAATGGTTTGCGAGGAATAACCTACATAATTAAATGTCAACGAATCGGTCTTTGCTGGCGTCTTGCTGACGGTCATCCTGTATTTTCCGTCGATGTCTGTTACGACTCCGCTCTGCTTCAAACTATTCATCCTTACGGTAACACCGATTAGGGGCTCGCCCGAATCGTTGGTCACCGTGCCTGTGACGACACGGGTTTGAGCGTACAGCGACGAAGGAACAAGTAAGACCGCCCCTGCCACACACGTCTTGGCAATTGAAGTAAAATCAAACATGTTAATACCTTATTTTAAATTTATGTAATACGACATGGACCGGACGATAAACCGCCGAGCATGCATAAGCGCTATGTCCAACCACGACCTATCGCGTGCAAAGGTATTTGCACTTTTTTACAAAAAAGATGCGGTAAAAATACAAAAATATTAAAGATTTAGACGAAAGGCACAAATTAGTAGACGGAATCTACAAAATTAAGAATACAAAAGTTAACAACTGCATATAGCCCCATGACTGGCTACGCAAAAGGCTTAATACTAAAAAAGGCGCAACCCAAAGTATGCATCATAAACCAATGGTACTCAAGCACTTAACAACAAACATGGCACCAGCCCTACTGCTTGCACGCACCACTTAGAAGCGTTGTTAAGACAACTCTGCCGATACAGTTTTGCAGGCCATGCCGTCAAGAACGGCCGGCCATATTATAAAAGGTAACCTTTGACGACGCAAAAGGTAACCTCTTGGCCGGTAAAAGGTAACCTCTTGCAGTTCAAAACATGACCTTTTGGAAAGCGTAATGATTTTACCGGCAGCCGGTAGGACACAACTGACCGTATAGTAGAAAAACAAGAGCTGAGGATTAAGCATAAATGCGGTGGTAAAATAAAACGGCATCCAGACTTAATCCTCAGCTCACTATATCATGAAATATCATTCATACTCCATGAGTGGCAGCTCTCCACGCAACACGCCAAGCGCGTTGAAGGCCAACGACCCCATCTCGTTTTCACCAGGTACGATGACTACCTCTGAAAGATACTCAACCTGGCGGCGCAAGATATTCATGCAATAATCGCTGTGGGCTATGCCTCCGGTCAGAAGTATGGCATCAACCTTACCCTCAAGGGCTACATACATGGCACCTATCTGCTTGGCTATAGTGTAAAGCATGGCGTCGAGCACTTCCTTGTAAGGCTGTTCGCCGTTCTCGGCCTGGCGGTCGATGGTTATCATGTCGGTCTCTCCCAGCAGGGCTGCCAGTCCGCCCTTGCCGCTTATCATCTGCTTGATCTGCTTTTGGGTGTACTTGCCGCTGAAGCAAATGTCGACCAACTGGCCTGACGGCACGGTACCGGCACGCTCGGGCGAAAACGGTCCTTCACCGTCAAGGGCATTGTTAACGTCGATTACACGGCCGTACTCGTGCGCACCTACGGATATTCCACCGCCTATGTGGGCTACTATCAGACGCATGTCTTCATACTTGCGGCCCTGCGAAGCGGCATACTTGCGGGCTACGGCTTTCTGGTTGAGGGCATGGAATATGGACTTGCGGTCAATGCCGGGGAAACCAGTATAACGGGCTTCGGGTCTCATCTCGTCAACCACCACTGGGTCGGCAATGTATGCGGGGCAGCCACACTCGGCGGCAATCTCGGCAGCAATGAGTGCGCCCAGGTTGCAGGCGTGCTCGCGCTCGGCATGGATAAGATCGTGCTTCATCTTCTCATTGACGGCATAAACGCCGCCAGCCAATGGGTGGAGCAGGCCGCCGCGGCCTATCACTGCGTCAAAATCGAGACTGATACCTGCCTCGGCAAGACGCTTCATTATGAAATCCTTACGATACTCATACTGGTCGCTTATATGATGGAAGTTAGCGAGTTCGCTCACATGATGGTGGGCACCCGTCATCCATACGGGTTTCTCGTCTTCGTAAACGGCTATCTTGGTTGAGGTTGAGCCGGGATTAATCACAAATATTCTCATGTTATGTTTGCTTTCTTTTTCGTTTTTATTCTGTTGTGAATAGGTGCCTGTAGCTTGCCTGTCCTTAAATAGATAACGTAACGGCAATCAGTCCACGCATGCAATCGCAAGGCTGTAGAACTTGGACTCGCAAGAGTCGGCGCGCGATGCCACCACTACCGGAACAGTAGTACCGCAAAGCATGCCCGCAGTCTCGGCTCCAGCAAAAAGTGTGAGGGTCTTGTAGAACACGTTGCCCGACTCTATGTTGGGGAATATCAGCACGTCGGCATTGCCTACAACCGGCGAATTGATGTTCTTAATCTTACCGCTCTCGGCATCAAGGGCTGTCTTCACGTCTATCGGACCACCTATTTCAATATCGCCGTAACGTCCTTCGGCGGCACGGCGCTTCAGTTCTTCATAATAAATTGTATGGGGAAATTTCTCGTTAACCTTTTCGGTAAAGTTTATAAGGGCGACGCCCGGACGGGCAACGCCGAGCTTGCGGCTTACCGACACGGCGTAATCAAGAATTGCATCAAACTGGTCCAGCGTAGGACGCGGCACCACGGCGGCATCTGAAAAAACAAGCAGCTTGCCGTAAGCCGGTATCTGTGTAACAGTAACATGGCTCAGCACCCTTCCGGGTTCAAGTATGCCATGCTCCTTATTGAGTACGGCATGAAGCAGGTTGTCTGTGTTCATGGAACCTTTCATCAGCACGTCGGCACCACCTTCCCTCACAATGGCCACGGCGCGGCGTGCCGCATCGTCGACGGTAGGCAATGTCTCAATGTCGACGCGTCCAGGAAAACGTGTCGCAAGGTCGGCAAAATCGGGCTTGCATTCTTCCACACACACTAACACGAAGTCGGCTATTCCCTCGCTAAGAGCCCGCTCTACAACATAAAATGTATGAGAATCGGCAGGACTCGCCACTGCCACTCGTTTGCGCCCATGCGTCTGCGCAAGCATTCCTGTAAGGTCGTCAAAATTTGATATAAAGTTCATAGTTATAAGATTTAAGTACGAAGGCAATCTGTGGCGGCCCGGACTTGTCCGCCTTGCAACAAGCATCCGACTCTAAACAACAAGCCAAGATACGACAGACAAACGTCAGAGCTTGTATAAAAGTCGTCACCTGATGCAAAAACCGCACACTTTTCGTCTTTTTGTGCAAAAATAGTGCAAGTGTGGCAAACTTCAAAATAAATTTGCAATAATAATCTGTTTTTAAGAAAAATAGGACAACATCGGCATTCTGCCATAAAGAAACTTGCCAGGTTCCATAATTCCCCATAATTAGGCACATGCATTACTAAATGTCAGGAAAAGGCGCACAATACGGTAAAAACGGAAGTTACGATTTTCAACTTCCTAAAAAACAGCAATCTCCGACAACATTAATGCCCGTAACACCAGACCCCGCTATCTCGTCAACGAGAACTTAAGACTTAAGCCAAAGTCCTGTGTCGTAGTAGGATAACTGTTGGCAGACAACAAAGGACTATTGGTCTGGCAGTCGTAATAAAAGCTCATGGTAAGCAGACGGGAAAGCGAATAGTCGGCAGAGAAAGAAATCTTCAGGGCCGAATTACCGCTGCTGGCCGAGCTGGTCATCGAAGCTATGTCGCGGCAGATGGCAGCCTGCTTACGGAAAGACAAGTCGAAACGTAAATTTAATGCAGTATTAAATCCGCTGGTGCGCGAACTGGTTGACGACGACTTGTTGTCATCATCATTTCTGCTGTTGTTCGAGCGTACCTTCCTACGGCGATTACCGCCAAAGAGCTTGAAGTTGTTAATCTTATATCCCATGCCTATAACCCAGTCCTTGCTGGTAGACTCGTTTATCTGCACGCTCGTCATGCTAAGGCTGAGAACTCGGGTGGAACGGTATTCCAGTTTGCATGTCAGGTTGTTACGGAAAGTCATGTCTATTCCCAGCAACGGCGAGAAAGACTCGTTAATGCTTACCGCACTGACATTATACATGCTGCCCGGCACCGGATAGCCCGTAGTGGCGTCGCTGATAAAGCCCAGGCCGTTCATGTACTCGACGAATGTGCTGTAAGTACTGTATGAGCCCACCGCATAAACGCTCTTGTAGGCATGGTTGATGTTAACACTCTTAAAGACATCACGAATCCATGGCAACTGGCTAAGTCCGCTATAACGCACGGTCCAGTTAGGCAGCAAGCGCGACAAAGCGGGGAATATGGAAAGCGAATTGCCTCCCATCGAAGTGTATGCAGCAAGGAAGGCCGGTATCATTACGTCTGAACTGTACTTGCTCACAGTACCGTTGGCCGGGTCGAACTTCTGTCCGGCAAGGGACGTACCTGCAGGGTAAGTTGCGCCTGCATACCGTGCCTCGACACGATTGCGGAAACCGTCGAGCGAACGGCAGAACTTCTCGAACGTCGCCGAATGGTATCCGTTGGTTGCATCGCCCATGCCCTCGAAGGCACTGCCTATGCTGATAGTGGTCATAGACAGCGTACCGCTCTGGGTGGTAGGCGTGCCGGCATACATGTATTGTATGCTTTTTGCCTTATTCTCGGTTCGGCTGGCATTAAGGTCTATCTTAAGATTCTTCACCGGTTCAAGAGTCATGCGCAACTGGAAATCTTCCGTAAGGTTCGAAGTCGCAGGAGTTGCCACGCTGTCGTTCATCAACAGCCATCCACGGTCTGAAGCCTTGTCAATGTAACTATCGTCAATGAAACCGAAAGCAAAATCAAGTCCAGGAGCCATTACGCCGCCGCCGCGTTGGCCGAACACATCGCCAACTTCTGGCATGAAGCCCGGCAAGTACATGCCGTACTGATTACGGTAAGACAGACTGACATTACGCACCAGCATGAGTCCGCGGGCGACACACTGGGCCGCCTTGTACCATTTGTTCTCGTCAAGAGGAGCTTTCGGTGTAACAGTAAGTTTTAAAGTAACAGCCGTATCGACTTGCGATGTTATACGTATGCGGTTATCGTCAAGTTTCTTGTACTTCAGGCGGAATGCCTTACCCTCCTTTGTCTTTGCATTAACTATAATCCTCTTGGTCTTCTTACCATGCGATACAATCAGTGAAGAATCGGGCATCAGCACCACTTCTTTTTCAAAGCTACGCTTGTTCTTTGGCAAGGCATCGTCATTTTCCTTGCCTTTCCTGACATTTTCTTTATTGTCGCGCCCGGCAGGTCCGCCTTTTTGTTGCCTGTTCTTGTTCCGCAATTGTGTTGAACGTGAAACAGGTCTCTGTGTCTTGTTGAAACGGTCGTTGGCCTTCTTAAGGAATGGCACATGGTTGTAAAGACGTTCCAAATTAAAAGAGCCGTTGATATTGTACGAACGGTTCATCGTGATTGAATTGCCAAGCGAAGTACCATCTTCAAGTTCGGTTCCACGGGTCCAATTATATGTTGCGTTATAAGTACCATCTGCATTGACCCAGTCGAATATGGGTATCAGGTTCAACGGCAACTGGTAAGACAAAGTAAAAGTCTGATTATAGTCAAGCGGACGGCCGAAATCCTTAATACTTGTCATCACAGAATCCTTCCAGGCTGAATACTGGTCGGGATACAAGTCCTTGTTAACCGGTGTGTAAGGTTCTTCTATCTCGGCGTGCGTTGCGCTGCTGAAGTTGGCGTGCAGGTTCTTTGTCAAATCCCAGCGTATGGAGAATTCCCTGTTCCACAGGAACTGTTCGCTGAACGTCAGCGGCAACTGTGTACCTGTGCTCTCCATGTCGCGCTCTTGCAATTCGTAATAGTTACGCAACATTTCGGTATCAAAGGTTATATTCTGCGGCAGCCAGTTAATGCCGAAACGTTTTACTATATCATACCACTTGCTCTTGCTCTTAATCATTTTCTTAAACGGCTCGAACGTCTTGTATACCGGTGTATAGCTATAATTAAGCGCGCCGCGCCAGTTGTCTTCATTCTCATATACAGTCGTTTCACCGCTCGTATGACGGTGGCTGTGGCTATAACTGAACGAAAAGTTTGCGGGGTCGTAAGGCATGGGATGCCCCTTTGTCTGTATGCCGACCCTCACATTTGACAGTGAGAAGTTTGTATTCTTTGTCTTTGTTACGGCAATACTTTCTATAGAATCGCGCTCATGAGTGTCGGCAGTGCCTTCCAACGCATCGTCGAGAAGCATGTCGGTGTCAAGCGGATTATACTTAGGCCGGGTCTCTTCCTGAGTTATCGAGTAATACAACGGGGCTGTAACCTTTGCCTTATCGGGGAAGAACTTACCAAGTTCAACATTAGCCGTAAAGCTGTATGTCTTATAGTCATCCTGTGAACGCTGGGATACACCGTCTTCAATGCCACCGAAACCATCAGTCACAATCTTACCTGTGGCATTGAGCGTTCCAACATCAGACAGCTGGACGTTTAATGCGCCTTGGGCAGCCCATCCACCCTTGTTGTTGTACTCCTTGAGCCTCAACTCGTTGACCCAAACCTCGCCGGACTTGATTTCTCCAGAGAGGTTGCGGATACCAATCATCATGGTCTTAACCTCGCCGAGCGTAGGATTACCCAAGATACTTATCTTATTATTAGGCTTGTCCGAATCATAACTTGTGTAAACGGTATTATAAGAAGCCGTACCTTGCGCCCTTGCAACGTTGCGTGCCTTCTTCAGGTCAGTGAATATGCTCAGAGGTATGTCGAGCATGTTGTCCTCCGGCCAGACAGCCTTGGCATCCTCAACCGAGTAACGTCCGTATTTGCCAGGCGCGGTAAGTTTCAGAGGTATCTCATACTCATAATAATTGTTCCTGTAATCACTACCCAAACGTATGAATACAGCCAGCTGGTTGTCTGTAAGGTTTGTGGTATTCTGTTCGAAAGCATTGGCATGAACAAACATTTCCAAACGTTTATACTGCCGCAAGTCAAGAGTAGTGTTCTTGTAAACAGCCTTACCCTCACCCGAAGAGAAATTGTTGACAACAAAGCTTAATGCCTGCTCGTTCTGCTCGGCAAGCTGCGGCTGCGTCGGGTCCTGTTCACGTGTTATGCCCGGGGGCAGGATATAGTTTACAGGAGTCTTGTCATTGTTCTCTTCAATATTTACTGCACTTACTGACATGCTTCCACTCTCGTTTGCCGTAGGATTAAGTGATTGCTCATACGCACGCCACTCGCCACGCACAAGGTCAAGTGTGGCAAAACGCAGCACAATGGGTTTCTTGAAGTTAGTCAGGAACATGCGCATAAAACGAATTGAAGAAAAATCGCCTATCGAACCGACACGTTCTTCAAAATCGTTAAGAGGTATGCGGAACTGGTACCATGTGGCGGCACCCTTCTTGCCGTTACGCAAAGTCGGATACGTATCACGCTTGTCAACGATGAAGTTGCGCCCAACGACGAAGTCTTCAGGCCGCATGCTGATACGGTATTGGTAATAATTCTCGTATTCGTTAAGAGTATAATCCTGGTTGATGTCCTCGACATCAGGCGTGGTCTTATAAGAGGTATCATAACTCTCGGTACGGTCGCCACTATCAGGCGAATTACCTTGAGGATTGTTGATTCGCTTATAACGGTAAAGTATCGGAGCCTCGATACGGTCAAAATCGGAACCTCTGAAATAGTGGTAGTCGTCGTTTGCAGGGTCGTTCAAAATAGAATCGCGCTGTCCGGTTGTGACCTTTGCCTGAACGGCCGAGAGGAAATCCTGGTAAGTGCTGAATTCTCGTTCCTCGGCATCTGTCAAGCCATTGTATCCTACGTCTTGTAACTTGCGTGAACCGTCAGTAGTGGCAAAAGCGTAAGTAACAGTAGCCTGCGTCGGTATTTTACCCCATTGTGTTGTCACGAAATTCTCCGAGCCGTCAACAGGCATTCCGCTTTCATAGAACTTACGTCCGTCGCGCAGTATGTCTTCGCTAACTTCTCCAAGGTTAATGTACAAGTCGCCTCCATATAAGTTTGCGTCAGGCTGTTCATTTGAATAAATAAACGGGTCAAGGAGCCAGAACTCTATATACTCGACGTTTGCAGTTTCAAAATCGCTGGTATCCAGTTTCCTCATCATTCCACCCCAATGCTTCTCGGGATTAGGCAACGTTCCGTCAAAATTAAGGTCTGGATTAAAGTTGTAAGGGCCACGCTCGTCAGGATAGTACGCCAAATTAAGTATTGACAGCATGGAAGTTGCGCCGTTATACGTGTTGTTATTCCTGTTCGGGAAAAGCTCGCTTGTGTATACCTCGCGCACATAATAGTTACTAAGTTGTTCGAGATCACTCTTAATATGCGACGGTGTCAATGACGAACTGCTACGGGTGAACAAAGGGTCGATGGTATACCATGCCAGCAACGCACGGTTGTAACCGCTCTTCAATGTTGCCTTGTCGCTCTGTTCAGGGAACATGGTCGGCACGCTTGACAATATCCATGACGTAGGCGTGGAAACATCAATGGCATTCTTGGTGTTCTCAAAGTCGTCAATATACGAAGCATTGTCCTGCACGCCACTTGCCTGTCCTGCTATAAGCTGGGCAAACTCTCCGGTGAACGAGATTTGCGACGGCTGCGTACAATGAAGGAATGGCAGTTTGTCAAGCATATTGGTCAGCCACTGGCTCTCATGCTTCCAATTAATATTAAGTCCCCAAAGTGTATTGTTCAATGGCTCAGACCCCATTGCCACCTTGGTTACCAGTGCCTGTTCAGAAAGGTGTTGTAAAGTTCCGCTCATCTGGAAGTTCTTTGAGAAGTCATACTGCCAGTTTAAGCCTAAAAATGTTTTACGCTCTTGTGCATAATCAGTATTACTCTCAAAGGAGGCATTGACAGTTGTACCTGCGTCAATAATACTCTGGTTAAGGATTGTCACCTCACCAGAAGAATAATCAACCGTATAGTCAGTACCTTCCGTCAAAGTAACTCCACCGGCAGTTACGACTACCGACCCCTGTGGCACATTATACGCGCCAAGGGAAATAACGTTGGCCAACGACCCTCTGAACTGTCCGCTTAACTGGTATTTGTTCTTTTCCGCTATCTGTTTGGCTATCGTCTTTGTCGAATCGTAAAGTTCCGTATAACTGTACCTTTCAGCTACATCTGCAGCCACGCCCTTATTAGTCAAAGCCTTGTACATGTAATCGCCAAACGGCTCCACTTTCGGGAAGAATACACGACCGTTGCTGACCGTATAACCATCTACATAGTCAAAGTACCCGTTGCTGTTGGCCTTGTTGTTATTGTCAAGACGGTCGGCGCCAAGCAACTTTATTATAGGTTGGTCCTTAACCTGCTGTTCTGGTATATAAGAAAGGTAAACGCCAGTGGTGTCGCTCTGATACTTGACGTCAAGGCGGAACTTATCCTTTTCAATCGACGATGCAAGATAATATACGTTCTTCATCATCAAGTCCCAGTTGCCCTGCCTCGGATTGTTGCTGGTGTTCTTTAGCGATTTAACGAAAAGGGCCTGGCTTACGTCTTGTATGTCTGAAGCGAACTCTCCAACCTGGTAAGTCACTCCACCGTAAGTATATTCGTAAGCGACGGCCAGCACCTGGTCAGTCTGCAACGATGTCTTCAACGAAACGTAACCCAAAGACTGGTTCAGTGTATATTCGGAACTGCTGAGCAAGCGTGCACTCTCAAGCTTCTCATAGTCGCTGCCTCCTACAAAACCGGACACTGCGTCAAAAACAGAACTGGTCTGGTTGATGTCTCGCGCCGCAGCATACGTGTTTACCAACGTCGAATATTCGCTGTTGGCATTGTTGCTCGGCACAGGCTGCCCGGTAACACTCCACATTGGATTGCTGACCACTGTATTCTCGCCCAAGTCGGTAAAGGCAACGATGTCACGTGAATTTGTTGTAGTTCCACTTTTATTAGTAACCCATATTTCCACACGGTTTATTGTTATACCTGTCGTAATATTGGGCAAACGCGACATGGCATCGTCATATTTGTCACGGAAATAACGCGAGAGGAAGAAGTGCCGGTTTTCCTCATAATCGGTAACATCCATCTCGAAAGGTGTAAGCTGCGTTCCACCCTGAGATGATACACTCTTCGACGACGACTTTTTCTGTGAAACAACCGTCTGTAATGACAGTTTACCAAACTGTAGGTCTGTACGGATACCGAACAACGACGTTGCGCCTTTGACAAGAGACGAATTGCTCGGAAACGAAACATTACCGCCTTCAACAAGCTTTATTATTTCGTCTTCCTTACCCTCATATTTTAATTTCAAGTTTTGGGAGTCAAAATCAAACGTTGCATCAGTATTATAGTTAAGGCTCATGTCAACCTTGTCGCCTACTTTACCGTTAACGTTCAGGTTTATCTTCTCCTCGAAATTCATTGTTGTTGTCTTACGGTTACGTATAGGCAACGAAGGATTGTCAATATTCTTCAGCGTAGCACCAAACTTAAGTTCGGCTGTTCCCTGTGTCTTTATACGCACTCCGCCAGGTCCGAAGATTTTCTCTGCCGGTCCGAGGTCAAAATGCATGTCTGAAAACGAAAACTTATCCTTTCCGCCTTCCTTTGCCAAAGTATCATTCTTTTGGCGGAAAAATCGGTCAAATTCTTTCTTCTCGCTCCATTTCCGATATTCAGCCGGCGTCATAACAATAGGTGTGGAAAGATAGCTCTCGCCCATCTTCGAACCGATATAATACCTGTCAAGCGAGTCGTTGTAAACAACTTCCTGCTTTATGTTGTCAGGAAGCGTCAGGTCTGCCGGATATGTGTCGAGATCGTCTTCCGTGACTGGCGTTATTCGTTGTATCCGCCAACGCGGATGCAACAATGAATCTGGTATGACCTCCTCTTCCACTAGAACCGGCTGTGCCTTTATACTGTCTGCGGATACGGATTGCACAACGGCAGAATCGCGCGCGGCTGACTGCCGCGTGACATTACGTCGCGTCCTGTCGTTTTGCACGTAAGACACGGACATTGCATAACCCGCCGCTGTAACTATAAACAGCAAGAACAATAGTCCGTAAACGATTTTCCTCATCCGCAATATTTATCAATTAAAGATTAAAAGTACCTATGGCATCTATCTTCCCGTTATTATCACTTTATCTGTTTCAATGCCAATTTCACTACTTGTTCCACTGGCAATGACGGTTGCTCGGTCAATATTGCTACAACAACCTTGGCCGATGGAGCCGGAGCAAAGCCAAGCATGGTTAACGCACCTACGGCCTCGTCCTTAACTTCCTTGTTAACCTGGGATGACGCTCCACCCTTATCGGCAGGAATTTCTCCGACAATGTCAAAGTCGGCTATCTTATCCTTCAGGTCGACAATTATACGCTGAGCCGTACGCAGCCCTATGCCTTTCACCATCTTGAGCATTTTCTCATTGCCCGACGATATGACACCGCACAATTCCGCCGGTGTCATCTCCGACAGTATCATACGCGCCGTGTTGGCACCTACGCCCGATACGGTAATGAGCAGCAGGAACATGCGTCTCTCATCCTTAGAAGCAAAACCGTAAAGAGTGTAAGAATCCTCACGAATGCTCTCGAATACATACAAACGTACTACCTTTTTACCTTGAATGGCAGTATATGTGTTAAGCGTGATGTTAAGTCCGTAACCGACACCGGATGTCTCAACAACAGCGTAAGCAGGAGTCAGTTCGGCCAGTTCACCCTTTACATATTCAATCATTATTTATAAGAATTTTATATTTTACACATTTTATTAAACGTACAAGACGCGGTTTTATTGCACGCCCAATATTTTTTTGGTTTATCAAGTCATTATACATAAAACAAATTGCGTGCCTTACTTTTCAGGTAAGGCACGCAATAATAATTGGTTTACATAAATAAAACCGTTGAAACTACTTGTATTACCAGGTAATACTCATACCAAGATTAATACTTGCGTTAGAGCTTAACGGAATGTACTCCTTACTCATTACCAAGAAGATGATCCATACCTATAAAGAAATTATATCCCTTTGGATGGATGTTGAGCACCCATCCCATGCTGGCCGTAAAGTTGTTGACAGCGAAGCTGACGCCTCCGTCTATCCATGACAATGGAGTCCAGTTGGCACTCAACCGGCCTTCCGTCCATGTATATGCACCTTTTATGCGCGTGCTGCTCAATGCTCCGAAGGTAATCTTGCGGTAAACAGGCAGATTGTATTCTGCGCCGACGTTTATCGTTGCGCCTATACCAGTGGTGCGTCCGCCCTGGTCGCCGTTGTCTTTCAGGTTGATGAAGTCAGCTATCTGGTCGCCGTATTTGTCGGTCTGGTCCTCGATGTCCACACCACTTCCGTCCTTTACCGATATGTCATGGAAACCGCCGAACTCAAACATGTCTGAACGGTTTACGGCCTGCATGTTGTTACTCCAGCTGATGAAACCGAGGTCGAGCACGGCTGCGTTTACTCTCCAGTCTTCATTTATCTGGTAAACAGCACCGAGGTCTACGGCCATACCGAAGCCGCTAAGTCCGAAGCCGTCAAGGTCCACATCACCTACCTTGTCGTACTCTCCCCTGTCAGGATCGTTGTACTCATCGGTCTCGGTTACATACGAGAAGCCTTTCATTGACACGTCGGCAACGGCCTGTCCTGAAACAGTCCACTTGTCATTGGGAGCAAGGTCTGCTTTCATGTTCTGCAACTTCAGGTCTGCACGTCCGAGGCCGAACAGGAACTTGACCTTCGCACCGACACGCAGCTTTTCGTTTATCTGTCGTGAATGGCCGAGAGCAAGCTCTGCATACGACATTGCATGAACGTTAATGTCGCCGATGTTATAAGTCTTATTACCTATGTTCTTGGCAAACTCGAACAGTTCGTAAGGCAAAGACATGCCGAACGAAGTCTTCGAGCTAAGCTCGATTGTGTTGTAACCTCCGAATGCGCTGAATCCGCCTGACAACAGCATTATGCCAACATCGCCGGCTATACGGTTGTCCCCATTGCTGAAGCCCTCGAGTGCCTTTGACGCCGATATGTAAGGGTTCATGAAGGTTGTCATCTTCTTGTCGCTCGTGTTCGGATACATCGGGTTGTCCATTATCACGTCCTGGTAACCGAAGTTGCCATGCACGTTTACGTTAACGTTACCCAATGCAGGTATCGACACATAGTTGTCCGAATTGGCGAAAGCAGGGTTCATGTCGTGGCGGAACTTGTAGTCTTCCGTATAATAAGCCGAATTAAGTCCCTGGGCCATAGCTCCGCCTGCAACGGCAAGCATTACTGCCGCCACTGAATATTTTATGCTTAAAGGTTTAAGTTTCATTGTCGTTCTGGTGTTTGTGGTTAGTTAAAGTCTCCTATCACTTTTCCTACGAGCTTCACTACAATGTCGCGGGCTATGAGGAAATGTTTCTCCGAGTTGAGCGTCTTGCCTACTACGGGATTGCTGCCATCAACCGAAGCACCGCCCTCTATGCGGAATGCAATACCGTCAAGCCGCTTCAACGCACCTTTCTCGCCTTGCCTTATTTCTATATTAATAGGTGTAACCTTTGAGTTCTCTCCGTCTTCCGACGCCTGGAGCGTTGCCGGCGTCACCTTGACTGAAATCTCGTTTTCGTCTATCACGTTACCGTCTACGTCTATCGGGTCGACCTTTACGCTGAGATATGCCGGCACACGGTTTTCTATTGCAGTACTTAAGCTAATATAAGAGTCGTCGGCCAGTTCAAGGTCGTTTATATCATTGTTCCAGCCGTCTATTGAATCGGTATAAACAATCCTTGCATCCTCGTCGAAAGTTATGGGAGCCTCTATGCTGTAACTCGGCTTGATGTTGTAAGGATGACCCAGCTCTATGTTTGCCGTCTGCGTGGCGTCAGCCATGGCTTCGGCTGAAAACTCTATTCTGTCAGGTATAGTGCGGATAAGGTCTGACAGGTTGCCGATAACCTTTACCTCATCAAACTGGCCTGCATCTATGCCTTCGTTTCTGCGGCATATACATACCTTGGTCACGCCGTTGGGTTTTATCTTTATGGCGTCCACGTTAATCTCCGTCTTCATTCCATCCTTGACAGCTGTTATCGTGCCGTCGACGAATCCATGTACGTCCATATCGTTGTCAATGCTGAGAAGTATCTGCGGATTGTACAAGTCAACCACTACGTTGCCGTCGGTAAGGAAATCAGGAACACCCGTCACTTCCACGCTTCCAAGATTGTCAAGGTCTATTGTCGGGTTAAACCGTCCGGTTGCGCTATTCAGTTCGATGTCTCCAAGCTGCAAACTTGCCATAATGTTGCCTGTACCTCCACCGCTTATGTTCGTATTGTTTATCGTTACCTTGAGATCTGTTTTTACAGTAGCGTCAAGAACAATGTTGTTGTTGCCGTCAATACGGATGCTACCAAGCGAAGTGTCGGTTGCCTTGAAATTCAGCCCTTCAATGGCAATTCTGGCATTTAATACACGGTCTACGGGCACATTAGTTAAAACCAGGCGCGAGCCTTGAACCGTGCACGGACTTGAAGCGCTTGCATTACCTATCTCCATGAAAGCCGGCAACTCTATCTCCATTTCACCGATCGACAGACCGTCAATCTTCATCACATCAGGGAAAGTTATGTTCAACACCATTTCCGCGTCCACACCTACATGGTCAAGACTTACCACTTCTTCAGGCTTCTCGCCACTGTATGTGAATTTCAACACTTCGCCGCTGACAGGGAAGCTTACACTTCCAGAAACAGACCCGGGTGTTATAGTAACCGGAATACCAACAGACTCAACCGAGTTTTGCGAAACCGTTACCACGCCAATTTCCGGACGTGCAGGTTCAACGTCGTCTCCTGTCTGTTCAAATACGTAATCGCCATTTGGCTTTACAACGACACACTCGGTTCCATCAAGTTCGAGCACGTCGGCAAGTTTTATCGTGTCGGTCGAACTTACTGGCAACGAAAGTCCGTCGCCACCCAAACCAACCGTCATGTCAATGCCGTTGAAGTCGAAGTCATTATCCGTACAACCGGCAAAAACAATGGCTCCTGCCATAAATATGCATGGCACGAATGATTTTTTGAGTAAATAATGTTTCATTGGTTTATAGTAATGATTTGTTTTTTGCAAAAATATGAAAAACACTTCTAATTTTTCATATAAAAATAGTTAATTAGACTTAAACACACAGGTTTACATATAAAAAAGTTCAAAAAGTAAAAGGAATGTAAACTTAAATAATACATTTACAAACAGTCTTTATGGATGTAGTTATATAAAGACTGAACAGCCCCCTAAAAAGTTTTGTTCATAACTTTTTTAGGGGGTTGTCCAGTTATAGACCATACCTATTTACTTACAATCTGCACTTGATGCGATTGTGAATAAAGACATTGTTGATAAAAGCACCCTTAGCTTCATTTGTTCATGTATTTTATTGTCCGTGGATTCCCTTTATCATCGCAAATCTTTAAAATAAGCAATCCTTTGCTGAAATCTTTCAATTTATCCCAACCGTCAACCTTACCAAGCAATATGCCCGACGGGGTAAATACGCTTATTTCCGTCGACGAACAAATGTCATTCACAATAATCGAGGTCGGCATGCTTGGTATTTCCAACACTGCCGTATCATTACCATAATCATTCCTAACAACAAAATTCACCCATGCTAATCCACTAAGATCAATATCTGTAAATGTCAATCTCGAGTAATATGGTGTTTCCGAAAAAAGAGCATTACCACACCTCGCGTTGGCTCGACACACGCAATGCCTTGGCGTCTTCATAAGGGATTTTCCTGATTAGCCGTAGATTTTCCTCATCTGGAAAAACCGACCTTGTCTTTATCTGTGATTTTTCTTAATACCCGGCATGGGTTTCCAGCAGCCACAACACCAGAAGGAATATCGTGAGTTACGACACTTCCGGCGCCAATGACTGTATCATCACCTATAACAACTCCGCTCAGAATAGTGCTACCACCTCCAATCCAGACTCGGTTTCCTATGGTAATTGGCTCAGGAATCAAGGCACCAGCAATACGCTCTGCGGAATCAAGTGAATGGTTGGCCGAATATATACTTACATTAGGCCCCAACAAAGTATTATTGCCTATTGTTACCTGCCCGCAATCAAGGATCGTACATCCGAAATTAATATAAACATCATTCCCGATAGTAATGTTTTTACCGAATTCGCAAGTAAAGTTCGGCTCCATCCAAACGCGCTCACCTACTTTCTTGAAGAGTTTCCGCATAATATCCTGGCGCCGTTCTATTTCTTCGTCTTCAGTACGGTTAAATTCCTTAAACAGTTTTTTTGCCTCAACCCTCAAGTCAAACAAATCTGCATCAAAATCATTATAGATTTGATGTTCTTGCATTTTATCCCATTCAGTCATAATTCAATCAAGTTAAGTTTCACAAAACAAAAATATATAATAATAATGAATTGGCAAAAACTTTATCCGAAGAAACATCCGCAAGCCAAAATTCTTTATAAAAAGAAGACGTACTTCATTTTATTACTACCGAAGATGATAAGTTATCGACACTAATGACAAGCGCAACAAATAATGTTAATAACAATGTTTTCATGATTCATTACCACCCATATTTCCATGCTTCTGCTTTAATATTAGGATGTTCACCATCTTCATTTCAACATTGCAGATGCACTTCACAACCTGATTTGCAACCGCTTGTAATTATAATTCTTTATGTCTTTATATGGGACCTATTTCAAAATACACACAGCCCTGAACGAACATGTCATTCTTATTCAGAGTTGGTAGTGAATCGGTTACATTTTCATCCATAAATGACTGTTTATCAGCAAACGCGACTTTTTCTATTCCCCCCACATCCTTAATTTCCAACTTATATTTCTTTAAGATATTATTAATTTTAGCGTAAATAGAAGATTTCTCGACAGCTTTGATTATATTCATCCTATTAATCTTATGATTTACCAACAAATTTGAAATTTCGATATTTAAAGTTCCACTTGTCAACAATGGGAAATCTATACTTGTCAGTTTTTGGATATCAAACTCACCTGCGATTAGTCTTATATATTCATCGACTAAAAACATTTGCTGATTGTACGTCGTTTTTTTATACATATCATCATCGCTACATGTAGAAACTATTGCTGTATCCGACATAGAAATTTTATAATTCTGAGATACAAAGTTTATTCTCATTATATGCATTTGCGGTATAACGTAAAATTCACAAAATAGATTCAGTGTGTCTCCATTCATTGTGGCATAATAATACTGTTCATCTCCAATACTCATATTTTCACCTTTCTTTACTGATATTTGTAAAGGATCATTGTATGTTATTTTCTTATCAACCGCATTGTTACAACCGATAAGAATACAAATTATACTTATTATGCAAAAATTTTTCATATTCATTTATAATTTTCTATTCATAAAACATTTTAATTCTCATTCCTTAAACATAAGATAGGAAGTTGAAATATCTTCTTTAAACATATCAAATTTATCTATCAGCATTTGTATTTCTCCGTCATTATGTTTTTTAAAATATTCTTCCAACGTGTTTTTTGCTTCCTCATATTCACCAATCATAATTAAGCTTTCCGCTTTTTTAGTTATATTACTTTTTTGTGATAAATCCTTATCACACTCCGCTATGATTTTACGGAAACAAGAAACGGCTTTCAGGCTGTCACCCTCTATTTTATACTTAATTCCATAATACTCCAACCGTCTTATGTCATCATCGCTTAATAGTTCCACGGCTTTACCTTGCAACAAAAACGCTTCACGGTATTTGCCAATAAGACATAATAATTGAGATTGACGCTTCATTATGTCAAACCGCTCATCAATCGACATGCTTCCTTTTTGCATCAAGTCACAATACCTAATAGCCTTAAGAATCATTGACGTGTCTTGCTCCAATTGGAATCTTTCGACACAACTTTCAATTGAGTCTTTATAGCAACTTAATTTACAGTCATTTACATTAGTCCCATTACATCCGCAAACTGAAATTATTATAAAAAGAAAAACGTACCTCATTTTATTAATCCGATAGATGATAAGTAGCCGACACTAATGATAAGTGCAACAAATAGTGTTAATAACAATGTTTTCATGATTCATTATCTCCTGTATTTCCATGCTTCTGTTTTAAGCTTTATCGTATTCACCGTCTTTGTTCCGATGGTGCTGTTTTGTTAGCATGTCCCTCGTCCTGTTTCTTGAGATGAAACTTAACTGGTATGCCTATTATGTCGTATGACGCTTTAAGCGTCTTCGATATGTTATATTTCTTTATAAATTCATCCGAATCAATGGGAAACCATCCACCCTCACAATATACTTCGTCTACTTCAACACCATACTCGTCCAGTATTTTGTTCAAGTCGCCTATTAAAGGAGTCATTTCTATGCTTTTTGCAATATCAGAATATGAATAAAGACCGTCACGCTTTGGTTTGAAATTGGCAACTAAGTTATTTGACGCCAAGACTGCAGCGTCACTCAAATAAGGTAAAAAAGTATCAATATCGAATAATTTACTTAAGTCGTACACTTTAGATGCTGACTTAAGGCATAATTCCATCTCACGAAGCCATTGCTTATACGTTGGGATATAATATTTGTCTGTTTCGTCAAATACACCTGCAGCAACAGCTGTCGTGTCATTCTTTGCCGTAATTGCATTAATATACAAACAAAACTTTTTTCTGCGATCAAGATTTATAGACATACTTAAACAGCCATTAATTTCACTGATAATACTGCCTTCAATTACACTGAAAATGCATGAATATGCGGAAGTGTCTTGCTTCGTTACGACAAAGAACTCACAATACTCACCAGACCTATTACGAACAGAACGTACAACTGTATCTTGCTCCGGCTCATTTTCGGAAACTTTACCCGAAAATGACGAACAGCTTATGCCAAGCACAAGCGCAACAAATAGTGTTAATAACAATGTTTTCATGATTCAATACCTCCCGTATTTCCATGCTTCTGTTTTAATATTAGGATGTTTACCGTCTAAGTTCTCATAATAAAGATAAGCTTCACCGCCGGATACTCCATCAAGAAAAATATCAACATGCCCTGTTACATCAAAGAATCCGCTCTGAAAAACAATGCAGTTCTTAATTTTTGTAGGGCGTGAGAATACTCTCGGTTCGCCCCAGATTTTAAGGAAATAGTTTCTCATATCAATAGCTCTTAAAAAATAATTATTATTATCAGCTCCTTTCATGGTTTGCCCCTTGATGTACGGTATAATAAAACCCGCTTCATTCAAGGCCCTGCTTAATTTCGCTGCACATGCATTCTCAAACCATTGAGGATTGGCCTTTGCAGCTGCAGCTATTTCACCTCCTAATAATTCATAAAAAGGAAGGGGTTTCAGTTTCCTTGTTTCATCATAAATTTCCTTGATTTTCTTAAGTTGCCTATAGTACGGACCTCTGTGCATCAATTCATTGTACATCATCGTGAAAGCCGCCGTCATGGCTCCGCTCGCGAACTTTCCTCCGCCAAGCTCTGACACGACTCCACCGAGGATGGCGTTAGCGGCCACCTTGCCTGCGTATGAAAGGCTCGAGCCGTAATTATTTATAAGCGAGCCTCCCGCACCCGACGTAAAGCCGAGCAGAAGCCCATGCTCGAAGTGGCCTCCGCGTATGCCCTCTATCGCACCCTCAGACACCGAGTGGACAGCTATTCGCGCCAACAGGTTCTCTATGTTGCCAATCTCAAAATTGACAACTCCACCGGCAGCACCCCAAAACGCCCCCGTGAAAGTATGCTTGGCCGTCTGCCAAAAATTCGCCCCATTCATTACCGAGCCTACCATCGCAGCCGACGCGCCTCCCAAAGCACCTCCTATTAATGCGCCGTAAATGCCTGTGCCTAACCCGGCAGTCTCTATCCCAACGGCTATGCCGACTATCGCGGCAAAAGTGTCACCTACCCAATTGTAACCAGTGGGATCAGTAAGAGAAAGGGGATTGTTCAGGCAATATGCATAACGGTTAAGGCTTTGCGTAAAATCGGGCATCTGCACAAAAGGGTCAGGTGTAAGAAACCTGCCCGTTACCGGGTCATACATCCTGCCGTCCATATTCACCATGTCAAACAGGTCTATGTGTTCGTGGCCGGTAAAACCCTTGTCATAAGACGTAATATTATTGTCGGAGTATGAATAATACGCCCATGTGTCAACCTTGCGCCTGAGACCCCATGCGTCGTAGCTAAACTCCTCGACAAGTTTTCCATTATCGTCAGAATACGCCATGACCGAGCCTAAATGGTCATAATGCAAATATAAAATCTTTTCCCCGTCAACGCTCGACATTTCAACCAAAGCCACGGCCTTACCATTGGCAAATACATAGTTGATTTCCCTGATATTGTTGCCTACAGTCTCTTTTTCATATAAGTTTCCTGCGTAATACTTCGTTTCAAGTATGGTTAAGGGATCAAAATCCATATCATGTGCCGTTCTTCTCTTATAGAAGTAAACGGTTTGTTGGTATTTTCTCGACTTGTCCGAGCCATATAACAATTCGAGCAAATAATAAGAAACGTACTCCTTTGTCGACACGTCGCGCTTCACGCTCGCAATTTTATTGAACGATGTGTATTTTATCTCGCTCCATACAGGCATGCTAAAACTGCTGCTCGCTATCCTGTTCGTCTTATTACCGTAAGACATGTTGCCAAAGTTCGACTTTGACGTTATGTTGCCGGCGTTGTCGTAGGTTATCTTTTGTTCTTTTGTCTTGTTGTCATACATGTTTTTCACCTTAAGTCCCGACGGATAAGTTCCAAGCCCTATTATCATATTCACCGTTTTTGCTCCAACGCAGTTTTGTCGACATGCCCCTCATCCTGTTTCTTAAGGTAAAACCTAACCGGTATGCCTATTATGTCGTATGAAGTTTTAAGCGTCTTCGATATGTTATTTTTCTTTATGAATCCATCAGGATCAATGCTAATCCATGGCCCTTCGCAATATACTTCTTTAACTTCAAGACCGTATTCATCCAATATTTTGTTCAAGTCGTCTTTGAAGGGGGTCATTTCTATGCTTTTAGCAATATCACTGTACGAATAAAGTCCGTCACGCTCTGGTTTGAAATTGGCAACCAAGTTATTTGTGGCCAAGACTGCGGCGTCACTCAGATAAGGCAAAAAAGCAGCAATAGATGATAATCTACCTAAGTCGTACACCTTAGATGCGGACTTAAAGCATAATTCCATCTCACGAAGCCATTGCGAATATGTAGGGACATAATATTTGTCAATAAATTCAACGACATCTGTACCAACGGCAGCCGTATCATTTATTGCAACATCCGAATAATATTTACTTTCTGAAGAAAGATGTATGGCCATATTTAAATTTCTATTTTTTCTATAGCTAAATATGCATGAATACGCAGAAGTGTCCTTTTTTATCACCACAAAAAATTCACGGCCCTCCCACGAATCGTTGTATATTTTACGTATAAATCGTACAACCGTATCTTGCTTCAGCTCATTCACAGAAACTTTCTCCGAAAATGAAGAGCAGCTTATGCCAAGGATAAACGTAACACACAATGCTAATAAAAATGTTTTCATAATTCATTACCTCCTGTATTTCCATGCTTCTGTTTTAATATTAGCATGTTTACCGTCTTCATTTCAACATTACATACACATGATAGCACAGGATTCGCAACCACCTGTAGCAGGCAATTGAAAGACATTCACAGCGCCGTCAATGCGTATAATCAGAGAGCCTTTAAGGTTAAAAAACGTTCCAATTGCAAATGTAATAAAATTCACGATACATTCAAACAAAAAAAAGCAAAATTCCACAAAAGTTTTATTGATTGCCGCTTAGCCACACAGCAAAATAATCACAGATTGTTATTTGGCAAATTTAAACGACTAATATCCTTTCGCAGCAAGATGTCATTATTCTTGATTAACGGCAGAAATGCTTTCATTTTGATTTTCCTTGACGCTACAGAATGGCGACGTTATAAAAAATCTTACATCTAGCCTGTAAAACGCCGTTCCCGGATGTGCAAAGCCAACAAGTTGGGAATAAGCCTTTTACGCATCACCAAGCATAAACTGTGCAATAAAAACATATACAAAACTGCACGAAATACCGCAAATCAGACGCAAATCAGCCTGCTTTTGCCCGACAAACCGGCACGTTTTTAACAGGAAAAGGCATGCTTTCAGCATGCAAAAGGGCGTCTTTCGCACTGCAAAAGGCCACGTTTCGTGGCTTCAGAGGCAGCCTTTTACGGCAGAAGAGACTTGTAAACGCCTGATGATTATCTATTTTAACCGAAATCACCGACATTTACCGTTTGACAAAACGACAGGCGGAAGGGCACTACCACGTGCATTCTGACAAATCAGGCTAACACCTGGCACCATGCGGCTGCACCGCCCTGCCAGGCCGACTGCCCGCAGACAGGGCTAAAACCCCCGTTTGCGAGCTGGATTTTGCAAAAACGATTGTTTTAAAACCATATTTCGGTTAAAAACATGTTTTTTTCAAAAAGCGACGTTATTTTTCGGGTTAAAAGTCATTGCATGTCGGAAAAATTCCTATTTTTGCACACAGATTCATTAATATTACACACGCCTCCGCGAGGGGGCGGACAACCAAAAAAATCTAATTATGAAAAAGAAAATCCAGTTCAGTCTCGTTTATCGTGACATGTGGCAGTCTTCAGGCAAGTTCCAGCCACGTAAAGACCAGCTTGAGCGTGTGGCTCCGGCCATAATCGACATGGGGTGCTTCGCGCGCGTTGAAACAAACGGTGGTGCCTTCGAGCAGGTTAATCTGCTGGCAGGCGAGAATCCGAACGACGCCGTAAGGGCATTCTGCAAGCCATTCAACGAAGTAGGCATAAAGACCCACATGCTCGACCGCGGCCTCAACGCACTGCGCATGTATCCCGTGCCCGACGACGTACGCCGCCTTATGTATAAGGTGAAGCACGCACAGGGTGTCGACATTCCCCGTATATTCTGCGGACTCAACGACGTGCGCAACATCATACCGAGCGTTAAATGGGCATTGGAGGCAGGCATGACTCCGCAGGCAACGCTCTGCATCACGACGTCGCCGATACACACGGTTGAATATTACAGCAACATAGCCGACCAGGTAATAGAAGCCGGAGCAACAGAAATATGCCTCAAGGACATGGCCGGCATAGGCCAGCCCGCCATGCTCGGAAAACTGACAAAGGCTATCAAGACAAAGCATCCTGACGTAATAATACAGTACCACGGCCACTCAGGCCCCGGCCTCTCAATGGCTTCAATACTCGAAGTATGCGAGAACGGCGGCGACGTAATCGATACGGCAATCGAACCGCTGTCATGGGGTAAGGTTCATCCGGACATCATCTCCGTGCAAAGCATGCTGAAGAACGAAGGCTTCGAAGTGCCCGAAATCAACATGAACGCCTACATGCAGGCACGCACGCTGACACAGGAGTTCATCGACGACTGGCTGGGCTACTTCATCAACCCGGGCAACAAGCACATGAGCTCGCTCCTGCTGGGCTGCGGTCTGCCGGGCGGCATGATGGGAAGCATGATGGCCGACCTTGCCGGCATCCACCGCTCAATCAACTCGATACTCAAGAGCAAGGGACAGCCCGAATACACGACAGACGAGCTTCTCGTAAAACTGTTCGACGAAGTGGCTTACGTATGGCCGCGCGTAGGTTACCCACCATTGGTAACTCCGTTCTCACAGTACGTAAAGAACATAGCACTGCTCAACCTGCTCACCATGGCACAGGGCAAAGGACGCTTCGTGATGATGGACGACTCTATGTGGGGAATGATACTCGGCAAGAGCGGAAAGATACCTGGAGAGATAGACCCCGAACTCATCGAGCTTGCAAACAAGCAGGGACGCGAGTTCACAACGGCAGACCCGCACACGCTGATACCCGACGCACTCGACGACTTCCGCAAGGAAATGGACGAGCACGGATGGGAATACGGACAGGACGACGAAGAGCTGTTCGAGCTGGCCATGCACCCGGAACAGTACCGCGACTATAAGAGCGGAGCCGCAAAGAAGCGCATGCTGGCCGACCTCCAAAAGGCAAAGGACGCCAAGCTCGGCGCACAACTGTCACCCAAAGAGCTGGCAGCATTCAAGCACGCAAAGGCAGACGCCATCGTTTCACCGTACAAGGGCCAGGTATTCTTCGACTTCGAAGGCAGCAGTGAGTGCACTCCGTGCATCGAGCCTTACATCGGCCAGCACTACAAGGAGGGCGAGACCTTCTGCTACATACACACACCGTGGGGCGAGTTCCAGCCCATACCGGCAGCCCTGGGCGGCAAGCTCGTAGAGATAGCCGCAAAACAAGGCTCTAAGGTTAACCGCGGAGACGTGATTGCATACATCGAAAGAGACTGGATTAATTCTTAATTCACTATAATTGGGAATACAATAACCTGAAAGAAGAATCATAATCGGTTCCTGCCGGCATGCCGACCTAAAAGTCACGCCAAGGGAACTGATTATGATTCTTCTTTATACATACCCGCATCAAACGACAATGGACTATAATTTCATAATCGACAAATACTGTAAAGACAACAACGAACTACGCGACATCCTCGTAACTCACAGCCGGGCGGTGGCCGAAAAGGCGCTGGCAATAGCCGACGCGCACCCCGAACTGGGACTCGACAGGCAATTCATCCTTGAGGCGGCGATGATACACGACATCGGCATCGTAATGACTGACGCGCCGGGCATAAAGTGTTTCGGCACCGAGCCTTACATACGCCACGGAATCTGCGGGGCTGAAATAATGCGCGCCGAAGGCTATCCGCGCCACGCACGTGTGTGCGAACGCCACACCGGAGCGGGACTTTCAAAGGCCGAGATTGAAGCCCAGGACCTGCCATTGCCGCGCGTGGACCTGCTGCCTGAAACGTTGGAAGAAAAGGTTATATGCTACGCCGACAAGTTTTTCTCAAAGACAAGGCTCGACAGGGAAAAGACCATAGAGCAGGCAGAACGCAGTGTGGCAAAGCACGGGGACGAAGGACTGAAGAGATTTAAGGAAATGGAAAGGCTTTTCAGATAAGCGCAAAAAAAGAGATAGAAGACAAATGCCATGTCAACCGGCGTAGCCATGTCGGCCGACTGACAACCGGGCATCTGTCTCCTACCCTCAATGTAAATACTGCCTTATTTCCGGATTTCAGGAAACTGACACCAGCTCATAAGCCCTGTTGCCCAGTCCGATTTTCTCGGCATGTTCAAGACACGTCTTGTACTCGGCGTTAGGATTAACGTTGTCGAAATGGTCGTGATGGTCGCAGAAGCCCGGCTTAGCCATTTCGTCGGTCAACAGCGTGTGCGGCAGAGGCGTCTGCCGCAGGCATGCGTCAACACAAGCCTGGTCGAGAGCCAGCGGGTCAAACGAAGCGAACATGCCGACATCCGGAATAATGGCGGCATCGTTGCCCGAATGGCAGTCGCATGTGGGCGAAACGTCGCACACTAACGATATGTGGAAATTAGGACGGCCGTCGATAACAGCCTTTGTATATTCAGCCATACGGCAGTTCAGCTCCTTCACGGCGGCGTCGTTGTTGAAGTGTATGGCGTCGAAATTGCAAGCGCCGATGCAGCGTCCGCATCCCACGCAGTTAGTATTGTCTATCGACATCTTTTTCTTTTCGGCGTCAAACACAAGTCCGTTGTTGGCACACTCGCGCATGCAGCGGCGGCAACCGCGGCAGGCGTCCTGGTCTATCTTCGGCTTGCCGTTGCAGTGCTGGTCCTTCTTGCCGGCCCTTGAGCCGCATCCCATACCAATGTTCTTTATCGTTCCGCCGAATCCTGCCATTTCATGCCCCTTGAAGTGGGTAAGCGAAATGAAGATGTCTGCATCCATTACCGCACGTCCTATCTTTGCCTCCTTCACATATTCGCCGCCGTTAACGGGTACTGCAATATCGTCGGTACCCTTCAGTCCGTCACCGATTATCACGGGACATCCGGCCGAAAGGGGAGTAAAACCGTTTTCCCAGGCACAATAAAAATGCTCTATTGCGTTCTTCCGGCTACCGGGATACAGCGTATTGCAGTCTGTCAGGAACGGTTTGCCGCCGCATAGCCGCACCATGTCGGCGACTGCCTTGGCATAATTAGGCCGCAGGAACGACATGTTGCCCAGTTCGCCGAAGTGCATCTTTATGGCAACGAACTTGCCGTCCATGTCGATCTTGTCCATTCCGGCCGCCTTCATAAGCCGCTTCAGCTTGTCCGTCCTGCCTTCGTCGGGACGGCAGCGGAAGTCCGTGAAATAAACTTTTGATGTTTTTTTAGTATCTTCCATTATTTTGCCTCCTTGTCCGTTTATTTTTAAACAATCCATACGCAAATCTTAACCAAACGCGTATAAACCTACGTGCAAAGATAACGCAATTTTCCAACAAGGCAAAACTATATGCGCACATTTGGCTGACAGTAAGTTAAAACCACGTTAATAATCTGCAAACATGCCAGCTTAAAGCAAAACGTTAAATTATAAAGAAAAAAGAAGAAATTGGTGTACAATTATGTTTTATTTCCGTAAATTTGCACCCTACATTGCAATGAGAAAAAAAACTGTCATATTCATTCTGCTTTCTGCTTTCATTTTTGTGATGGCAGAACCAGGTATGCCATTTTTCAAAAGCAGCGGTAACAAGGGCGTCCTGACCGACTCTGCCGCCCTTGCTGACACCTTATTATTATTAAGCGACACCGTTGCAGGCGGCGACACCCTGGCTGGAGACTCGGCAAAGCAGACCAACACATCGAACGAACCTGACACAACGAAGATGGATTCGCTCGAACTCGCCATATACAAACACAACAAGCACATCGACGACTCTGTAAGGCTGGACAGCATCAACAGGAAAAAGTCAAACAGTATCGACGCTCCCGTGACTTTCTCTTCTGACGACTCGCTCGTCTACGACGCAACAGCCAAGCGGGCGTTCCTGTACGGAAACTCAAACGTAAAGTACCAGAACATGGACCTTAAGAGCGACCGTGTACAGATGAGCCTTGACAGCAACCTCGTACATGCTACCGGTAAAGCCGACACTACGGGCAAACTGATAGGCAAACCCGTGTTTGTAATGGGAAAGGATACATACGAGAGCGATACTATCTCGTTCAACTTCAAGACGAAAAAAGGCTTCATCAACAGCGTGTACACGGCGCAGGAAGACGGATTCCTTACGAGCGAGAAGTCAAAACGCGACTCGAGCGGAGTGTTGTACCTGCAACACGGGCGCTACACCACGTGCGACCAGGAGCATCCAGACTTCTACATCGCCTTGTCGCGCGCCAAGGTCAGGCCAGGCAAGGACGTAGTCTTCGGTCCTGCATATCTTGTAGTTGCCGACGTGCCGCTGCCTTTGGCCATACCATACGGATTCTTCCCGTTCACCAAGAGCTATTCAAGCGGATTCATCATGCCGAGCTACGGCGACGAGAGTTCGCGCGGATTCTACCTGCGCGACGGAGGTTACTACTTTGCAATAAACGACAAGTGGGATCTGAAACTGCTCGGCGAGATTTACACCAAAGGCTCGTGGGGACTGTCTGCGGCAAGCAATTACCGCAAGCGATACAAATACAGCGGCAGCTTCTTCTTCAGTTACCAGAACACGAAGAACGGCGACAAGGGCATGCCCGACTATGCCGAGCAGACAAGTTTCAAGTTACAGTGGAGCCACAGGCAGGACGCCAAGGCCAACCCCTACACAAGCCTGTCGGCAAGCGTGAACTTCGCATCGACCTCTTACGAGCGCAACAACCTCAGCAGCATGTACAACCCGCAGAGCTACACGCAAAGCCTGCGAACGTCAAGCGTAAGCTGGAGTTCGTCGTTCTCGAGCATAGGACTGACCCTGAGCGGAACAGCCAACCTCAGCCAGAACATGATTGACTCAACGGTAAGCCTCTCGCTGCCCGACCTTAACATTGCCGTGAGCCGCTTCTACCCCTTCAAGCGCAAGCACATGGCAGGCAAGGAGCGCTGGTACGAAAAGATATCCGTAAGCTATACAGGACAGTTGCAGAACTCCATCGACACGAAAGAGAGCAAGCTGTTCAAGTCAAACCTGATAAAGGACTGGCGCAACGCGTTCCGCCACGAGATACCAATCCAGGCCAACTTCACCCTGTTCAAGTACATCAACATCAACCCGTCGTTCAACTTCACCGACCGCATGTACACAAACAAGGAGACACAGTCGTGGGACGAAGAGAACCAGGAGGCCGTCAGGGACACCACATACGGATTCTACAACGTATACGACTGGCGCATGAGCGTAAGCGCATCGACCAAGCTTTACGGATTCTGGGTGCCGTCGCGCAAGATTTTCGGCGACAAGATACAGGCAATACGCCACGTGCTATCGCCGCAAGTCTCGTTCAGCTACGCCCCCGACAACGGCTCGCGCTATTATGAGACGTACCAGAAGACCAACCCGGACGGCAGCGTGGAGCTGGTTGAATATTCTCCTTTCCAGAACAGCCTGTACGGCATACCGTCGCGCGGAAAGACAGGAAGCATAACCTTCGACCTGGGCAACAACCTGGAAATGAAGATAAAGTCGGACAAAGACTCGACTGGATTCAAGAAGATAAGCCTCATCGACGAGTTCGGACTGAACATGGGTTACAACATGGCCGACAAGGAACGTCCGTGGAGCGACCTTACAATGAGAATCCGACTGAAATGGTGGAAGAACTATACGTTCAACCTCAACGCCGTGTTCGCCACATACGCATACGAACTCGACGAGAACGGCAACCCCTACGTGGGCACGCATACGGAGTACAGCAAGGGCAGGTTCGGCCGCTTCCAAGGCATGTCGCAGAACATATCGTTCACCCTGACGCCTGAAAAGATAAAGAAATGGTTCGGCGGAGGCGACGACGAAGACAAGGAAAAAGACGAGGAAAACGAAGATACGGACAACACGGACATCGAGTCGAACGTTGACGACGACCTCGTCCGCGGACAGCACGGCGCCGAGAAGGAGAGCGCAGGCAAGGCCGAGACTGACGAGGACGGCTACATGAAGTTCTCCATGCCGTGGTCGCTCACCTTCGGTTACGGAATATCAATGCGCGAGAATACCGGCGGTAAGTTCAACAAGAAGACCATGCGCTACCCGTACAAGTTCACCCAGACGCTTAACTTCAGCGGCAACATAAGGATAAGCGACGGCTGGAACATCAGCTTCTCGTCAGGCTACGACTTCGAGAACAAGGAAATGTCAATGACCACGGCATCGCTCCAGCGCGACTTGCACTGCTTCAACATGAGCTGCTCGGTAGTGCTTGCACCATATACGTCATACAACTTCTCGTTCCGCTGCAACGCCGCGACCCTTACCGACGCGCTCAAGTACGACAAGCGCAGCGGCTTCAGCAACGCCGTACAGTGGTATTAAGGCAAGTATCTAATTACCAACCACATACGCGACACATTAAAAACGGTTTCCAATCGACGGCATTTTACGCCGTAAAAGGATATCTATCACAACGCAAAAGGTTGCCTTTCGCATCACGAAAGGCAACCTTTTACGATATAAGCGGTTAACGCCCGGGAAACCACTGGCCGTTGTTCCGTCAGTACGGAACTATTTTCCAAACCGCGAAACCGCAGCTCCGGCCCGGCTGCTAATTGTCATTATTAAACCTTGCGATGTCGTCTTCTTCGCCGACAATCCACAGAATGTCGCCAGCCTTGATCTTTCTTCGCGGATTGACGATAGACAGATTCTCCTTGCCTTCCTCAAGCCCGACGACCATGCAGTTATACTTGTCCCTGATGCCGCTCTCCTCCATCGTCTTGCCGGCAAACACGCCATCTGCACTTATCACCATCTGGCGCAACTTCATCTCGCGTTTCTCAATGTCGTGGTCGTTCTGCCGCATCTCTTTGGCCAAGGCGGCATTCAGCGACGTCAGCTGTTCGTCGCTGCCGATAACCTGTATCCTGTCGCATGGAAATATTACAGTGTCGCCGTTGGGTATGTTGATGCGCTGTATGCCACGCAGGATGCTGCTTACAAGCACGCCGTACTTGCTGCCCAACTTAAGCTCGCGCAAGGTCTTGCCCGCCCAAAGCGAGTCCTCAGGTATGTCGAGTTCGGAGATGTGGATGTCACGGTCGAGCAGTTTGCCCTCGTACAACGGACGCTTCCGCCCCATCACCTCTGCTGCAATCTCGCGCGAACGCAGGTTCTGCATGAACATGCGCTCCATCCTGATACTGCGCTTTTTCAGCGAGCGCGACACAATCATAAGCGCCACCACGGCAAGGGCTATGCTTATCATCAGCGCGTTGGTGAAGCGCGTAAGGTAGTTGCATATATAGAAGATGAAAGCCGACGAGATAACCACTCTTACAAGTATGGTGAATATTAGCGGCAGGCGATTGTAATGGCTTTCGTTCCAAAGAGCCTTGAATTCCTCGCTGTGGTTCTTCTTCATGACAATGGCACGCAGGAAAGGCGCTATTATCGACAACGTAACCAACCCGCATACGGCATTAGCCCACCAGTGCGGGAGCAGCTGGCGTATGAACGGCAGGAAGAAGGTTAACATCAAGGCTATGGCCGCACCAGACAGGATTGAATAAACAATGGTGTTACGTAGCATCTGCACCAACAGGCTCTTCCACTTGCGTTCAGGATTGGCAGGACGCCAGCTTAGCGTAATATTGTTGAGCGCAACAATCCATTTACCGGGCAAATGGCGCTCAAGCATGCTGTAACAGGGCGTAGCAGCCCTTATCATATAAAGTGTTAGGAACGTCGTTATTACGGAAACAGCAACCACAACGGGATAGACAAAGCTGCCTATGACGCCCAGCGAGAGGCCGAGCGAGGCTATGATGAACGAGAACTCGCCAATCTGCGCCATTGAGAAGCCGCACTGCATGGCCGACTTCAACGACTGTCCGCTGATGAGGAAACTGAGGGTGCCGAACACGGCCTGCCCCAATATTATTGTAAGTACGAGCATGAGGATTGGCAGGGCGTATTCAACCAGCACATTGGGGTCTACGAGCATACCCACCGACACGAAGAACACGGCGCCGAAAAGGTTTTTCACCGGCTCGACGAGCTTGGTTATCCTCTCCGCCTCAATTGTCTCGGCGAGAATAGAACCCATGACAAACGCCCCAAACGCGCTGCTGAAACCCACCTGCGTGGACAACACGGCCATGGCGCAGCACAGGCCGAGCGACAATATCAGAAGCGTCTCGTTATTAATCAGCTTGCGCACCGACCTGAGCAACAAAGGTATAAGGTAAATGCCGACAACAAACCACAATACAAGGAAAAACACTATCTTCAACACGCTTCCCAGCATCTGCCCGCCGTCAGGACTGCTGCCGTTGGCTATGGTTGAAAGCATTACCATCATTACGATGGCAAGAATGTCCTCAAGTATGAGCACGCTCATCACAAGTCCGGCGAAACGCTGCTGCCGCAGGCCCAAGTCGTCGAACGCCTTGTAAATAATAGTGGTTGAGCTCATTGCAAGCATTCCGCCGAGGAAGATGCAATCCATGCGGCTCCAGCCGAAGGCGTGACCAGCCACCACGCCGAGCATCATCATGCAGAATACTATCGAGCAGGTGGATATTATTGGCGACGCACCCATCTTAATGATTTTCTTGAACGAGAAGTCAAGGCCGAGCGAGAACAACAGGAACATAACGCCGATGTCGCCCCACGTGCTTATATTGCCTCTGTCGATTACCGACATGGTATAAGGCATGTGCGGACTAACAAGGAAGCCGGCCACGACATAGCCCAGGACAAGGGGCTGCTTGAGCTTCTTGAAAAGAATGGTCACCAGGCCTGCCACTATCAGGATAAGCGCAAGGTCTTTTACGAGAAGAGGGAGTTCGGACATCTTACTCCAATTTGGATTTTGAGTGTTGAGAAACTAAAAACTATGATTACCTCGAATTAACGAGCAACCCTTAACTACAGAAGAGACTCAAAAAATTATGATTGCCTTTGCAGATGAAGCATAAGAAACAGGACCTGCAAAAGCAATCATAATTCAATATTGCAGTGTTCAATCACGACTTGCGTCAGTCGTTGTATCCGGCGGTTATCTTGCAGATGTTTATAATTACCTGCACAGCCTTCTCCATTACCTGGACGGATACGAACTCGTATGGTCCGTGGAAGTTAACTCCGCCGGCGAAGATGTTGGGACACGGCAGTCCCTTGAACGAAAGCTGGGCACCGTCGGTACCGCCACGGATAGGCTCGACTTTAGGCGGTACGCCGCAATCCTGCATGGCCTTAAGCACGATGTCGATGACATGCATGTTGGGGTCTATCTTCTCCTTCATGTTGTAATACTGGTCCTTGACGTCAGCCTCCACAGTGCCTTCACCATACTTCTCGTTCATCTTCTTCACGCATTCCACGATGAAGTCCTTACGACTCTCGAAGCGCTCGCGGTCGTGGTCGCGGATTATGTATGACAGTTTGGCGTTCTCGATGTTCGACTCAACGCCGAGCAAATGGTAGAAGCCCTCGTAGCCCTCGGTTGTCTCGGGGGTCTCGTCGGCGGGAAGCATCATGGCGAACTCGGCAGCCAGCCTGTTGGCGTTGACCATCTTGCCCTTGGCATATCCCGGGTGTACGCTGACGCCCTTGATAGTAACCTTTGCTGAAGCCGCATTGAAGTTCTCGAACTCAAGGTCACCCAGGTCTCCTCCGTCCATGGTGTAAGCCCACTCGCATCCGAACTTCTCTACATCGAAATGGTGTGCGCCCATGCCTATCTCCTCGTCCGGGTTGAAGCCCATGCGTATGTCGCCGTGCTTCACTTCGTCATGGTCGCGCAGCCAGCACATTGCCTGTACAATCTCGGCAATGCCGGCCTTGTCGTCGGCTCCGAGCAGAGTGTGCCCGTCAGTTACAATTATATCCTCGCCCTTGTGTGCGAGCAGCTCGGGAAACTTCTTTGTCGATGATATTATACCCGGCGAAAGTTCTATATCATTGCCGTCGTAATTGCGTATCAGCCTCGGTTTAACGTCTTTGCCGCTGCAATCGGGGGACGTATCGTAGTGGCTGATGAAGCCTATCGTGGGCACGTCTTTCTTCATGTTGGACTTCAGCGTCGCGTAAACGTAGCCGTTATCGTCCATTTCCACGTCGTCAAACCCCTCTTCCTTCAGTTCGTCGCGCAGGTATTTGGCAAAAACAAGTTGTTTTGATGTGCTCGGCACGGTGTCGCTGTCTTCAGCCGACTGCGTGTCGAAGCTAACGTACTTTAAAAATCTTTCGATTATGTCCATAGTGCTTAGTGGTTATTGTATTTTTTAATTCAATCCTTCGCCTTGTCCGTCAAGGAACAAAACTTATCGACATCACCCGCCAAAGCGGCAACATGAAGTCAAAAAAAGACAGTGGAGAGACCTATTCCCCACTCTTTTTGCAAAAGTAACATTTTTATTTCATTTTATATGCCACAAAGGTTCTGATTTTAGTTCAGTTAAGTTAAAAACATCTTAAAAACTCACATAACAGCCCACAGAACAAACAAATACAAAACATTGCACCGCATCATGCCTGTTTTTAACGCAGTGCAAAATCGGGAAAGCAAGTGCCTTGGGCTGCATGACGCTTTAAGACGATTACTTATCGGGAAAGGAAAATCACGGAAAACAGTTATACTTGTTGTCGGCAAAGATATTTAATTTGCAAAAAAAATACAAACCATAATTAAAAACAGATATTATGAAAAATCTAAAAAGACTGCAATTTGCCATTATCGCACTATGCGCCGTCCCATTGCTGACAGCGTGCAGCGACGACGAAACCACAGAACCAGGAACAGACCCTACGCCTCCGCCACAGGAAACCGGTATATTCGAACTGGCGTCTGACGGCGAACAGCAAGACGTAACGATACCAATAGCCGAGCCATGGGAAGCGACCTCGTCTGCAAACTGGCTGCAACTGTCGCAGATGGGCGGCAAGGGCGGGGAAAGCGTAAAGGTAATTGCCGCACGCAACCTCACCGGACGCGCGCGTACCGGCTACATCAACTTCAGTAACGCGCCAGCGTCAAGAGCATCCGCCGACTCCACGCAGATAGTTGTACACCAGCCGGCCAACGAAGAGGAGGACGCACCTGGAGTAGTGCTGACCGAGGCTTATTTTGAAAACGGAGGAATATTCGTAAACATTTACAACGGACGAGATTCTGAAAGTTCGTTCCAAGAACTGGCAACGGCCAGCCCGGCATTCTCATTCACCGACCCCAACGCATCGTCGCCGACCAAGGCCCCGATCATTTACGTGAAGAAAGGCGAAACATACAAGGCCAATCCTTATGTAATATTCGACGAGAATGGTTTGGCAGAGGGTAAATTCTCGATAGCTGGCGAAGAGTCGGTCAACAAGTTGCGCATTAAGCAGAATGTTGTATTCAAAGAACTCGGCAGCCTCAACAACGAAGGTTCTGCCGCAATACACTTCACCGTCGGCGACGTAATCTATTACGGCGGAGGCATAATCAGCCATACCAGCTTAGGCTACGAGCAGACTACACCAAGCTACGAGTTCCGCTCATACAACACCGCAACGGGAGAGGAAAAGACGTATGCCGACATACCTGAAAGCGGAGCAGGCACTAATTGGCAGGGTGCTCCAGTATTGGTCGGCGCTGAAGGCGTATATATTCTCTCAACCAGCAAATGGCAGAAAGTAGCGTCACGCAGCGACAAGGCAATCGCGGCTGCAACCGACGGCGACAAGCTCTATGCCGTAACAGCCCAGTCGGTAGACACATACACACTCGCCAAGGACTCGGACGGCAGCATGACAGCCACACTTGACGGCACTAACAGGCACGGTGAAACATTCAACAGCACAAGCACTACAACTGACGGCAACGGCACCACATGGATTCTCGACAACCAGTCGAACAAAGCATACGCCATAAGCGGCGGCGTGCTTGAACCGACGACATGCCCAGCCAATAACTCTCTCAACCAACAATTCAACTTCATCGGTGTTGCCAACGGATACATTTACGCCTTTGACGGTACTTCCGTAATCAGGTATGACGCAGGGACAGGTACTGCTGAACCGCTGCGCATGCTGGGAACATTCGAATGGTACGGCGCAACCGAATGCGTCAACGGACAATTGTACAACTTCGGAGGAACGGAAACTTTCCGCGGCACGGAAACTGCGTCTAAAGACATGCGCAGGTTCTCACCTTCCGACTACGCACCAATATCAGTGGCAATCATGCCCGAATAACCAACCACCGCCCTTACGTCCAGCCGGATAGGGCATATCAACAGGCCATCATCCACAAGAAGTAATGCTTACGGCACTTCTTAGGATGATGGCCTGGCTGTTTTCAGTTTTTCCAATCAGTCAAACCTAATAAAAACACATCTGGAAATACAAAATTAAAACTCTTTTCAACAGTTTTATTTTGTTTTTCAACCGACTTGCACTATCTTTGCAGCGCAAAACGGAAAATTAAAACTTTTATGGACGATTATCACGCGGAAAAAATGTGCTTGTAACGTGAGGAAGTATGCTCTTAAGTAAATCTTCCCCACTTAGTTAAACATTTTTTGGAGGATTTGCAAATGAGAACATACTGGAATACCAACAATGGACTTAAGCAGATTGGCCAATGGGAGCCGAACTGCTGGATACAAGTGACATGCCCGACTGAAGACGACCAGCGGCTTCTGGAAGAAGAATTCAAGATTCCCGACTATTTCCTATCAGACATCAGCGATAACGACGAGCGCGCCCGTTACGAATACGATGACGGTTGGATGCTCATAATCCTGCGTATCCCGTTTGTCAAGGAGATACGTTCACGTACGCCGTATACAACCGTCCCCCTCGGCATAATCCACAAACGCGACGTAACCATAACCGTCTGCTTCCACGAAACAAACATGATGATTGACTTCGTAAGCTACCAGCAGAAGCGTGGCGAAGGATTCACAGACTACGTGGATATGATTTTCCGCCTGTTCCTGTCTTCAGCCGTATGGTACCTGAAACGGCTGAAGCAAATAAACAGTCTTATTGAAAAGGCAAAACGCAATCTTGACCGTGAAGTGAACAACGAGTCGCTTATAGGCCTGTCGCGCCTGCAAGACTCGCTGACTTACTTCATTACATCAATCCGTGGCAATGAAAACCTGCTGGCCAAGCTGAAATTCAAGCTGCAAGTGGACGAACTCGACGCCGACCTCATCGAAGACGTAAACATCGAGATGAGCCAGGCGCGCGAAACCACCAACATATACTCGGACATCCTGGAATCAACGATGGACACTTATTCGAGCATCATCAACAACAACATGAATACAGTGATGCGTACACTTACGTCAGTATCCATCATACTGATGTTCCCGACGTTGATTGCCAGCATATTTGGAATGAACCTTACCAACGGTATGGAAGGCAATAAGTTCGGTTTTCTTATCGCGATAGTCGTATCTGCGTTAATTTCAGGTATTTCATGGTGGATTTTCCGCCATAAACGGCTCATTTAGAATGAAAAATAGAAAATTTCCTAATTTTGTTTGCTGAAATACAATATTTTTAATTAAGTTTGCAAACAATAATAAGTAACAAGACACAAGAAACATGTGACAAGCAGACAAGGCATAAGCTGACAAATAAAGCCATATCGACACATAATTTAGTGTAATGGCAATATTTGCAGCTGACAGACTTGAAAACTGAAAAACTTGCCTACTAATAAAGAATGACATGATGGACCCTCAAGAAAACACTCTCGGTCAAGAAATGACGGAAGAAATGCAGAACGCCGCACAGGCTGCAAACAGCAATCAGGGAGACGAAAACACAGCCCTGGTAAGTGAGACAGAAGAAATTTCTCCTGTTGAATCCGATTCGTCAGAACAAAGGAAAGTTTATAAAAGCAAAAAAGAGGTAATCGAAAGAATGAAGGAGATTGCGCACAACGATGACTCTCCAAAGAAAGACGAGATTGACTACCTCAAAACTGCTTTTTACAAATTGCACTTTGCCGAAAGGGAAGCTGAGATGAAGGCTTACATCGAAGCCGGCGGCGACCCTGAAAGCTACAAGGTGCTGCCCGATGCAGATGAAGAGGAATTCAAGGCCGAAATGAGCATAATAAAAGAAAAACGAGCCAAAATATTCTTGGAACAAGAACAGGAAAAACAAACAAACCTGAAGAAGAAGCTCGACATTATTGAGAAAATAAAGGCCATGATAACATCGCCCGACGAGGCGAACAAGTCATACCAGGAGTTCAAGAAGCTACAGCAGGAATGGAAAGAAATAAAGCTTGTCCCTGCCGAGAAGGCTAATGAACTGTGGCGCAACTACCAACTTTACGTAGAACAGTATTACGACTTGCTGAAACTGAACAGCGAGGCACGCGAATACGACTTTAAAAAGAACCTTGAAATAAAGGTACGTCTCTGCGAAGCAGCAGAAAAATTGTCAGAGGAAAGCGATGTTATAAGTGCATTCCACCAACTTCAGAAACTGCATCAGGAGTACCGCGAGACAGGTCCTGTGGCAAAAGAGTTGCGCGAAGAAATATGGGCACGCTTCAAGGCTGCGTCAACCGTAATAAACAAACGCCACCAACAGCATTTCGAGGAACTGCGTTCAAAAGAGGAAGACAACCTTGCCAGCAAGACTGCTTTATGCGAAAAGGTGGAGGAAATTGCAAAAACTGACATTAAGAACGCATCAGAATGGGATAAGAAGACCAAGGAAATCATAGCCATCCAGGCCGAATGGAAGACCATAGGCTTCGCCCCGCAGAAAATGAATGTCAAGATATTCGAGCGCTTCCGTGCCGCCTGCGACGAATTCTTCGGCAAAAAGGCCGAATATTTCAAGAACATGAAGCAGCAGTTCTCTGAAAACGCGGAGAAGAAGAAAGCACTCGTAGAGCAGGCACAGGCTCTGCAAGACAGTACCGACTGGAAGTCGACCAGCGACAAACTGATAGCCCTGCAGAAAGAATGGAAGACTATCGGCATGGTACCGAAAAAGCTCGGCGATAAACTTTGGAACGATTTCCTCACCGCTTGCAACCACTTCTTCGACGCACGCAACAGCGCAAACGCCGGCACACGCAACGAGGAACGAACCAACCTTGAAAACAAGCGAAGCATCATCGAAAAGCTCAAGGCCCTGGCAGAAGGTACAGAAGACAATATCCAGGAGAAAGTACGCAACCTCGTTGACGAGTATAATGCAATCGGGCACGTGCCTTTCAAGGAAAAAGACAAGCTCTACAAAGAGTATCACGACATACTCGACAAACTCTATAAGGAGCTTAACATCTCGACAGCACGCCGCCGCTTGGACAAGTTCAGGAATAACCTGAAGAACGTAGCTGAAAAGGGTGTGGATGCACTTGACAACGAACGAGCCCGGATGATGCGCCGTTATGAGTCGCTAAAGCAGGAGATCCAGACATACGAGAACAACATCGGTTTCCTCAACGCCTCAAGCAAGAAAGGCAACTCGCTCATAGACGAGATGAACCGCAAGGTGCAGAAGCTGAAAGACGAACTGAATCTCGTACACGAGAAAATCAAGGCTATCGATGCCGAGAACAACGGCTAAGTCAATCAGGAATTAATTATCATGAGTTAAGGATTAAGAAAATGTACCGGTTCATTGCCGTATGAATATTTTTCTTAATCCTTAACTTTTTATTTATAACCACACTTCACTGAAAAATGAGGCATCTTATTTTATTCTCATTCCTTCTCTTATCAACCACATTGACATGTGCGCAGACGTTCACACAATGGCGCGATTCGCTCAAGACCCTTAACCGCCAGGCCGCGCTATACCCAGACTCGCTGGAGCTGCAACTCGGCAAAGCAGCCGTCAACCTGCAACTGCTCGAATGGGAAGACGCCATAAGGACATGCAACGACATACTGACAAAAGACAACAACAACCTGTCGGCCCTGTATTACAGGGCTTACGCCAACAACAACCTGCGCCGGCATGAGCTTGCAAAGAACGACTACGAAAGATTCGTAAGCATGTCGCCACGCAACATGGAGGCACGCCTGGGGCTCGCTTATACATACACGAAGCTGGACCGCAACATCGACGCACTCAATGAAACAAGCACCCTTATCGAGCTGTATCCGGACAGCAGCATAGTCTACGAAGCAAGGGCGGAAATAGAGAAAAACATGAAAGCCTACGACGCTGCACTGTACGACCTGGACGAAGCAATAAAAAGAGACCCTAAAAACAGCGACCTATTCGTGTCAAAAGTCGAAATCCTGATTCTTCTAAACAGGAAGAAGGATGCAAAAAATGCGCTCGACGAGGCTGTAAGGAACGGTGTGCCAAGAGGTACTCTGCTCGAATGGTACAAGAAATGCAAGTAAGTCCGGCAGTAACAACAATATCCCCATCTGCCATGCGGCCACGCACAACAAGCGGATTTTAATCTAACAAGAGACCGCTAACAGCCATGTGGCAACCGGCATGACAGCGAATAAAAAATCCAACCGTACCTAACGACCGGCCACCCTGTTTAGTGTATGAAAACGGGCAGAAAACGGATGAAATACAAAAGGCGGCATTTCGCAATGCGAAATGCCGCCTTTTAGCATGTAAAAGGTTACCTTTCATGGGATAAAAGGTAACCTTTTGCAACAAGGCATGTTTACAGCCTTTTCATGACTAAACGTCATTCAACACCGGTTATCCTTAACAACAGGTACGGCGTGTCGGGCAACACCACCTTGCCATGGTTCTTGTCGTACACACGGTCGCGCACAGGAGCCGTAGTCTCGAATACCGTCGGAACTTCGGTTACGGTCATGTTCCATGTGTCTATTATCTCAACCTTGAAGCGCACACCCTCTTTCAGCCTCGGGTACATGGCGTTTTTCACAGGCAGGTCAAACGTCCACTCGTGCGATATTTCCTTTCCGAGATAGACCATATAATAATTCTCGCCAGCCGACGACGTGTAAGGATCCCAGCTGCTGTCGCTAAGCTGCAGCGGACCGGGCATGGCTTCGAGGATTCCGCGCATGAATTTTATACGTTTCCACGACTCGCCCTGGAACTCGCCGCCTACCGCGAGGAAGTCGCGCGAGTAGTCGGTAGGCCCGTCCATGTAGCATTCGCCGTGCGTAACGTAAGTACCGGCCATCAAGCCCTGCCACATGCGGTAGAGCAGCTCCTGGCCGCTAAGGCTGCCCCAGCGGTTGTCCATGTTGCCCTCGTAGCACACTTCGTCGAATATTACAGGCTTCTTGTAAATGTTCCTGACCGTGGCGGCGCGGCCGAAGCCCTCCACCGGTGCCTGGTCCTGTATGCTTGCGTGGGTGTATTCAGGCATCCAATACTTGTAATACTTCGCCGTATAGCTGTGGATTGAGCATAGGTGCGAGTACGGGTCGTTGTCGACAACGGCACGCGTAATCTTGTCCCAGTCTGCTATTTCCAAATGGCGGAGGAAGTCGTACTCGTTAGCCAGAGACCACCAAACGTTACGGAATGCCCCGAGACGCGCCACCACGTACTCGACGTAGCGCAGGTTGACGTCCATGGGCATCTTGTCGAAATTCCAACGGCCGTCGTCGTAAGGGTGGAACAGCACTACATCAGCCTCAACGCCGATAGCCGCCAGACTGTCGATGCAGCGCTCCACGTGGGCGAAATATTCGGGGTTGAAGCGTGTGTAGTCCCACTCGAACACTGTCTTGCCGTCCTTGTCCTTGCCCTTGCCTTTCAACTCGAACGGATAAAGCGACGGTTCGGGATAACCGAAGTCGAAGTTCTGCACCATGAGCAGCATCCTTATCTTGTTGAAACCAGCCTTTTCGAGCGAGCGGAGCGTGCGCTGCGGATAGTCGCCGACGGCGTGCATCCAGTCGTACGACGTCGTGCCTACGGGATAATAGCGCTTTCCGTCGCCATACTTGAAGCCGTATGCACCGTCGGTTGCCACGGGACCGTGGTTGCCTTCGCCAGCAGGTACGCACTCGAAACCGCCCTTACGTCCGTCGAGCTCTGACACCTTTGAATGCGTAACATACGACCATTTACCGGTCTTGCATGGCATGAACCTCACTTTGAATACACCACGGCCATCGTAAAAACCGCGCACAGTGAACGTAGTGTCAGGCCCCGTGAACACGGCAGACAGCTCCACGTCAAACGGATTGCCCTTGACGTCGGCCTTGATGCTTACCTCATAGCGTCCCCAACGCGCGACCTTGTCGGCTGCGCGAAGTCCTGATGCGACGAATATTGACAACAAAAAGAAAACAAGTCGTTTCATATTATTGATTTGACAATTTAAGATTATGCTTTATTTTTTACTTTAGAACATACACGACAAGACGAAATCAGTCGAGGTTTCTCAGCTCGAAGCTTGTCACTTTCACCTCTCCGTCGCCACTGTAATAAATGCCCGTAACGTCGCGGTACATATCCCCCTCTTCAATTTCACCTTAATTAGGATGTAGGCATGAGGCGCACCGAACTGAAAGTCTTACACGAGACATCAAACAATAAACCGCAATCAAACGGAAAACCGAACGCGTAAAAATATTAAATACCATAAAATATGACATTTAAAACAATCACATTAACCAAATGTAACACATTAATCCAATGATTATCACTTGTAAGAAGGGCACAGTGATACAGCAAACAAAAAAAATAAAGAGTTATCTTAGTTTTAAGATAACTCTTTAGTAAGTTGGGATACCCGGATTCGAACCAGGAATGACAGGACCAGAATCTGTAGTGTTACCATTACACCATATCCCAATGTTCTGCTTAATCAGAAAGTCTTTATTTCCGTTTTGCGAGTGCAAAGGTACGCATTTTTTTTTAACTGACAACATTTTTCCCAACTTTTTTCTAAAAAAACTCAAAATAACCGGCCTTTATCATTGTTTTACAATAAATCAATGTACCTTTGCATAAGAAACGACGCATACAGCAAGCAAGTAATCAAAGCATTACACGAGTCCTGCATGAGTCAAGATTTTTACATTAACAACACTTCATCTTTTTAATGGAACAAGTAAAAAAATTAGTCGAGACAATAACAAAAGGTATTCAAGAAAAAAAAGGCTCTAACATAGTCATAGCCGACTTGAGCGGTATAGAGGGCACTATTTGCCATTATTTTATCATTTGCCAAGGCAACTCCCCGTCGCAAGTCGAAGCAATCACCGACTCAGTAGAAGAAACTACAAGGATTGATACAGGCGAAAAACCTGTGCACGTGGTAGGTTTAGGCCATTCACATTGGGTGGCCATGGACTATACGGACGTGATGGTCCACATATTCTTACCTGAAGACAGGGAATACTATAATTTGGAAAATCTGTGGGAAGATGCAAAACTAACCAAACTGCGCGACATCGACTGAGCATCTTAACAAATACACGACAGAAAAGGCCGTAATGCACATTACAGCTTAAAACCAAGATTTATTATGGAACAAGATAAAAACAACAAAAGGCCAAAATTCAGCATGAGCTGGATTTACATGCTCGTGCTGTTCGGCCTTATCGCAATGTACCTGCTGGGAGGCGACTCCGTAGGAAGTGCAAGCAAGAAGATTTCATACGACGAGTTCAAGACTTTCGTCAACAAGGGTTATGCTTCCAAGATAATAATCAACAAGGACGAGAGTACGCTGAAGATGTATGTCAATCCCAAAAACATACGCGACGTGTTCAAGCAAGGAAGCAAGAACACGGGCAACAATCCGTATGTGACGACTGAATTCGGCAGCGTGGACAAGGTAGAGACCTTTATCGAGGCAGAGAAGAAAGCCGGAAAATTCAAAGGCGAACTTAACTACGAGAACAAGCAAGGCAACGACTTGTTCAACATCCTATTGAGCTTCGGCCCCATATTGCTGCTGTTCTTCCTCTGGATATACCTCATGCGCCGCATGAGCGGAGGCGGAGGTGGAGCCGGCGGAGTGTTCAACGTCGGCAAGAGCAAAGCCAAGATGTACGAGAAAGGTGCCGAAATCAACATAACATTCAAGGATGTAGCTGGACAAGAAGGTGCAAAACAAGAGGTGCAGGAGATTGTTGAATTCCTGAAAAACCCGAAAAAATACACCGACCTGGGCGGCAAGATACCCAAGGGAGCATTGCTTGTAGGTCCTCCGGGAACTGGTAAGACCCTGCTTGCCAAGGCTGTTGCAGGCGAAGCCGGCGTTCCGTTCTTCTCCATGAGCGGCTCGGACTTCGTTGAGATGTTCGTCGGCGTAGGTGCAAGCCGCGTGCGCGACCTGTTCCGACAGGCTAAGGAAAAGTCACCGTGCATCATATTCATCGACGAGATTGACGCCATAGGCCGCGCCCGCAGCAAGAATCCCTCGATGGGAGGCAACGACGAACGCGAAAATACGCTCAACGCCCTGCTTACCGAGATGGACGGCTTCGGCACAAACAGCGGCGTAATCATACTGGCAGCCACAAACCGTGCAGACATGCTCGACTCGGCCTTGTTGCGCGCAGGACGCTTTGACAGGCAGATAAATGTCGACCTGCCCGACCTTAACGAGCGCAAGGAAATTTTTGAAGTACACCTGAGACCGGTGAAGATTGACGAAACTGTCGACGTTGACATGCTTGCGCGCCAAACCCCGGGATTCTCAGGGGCCGACATTGCCAACGTGTGCAACGAGGCTGCACTGATAGCCGCACGCCACGACAAGTCGTACGTGGGCAAACAAGACTTCCTCGACGCCGTTGACAGAATCATCGGTGGACTGGAGAAGAAGACTAAAGTGATGACCGAAGGCGAGCGCCGCACGATAGCCCTGCACGAGGCCGGACACGCAACCATATCATGGTTCCTCGAACATGCCAACCCGCTTGTCAAGGTGTCAATAGTACCGCGCGGACGTGCTCTCGGAGCTGCATGGTACATGCCCGAGGAAAGGCAGATAACAACAAAGGAGGAAATGCTCGACGAAATGTGCGCCACGCTTGGCGGACGCGCCGCAGAGGAGCTTTTCACCGGACACATTTCAACAGGTGCGATGAACGACCTTGAGCGTGTAACGAAAAGCGCTTACGGCATGATTGCCTACGCCGGAATGAGTGAGAAGTTGCCCAACATCTGTTATTACAACAACAACGAGTACAACTTCCAGAAACCGTACTCTGAAACAACGGCGAAAATCATGGACGACGAGGTGCTGAAAATGATCAACGAACAATACGTCAGGGCCAAAGACCTGCTGACACAGCACAAGGAGGGACACAACAAGCTGGCCGAACTGCTGCTCGAACGTGAGGTTATCTTCGCCGAGGACGTGGAAAAGATTTTCGGCAAACGCCCGTGGGTAAGCCGCTCACAGGAAATAATGGAAAGCGAGAACAACGGCAAGGCCGTAAATGACAGCGAAGCCGAAGCATCTGCCGCAACCGACAGCGATGCCGGCAAAGCCGGAGTAAACGCAGGCGACGAAATAGTAGAAGAAAACAAGTAAGACTATTAACAACCACTTGGACCAGTTAAAGCCATTGCCTTGTAAGAATAAGGAGACAAGGCATTTGGCTTTAACTTATATAACATACCTGAATACCCAAAACACAAACAATTATGAAAAACCTTATTGTCAGAAGCATTACAGGCATATTCTTCGTGGCAGCCATAGTGGTATGCTTTATGAAGCCGTTTGCAATGGAATTCCTGTTTGCCCTCATAACAGGGCTCAGCATCTGGGAATACTGCGGACTCGTCAACAACGTAAAAGGCGTACAGGTGAACCGCCTTATCAGCACCATAGCCGGAGTCTACTTCTTCCTCGCCGTGGGCGGTTTCTGCAGCGGTATCGTGCCTACGGCTGCAGTGTTCATCCCATACCTGCTTACGGTAGTCTACCTATTCATAAGCGAGCTTTACGCTAAAACTGAAAATGCGATAAACGACTGGGCATACACCATGCTCGGACAGATGTATATCGCCCTGCCCTTCTCAACCATCAACGTTCTGGCATTCAACGCCACAGCCGACGGTAACATCGCCTTCAACAATCTGGTTCCGTTGTGCGTGTTCGTATTCCTTTGGGCCAACGATACAGGTGCTTATTGCGCAGGGTCGCTACTTGGCAAGCACAAGCTGTTCCCACGCATCTCGCCGGGTAAAAGCTGGGAAGGCTCGATAGGCGGAGCCATAATAGTGCTTGCCGTGGCTTTCGGCATCGGACAATACGAGAACGGGCTCGACTCGCAAACCGGGCTCACCGTATTACAGTGGATGGGGCTTGGACTCGTTGTCGTAATGTTCGGCACATGGGGCGACCTCGTGGAATCCTTGTTCAAGCGCACACTCGGCATAAAGGACAGCGGCAACATATTGCCCGGACACGGCGGCATGCTCGACCGTTTCGACTCGTCGCTAATGGCAATGCCGGCAGCTGTAGTTTATCTTTACTCGTTAACTTTATTTTAACGAGTAAAGATTAATATTTCCATCCGTTATTTCATAGTAAATATACCCTATCGGGTATAACACAAAATATTATTTATAAAATTATACCCGAAAAGGTATAAATATTATATTAATTTATTATATTTGTACCCGAAAGGGTATAATTCATTTGCAATACTTATTTAACAATTCGCAATAATCCACCCTTAAAATAACTGCGGGCGTACTAATTATAAGTTTACGCCAGGCAGTTAAACAACAGTCATCCGACAAGGGCGGCTACGGCTGTTACTTGTACGCATAGAATCATAGAACAATGGATACACCGGACTTGGAATTGGCGAACTTCGTAAAGGAGATGAGAAAGAAGTTCAACCTTACACAAATAGACCTGGCCGACAAGTCAGGGGTTGGCTTACGTTTCGTCCGCGACCTGGAGCAAGGGAAACAAACCCTGCGCATGGACAAGATAAACCAAGTGTTGAGCCTGTTCGGCAGGCACGTAGGGGCGGTAAAAAAGTAGCCAGATGAATAACAGGCGCACGCAGCCTGCCACAAGCACCACAAAAAAAACAAAATAAACCTGCCAGCCATGAAACGAGCATTAGTTTACCTTCACGACAACCTTGCCGGAATACTGACCGAAGACGAAAACGGCTTTACATTCGAATACGACGGCGAGTTTCTCGAGTCTGATCATGCCGAAGCCGTAAGCCTTACGCTTCCGCTAAGCCGCGAGCCCTACCATGACACCGTGCTCTTCCCCTTCTTCGACGGCCTTATACCTGAAGGCTGGCTGCTCGACATAGCCGAGAAAAGCTGGAAAATAAACCAGCGCGACCGCATGTCGCTGCTCCTGGCCTGCTGCAAGGACTGCATCGGTGCGGTAAGCGTGGTGCCCTATCCCGAAAATGTCGAGGGGTAAGCGGCATGTACGCCATCATTCGCCCGTAACGACAACCACTTTCATAACCTTAAACCCTTATTCCACATGAAATGCTTATTCTGCTATAAAGACCTGGCCGAAGGGCAAAAAGACTTCCACCCGGCATGTGCGCGCAAATTCTTCGGCGTGCGCAACGCCCCCTCACTGCCCTACGTGCGCGCCCAGCTCGGCGACCTGGCACGCAAGGTGGTACGCAGCCAGACAACGCTGACAGGCGTACAGGCCAAGCTCTCGCTCGACATAGACCGCGGAGGGCGCAACGAGCCCGACCGCTTCACCATCGTAGGGCTGTGGGGACGGTTCATACTTAAACCACAGACCAACACATACCGCGCCCTGCCTGAGCTTGAAGACCTGACGATGCACATGGCGGAGGCTGCCAAGATAAGCGTGGTGCCGCACAGCCTGATACGCTTCCGTGACGGCGAACTATGCTACATAACGCGCCGCGTAGACCGTACCGCCGACGGCGGCAAAGTGCCCATGGAAGACATGTGCCAGCTTACAGAAAGGCTTACCGAATACAAGTATAAAGGCTCTTACGAGCAGATAGCCAAGGCAATACGCAAATATTCGTCGGCTCCGCAGCTCGACGTAGTCAACTTCTGGGAGGTCGTGGTTTTCTCATGGATAACAGGCAACGCCGACATGCACCTGAAAAACTTCTCTATATACAACCCCATGCACGGCGGATATACGCTGACGCCTGCCTACGACATGCTCTCGACGGCAATCGCCATGCCCGAAGACACCGAAGAACTGGCACTGACGCTGAACGGCAAGAAGCGCAAGCTGCGCAAGGCAGACTTCATTAAATCAATGACGGCATCAGGCGTTGACGAGAAAGTGATTGACAACATAGAGCGGCGCTTCAGCCGCACACTGCCCAAATGGTTTGAACTCATAGACCGTTCGTTCCTGCCCGAAGACATGTGCAAGACATACAAGAACCTTATACTCAGAAGAATGATAATGCTGAAATAAGGTATCACAGCCGCGTCTGCCCTCCATATACTATCCTACTGGCAATCAAGCTGTTGCAGGCTTACAACAGTACTGGTTGTAAAACATGGCCTTTCATGCCCTAAAAGGTTATCTTTTAGGGCACGAAAGGTTATCTATTGAACCCTGAAAGGTCACCTTTTACAAACGCCGGCATGCCTCAACGGCAAACATCGGCACGCCACCGCCGGCATGACGGGCAGGCACAGCAATGTGATTACGCCAGACCGGACTTATCCCGCATAATCCTCTAATTTGCTTACTTTTCGTCTTTATCTTGATTTATTAAATAAAAAATCGTATCTTTGCCATGCTTATGACTGTCTGGAATAAATCAAACTGATATGGCACTTAACACGGAAAAGAACCTGAAACTGTATTACTCGATAAAGGAAGTGGCCGAGATGCTCGGAGTATCGGAAAGCATGCTGCGTTTCTGGGAGAAGGAAATACCGTCGCTGAAGCCCAAAACCACGGGCAACAACGTGCGCCAGTACACCGAGGCTGACATAGAGAAGGTGAAGGTCGTGTACAACCTCGTCAAGGTGCGCGGCTTCAAACTGGCCGCCGCACGCAAGATGCTGCGCGAAAACAAGCAGGGAGCCGACGACAACGCACGCCTGATAGAAAGCCTAATCAAGGTGCGCGACGAGCTGAAAGAGATAAAAAAGCACCTTGACTATCTGGAATAGAAAGTTGGAAATACATAAAACAAACCGGCGGACAGTAACGAGTGACGTGGTTACTGTCCGCCGGTTTTTACTTTATATCCGCCTTACTTTACGGCAGGAATCCAGCTTGAAGATGTCTTGAAAACGTTTTCAAGCGTAACCTGTGCAGCCTCTTTCTTTGTGAGCTGCTTGCTCCATGCGGCCCTTTTGGCAGTATTGGCGCCTGCTCCCTTATTATTATACTCAAGATAGCGTGCCGTCTGCTCGTTTGACGCCTTGCCCCAGTTGTGCCATCCGGCAGGCACGATATGCGCGCCGAGTTCGCAGTTCATGAACAGTGTGTAGGCATACGGACGCCAGGGACGGCCGAGGTAAACCCTAGTTACACCTTCGGCAGCCGTCAGGCGGCAGTTATTGAAGACGTAGCCATAGGCAACATCCTTCGGCGTAGAAGCCGCCGTAACGTACGAATCCTGCTTGCTGTGGATGGTGCAGTTCTCGAACCATGCAGTCGAAGGGCCGAAAATAAAGTCGGTTGTACCTTCTATATAACAGTCCTTGAAATAAACACGCGTGCCGGGAGTGCCCGTATAGATGGTGTCCTGGTTACCCAGCAGGCGGCAATTCACGAACACGAGGCGGTCGCCCTCGGTGTGCAGTGCCACAGCCTGGCCGAGGCGTGCGGCATTGTTCTCTATCGTAATGTTCTTGAAAGTTATGTCGGTACCCTCAACCTTCACCGTGTACGTGCGGAAAGTACCCATAGGCAGGTTTGTCCCGACAAGGCGGATGTTGGCGTGGTCGTCGTATGTTATTATGGTATTCTCCACGCTCTCGCCGCAAATCTCGATGTTAGTAAGCCACGACGGTATGACAATCTTTTCCTTGTAAACACCGTTCTTAACGTATATAACCTTGTGGTACTCCATAAAGGCACGGCACACCTCAACGGCTTCGCCTATCGTACGGAACTGCCCGGTGCCGTCCCTTGACACCACGAGCGTATCGGGATTATCGTAAGGATTTGCCGCCTTTGAGGCCGCAATGGCGCATACGGCAACCAGAATCGTGATAAAAATCTTCTTCATGTTAATCTTAATATCTTATTACTCTTATGTATCCTTGTAAAATCAGACAACCTGTATAATCTCTTGCAGGCCCTCGATATTCTTCAGTTTGCCCATAATGTTCTTAACATCGTCGCGGTCGTGGATGCGCAGTTCAAGCGTTCCGTCGAATATTCCTTCCTCGCATGAAACGACAATCTTATGTATGTTGACGTTCAATTCCTCAGAGAGGACTTGCGTAACCTCGTTAAGTATGCCTATGCGATCAGTACCCTTTATCTCGATGGTCGCGTCAAAGAACAGTCGCCTGTGCATATCCCACTTGGCGTCGAGTATGCGGTTGCCGAATCCGGCCTTCAACTTCGCAGCCACGGGGCATGTGCGTTTGTGTATCTCGATATGGTTCTTGCCGTCGATGAAACCGAGCGCGTCGTCGCCGGGTATGGGGTGGCAGCATCTCGGGAAAATAAACTGGCTGATATTCTCGTCTGTGATGTAAATGGGCTTCTTCCTGTTGAAACCTTCCTTTACTATATAATAGTCAGGCTTCTTCTGCTCATGACCCTTTTTCCTGTCCTTGCCAACAAACGGGACGAACTTGCGCCAGGCAGCCGCCTTGTTCTGCTTCTTCTTGCCGGTAATCTCGTCAATATCCTTGTCGCCGAGGATTATGGTTTTGTCACCAAGGTTCTTGAACAAGGTCTCGGGCTTCTGCACCTCGTGGAAATCGCAAAGCTTATCTATTATCGACGAATTAGGCTCCAGCGAATATTTTTTAAGGAAAGCCGCAAGTATCTCCTCACCCTTCTTCTGGGTCTCCTTGGCCTCGCGCCGCAATATGGCCTGTATTTTCGCTTTAGCCTTGGCCGTCGAGGCAAAATTAATCCATGAGGGCTGCACATGCTGGGAGTTAGATGTTAGAATCTCGACCTGGTCGCCGCTCTGCAACCTATGGCTTAAAGGTACAAGCTTGTGGTTGACCTTCGCTCCTATACAATGGCTACCGAGGAAAGTGTGTATCTGGAAAGCGAAATCAAGTGCGGTACAACCTGCCGGCATTGTCTTAATCTCGCCTTTTGGAGTAAAGACGAATATCTCGGAAGCAAACAGATTCAACTTTATAGCATCAAGGAAATCCATTGCATCGGGCTGCGGATCGTCAAGTATTTCCTTGATGGTGCGCAACCAGTTGTTCAGTTCGCCCTCGTCCTCGTTTATCTCCTCGCCTTCCTTGTACTTCCAATGGGCGGCAAAGCCCTGTTCGGCAACTTCATCCATGCGGTCCGAACGTATCTGAACCTCTATCCAACGGCCCTGCTTGCTCATAAGCGTTACATGTAAAGCCTGGTAGCCGTTGACCTTTGGATGGTTAACCCAGTCGCGCAGGCGGTCGGGATGCGACTTGTATATCTGGCTTATCGCAACATAAATGTTGAAGCATTCGTTAACTTCCTCTTCACGCTTCTTCGGCTTGAAGATAATCCTGACGGCAAGTATGTCATAAATCTGGTCAAAGGTAACGTGCTTGTTCTGCATCTTGTTCCAAATGGAATAAGGACTCTTAACACGTGCCTTGATTTCATACTCAAGTCCCATTTTATCAAGAGCCTCGCGTATGGGTGCCGTAAAGTCGGCAAAAAGGGTTTCACGCGAAGCCTGTGTGTCTGCAAGCTGCTCCTGTATGCTCTTGTATTCCTCGGGATGCTCGAACTTGAAGCTGAGATTCTCAAGCTCGGTCTTGATCTTATTAAGGCCAAGCCTGTTGGCAAGAGGAGCATAAATATATAGAGTCTCGCCGGCAATCTTATACTGTTTGTTGGCAGGCTGGCTTTCCAGTGTGCGCATGTTGTGCAGGCGGTCGCATATCTTGATAAGGATAACCCTAATGTCATCGCTCATCGTAAGAAGCAATTTCTTGAAATTCTCTGCCTGCGCTGATGCCTGCTCGCCGAATATTCCACCCGAAATCTTTGTCAGTCCGTCAACAATCTGTGCTATCTTGTGGCCGAAAATATTCGCAATGTCTTCAACCGTATAGTCGGTATCCTCGACAACATCGTGAAGCAGTGCCGCACTAATACTTGTCGAACCGAGTCCCATCTCAGAACATGCAATCTGGGCTACGGCAATAGGGTGCATTATGTACGGTTCGCCAGAAAGGCGGCGGACACCCTTATGCGCCTGCTTGGCAAAATGAAAAGCCTTGGTTATCAAATCGACCTTCTTACGGTGACGCGTCGACAAATAGCTGTCCAGCAAATGCTGGAACGCGTCATTAACCAGTTTCTCCTCGGCTTCTTCCCTTGTTTTATCAATATTGTTTTGCTCGTCCATAACCGTGTCTTTATTTGTATTAATGAATGTCCGCATGTTCCCCAATTAGCAAAGTTTAAACCGCCAAGATGTCCGA